>JACCDY010066049.1_pt1 | contig 11222 bp, 6 predicted proteins | sample 7446391 | NCBI WGS metagenome assembly JACCDY01 (sample SAMN15323451, study PRJNA562643) | freshwater metagenome | isolation source: river surface water | place: USA:Blue River Watershed | collected 2017-08-18
ATATTCAATACATTTTTTAATAAATGTTTTGACTGTATTATTGATTTTATGGAATATCATAGTGAAAAAAATATAGATAATGAAGTACAAAAATTGTTATTTATGTATGATTCAAGATTTTATTTGAATTTAGAAATATTTAGTATAATGAATAATAATAAAAATTTAAATGATTACGATTCTGATAATGATTATTAGTTAAATATAGATGTATATATAGATGATTAATATATTATAAAAAAAATGAAAATTTTTTATTCAAGTATTTATAATATTTATAATAAATAATAATATTTAAATAGTAATATTCTAAATAATAAATTAAAACATATTAGGTCAATAAAATGTTAATCGACGCACAACCAACAATTGATTCAATTATCAATGATATAAGAGATGCTGTTATTCAGTATTCACATATACCTGATGATGGATTTGTTAATTTTGACGCATTAGCATCTTTTATTAGAAATAAAATAGAATCTAATAATGATTTTAGCGATAATATTCAAGGATTAAGTCATAGACGTCAAGATTATATTACATGCGTTGTAGTTCCTCAATTAAATGCTATTGGAAAAAACCTTTTATGTATTGCTATGGCAACTGTTTGTAATGAAATTACGATTAATTTAATTACATATGAAAACTGTTGTCCATTGTACAGAGTTGGAAGAAGAAATATTTTAGATCATTTACGTGTAAAACGTTCAACTGAAAGTGATTTAATCAACTTTATATTAAAACATATTGACAATAATTTTACTAAATTAACACGTTATATACTTACTAATATTAGTTTAGTACATTCAATTACTAGTTTAGTTTTATGCGCATTTTATGGAAATTATGATACGCTTTTAACTAAATTAATTAATTTTCATAATTACATTCAACCAGCAATAGAGATAATAAATCCTACTATGGTAATTAATAATGTTGTTATTAATAATCTTGGAGTTTTAGTAAATGCTGTACAACAAAGTGTTTTTAACACTATTGTACATATTTATAGCAATGTTATTAATCTTGATAAATTATCTATTTATAGAGATGAACATCCGCGAATGGAATACCGTTATGAAACTTTACTTGTTATTAAAAATTTTTTATTAACAGCTGGAGTAATTAATGAAAATAACTTTTCAAATGCTATTATGCTTAATTTATTGAATAAATATCATAATGAAAACTTTGCTACAATTCAGGAATATGAAAATTATTTTTAAATAAAAAAAATGAATTTTTTTATATTAAAAATATATTATTTTTATAATTAATATAAAAAGTAAATATATAATACATAATAAATAACATAAATATACAAAGTACTTATATACTTAATTTATTAATATAAAATGGATATAGAAGATATTGAAAAGTATACACAAGAATATAATTATCAAGATGACTCAAAAGATAATAATGATTTTATGGTTATTTTTATTATTTGTGGAATGTCAATTATATTTTTAACTTTTATTTTTTTTGAAAGAAAAAGAAAAAATTTACTTCCATTACATGTAGTTAATGATACACAAAATACTTAAAACGAAATATATTTTTAAATAAAAAAATGAAAATTTTTTTATCAATAATATATTATTTTTATAAATAAATATACTTAATATAGATTTATATACATAGATTTATATACCATAGATTTATATACCATAGATTTATATATCATAGATTTATATACTCATTCATAATGTTATCACATAAAAATATAATTGGTGGTGGTGGTGCAGCAAAAATTAAAGATAAAATGAGTATTCAAAATAAATGGATGGGGTCAAACAATGATGATGATGATGAAGAATCATTTATAGATGATTTTAGATTTTTGTCTATTGATTGTAAACCCAAAAAAAAGTATAAGTTTATATTTGATTTTAATGAAAATGAAGATATTGAAAAATGGGTTTTTAGACAAAGAAGATATGACTTAAAATTTTTTGATAAAATTTCGGAAAAATTTCCAAAAATTGGCGGTGGTCGTAAAATGATTTCAAAATACTTATTTGATGAAGATACGATTTCAATATATCTTAGCTTTGTCTATAAATGTGCAATAATGGATACATTAAAATATAATGAATTATCATCTTTTACTTGTGTTATTATTAATACTTTATATGAATTTATTCAAGATAATGAAGAAGAAATTATTATTAATAAAATTATTGATTTTTTAAATTTGTTTGAAAAAAGAAATTATTGATTTTTTAATTTATTAAAAAATCAATAAATTATCGAAATAAATATTATTAAAATAAATATTATCGAAATAAATATTACTTAAACACAATAAAAAAATTTTAATAGGAATATATTTTTTTAGAAATTCAAATATACTTAAAAAAATAAAATATTATATTATATTATAAAAATGGCAAGTTTAATTCAATCTTTTGTTAATCTTTTCGCTACATCCGCAGTTCAATTTCACCCTTATTATTTATTTTGTTCAATGAATGCGATCCATCAAATGGATGCTGTTTCAGTTTGTAATACTTTTGGTGGATTTTTAAATAATCAATGCAATGATTATTTTTCTAAAAACACTGATAGAAATAATGATAAATCTTTGTGTTATAAATATATTACTTACAAAGATAATCAAAACGTTGATATGATGATTAATAAATGGGACAAATTCATTGATTATTTTACTGAATATAATAGATATTATAATAGTTTTACTGAAGTTACTGATAGATTTAATATTTTTCATGATAATTTATATTTCATTAATGACCATAATGCTAATGCTAACTCTTCATTTACTCTTGGAATCAATCAATTTACTGATATGACAAATCAAGAATTTAAGGACAGATTTGTTAATGGTTTAGGAGCTGTTGTTGGTTCAACATCTTGTAAATCTTTTTCTAGCACTGCTTCTGGTGCTCCATCATCTATTGATTGGAGAGCTAAAGGTGCTGTAACATCTGTTAAAGATCAAGGTCAATGTGGTTCTTGTTGGACTTTTTCTGCTACTGGTGCTATTGAAGGTGCTTGGGCAATTGCTAAAGGAAAACTTATTGATTTTTCTGAAGAAGAATTAGTTGAATGCGCTGGATTAAAGTATGGTAGTATGGGATGCAATGGTGGTCAAATGGACGGTGCTTTTAAATATGTTATTGAAAATGGACAATGCACTTTATCGTCATATCCTTACACTTCTGGTACCGGACAATCTGGAAGCTGTAAAACTTCTTGTACTCCTGTTGCTACTCTTTCATCTTGCTCTGATGTTACTCCAAATGACCAAATTTCTTTGAAAGGTGCTGTTGCTAAACAACCTGTTTCAATTGCTATTGAAGCTGATACTCGTTATTTCCAATCTTACAGTAGTGGTATTTTGGACTCAACAAGTTGTGGCACTAACTTAGACCATGGTGTTCTTATTGTAGGTTACGGAGAACAAAATGGTATGAAATATTGGAATGTTAAAAACTCTTGGTCAAGTAGTTGGGGAGATAATGGTTATGTTAAAATTTTAAGAAGTGATTCAACCAATGATAAAGGTATTTGTGGAATTGCCATGCAACCAAGTTTTCCTACTGTTTAAGTATAAAGAAAATTATGTGTTTATTATATTTCGCAATTCAATAATTTTTTCTTGTATAACACGTATTTCAAATATTATATGATTTAATAAACTTTGCGTTAAATCTGTTATTTCTATATTTAAATCATAACTATTTTTAATAATTCCTATTAAAAATTTATTTTCAAAATTATCTTTTGCTTTTTTAAAAATATTATTTTTAATAATGTCGTTTGTTTTATCAGGATGTGTTAGAAGAACAATTTTTCTATAATATTTTTTTATAAACTTATCTAGTTCATTATTATTACTAGATTCTTCATTAATATTTGAATCTTCATTATTATTTGAATTATTTAATTTTTCATTATTATTTGATTTATTATTATTTAAAGAAATATTATTTGGTATTTCATTATAATTATTAAATTCTTCTTCATTATTATTTGAATAATTGGATTGTGAATTATTTGATTCTTGATTTTCATTATTTTGCGTTTGATTCAGATTATTAAATGATTCATTTTTTTTAATTTTAACACTATTAAAAATATAATTTAAAAAATCATTATCTGTAAATTCATTTAAATTTTTATTTATATTTATTTTTTTTTCTTTGTTATCATTATTTTGTTTAATTTTTTCGTCTATTATAAATTTTTTATCGTAATATATATTTAATAATAATTCATATTCATTTAATATATTAAAAATTTCAAAATAAATATTAACTTTCATCATTATATTTAAATATTTATAAAAATATATTTATAAAATTATTTTTATAGAAAAAACAAAAAAAATATAAATAACATATATAAATGACTATAGTAAATGATAGTTCCGGAACAAATCAAAATTTAACATCAATCACAATACCTGATGTAATAAGATATGGTGATGTTTTTATTATTAGTTCTACTACAATTGATGTTAATACTCCAATTGTTATTTCAACTAGTGATTCAACAATCTTTTCAATTAATTCATCTACTAACGAAATAACTGTCATCAAAGTTGGAAGTGCTACTCTTACTGTTACTCAAGGTAGTGAATCAATAACAACAGAATCTTTAACTGTATCAAAGAAAGATTTATTGGTAAATGTAAATTCTAAATCAATGGTGTATGGTTCAAATGCCCCATCATTTAATTCTTCATTTTCTGGATTTGTATTTAGCGATACTTCTATGGGTTTATCTGGTAATTTTTCTTATGTTGTAACAGATGCTTCTTCAAATGTTATTAGTTCTAGTGATTTATCATCATCAAATGTTGGTATTTATACTATTACCGTATCAATGGGAACTATAACATCATCAAAATATAATGTAATTATAAATAATGATACAGCAACTTTAACTATTACTAAAAAAAGTTTGTCAATTAATGCAATTAATGCATCAATGAATTATGGAGATAATGTTCCTACATTAGTTTCTTACAATGGTTTTGTAAATGGTGATTCATCATTATCACTTAGTGGAGAATTATCTTATAGTAGTGTTTTTACTAGTTCAAGTAATGCTGGAAGTAATAATTTTACTATTTCTATTGGAACATTGAGTTCTTCAAATTATAATATTTCTATTGGAGTTAGTTCAGCTGTTTTAACTATTAATGCTGTAAATTTAGTAATTAGTGCTTTAGCTAATGTTTCAATGAATTATAATGCTAGTGTTCCTGCGTTGGTTTCATATTCTGGTTTTGTAAATGGTGAAACATCATCATCACTTAATGGTAGTTTATCATATGTTATTACTGATTTATCATTACCTTCAAGTGTTATTAATTATTCTAATTTATCAAATACAAGCATTGGAAATTATGGATTCATTGTTTCAATTGGTTCATTAACATCTTCAAATTATAATATTAGCATTGATTCAACAAATTCTGGAACTTTAACTATTGATTCAATTTCAACAATAATAACAACTCCTGATGTTAGTGCCGGAATTACATATGGAACATCATTGGCATCATTTATTTCAGGTACTAGTGTTATAGTTAATGGATTAACAATATCTGGAACTTTTACTTTTAAATCCGGAAGTTCTAGCGGTGTAGTATTAACAAGTTCTTCAATTCTTTCTGCTAATACAAATGTATATATTTCATTCGTTCCTACTAGCAGTAATTATAATTCTTCTAATACAACTGTGTCCATAACAATTAATAAATATACTCCCGTAATTAGTTTTGCTAATCCAATGGCAACAGCTACTTATGGTTCTTCTATTGGAGATAATGTTTTAAGTGCTGTTGTAGATCAATTAAATGGTTCTACTATTGCCGGAACTATTATATATCGTTTAGATAACTCTAGTGGTCAAATTATTAATAATGGAACAAATAACATACCACCTGTTATAAATCAAGATGGAAGTATTGGAACAAAAAGAATAGTCGCAATATTTACTCCTTCAAATTTATCATTGTATAATGTTGTAAGTATATTTAAAGATGTAACCATAAGTAAAAAAGAACTTATTGTAAAAACTAATAATGGAATAAATTATATTACTTTTATTTATCAATCTATACCAAATATAGTATTTACTTATCACGGTTTAGTTGGTACAGATACTGCTGCTAATTCTTTAACTGGAACACCAGAATACATATTTAAAACTGGTACAGGAGTATTAATACCAAATGAAAATGTTAGTTCTTTACCATCAGCAGTATATTACATTTATGCATCTCCAGGTTCATTAGCATCTGATAAATATACATTTGCTTATCCAGCTAACTCTTATGTTATCGGTAAATATAATGCTTCAATTTCATATTCATTACCTTCTTCATTATTAAATTTCCAATATGGAACAGAATTAACAGCTGATTATTTTACAGCAACATATGGACAAGCAGAAAATGGTGTAACTCCTGCAGGAACAATTTCTTATTATTCTGATAGAACCGGTCCATTAACTATTGGTTCAATTATTAATGCAAATACTAATTCATTATTTGCTGTTTTTACTCCTGACCCAAGTATATCAAATATGTATAATATGATATATTCACCAAATATTAATATAACTGTTACTCCAATTACTAATATAAGTATATCATATGTTATTCCAAGTAATTTAAGAGATATTTCTTATGGAACAGGATTAACAGCTGAACAATTAAATGCTTCTGTATCATATAATGGAGTTGATATTACATCAACAGGAACAATAAAATATAGAACTAGTTTAACAAATGTTAATAGTATTGTATCAGTTGGTTCTATACTTCCTTCTGGAACAAATTCTATTTATGCATTTTTCACTCATCCAACAAATAATTATAGTGCAATAAATACAAGTGATGCAACAAATACAACATTAAATGTCTCAAAAGTAGTTCTTAATGGTGTTATTCGTGCTTTATCATCATCTATATTTTATTCTAAACCAGCTCCAGGATTTACAGTTGATTGGACTGGATTTGTTAGTAGCGATAATGCTAATTCAAGTATTACTGGAGGTGCATCATATGTTATAAAAGATTCATTAAATAATATTATTTCAAATGTTCAAACAGCAAATATTGGAACTTATACTGTTTCTGTAGAAATGGGAACATTAGCATCAAGTAATTATACATTAGTATTGTCAAATACTACAGCAAGTTTTACAATTAATAAAGCAACACCAATTTTGAGCATTGGTAATAGTACATATGTTTATGGAAATAGAACATATTTAACAGATATATCTGCTATATATAATTTATTAAGTGTTAGTGGAACATATGAAATAAGATTAACTAATTCTTCTGGAGTTATTTTAACAACATCTAATTATATTCCAGTTGGAACAAATACATTATATGTTAGTTTTACTCCAAGTTCATCAAATTATTTATCTACATCAACAACTTTTTCAAATATAATAATTACTAAAGCTACTCCTGTTCTTTCTTATACTCCATCAACTCAAACTTATAATTATGGAAATACATTAGGGTCTGGAAATTTAAATGCAACCGCAACTTTAAATGGTGTTACTGTTTCTGGTATATTTACTTATACCTATTCATTAAATAGTAATCCATCTATTACTGGATCTGCTTTGTCATCCACAATATTGGGTGCTGGAGTTTATACATTAACAGCTACATTTGTTCCTACTGATACATCTAATTTTGTAAGTTCAACTAGCATTTCATTTAGTACTTTAACAGTTAATAAAGTTAATTTAACAGTATCTATTTCAACAAATCCTGTTAGATTTTATTATGGTCTTAATGTTCCACAATCTATTACTTACACTTATTCTGGATTTGTTAATTTTGAAAATACATCAATATTTTCAGGACAATCACCTGATTTCCAAGTATCAACAAATAATCCTCAAACAACATTAATAACTAAAGCTAATTTAGCTACATCACCTGTTGGTTCTGGATATTATATTAGTGCAACTCAAGGAACTTTAGTATTAAACAATTATAATTTTGTTTCTGGAGCTGTTAATAGTTGTAGTATTGATAAAGCAAACCCAACTGTAACAATTACAATTGCATCAAACTTAAGAACATTTGATTATAACACTCCTTTAACATCAGCTTATTTTAATGGAATCGCAACAGTAAAAGATGTTAATAATAATGATGTATCAATACCTGGAACATTTGTATTTAATGATTATTATAAAGGTGTAATAAATATTGGAGTCGGTTATATTTTTAATGCCGGTGCTCAAAGAATTCAATGTTCTTTTAATCCAAGTGATACAAGTAAGTATAATGGAGGATGGTCTAATATTATTGATTTAACTATAAATAAATTAACTCCTACTATTACTTATAGTATTCCAAGTAATTTAAAAAATATAAATTATGGAACTGCTTTAGTATCTGGTCAATTAAATGCTGTTGTTAAATATAATAATGTAGTTGTTAATGCTGGAACAATTAATTATAAACCAAATTCAGCATCATCATCACTAAATTATAGTACTTCAACTTATCCTAATAGTGATTTAACTAAAATTTATGCTGTTTTTACAGATGCAAATAATAATTATAATAGTGTTTCAGCATTTGATACAATTACTGTTAATAAAATTAATGCTACATTATCATGGAAATATCCTAATTTACAAAATATTGCATATGGAAGACCTTTAAGTATTTATCAATTATGCGCTAAAACTTATGATGATCCAAATAATAATGCACCCGGAGTAATTAATTACAATTTAACTTCAAATAATGCTTCTATTAGTTTAGGTCAAATATTAGATGTTGGAACTTATAATTTTAAAGCTACATTAGTTGTTACTAATTCAAATTATATTTCTGAAACATTAATTATTCAAAATACATTTACTATTGTAAAAAATAAACCATCAATTGCTTGGGCTAATCCAAGAGATGTAAGTGTAGGAACTGCATTATCATCAACTCAATTAAATGCTGTTGTATCTGTTCCTAATGCTGTATCAACATATACTCCACAATCAGGAACTGTAATGAATAGTGCTACAAGTGTATTGACTGGACCTGTAGAATTAAATGTTTTAGCAACATATGATAATTCAAATTTCTTGTTTGATTCAGTATCAACTAAGGTAAATTTGAATGTTAAGAATTAAAATAATTTATTATAAATAATTTATTATAAAATAAATTCATTTAATCTTTTAATTAAGAAATATATTTATTATAATTTTACAATAAATATATAAGAAATAAATGAAATATAAATAAAACATAAATAAAACATAAATAAATAAATATATTTTATTCGTTTATATTTTATTATAAAATAATTTATTTTTTCAGATATTTATAAATAATATATTTATTATAAATATATGTCAGATTCATCAGTTAGACGAAGAGTTGTTGATAACAACGTTTTAGATAATTTCGTTACATCAAATGGTGCTGTAACTGTCGGTGTCGAAAACTCAACAGGTGATTATGTTATTGCAGGAGGTTCCGATTTTTCAAATCCTTATTTAAAAATTGATAACAGAAGCGGTGATGTTACAATTACTAATAACTTAATGGTTTTAGGAAATACTAGTGTTACTAATACTAGTGCTGTAAATCTTGAATCAACAAGTATTCAAATTGGTTTAAAAAATGCTGTTCCAATTAATGGAATTACTCAAGTAACTAATAGCAATTATACTAATTATAAACAATATGCTGTTGTTTCAACTGATTCAGAAATTGTTTTTTCTCAAACAGATGGTTTAAAATTTAATGGTATTCTTTACAATAATTCAAATCTTGATTTAACACCTTACAATAAGTTATATCCTTATTCTAGTATTTCTAAATCATTTAATTTTGTAAATATTAATCCTGCTGTTCATACAAGTGCATCACCAAATTTTGCTTTTTCATCAAATAATAATCCTGTTTTTGATTTAACAACTACTTTATTAAAAAATTCTGGTTTCTCATTATCTGCTGATGCTCCTTTCCGTGTTGGTGCGATGTTATCAGCAAATATTTTAACAACTGATAAAACATTAAACGTTAATGAAACAGCTGGATTCCCTAATTCTGGAAGTTTATTACTTAGACCTAGTAGTGCTTCTACAACTGTTATTAATGCTGTTGTTGCATCATTAAGTAATAAAACAGTTGTTGTTAATTCCAGTGCTACAACATTTGCTGTTGGTGATTATATTTCAGGTGTTTCTTCAGTTGGAGATTATCATTTTGTATTAGGAAAAATTGCTAGTGTTAACACATCAGGAAGTACTGTAACATTAGTTATGGAAACTACTATTTCATCCAATCTTAGTGTTGGTTCTAATATTTATAAATTAGAAGTTGTACAATACATTAGTAAAACTGATACATCATTTACTCTTTCAGCAAGAGGTGCTGGTGCTTCCGCAATTACTGCGGATGCTGTTTCTATGCAAATATTTAATAAAGATCCTGTTTCTTCAAGCACTTTATTTTATTTCTGTGATAATCCCGATTCATCTAATTATACATTATCAATTTCTACTATTATGGCAGATACATTAAAGAAATATTGTCCTTTATTTGATATTAGTCCAATTGGATTAAAAATGAATGGTGTTAATTTCTTTTTATGGCAATTTGATCCTACATGCACAGTTGTTAAGAGTCTTACTGTTAAAGATGCTACTATTGGTGCTATTCAATCTAACACAACTGTTGATAATTTATTTGGTTTTGAATTTAACTTTTGTGATGAAACTTCAAGTGATGCAAGTAAAGGTATTAAATTGGGAAACACTATTAATGATACTATTAACTTTACTAAAAAAGTAAATGATATTGATACTACTTTCTTTGCTTTAGATTATGCAAATAATTCATTGAATTTTAAGAATAATGCTAATATTCAAAATGCTCAAAATGGATTATTGAATATTACTTCTGTTGATACTAATAATACCGGTAATTTTAAGGTAAATACTAATAAATTAACTGTTGATTCTGCTTCTGGTAATACAGTTATTGCTGGAACTACCACTATTGGTAATAGATTAACTGTTAGTTCTAACGGTGCTTCTATTACTGGAACTACTAGTATTGTTGGAGCAACAAGTATTTCTGGAGCAACATCTATTACTGGAACAACTAATATTAGTGATAGATTAACTGTTAGTTCTAATGGTGCTTCTATTACTGGTAATACTTCTATTACTGGATCTACTTCTATTAC
>JACCDY010742088.1_pt1 | contig 11222 bp, 9 predicted proteins | sample 7446391 | NCBI WGS metagenome assembly JACCDY01 (sample SAMN15323451, study PRJNA562643) | freshwater metagenome | isolation source: river surface water | place: USA:Blue River Watershed | collected 2017-08-18
GGCTGTGGCACAAGAGTGGCAGGTTTCAGCTCGATACCCTCACAGAAGGTCAAGACTGAAACCCAACACCTTCAGACATTCAGCGGCGGCCTTCGCCTTTTAAGCTGCAGCCTTCGCCTTTTAAGCGGCAGCCTTCGCCTTTTCGCACGTCATCAAAATCTTTTCGGGTGTGGCAGGCGCGCTCATGTGAACCACGGTTTTGTGATCGGCACTGGCACTGACGGCGTCACGCAAAGCGAAGAAGGTTGACAAGGCCAACATCAAAGGCGGCTCGCCCACAGCTTTTGAATTGAAGGGGGTTGGCTTCAAATTGCTGCCGTCAAACAAAGTGACATTGAAGTGTTCTGGAATGTCGCCGGCCACAGGAATTTTGTAAGTGCTGGGGCCATGCGTGAGGAACTTGCCCTTCTTGTCCCAAATGCACTCCTCCATGGTGAGCCAACCCATGCCTTGCACATAACCACCTTCAATTTGACCTTTGTCGATGGCTGGGTTGATGCTCTTGCCTGCATCGTGAACGATGTCAACAGCCTTGACCCAATACTCGCCTGTGCGTGTGTCAATTTCAACTTCGCTGACTGAAGCGCCATAGCAGTAGTAGTAAAAAGCATGGCCAGTGAGGGTGGCGAAGTCATACTTAATTTCGGGCGTCATGTAGAAGCCTGTGACAGACAAGCCCACGCGGTCCATCCATGCCTGTTTGGCCACAGCGGTCCATGCCACCGACTTGCCGCCACCGTGCGCCATGTTGTTGGCAAAGCTCACATCGGTCTCTTGGCAGCCCAGCATGTTGGCAGCCACTGGCGCCAAACGTGCACGCATTTGAGCTGTTGCATTCATGATGGCGGCACCATTGATGTCTGCGCCGCTTGAAGCGGATGTGGCAGAGGCATTGGGCACCTTTTGCGTATCGGTGCCGGTGACGCGAACGTATTTGATGTCGATGCCCAAACCATCTGCGCACACTTGCGCCATTTTGGTATTCAAGCCCTGCCCCATTTCAGTTCCGCCATGGTTGACGCTGACCGAACCGTCCATGTAAATGTTGAGCAAAGCACCGCCTTGGTTCAACATGGTGGCCGTGAAGCTGATACCGAACTTCAGAGGTACCAAGGCCAAACCACGCTTACGGCGCTTGTTGACTTTGTTGAAGGCGTTCACGCTGTCGCGTCGCTCGCGGTACTTAGCTTCAGACGCCACTTGGTGGATGACTTTGTCGCCCACCCAATCGGCAATGGTTTGACCGTATTGCGTGGTCATGGTGGCAGGATTGCCAGAGATGGCGGGGTCTTTGTAGATGTTGAGCAGGCGCACATCCAAAGGATCTTTGCCAATGTCATTGGCAATTTGCTCGATGACTGTCTCAATGCCAAACATACCCTGAGGACCGCCAAAACCACGGAACGCTGTTGCGCTTTGGGTATTGGTTTTGCAACGGTGGCTAATCAGTTTGAGGTTGGGAATGTAGTAGCAGTTGTCGATGTGCAAACAAGCACGGTCATTCACAGGACCTGAGTAGTCGGTGCTGTAACCACAACGCGACATCAAGGTGATGTTGGCACCCAAGATCCGACCTTCATCGTCATAGCCCACTTCGTAGTCGATGCGGAAATCATGGCGCTTGCCAGTGATCATCATGTCGTCGTCGCGGTTCACGCGCAACTTGACGGGGCGTTGCAATTTGAATGCAGCCAAAGCAGCACTCTGACTAAAAATGCTGGCATTGCCTTCTTTGCCACCAAAGCCACCGCCCATGCGACGGCAAATGACTTCCACGTCATTGGTGCTCAGATTCAATGCGGAAGCGGCTTCACGCTGGTTGCCGTCAGGGTGCTGAGTTGAACAATACAAAGTGAGTTGACCGTCTTCACGTGGCACTGCGTACGTGATTTGGCCTTCCATGTAGAACTGCTCTTGCTGACCTGTTTCGGTGCTGCCCTTGACTTTGCGAGGCGCATTGGCAATGGCTTCAGCGGCATTGCCGCGCGTAATGCCTTTAGGGGGCATGACAAAACTTTGCGCCGCCATGGCTTCGTCAATGGTCAAAATGGGCGTCAGTTCTTTCACCAACACTTTGGCCTTGTGCGCAGCTTCGCGGGCGTAGAGCATTTCGCGCGCCACCACCACCGCCACAGCTTGTCCCAGAAATTCGACTTTGCCAACCGCCAAGAAGGGGTCGTCGTGAATGATAGGACCGCAGTTGTTTTCGCCAGGAATGTCCTTGGCGGTGTAAACGGCAACCACACCATGTTCTTTCAAAATGGCGTCGCGATCAATGCCATCACCAATGAGTTCGCCATGGGCCACGGGTGATTTAATGATGGCGGCATACAAAGTGCCTGCCAGTTCTGGCATGTCGTCCGTGAAAGTAGCGCCACCCGTAACGTGCAAATGCGCAGACTCGTGAATGACATCGGTGCCCTGTTGCAAGCCAGTTGCAGGCAATAAATTGTGCAAAGAAATAGGCGCGTTCATTTAGGCCACCTCTGTCGTTTGTTGTTCAATGAAATCCATGACCAAGTTGCGGGCTACCAAAGAGCGGTAGGCCCAAGTGGCGCGCAAACCATCGCGCGCAACAAAACTGGCTGCAATGGCCGCATCCAAATCGGCTTCTTTGACGTCGGCAGGCGCTTGACCTTCCAAGACCGCTTCCAGTTTTGGGGCACGGCAAGGGGATGGCGCCAACCCGTTGTAGGCCAACTTGACGTTGCTGAGCTTGCCGCCCTTCAAGGTGTAGGTGATGGCCGCGCAGGTGGCAGAAATGTCTTGCTCAAAACGCTTGCTGACCTTGTGCGCACGGAACACTTGACCGGCTTGCGGCTTTGGCAAAACGACTGCTTCAATGAATTCACCCGCTTTCAAGATGGTTTGCTTTTGACCTGTGTAGAACTGGTCCAAAGAAACTGAACGCGTTTTGTCGCCACAGCGCAATGTCAGGGTGGTGCCCAAAGCCATGAGGCATGGCATGGAATCGCCAATGGGAGAACCGTTGGCAATGTTGCCCGCCAATGTGGCCGTAGAACGAATGGGGGGTGAGCCGAAGCGGCGGAGCACTTCGGCAAAGTCTGGGTAAGCCTTGGCCACCAAAGTTTCAACTTCGGTGAGGGACACCACGGCACCAATGTGCCACGCACTTGGGGTGTCTTTGACTTGCTTTAACTCGACCACATTCCCTAGGTAAACGATGTGATCAGGGCGTGAGAATTGTTTATTGACCTGCAAGCCCACCTCGGTGCTGCCAGCCAGCAATGTTGATGTGGGGTGCTTGACCAAATAGTCGGCCACCTCGGCCAGTGTGGCGGGCGACACAAATTCATTGCCTTTGCGCGTCCGAACCACGGGCTGAACAATGATGTCGCCTTCTAAGCTCAAGGTGGGTGTGGATGCGCGTTGAATTTCTTTCAAGAGCGGTACGTCGGCGGCATCGTCCAACTTCAATGCAGGCTTGTTGCTACAGGCCTTGGAAGCAGCCTCCAAAATAGGCGCGTAGCCTGTGCAACGGCACAGATTGCCACTGAGGGCGTCACTGACTTCTTGGCGCTTGGGCGAGGGGTTGACTTGAACCAGATTGACCAGGCTCATGACGATGCCTGGTGTGCAGAAACCACATTGGGAGCCATGGCAGTCGACCATGGCTTTTTGCACGGGGTGCAAGGTGCCATCGGCTTTTTTCAGGCTCTCGACTGTTTTGATGGATTTGCCGTCAAGTGAAGGCAGCAATTGGATGCAGCTGTTCACGGCTTTGTAGTCGACGCCCTGACCATTGGCTTTCAAATCTCCCACCATGATGACGCAGGCACCGCAATCGCCTTCCGCACATCCCTCCTTGGTGCCTGTGCGGTGCAGTTGCTCGCGCAGGTAGTCTAAAACGGTGGTGGTGCGGCGTACGCCTTGGGCTTCGACGATTTTGCCGTCAAGCACAAAACGCACTGTGTTGGTCACTTGGCTCATGTTGGAAATTGCTCAGGGGGTTAATTCAATCAAACTCTGATTTTATTGATTTCACCCTCGATCGGGGTGAAATGGGTCTAAATAAATCTATTTTCAGGAGCCTCGATAAGTCGAGTAACTCCAGGGACTGACCAAAAGGGGCACGTGGTAGTGCTGCTTGACGTCGGCCACCCCAAAATCCAAAGCCACTTGGTTCAAAAACGACGGCTCAGGCAGGGCCACGCCCTTGGCCTTGAAGTAGCCCGCCACATCAAACACCAACCTGTAAGTGCCTTTGAGCAAGCTGGCGTTGTCGTACAAAGGGCCGTCTGGATTTCTGCCATCTGCATTCAAGTGAAAGCTTTTCACCAAAGTGGCAAATTGCCCTTCGGTGGTGTACAGGCTGACTTGCATGCCAGCAGCTGGACAGCCATGCATGGTGTCCAAAACGTGTGTACTTAAACCCATGTTTAATTTTCCTTAAATTTGTCTACTGAAAGTGTATACACTTTTGGCTTTTGAAGCTATCATGAATTCGCATGGAAACCTCTTCAACCCACGCTATTGTCAGCGCTTTGACCAAAGCCATCGTGGAGCACCGACTTATGCCCGGCTCCAAGTTGGCCGAGCAAAAGTTGGCCACCCACTTTGGTGTGTCCAGAACGCTGGTCAGGCAAGCACTGTTCCAACTCTCTCAAAACAAGCTCATTCGAATGGAGCCTGCACGGGGCGCCTTTGTTGCGGCACCTTCGGCCGATGAAGCCAAACAGGTCTTTGCCGTCAGGCGCATGCTGGAAGTCCAAATGACACGCGAGTTTGTGCGTGACATGACACCCGCCAAGATTCGCGCTTTGAAAGCCCACATCAAACAAGAAAAAGAAGCCATCTCAGACGAAGATGTTCGGGGCCGAACAGAGTTGTTAGGCGATTGCCATGTGCGCATTGCAGAACTCATGGGCAATCCAGTTTTGGCCCAAATATTGGGCGAACTGATTTCTCGTTGCGCCCTCATTACCCTGATGTACCAGTCACAAAATGCGGCACAGCATTCGGCTGAAGAGCACGAAGAAATTGTGGAAGCCATGGCCAAGAAAGATGCTGACCTTGCGGCCCAATTGATGGAATCGCATCTGAATTTTGTCGAACAAAGTTTGAGCTTCAACAAAAAAATTCCCACTCACGATATTGCATTGGCCTTGTCATGAACTTCCCCCCTTACGACTCCACCGCACCCTACCCACGCGACCTTCTAGGTTATGGCCGAGACGTGCCGCATGCGCAATGGCCAGGCCAAGCGCGTGTCGCTGTTCAATTTGTTTTGAACTACGAAGAAGGTGGCGAGAATTCGGTGCTCCACGGCGATGCGGGCTCAGAACAGTTCTTGTCTGAGATGTTCAGTCCGGCCGCCTATCCAGAGCGTCACATCAGCATGGAAGGTATTTACGAATATGGCTCACGTGCAGGTGTCTGGCGCATTCTTCGCGAATTTGAAAAGCGCAAATTGCCACTCACTGTGTTTGGGGTGGCCACAGCTTTGCAAAAACACCCCGACGTCTTGTCGGCTTGCCAAGAACTGGGCTACGACATTGCTTGCCACGGCTTGAAGTGGATTCATTACCAAAACATCGATGAAGCCACAGAGCGTGCGCACATGGCCGAGGCCATGGCCATCATGCAAGGCCTCATGGGCGAACGCCCTCTGGGTTGGTACACGGGCCGCGACAGTCCCCGCACACGCCGCTTGGTGGCAGATTTTGGCGGCTTCGACTACGACAGCGATTACTACGGAGACGACCTGCCCTTTTGGATGAAGGTGCAGAAAAGTGATGGTCAAATCGCGCCCCAACTCATCGTGCCCTACACCCTCGATTGCAACGACATGCGCTTTGCTTTGCCACAAGGTTACTCACACGCCGATCCTTTTTTCCAGTACATGAAAGACAGCTTTGATGCGCTGTACAAAGAAGGTGACCCTCAAGGCCTGAACAGGCCCAAGATGATGAGCATCGGCATGCACTGCAGATTGTTGGGCAGGCCAGGACGCATCACGGCTTTGCAAAAATTCTTAGACCACATTCAATCCCACGATCACGTCTGGGTCTGCCGCCGCTTGGACATTGCGCGCCATTGGAAAGCCACACACCCCTACACACCATGACCCTCACACTGACTCAGCTCAACCAAGCCTCCGCTGCAGAAGCCGTGCAACTGCTGGATGGCCTTTATGAGCATTCGCCTTGGATTGCAGAACGTGCATTGGCACACCGCCCTTTTACCTCTTGGGCACACCTGAAATATTGCATGACCCAAGTCTTGCAGGAAGCAGGCCGTGACGCTCAAATTGGACTCATTCGCGCCCACCCGGAATTGGCTGGCAAGGCCATGGTGCGCAAGGAGTTAACCGCCGAATCCACCAACGAGCAAAGCAAAGCAGGCCTGACGGATTGCACGCCCCAAGAATTTGAAAAAATTCAAACGCTGAATGCGGCTTACAACCAAAAATTTGGATGGCCATTCATTTTGGCGGTACGAGGCCCGCGAGGATCAGGGCTCAACAAACATCAAATCATTGCCACATTTGAAAGGCGTTTGAACGGTCATCCCGATTTTGAGTTGCAAGAGTGTTTGCGCAACATCCACCGCATTGTTGAAATTCGGCTTAACGACAAAACGGGCAGCGAGCCAACCCTTGGGCATCAAGTGTGGGATTGGCACGAAGACTTGGCGCAATTCAGCGATCCTGGCTTCAAAGAAAATGGCCAACTCACAGTCACCTACCTCACAGAAGCCCATTTGGCTTGCAGCGCCAGCATTCAGCAAACCATGAAGTCTGCTGGCTTTGACGAGGTGTTTGTCGATGCCGTTGGCAACGTGGTGGGGCGCTATCAAGGCAGTCAAGCCAATGCCCCTTACTTAATGACGGGCAGTCACTACGACACTGTTCGGAACGGCGGCAAATACGACGGCAGATTGGGCATCTATGTACCCATCGCATGCGTTCAACAACTTGCGCAACAAGCAAAGCGTTTGCCTTTCGGCATAGAAGTTGTGGCTTTTGCAGAGGAAGAAGGCCAGCGTTACAAAGCCACATTTTTAGGCTCAGGCGCTTTGGTGGGGCAATTCAATTCAGATTGGTTGTCGCAACTCGATGCCGATGGCATTTCGATGCGCGATGCCATGAAAAAAGCGGGACTCAAGGAAAATGACATCCCTCAAATTCAAAGAAATCCAGCCCATTATTTAGGCTTTGTTGAAGTCCACATTGAGCAAGGTCCCGTCCTCAATGAAATGAATTTACCGCTGGGCGTGGTCAGCTCCATCAACGGCAGTGTGCGTTATGTTTGCCAAATGCAAGGGGTTGCCAGCCATGCAGGCACCACCCCCATGGACCGGCGACGGGACGCTGTCAATGCGGTTGCAGAATTGGCCCTGTACATGGAAAAACGTGCCAGCGCCGATGGCGACTCCGTGGCCACCATTGGTCAACTCCAAGTGCCCAACGGCTCGATCAATGTGGTGCCCGGTCGCTGTCATTTTTCAATGGACATGCGCGCGCCCACAGACCCGCAACGTGACGCCCTCGAAAGCGACATCTTGCAAGCCTTGGACGAAATTTGCCAACGTCGCGGCTTGGTGTGCCAGCGCGAAGTGACACTGAGAGCGCCAGCAGCCCCTAGCGCACCCGCATGGCAAAAACGTTGGGAAAATGCCCTGAACAGTTTAGGCATTCCGCTTTTCATCATGCCAAGCGGCGCGGGTCACGATGCCATGAAATTGCACGAAGTCATGCCTCAGGCCATGCTCTTTGTTCGGGGTGAAAACAGTGGCATCAGTCACAACCCTTTGGAATCCACCACCAGCGATGACATGCAACTTTGCATCGATGCTTTCAACCACGTGCTCATGCAACTTGCCGAAGAACATTCTTAAATTTTCACCATGAACTCAACTTCAAATTACGAACAACTTGATCAATGGATCGACGCTCACTTTGACGAACAGGTCAAATTTTTGCAAGCCTTGGTGCAGGTTCCCACCGACACGCCCCCAGGCAACAATGCCCCACATGCCGTCAGAACCACCGAGCTGTTGAAAGAAATGGGCTATGTGACCGAACAATTTCCAGTACCCGAAGAGGAAGTAAAAGCCTACGGTCTGACCTCTTTGACCAATCTGATTGTGCGTCGGCATTTTGGGACTGGGGGCAAAACCATTGCGCTCAATGCGCACGGAGATGTGGTACCGCCTGGCGAAGGCTGGACCTATCCACCTTATGGTGGCGTCATTGAAAATGGTCACATGTATGGTCGTGCCACAGCCGTCAGTAAATGTGATTTCTCAACCTTCACTTTTGCATTGCGTGCGGTAGAAGCACTGCAATCCAAACAAGCATTGCCCCTCAAAGGTAACGTCGAATTGCACTTCACTTACGACGAAGAATTTGGCGGTGAAAAAGGCCCTGGTTGGCTTTTAGAAAAGGGCTTCACCAAGCCAGACCTCATGATTGCTGCAGGTTTCAGTTATCAAGTGGTCACGGCCCACAATGGTTGTTTACAAATGGAAGTCACCGTTCACGGCAAGATGGCGCATGCCGCCATTCCAGACACAGGTGTCGATGCCCTTCAAGGTGCCGTTCACATCTTGAATCACCTCTACGCGCAAAACAAGCGCTACAAGCAGGTTCAATCCAATGTGGAAGGCATCAACCACCCTTACCTCAATGTGGGGCGCATTGAAGGCGGCACCAACACCAACGTGGTTCCCGGCACTGTGAGTTTCAAACTCGATCGGCGCATGATTCCCGAAGAGAATCCCGAGCAAGTAGAAGCCAATATTCGCGAGGTCATTGCGCAGGCCACTGCCGAATTCAATCAAGGTCGTGCAGCAAGCTCACAAATACACATAGACATCAAACGCATGCTGATGGCGCACGCCATGAAACCTTTGTCAGGCAATGCCCCTTTGGTGAATGCCATTCAACAACATGGTCAAGCCGTCTTCGGTGAAGCAATCCCCGCCATGGGCACGCCGCTCTACACAGACGTTCGTCTGTACGTCGAAAAAGGCATTCCAGGCGTCATTTATGGTGCGGGTCCTCGCACCGTCTTGGAGTCACATGCCAAGCGCGCGGACGAACGCCTCAATTTAGAGGATTTAAGAAAAGCCACCAAGGTGATCTCCCGCACCATTTTGGATTTACTGAAATAAATTCAACCCAAAAAGGGGCCAACTCAGGGTTTTACCGATCCCAAACAGCCAAAAATTGTATACACTTTATAAAACAAGAGGCCATTTGGTGGGCATCATAATGGCATCGATTTTGCTAGTTGTTTGACTGCTACTAATCTCAAATCTGTCCACCACCCAATTGGAGTTCTTATGAAAAAACGATTCTTGCTTAAAACCACCGCTGCTCTGATTGCAGCCTGCTCTTTTGGCATGGCCAATGCGCAAAACACACCTTTGAAATTCCAATTGGATTGGCGCTTTGAAGGTCCTTCTGCCTTCTTTCTGACGCCTGCCGCCAAAGGTTATTTCAAAGACGCCAAGCTCGACGTCACAGTGGATGCCGGTAACGGTTCAGGTGGTGCAGTCACTCGCGTGGCCTCTGGTAGCTACGACGTTGGTTTTGCCGACCTGGCTGCCCTGATGGAATTCCACGCCAACAACCCAGACGCTCCCAACAAGCCTGTGGCCATCATGATGGTCTACAACAACACGCCTGCTTCTGTCATGGCGCTCAAAAAATCTGGCATCAAAACGCCTGCCGACTTGGCTGGCAAAAAATTGGGTGCGCCTGTGTTCGACGCGGGTCGCCGTGCATTCCCCATCTTCCAAAAAGCCAACAGCATTGGCAACGTCACTTGGACCGCCATGGACCCCCCACTGCGCGAAACCATGTTGGTTCGCGGTGATGTCGACGCTATCACTGGCTTCACATTCACATCGCTTCTGAACATTGAAGCCCGTGGCGTCAAAGCTGACGACGTGGTCGTCATGCAGTACCCAGATTTTGGTGTGAAGTTGTACGGCAACGCCATCATTGCATCGCCCAAAATCATCAAAGAAAATCCAGCCGCTTTGAAGGCTTTCTTGTCTGCCTTCACCAAGGGCGCCAAGGATGTGATGGCCAACCCTGCAGCTGCCATTGGCGATGTCAAAGCCCGCGACGGCATCATCAACGTCGAACTTGAAACACGCCGCTTGCAACTGGCCATCGACACCGTCATCAACAGCCCTTCAGCGCGTGAAGAAGGCTTTGGCCAAATCAGAGGCCCACGTTTGTCTTTGATGGCTTCACAAGTATCTGATGCGTTCAACACCAAGACACGCGTCAAGGCCGAAGACATTTGGAACGGTTCTTTCTTGCCTAGCGCCAAAGAACTCGACATCTTGCCCAAGCCCAAAAAGTAAACACTGACAACAAGGCGGCCTGTTTTGACCACTGCAAATTTCGTTGATTTTCAAAATGTTTGGTTGGCCTACAACGATGAGTTGTTGGCTCAAAATCACTTCGCGGTTGAAGACATCAACTTGCAAGTCAAACAAGGCGAGTTCATTGCCATTGTGGGCCCTTCAGGCTGCGGCAAATCCACCTTCATGAAACTGACCACGGGACTCAAGCGTCCCAGCAAAGGTCAGATTTTTGTAGATGGTCAGCCCGTCACAGGCCCCTTGAAAATCAGCGGCATGGCTTTCCAAGCGCCGTCTTTGTTGCCCTGGCGTACCACCCTCGACAATGTCTTGCTACCGCTTGAAATTGTCGAGCCCTATCGTTCACAGTTCAAACAACGCAAAGCAGAGTTTGCCGAGCGTGCCATCAAATTGCTCAAAACAGTGGGGCTGGGTGGCTATGAAAACAAATTCCCTTGGCAGCTGTCTGGTGGCATGCAACAACGCGCCAGCATTTGCAGGGCTCTCATTCACGAACCCAAAATGCTCCTCCTTGATGAGCCTTTTGGTGCCCTCGATGCGTTCACGCGTGAAGAGTTGTGGTGTATCTTGCGCGACCTCTGGACCGAGCAAAAGTTCAACGTCATTTTGGTCACCCACGATTTGCGCGAATCGGTTTTCTTGGCCGACACGGTCTACGTCATGAGCAAGAGCCCAGGACGCTTTGTGGTCAAAAAAGAAATTGACTTACCACGTCCCCGCGACTTGGAAGTCACATACTCACCTGAGTTCACCAACATCGTTCACGAGTTGCGTGGTCACATTGGTGCCATTCGCCAAGCCGGCGCCGTTATCAATCAATAAGCAGGTGATGTTGTGAACAAAAACACGCTTGAACA
>JACCDY011300315.1_pt1 | contig 11213 bp, 12 predicted proteins | sample 7446391 | NCBI WGS metagenome assembly JACCDY01 (sample SAMN15323451, study PRJNA562643) | freshwater metagenome | isolation source: river surface water | place: USA:Blue River Watershed | collected 2017-08-18
CCACTCGCGGACCTATCCGAAGCCCTAGCCAGAGGACGTGAGCCGCGCAAGTTGTGGCCGGTATTGCACTCGGTCGATGACACAACAAAGTCGAACCTGCCGCAACTACTGCCGGTGTTCGGATGGGGGTTGATTGTCGCCGTGTTGCTTGGCGCGCTGGCAAAGTGCTAGCGTTTCGCGTGCCGCTATGGGAAGGTGGCGCGATGAGCGACTGGACAAAGCACGACCCCGTAGCCGACGGAAAGTATTGGCTGAGCATTGCACCAGAAAAGCGCCCATCGGCGAATAGGCGTAATGATTTTCCGCCTGTAATTCGCTGCCAGGTTCACACGTTCTTTGGCTTGCCACAGCAGTCCGCGAACCGGTCTGGTAGATATGTGCAGTACGACCGCTCTGGTGAGTGGCTACCACTAGACCAAGAGTGGTTCGCCGGTGCTCAGTGGAAGCGCGTAGACCCAGATCCGGCGGACCCGTTCGCAGAGCAGCCGCGCGGAAACAGCCGGGATGGTGATTTGCCATGAGCGCAAAGTCCGCGACGGCCTACCGATGCCCTAACAAGTGCGGAGATTCGCGCTACCCGCAACCCAAGTGGACCACCCAGGCCGGATATGACGCGCACATGGCCAAGTGCCCAAAGTCACCCGAGGCAGCAGCCAGGAAGCTAGCAGAGTCCCAAGCTGCTGAAGCTAAAGCAGAAGCGGACCAGCTAGCAGCCGTTGCCAGAGCCAAGCACAAGATCGGCGACACCATCCACTTTGTTGGCTATCGAGTGGTGAAGCCCACGCATGAGTTGATGGGCGGACGCATGGTGCGTGTACGCTACGAGGAGGTGCGCGCCTACTATGCAGCGACTGACAAAGTGAGCGAGGTCGGCCTAAGTGGCGGCGCTCTGGCGTATAACTACAGCGTTTTACCGTCTGACATCCACCCAAGTTTAGAGGATGCGCAAAAAGCCGCAGCAGATCGCCAGCATTGGCACGATGAAGCAAACCGAGAAGCATCTCTGTACCGATAGAAGGCAATAAAAAACCCGCCCTAGCGTGAACTAGAGCGGGTTAGCGGAGCCTCGAGCGACCAGGAGCGAGACAGGAGTCAGTCTGCCTGCACTCTCACCAGCTGTAAAGAACTATTTTACAACTTGGCGATAAAAAGTGCGCTTCCGTCGCTGAAATCAATGCGGTGAACGCACCAACATGATCGCCCTATTTGTCATCATCCGGCGCAACGGCCCGCACGACGCCAGCGATCATTTTGCCGACCCCGGCAATTAAGTCCCCCAGCGGCCCGCCCAACTCCGACAAGCGGTTGCTTGTTTGCCATGCTTCATGGTGCCACGATCGCGATCTGTCTGCAACCTCCGACGCTGAGAAAATACTTAGCCGATTTGTGATTATTTGCTTGCGTTGTATGTCGGGTGGTAGTAGAGTCGTTTACATGAACACGACGAACGCAAAGCCCCGCACTGCTGAACGAAAGCGACTACCCGAGACCGACAAACAGCGCCGCCGCCGTCTATTCATGACAAGCGCAAGCCCGCTTTCCGGGTGCGACCGTAACGGACAACCGCTTAAGCGCTAACCACTGCAGACCAGCAGTCAGCAGCTCGAAGCCAGCCGCGGCAGCGGATTTGACGCTCTCGGTCATGGCTTGTTCCATGTGAAACAGCTGGGCGGCACCACGTCCAGCTGCGCCTGTGCGTTATCGCGCATGTCACGCAGGCACCGCGCTTGCGCAGTCTCAGGCGCGCACTTCCGCCCACTGCAGCTAGAGATCACGCGCTCGGCCACTTCATGCAGCGGTCCCCACTGCTTGACGCAGCCAGCATCCGCCATCAGCAGCGCGGCCAGCAGCAGAAACACGCCCACGGCAGCGCCTACGCGCAGAAACAGCCCCACGATCGCGGCGATGTCACTTTGCCTAGTCAGCATAATCAAGCTCGCGACGCCACATTAGGATCGGCCCGCTGTCGCCGCCGCCGATGTCAGCCCCGGCCCAATAGACGCTCTGCAGGCTATTTCCAACGCTTGCCGACACCCCAACGCCCACGCAGGCCCCGTTATTGCATACGCTTGGTGCCTTACATGCCGGGTTACAGCTTTTCGGCTTGTCGGTGGTCTTCTCGCATGAGTCCGCGACGATGATCGCGTGCCGCGAGTAGGCGATTGATGCCCCGTTACTGCCCAGCGCTCCCAGCAGCAGCAGGGTTAGCAGCTTTGACGGCGTTGGGCTAGGCGGTGGCGGCGCATCCTTCAGAAGCTGCAGCTGCTCCGGCGTAGCCCGCAAGATGCGCTCGCTGTGTTCCGCGTGCGCCTTGGTGGCTAGCCGCTGGCTGTAGACCTTCAACGCCATAAGCACGCACGACAGCGCTATCAGCAGCAGGCCGGGAATGGTGCCGAGCGTTGACAGCAGCTGGCTAAGTTCGGTTTCCATGGGTCACCTGCAGCAGCAAGCGGGGCCTGGATAGCACCCGCAGACAGAAGGAACGCCACCGCACGCGCCGGGGTCGGATTGGCTGCAGCTGATGCACACAGGCGCGGCGCTTGAGGTCTTATCAAGATCCGGCGGTGCGCTCATGTCGGCGACAGCGGTCAGCTTTTGCGGTTCCGGTAGCGGCTCGGGAGTCTGCGCAGATCCGCACGCCACCAGCAGCAAACCAACCGCGGCCAGTAGCACGCCCGCAGATGCTCGAATCATAGCAGCACCAGGTCAACATTGACCGGGCAGCCGGTCTCGCCATCCACGCGGTCATCGATGGCAAAGGCAACGCGGTCGACGCCGGTTTCGCCTGGGGCAATCTTGCGCATGGCGCCAGATGCAGCCGAGCACAGCGCGTCACCGGTCAGCCACCCGCCAGCACACGCGGTAAGCGCGGGGCCAAAGGTTGTGACCTGAAACGTCGCGCCGTCAGCTGCGGATGCGTTGGCAATGCCCAGCACGGCGGTCGCGCCATCGCCCGCTGCCATGGCCTTGGTCTGCAGCAAGGTCGGCGTGATTGTACCGCCGGGGGCAACGGTCGTGGTAAGCCGTGCCAAATTCAACGCGAGCGCCTTGCGGCTGGTCGGCCATAGGTAATCGCCAGGCCCTGCAATCTGCAGCTTGATCGGGCGGGTGAGGCCGGGTGTGTCAGCGGCCATCATGGTTAGCTGGAACGAGCCAGCGCCAGCACCAACACGGATGCGAATGGTACCAATTCCGCCGCTCGGCCACGTCGTGATCAGCTTATTGACTGCCGCCGACCCTTGAATTGCAGCGCTGAGGTCTAGCGCGGTTTCCTGGGCCTTGACTACTTGGCCGGCGGTGACTGCGCCGGATGCTTTGATTACGATGATGGGCATGTTTCGCCTCTTAGAAGTTGCAGTTTTCTCGTCTCAGGAACGAGTAAAAGCTATAAGTGGTGTTCGGGTGCAGACCGCTGCGCAGAAGGATTGACATAAAGTCAGGGTCGAAGCTGGCAGTAAAATCGCCGCACAGCTGCTGCATACACTGCAGATTACGGCCAGCAAACGCACGGAACGATGTCCCGTGACGCTCCATAGCCAGCGCACCAAACGGACACCCGCCGATGGTATCCGATATCGTCAGCGCAAAAAGACTACTTCCGACGCCGCCATCAACTATGGCCGCGGTAATGTTCCAGGTCTTAGGGGCTCCCTCGGCTACCTGGACATAAATGAAGTTGTTGTAATCAATCGTCCCAGCGAGCTTTTCGCCCCACCCGACCAGCATCGTAGCAGGTCCGCCGATGGTGCTTTCATCCATTGCAAAGCTAAGCGCAACGGCATCGTCTATCTCTACACTGAGGTCATGGTTCATCGCCTCATATTCCGTCGAGATTGACGGAACTTGCAGCATGAGCCGCCCATTCTGCACAATGTGGCGCTGCGTGCTAGGCGTGACCCAATACTCGCCGCGCACCAGTGGGTCGCCTTCATCGGGTAGCAGCGTCGTGATATTCCACGCTGCATCAGTCAGCGCGAAGTCTTGCCCGAAATCCGTGTCATCGGTTCCAGTGGGCAGCGGGGGAAGCGCCGTGTAACTAGCACCGGCCCGCCGGTTTTCTAGCGTGAAGATGTCGCCCATGTTAGGCCCCAGCGCCGCAAAACATCAGCGTCATAAAGCTGGTGTTGGCGACGGTATTTGTGACATCCTTCATCCGATAACGCACAACCAAGCGGCCAGAAGTAACTCCGGTAGGTGTGACCTCAATCCAGTACGGTGCACCGCCGTTGAAAGTGCTATTGGCCGACCCTGCGCACTTGAGGTAGTTGGCCGGCGCGGTGCCAAAATCAATATCGACAACTCCCGTGCTAATAACGGTAATGCTGTGGATGTTGAAGCCGCCAGTAAATGACCACGTTGCTCCGTTCCAGCTGAAATTTCCATAACCAAACGCGCCCGAATCGGAAGTAAAAATGCCCTGTGCGTTAGTGGTCGTGGGAAGCGTAACGCCGCCATATGCCGCGCCCAGCTTAATCGTGCCGACTGGCGCCGCCGTGGTGATGACTCCGCCGGTGCCGTCAATATCCAGTGATTTGAAGGTGCGCATGTTTACGCCCGCGCAATTCCCCCAGACAGCGCACCGCAGACCTCGCACCATGTCCCAAAGCGACTTGAGCCCTGGATTGATTGGCGACGATCCGCCGCCGTCGCTGTCGGCAGTGATGAACTTGCCATCGCGCACCAAGCGGTTAGCAGATGTCAGCGCATTGCTGATGGCGTTTGCTGCTTCGGCATTCGCTGCGCTGCTGCTGTATTGCTGCGAGTCAGCCGGAGCGGCGCCGACATCAGAGCCGCCGCAGGCAGCGGCCACGAACGCGACAAACAGCAGGGCATAAATCGTGCTTTTTTTCATAACGTCCCTCATGGATTCACATAATCGGTGTTGTACGACGGCAAAAACGGCCCGCCGGTAAGTTCTTCCCATGGCTCAAACAGCGGCACGCTTAAGTAGCTTCCGTGAAACCCGAGCGCATCCCAGACGGTCAGGCCATCGAGATCGAAGATGACAAAGCGAAACGTGACCCCGGCAGGCTTCCACCGCTGGAGCGTGTCGCGCAACTCGGCCAAGCCTTCGGCTGTGATGCTGGCACCCCACATCCCGCCGCCGCCCCAGCTGCCGCCGCCGTCCCATGTCTCGGGATTGCTCCAGCGGTTCGGCGGGCGAATGACAAGGAACGCATAGCCGGCATTCCCGCCAAACGCGCCCGTGTAGCCCAGCTCGCGCAAGTCGCGCTCGCAGACCAGCTCGTGCGCCGGGTAGCCGATGCGCGCCAGCTGGTAATGCAGCCCGTCCTCTGTGCCCGCTTCCTTTTTCCGGTCCCAGCGCGTGAGCAGGTACTTGCGCAGCTGCGGGTAAGACTCGACCGATGATTTGCGATCGTTGCTGTTGATCGCGTGATGATCAAGCACGTCCTCTTCGCACGAGATGATCAGCGACGCTTTAGCGCCGTCTGCCGCATCCTGCGCGACCGAATCCATCTCGGCCACCATCGAGCCGAAAAATGACCAGCCCTGTGGAGCTCGTAGCCAGCTCGGCACGATCTGCAGCATGCGATTTGCGATGCGTCCGCTCATACGAACACATAGAGCATGCTGGAGATGTCAAGGACTGCGATGTCCTTGTAGGTGATCGGTGGTGGCACCGCTGGCGTCAGTAAGTCGATATTGCGGATGGCCTCAAAGTCTGCCGAGTGCATGCGGCTGGTGATCTCTGTCGGGTAGGGGACTTCGCCGATATCGATCGTGCGCTGATAGGCAGCAATAGCCGCCGCTACCGACGTTTGGATCTGCTGCAGGGAGCGCCCAGACGAAAGCTTGATATAGATCGTGCCCGTCACTGCGACCGGGAAAAAGACGGCGCTGCGCACGTCGAGCCGGCACCCGTAGCTGTACTTTTGCGGCTTCTCGTAGTTGGCGGCGACAGCTGCCACATCTGCAGCCCCCAGCGGCCCGGCAATGCCTGCGATGTAGACAGCGACTACGCCGCCGCTTACCAGGCCCGTGGCGGGGTCCAGATTAGAGTAGACCTTGATCTTGTCGACCGGTGATGCTGCGTAGCCAGCTGGGATCTTGCGGCCCCAGTACTCGAGCGCGCTTTGGGTGCTCGCATCGCTTGGGGGTGCGCCATCGCCTGAGTCACCGCCAAGCGTGTCCCACCGGGTAGCGCACAGCGCTTTGATCTGCGTTTCGGTCTGCGGGGGAGTGCCAGCGCGTTCAATCCAGGTGCCTGCAAACGGAAGCGCCACGGGGCTTGTCGTGATGGCAACTATGCCGGTTCCGTCGCCGCCGTTTTTGCACTCAATGATGAATTGCCCGATGGCCAAAGCGCCAATGGGCAGTGCGTCTTTGACTGCCTTGCGTACCTGCTCCGCTGTGCTGATAGCCGTGCCGCCGCCGTTGGTTTCAAGCTGGACAGTGCAGACCTTGCTGAGCAGGTTTGCGTTGACGATAAGCGGCAAGCTCGCGCCGTTGTTGACGATTTGCACCGTAACGCCGCTGTCTTTGGAGTACCACAGCAGCGACGAGTTACCCGAGCCGATGCGCGTAGCTGGGCCGGATGCCGGGCAGGTGATTGTAAGCCCGGCAAAGCTGGTCTTGAGGTCTAGCGGCGCGCCCACGGGCAGATTTGCGGCATCGCCAGCGACCTGCGCCTCAAAGTCGAGCATCAATGTGCCGCCGGTCTCGATGGCCCCGGTCTCGACGTTGCTATACAGCTGGGAGAGCGCCGAGAATGCACCCGGCGTGCCTGCTGTTACTTGGCCGAGCGCGAAAGTCTGAGCCGGTGCGCCAGCTGCTGCGGTGATTAAGAAGCGGCCACGGGCGGACACCGAGCCGGACGGCGTGACTTGGTACTGCGAGCGCGCGAACAGTTCCAGCGCCTTGCCTTCGCCGTACTCCAGGAACATGCCAGAGGTCGAGTAGGCAACTACGCCGCGCAACTCAGAGCATGCCTGCGTGAGCATGCGAGAATCTGTCAAATAAGCATTACGGAGCGACCAAGTGCGCCACGGTACCGGCGGGCTTACTGAGTCATAGCGCGCGGTTAGCTGGGTCCAATACTGGGCCTCGGTAACTTCAGTAATCAGATCAGCAAAAACTGCAGCCACTAGGTAAGCCTCTCGTATTCCAAGCCGGTGCCGTTTTCTGTAACTTTGAGCGTTATGGTCTGGCCTGCGATCGTGACTGCCGACATAACCACTGTGAGAGTCCCAGCCGAGAGCGTTGCTTTGGCCGAAAATGACTCGTAACGGGGGTCATCCTCAAACAGCGTGGCGATAATTGCCTCAAGCGACGAGATATCGGCATCGGTCATGCCTGCTTGGAGGACGCTGGAAATATTGAACGTCGCCCGCGGTGCCCAAAACAAAACGCCGGGCTGCTCCGTGATAGCCCGCAGCATGTCTTGTATGATCGCTTCATCGGCACTTAGCACCCTGCCGAGTGTGTCGAGGTCGGTCGTATACCCAGGCCCCGCAAAGGTGCTTGTGTCGTTCCCGGCCATGCTGAAAGTATACGGGCCTACGTCGGGGCGGACGGCAGCGAGATGTCAGGCGAGCCGTCTGCAATCTTGCCGACCAGCGAGATGACATCGCCCAGCACAAATGGACGCGGTGAGCCCATGCCAGTCGGCGGGATGTAGGTTCCCGTCAGCACGCCGTTAGCGACTGCGATGAATTGGATGGTGCCCACATCCACTCGCCCGCCCTTCAGTGCGACCGCGTGCTGCGCATTGCCGACGGCATAGGACGTGACCACCGCAAGATTGTGGTTGCCGTCCTCGAACTCGACGATGCACCGCGCGCCATCTGGCACCGTGAGCTTGGCACCAGCTACCGGAACGCGCACTTGCACGCTAGTAAGGGGGGCGAAGTCCGGGTCATCCAGCCTCACATCAAGCGTCCCATCAGGCCGCTGCAGCAGCACCTTGCCTGCGTGGGGCTTTGAATAGCGCATGTGCGCGGTTTCCTCTCGCACGACCGCTCGCAGCGCGCCCGAGATACCAGACTCCCCATCGGCCCGCGCATCGAGCGCGTAAGCTGTCGCAGTGGTCTTCTCAGGCCCGATGCAATAGGCGATGTCAGAGACGCGCACGGCAAACGCCGCGCCCGTGTATCCCTGCGGACCGCTGTAGCTTTGTCCTGGCAGAAGCCCTATAGCGTCCGGCTCGATGAGTAGCCGCGAGGATCCTGGTCGCCACTCGGCTGACAGTACATGTTCAAACGGGCCCGCCGTGGCGTAGGTGTCAACGCCCAGCCACACGGAACCGTCTAGCAAGATGCGCCAAACCACGCCCAGCGCATCAGCCAGTTGGTCAAGCTGCTGCCCGAGCGTGCCCGCGACCTTGTTGTAGCGCGCCAGCGTGCGCCGTAGCAGCGCCGGATCAATGGTCGCGCTGCCTTGCTCGCCTTGCTCGGATAGGATGCCCTGCAGCACCAGCGCTACCGGTACTTGGTAGTCGTACATGGCCGCAGATAAGCGCTTGCTGTGCTCTGTGCGTCCGCCAGTAATCACGGCATCCACCGCGCCATCGGCTAGCCCGCTGCGCAGCACGTGGCCCAGCAGTTGCGTCCCGAGCCATTCGCACGCAACTTGGCCGCTTGGTGGTGCATCGCCTGCTAGATCATAGGCGTAAAGCGTCCAATTGCCGCGCCTTTTGAGCAGAAGCCGCCCGTTGACAACTGCGCTACCGGCTACGCTTGCGTCAGCCATTAGCCACCAAAGATGATCGTGCTGAGGTTGGTCAGTGACACCGCATCGGTCTTGTTTAGCTGCTTGTCTTGCACGGCGCCGGGAAAGTCTGAAGGGTCGCGACTGATGTCGATTGGGATTCCGTTGTCGAGCCGGTTTTGCTGCAGTGCTGTCGGCTCTAAGCCATATCCCGCCCTGAAAGCTGCAGAGGCTCGATATGACAACACGCGAGAGAGCGGCGCTGCAGCCGTGGGCAGTCCGGTGCGCTGAGCAAATGTGCTGCCAGGGAACAGCGTGAATGGCAAGCTACCGCCCGTGATGGTCTGCTTTGGCTTGTGCGTTGCGCCAGTCTTCACTGCCACCGAGTCAATCGAGATCGAAACTTCCAGCGGCTTGCCTTTGGGCTGATTCTCGCTGATGGCATGGACTGCGCAGCGCGTGATCCCCATGCGCGCAAACTGCGGATGCTCAATCGCAACCTGGTTGCGCCGCTCGGGATGCGTCAGTGACATCATGAGGGGCGCAATCTTGATCCATGCTTCTTCGTCTTCGGCGGTATGAAGCACGCACTTGATGGTCAGCGACGTAGGCTTAAGCCCGCCATAGGCAGGCTCTGCGCCATCGTTGCCGCTGCCGCGCTTGTGCTTCTTGCTTAGCTCGCGCTTGACTTCGCCGAAGCTGACTTCACCGGGCAGCGTCTGGCCGGCAATCTTGACGACATCGTAAGCCTTGGGGCTGTCTATGTAGTTCATGGGGTAGTTGCCGCCGATGGGCTGCGCACGGACATGGTGAGCACGCGACCGACCGCCTGCTCTAGCTCGTCGATGTTGTAGCCGTGAAAGTTGAACACGTTGGTCCCTCCGCCGCCACCGCCGCCCCCGCCGCCATATGCCGCCTGTGCCGCGCCCATATATTCACCGTTTAGGCCGGGCACCACTTCGCCGCCGTGCATGATTGCTAGCTGGGGGCTGCCGTAAGGGCCGGGGATGACGCCGCCGCTTGCGAACTCGCCCACGGGTCGCACGCCCAAGCTAATTTCGTCGGCACTCGGCCCCAGCTGGCCCACGGTATCAGTGAGCAGGTTACCCCATGCCGCGCCCGCACTGCCTTGCACCGCTGCTGAGTAGCGCGACCCTGGAAGTTCCGCCATGATGCCCTTCAGGATGCCGCCGCCCAGCGCAAAGCCAATCTGCGCGGCCAGCTGATAGATTCCTGCGCTGGTATCGCTAAAGGCTTCATTGATGCCTTTGGAAATGTCGGTCATCACAACGCGGAACTTTTCTTCCAGCTTTTCCGCTGCTGTAAGCATCTTTTCAATGACGCCGCCAGCTTGGTCTCCAATGCCGCCAAACGGCTTAAAGACATCCTCTATGAGCTTGCCGATCAATTTTTCAAATCGCTTGCCTAGCGGGCTGTTGTTGTCGAATAGGCCGCCAGTCGACCCGATGCTTTGCAGGATCTTTTTGAACTTGTTAATCGCGTGGTCTTCGGGCAGGCGCATATTGAGCACGTCGTCAAGTCCGTTTGCAATGTTGCTTAGCGCGCCAGACCATGTCTTATCTCCCTGCCCGCGCGCATACTCGCCAGCTTCACCGGTGCCCTTGTTGTAGAGCTTGTTGGTCGCGCCAATGACTGCCTCAAGCGCCATCGAGCCGGATATCTCGCCAGAGCGAAACTTTTGCATCCAGCCCTTGCGGGTAAGCGTCTGCTTTAGGCCGAGCCGCGACCTAAGCTCATCAAACACGTTACCAATGCCGGGTCCTGCGAGTGCTGCTTGCTGGACAGCGCCAAAAGACGCCTGTGGGCTTGCATTGATCTTAGCCAGCGCGGTTAGGTACTGCTGCTGTTTTCCGGTGCCGCGAGCGCTTCCAATGTCGGCAGATGTCCAGTAGATGCGCTGAATCTGGTCAGCCCTAAAGCCCGCCGCTGCGATTGTATTGTAATCGCGAACCACGTCGGCGGTGTCGAACTTGGTCTGTTTTGCAGCTACGCGGGCAGCATCGAATAGCTCGTTTCCGATCTCGGCTGAGCCGTAAATTGCCTTGAAGCCCTCGACGCTGCTCTCGCGCATCGCCTGGGCATTGACCGCCATCTTGCCAAAGCCGTATGCAGCTTCAGCTACCCAGGAAACGCCGGTGCCGACCGCGCTTATTGTGCCGAGCGCAAGCGCCGACGGGCCATTGATAATGCCAGATGCAAGCGAGGACCGCATGCTGCCCGCGCGGCTCTCTGCGGTATTGGTCAGCAGTTCGCGAAATGACTGTGCGCCGCCGTACTGCCGCCGCAGACTTTGGCTCTCGGCCTGCTTGTTGACGCGCTCAATCTTCGCCGCCATGCGCTCGACTTTGCGCGCGGTGCGGTCCTCGTCGCGTTTGTCTTGCGCCTGCTGCCGAGCCGATTCGCGCTCCATGGCAGCGGTGCGCTTCTGCGCCGCGCGTTCCTCGATTGCTGCCCGCCGCGAGGTCATGCGCTCAGCTGCAGCTGCCTGCTTTGCACCTTCCCGCTCCATGGCCGCGGTCTTGCGC
>JACCDY011231812.1_pt1 | contig 11208 bp, 11 predicted proteins | sample 7446391 | NCBI WGS metagenome assembly JACCDY01 (sample SAMN15323451, study PRJNA562643) | freshwater metagenome | isolation source: river surface water | place: USA:Blue River Watershed | collected 2017-08-18
AAGATCGTGCAACGCTTCTTGAAGAAATTCAGGGTCAAAGGCGACCTTTTCCCGAATGGCGACCGGCGCTGTGTGATGATTGATGCCGAGTGTCAACAACTTCATAATGGTGATTATAGATTTGATGGCAGTAACAATGGGGGTGGCAATGGGGTTTTTAGCTTTTCTGGTGATCGGTGGTTTAACTGGCATGTTCGCCTTAGCTTTTTACCCAAGAGAGCGTAAAGCTAAGCCCAAGGCCAAGAAATTCCTCATGACCGCCTTCATAGGCTTCATAGCTGCCCTAGCTAGCTCTTATATAGGGCAATTTGCGGGTTTATTTCAGTCTGGACAAATTCTCGAGTGGCTAAGCGCCATAGTGGCCGCTTGCCTTGTCGGCTGCCTCTATGCGGCAGCAAATAACTAGTTAAATAGGGTAGCCTGAGGGGTAGCGCTGGTGTTTTTTCCATTTGGGATGGCCCAGCGAATAGGGGTTTCGTGGTGCTCCACTAGCCATTCATTAGTTTTGGCGAAATGCCCACAACTTGCCATCCCGCCTGGCTCCAGAAAGGGTCGATCTGTTTTGTAGACGCCCAGCCCAGAAGGGTGTGAGGATTTCAGGATCAATTGCTCTGGAGCCATCTCGATCAGGGCTAACTTAGATTGAGCATGGCCACCCCAAAGCATCCATACTAGATATGGCTTTTGCTGCGCCAAGCCACTAATAAGCCTATCAACAAGGAATTTCCAGCCTAGGTTGGCATGGCTGCCAGCCTCACCCAATTTGACGCTGAGAGCGGTATTGAGTAGCAAAACGCCTTGTTCAGCCCAGGGGTGAAGATCGCCGTTAGGAAGGGCCCCAAAACCCTCCAGCGCCAGTGCTTTGCTGATATTGCGTAAGGAGCTGGGGAATTGCCTGGAATTAGTAGGAATATTGTTGGGTATTGAAAAAGCCAAGCCCTGAGCCAGCCCCGGGGAGTGATAGGGATCCTGGCCCAGTATGACGACCTTGACCTTGCTGAGTGGAGTAAGCATCAGTGCTTTAAATAAACTCTGGGGTTCAGGGCAAATCTTTGCTGGGCTCTCATTCAACTCAGCCCTGAGATTAGTCTGTAGTTGTTGCCACTCGGGGGATTCAAAATAGTTGCCGAGTAGGGCGCGCCAGTCCTCAGGAATATCAGCAGCAGAAAACGAGTGCATTACTCAGCTGGAGTGAGTGTGTACTGAGTTGGAATTTGATCATCCTCAAGAACAGTCATGCATTCATGCTCTAGATCATCTCGGTAAAAACAAATCTGAATGAATTGTCCTGATATTAAGCTGGATAAGACCTTATCCCATCGAGCAGCAGTAATGCGTTCACCATTAATGCTGGCCAAAATATCTCCAGGGGCTAGACCTGCTAATTTCGCAGCTCCACCATCTAGTACGTGCGTTACTTTTAACCAGCCATTCGCATCGCTAGTACGCAATCCTAATTGCAATTTAATTTGCTCAAGCTTTGAGTGAGTTTTTTGCTTTACTGAAACAATCTTCGAATGAATCCACTTCTGAATAGGAATGTCTTCAACACCAAAAATATAACGAGACTTAAATTCATTCCAGGTTTTAGTAAATCCTCTACCTAGAAGTGTTTGCATTAAGTCATCAAGACCATCTTCAGCAATCCCATCACGCGTGATTCCATGCGTTTGCCAGATGAGGCGCATTAAATCATCCAGGGATTGACGGTTGCCTGTGAATGCGCGAATCTTGAGATCTAAACCTAAGGCGAGCAATGCACCTTTCCCGTAATAGCTGACAACTGCGTTCGGAGTGTTCTCGTCCGCTTGGTAATACTTAGTCCAGGCATCAAAAGAGCTGTCCGCAAGGCTTTGCTTAAATCTACCTGGTCCACGCAAAATGCTATTCCAATTATTGGCGACTAGCTTGAGGTAGGTTTTGAGATCGATGCGTTTGCTACGGAATAATTGCAGATCATCGTAGTAGCTCGTAAAGCCTTCAAATATCCACAGTAAGCGAGTATGGTTTCTGCGATCGAGTTGATAGGGCTGAAATGCTTTGGGCTGAATACGTTTGACTAACCAAGCATGAAAATATTCATGACTACAAAGACCTAAAAATTCACGATAGGATGCTTCATCCAAAGGAGTATTGACTTGGGGAATCTGATCCCGACGGCACAGCAGGGCAGTACTGTTGCGATGTTCAAGTCCGCCATATCCAGAAAGAACCGCATTGACCAAAAATAAATAATTCTGGAAAGGCGCCTTCTTTGTCTTAGGCTCAAAGAGATTGATTGTGCAAGCGCAGATAGCTTGAAGATCAGTTGCTAAACGCTCTAGATCAATTTCATGAATGCAGCCCTGAATCGCTATGCTGTGGGATACGCCATTGGATTTCCAATGGGCAATTTGAAACTCTCCCATCGCAATCGGATGATCCAGCAGATCATCATAATTTTTGGCGAGATAAAAGCCATAACCTTGACTATCTACTTTGACTGCTTGCAGGCCTGTCTGAACTGTCCAAGAATTCGCAGAAGTATCTTTAGGTGGAATTAATGCTAATGCGCAGGGTAAAGATTCTTGACCTTTGACTGCCAAACATAAACTACTTGGATTAATAAACGCGCGCTCAGTATCGAGATAAGCTGCGCGCACGGAAGTATCAAAACCATATACCGTTGTGAGAATTTCTACAGCACCAGCTACCTTGGGTAGGCGCCACTGATCGTTATCGATCCTTTCTAGCTGTAGTGCTTCGTGCGGGTTATCAATCGCAAACGCTTCAATCGTTTCAATTTGCTTGCTGAAGTCTCTAATCAAATAACTTCCTGGAATCCACGCAGGCATTTGCAGAATCTGCCCATTCGGTAATGGGTTCTCAATACGCAATTTCACGTGAAAGCGGTGACCATGCAGGTCTGCCGCCCAAATGGTGTATTGGATTACTGGTAGATCAGAGGTATCTAATTTGTTCATAAGCTTGACCTATTACTTCAGACTGCTAAATTTCTTTTCAATGTCGGTGATTTGAACTGCGCCCGGGAAGCGGCTGCCATCAGTAAAGAAAATAGTAGGGGTGCCAGTAATGCCATAGGTTTTGGCAAAGGCCATATTCTTGTCTAAAGGAGTAGCGCAGTCGCTTTTGCCGCTCGGCGCAATGCCATTGATCATCCAATCAATGTAGGCTTTCTGAGGATCAGCGGAGCACCAGATTTGTTTAGACTTCTGCGCGGAGTCTGGCGACAGAATTGGAATGAGATAGGTATAGATAGTGACGTTGTCTAACTGTTGAAGCGATTTCTCAAGACGCTTGCAGTAACCACAATTAGGGTCAGAGAATATTGCCAGCTGTCGACTGCCATTGCCGCGCACTGCTTTTAAAGCATTTGATGGGGTTAGCTCTGACCATTTAATGCGATTCAGGTCCGCTTGTTTTTGTTCGGTAATATTTTTTCCTGTAGCGATCTCAATGATTTCACCTTGGATTAAATATTTGCTGCTCGCATCGGTGTAAAACACATCATTGCCCACCAACACCTCGTATATGCCCGGAATAGGTGACGGTGAAACACTTTTAATTTTGGCATTGGCGCCAATCTTCTTTTGCAATTCAGTGCGAACCTGTTGTTCCGATTGTGCGTGAACCATCTCGGCCACTAAAGAGAGAGAGCAAGCTAAAGCAATAATAGAAATTAATTTATTCAAAATCAGCATCTCCAAGGGCGCGTTCAATGAGGCGCCGTTTAATAAAGTGACTACGATTGACTATACCCAGTCCCCAATTGCGTAATTGCTTTTCAGTGCCGCTATTCGCTGAAAATAGTTTCTTGAGTTTGTCCGTTACCCAGAGTAGCGCGCTAGTGTCGCCTTGACGCTGACGATCATAACGACGCAACAGTACTTTGTCGCTTGGTAGGCGGAAAGATTCTCGTTTGCCTAAAATATTTAATAGTGTTGCTACGTCCCGCAATCCCAGGTTCAAACCTTGCCCTGCCAGTGGATGCATGACATGCGCAGCATCTCCAATCAGAACTACTTTTGGATTTTCATCTGGACCAATAAATCGACTTGCCCGAATTCTTCTCAATGGAAAGCTAGTAGGTGTTGAATTGAGTGTGAGTGATCCAAGTTGCTTCACTATTTCCCCGTTGGCAATGGAGGAAAACTTTTCCGTCCATGCTGCTTGATCTAGCTTTAAAAGTTCCGCAGCATTTTCTGGTGAAGTAGACCACACCATCGAGACTTGTTTATTTGGTAGTGGCAACATTGCAACGATATCGCCGCCCGGCAAAAACCATTGGTAGGCGGTTTCTAAATGTGCGTTACTGCAAATCCAATTTGCTACCACGGCACTTTGTGAGTAACTTTCTTCTTTTGTAGAAATACCCAGCTCAGCACGTATGGGTGAATTAGCGCCATCAGCAGCAATGACGAGTTGGGCGCGTAAGGTGGATCCATTTGCAAGATGGAGGGTTGCTCCATCTGAATCCACTTGAATATTTTCTACGGTGTCATTGATGCGCTCTAATTTATTTTGGAAGCGTGAGGCTTGATCTAGGGTGTGTTCAATCACATTCGATTCGCCAATCCAGGCTAACTGAGGAGTCCCCGCTTCAAAAGCAGACAGATGCAACTGGTCATGCTTTTCTCCACGATCGCCAAAAATTTGCATATCCCGAACAGGCTGCATGCGGCTGTGATCAACAGCATCCCAAATCTGGAGATGGGCTAATAGCTTTTGGGTGCTGGGAGAGAAAGCGTAAATACGTTGCCCCCATTGCTCTCCCTGAGGGGCAGGAACAGCCTGCCCTAAGTCAGGTGCGATTTGAATGGTTTGTAGACCAAGCTGCGCTAGACCTAAGGCGCAGGCCTTACCCGCTATACCTCCACCCACTACAGCGACATCGATTGTCCGCATTTGGGAGGTATTTTTGGGCAATTTAGCTGAGTTATTTTGGAGAACTTCTGACATATCTCGATGATATCGAAACTAGCCCTTTACAATACGGCTATGTCTTTGAAATGTGGCATCGTCGGCCTGCCTAACGTCGGCAAATCTACCCTCTTTAACGCGCTTACCAAAGCTGGAATCGCGGCGGAAAACTATCCTTTCTGCACGATCGAGCCTAATGTGGGCGTGGTCGAGGTCCCTGACCCCCGTCTAGCCGCTTTGGCTGAGATCGTGAAGCCTGAGCGCATCCTGCCCGCAGCCGTCGAATTTGTCGATATTGCAGGTTTGGTGGCTGGAGCATCTAAAGGTGAGGGTCTGGGAAATCAATTTTTAGCGAATATTCGCGAAACTGACGCCATTACCCATGTGGTGCGCTGTTTTGAGGATGCGAACGTGATTCACGTAGCGGGCAAGATTGACCCGATCTCCGATATCGCGGTGATTGATACTGAGCTAGCCTTATCTGACTTAACCACCGTGGAAAAAACTCTGCAGCGCTCTAGCAAGGCGGCTAAGTCAGGCAATGATAAAGAGGCAGCAGCTTTGGTGGCTGTGCTAACTAAGGTACAGGCTCATTTAGATCAAGCTCAGCCAGTACGTAGCCTGAAACTGACTGACGAAGAAAATCTACTTTTAAAGCCTTTGTGTTTGATCACAGCAAAACCAGCGATGTATATCGCCAACGTCAAAGAAGATGGCTTTGACAATAATCTGCATTTAGAGGCAGTGATTCAGCATGCAGCTAAAGAGGGCGCTCCAGTAGTTGCGGTATGTGCAGCTATCGAGGCTGAGATTGCTGATTTAGATGATGCTGACAAGGTTGAGTTCTTGGCAGACCTCGGCATGGAAGAGTCTGGATTGGATCGTGTGATTCGTGCAGGGTATAAGTTATTAGGCTTGCAGACTTACTTTACGGCCGGCGTTAAAGAGGTTCGCGCCTGGACAATTCATCAGGGCGACACTGCTCCACAGGCTGCTGGTGTGATTCATACAGACTTTGAGCGTGGCTTTATTCGTGCCCAAACTATTGCATTTGAAGATTTCATTCAATTCAAGGGCGAGTCAGGTGCTAAAGAGGCTGGCAAGATGCGGGCCGAAGGTAAGGAGTATGTTGTTAAAGACGGCGACGTCTTGAACTTCCTATTTAACGTCTAAACCAGTCCCGATCAATAAAAAAGCCCTTAGTAGTAAGGGCTTTTTTATTTTGTTTGGGATAGATTTAGCTTTCTTTGACAGCCTTTGCTAAACACTTAGAGATCTCTTCATAGCGCTTGATAGCAATCTTGCTGGGAACCACTTCCTTTTTTCGACCATCTTCATTTTCGACCATCTTGATGTAACCCATGGCGCTGAGATTCTTCAGTCGTCCATGCAGGGTTGCCTGGGAGCCAAGCTCATAGAGAGAAATTAAGTCTCCCACCAAAATAGATTGCTTAGCATCAAAGCTCAAAATAATTTTATCTAGAAGACTTTCTTCAATGGAGTCGAGCTTTTTCCCAGGATTGATGCGGTCTAGAACATCAATCAAATTTAAAAATCGGATATAGCAAGAGGATTTAGTAGTCGACATAAGCGAATAAAGATTTAGAGGCTATTCACCTAAGGGTTAACGAGAAGAGTATATACCTGAATAAATTTGATTGCTAGCATGACATAGTATTAAGTTAATAAACATGTCGGCAATCATGAAAAAAATATTCCCAGAGTGGGTTTTAGGCTTCTTAATTAGTGCGGTAACGTACACAATTTTGTTCTATATCAATGCATGGTTGACGGCTAATTTGGCATACGGTTTGGGAGTGAATTGGATCTATCTTCCCGCTGGTCTCAGATTATTTCTGACTCTCATCTTTGGTTTATCAGGCGCTATTGGTATAGCAGTTGCTTCATTCTTAATATGCTACCTAGGTAATTTTCCGCCAGAGCTGACCACTTGTATTGGCGTGGGATTGATATCCGGATTCGCCCCTTACCTGGCAAGAATTTTTGTAGTGAGTAATGTGAGCATCTCGCCCGATCTTGGTAATTTGAGCTTACCAAAATTAGCGCTCTGTATTTTGATCTACGCCCTATTAAGCGCAGGCTTGCATCAATGGTGGTTTGCAGTCAGGGGTCTTGATGAGACTGGAAGCTTTAATCACTTCCTGGTGATGCTGCTTGGGGATGTATTGGGAACGGTGCTACTAATTGGCCTTATTAAAGCTGGGTTGGACTTACTCAAGCCCTCTAAGCTTGCTTAATTAAACAGTTCGCTTAAGGCCGCGCCAGGATCATTGGCGCGCATGAATGCCTCACCTACTAAGAATGCATTGATTTGGTGATCGCGCATCAGCTGTACGTCGGCGCGACCCATAATTCCTGACTCGGTAACTAAAGTTTTTCCCGCTGGAACCATGGATAGTAGCGAGAGTGTAGTTTGAAGAGTCACTTCAAACGTTTTCAGATTGCGATTATTAATGCCAAGTAGTGGCGTCTTTAATTCAAGGGCTTGCTCTAATTCAGGTGCGTTATGAACTTCAACGAGCACATCCAATCCCAGTTCATGCGCACAAGCTTCCAACTCTTTCATTTGATTGAGTTCTAAACAGGCAACAATGAGCAAAATAGCATCGGCACCGATTGCTCTTGCTTCGTAGACTTGATAAGGGTCGATCGTAAAGTCTTTACGTAAAACTGGAATGCTGCACGCAGCTCTTGCAGCTTGAAGGTAAGCATTCTCCCCCTGGAAATAATCTTTATCCGTGAGAACGGATAAGCAGGCTGCACCATTTTTTTCATAAGACTGAGCAATTTCAGCGGGCTGAAAATTTTCTCGCAAGATTCCTTTGCTGGGGCTTGCCTTCTTGATCTCGGTAATCACACCAGCCTTACCTGCTGCAATCTTATTTTCAATAGATTGAATAAAGCCCCTAGGCTTTAAGAGCGCGTCACGATTATTTTCTTCAGCCTGATCGCGTTGATTCGCTAAAGAGACTTTTTTTGAATCAGCAGCTACTTCAATTTTCTTGGTGGCAACAATTTTATCGAGGATATCGCTCATGCAGGTCTTAATTAGTTTTGGGTTGCTGCTACAAACAGATCTAGCTTTTGACGGGCAGCACCAGAGGCAATGGCTGCTTGCGCCATCTGAATACCGCTAGCAATGCTTGGTGCCACATCAGCTACATATAAAACTGCTCCGGCGTTGAGGCAAACAATGTCACTCGCTGGGCCAGGTGTTTTATTGAGTACATCTAAAACAATGGCCTTAGATTCTTCAGCGTCAGCTACCTTAAAGCTATTGGTTGGAGCTGTGCTTAAACCAAAGTCTTTCGGATGAATTTCGTATTCACGGACCTGACCATCTTTTAGTTCGCCAACCAGGGTAGGGCCTTCAAGGGAGATTTCATCTAAACCATCGCGGCCATAAACTACTAATGCATGATCCATTCCCATAGCCTGCAATACGCGTGCCTGAATGCCTACCAAGTCCGCATGAAACACGCCCATCAAAATACGCTTGGCATCAGCTGGGTTTGTAAGGGGGCCAAGGATATTAAAAATCGTACGCACACCCAAATCTTTGCGAATTGGCACCACATTCTTCATCGCAGGGTGATGGTTAGGTGCAAACATAAAGCCAGCCCCAACCTCTGAAATACATTTGGCAACTTGCTCTGGTGAGAGAGATAGTTTTACACCCAAGGACTCCAGAATATCTGCGCTACCTGATTTGCTGCTGACGCTGCGATTGCCATGTTTAGCAATTTTGGCGCCGGCTGCTGCTGCCACAAACATTGCAGCAGTAGAAATATTGAAAGTGTGGGCGCCATCACCGCCAGTGCCCACTACATCGACTAAATTTTTTCTATCTTCGACGTGTACTGGTGTCGCAAACTCACGCATCACTTGAGCTGCTGCAGCAATCTCACCAACGGTCTCTTTTTTAGTGCGCAGAGCAACTAGTAGACCAGCTACTAAAGTTGGCGGCATCTCACCACTCATGATGAGACGCATCATTGCTGCCATCTCGTCATGAAAAAGTTCACGATGTTCAATGCAACGTTGTAGTGCTTGCTGAGGTGTAATAGGCATGGGGATTGAGTTAATGCTTTTGAATTATTTGGCTTGTAAGAAGTTCTTGAACAATGCATGGCCGTGTTCAGAAAGAATGGATTCTGGATGAAATTGGACGCCTTCCACTGCAAGTTCCTTGTGGCGCACACCCATGATTTCACCATCAGATGAGGTGGCGGTCACCTCAAGTGCTGCTGGCAATGAACTCTTCTCAATAGCGAGAGAGTGATAGCGAGTGACTTTAAATGGGTTTGGTAAATCTTTGAAAACGCCAACACCAGTGTGGTGAATATCATCCGTCTTACCGTGCATGACTTTCTGGGCGCGAATAATCTTGCCGCCGAATGCCTCACCAATTGCTTGATGGCCAAGACAGACTCCAAGAATGGGAATCTGTCCGGCATAGCGCTGAATCGTGGCTACAGAAATACCTGCTTCAGCTGGACTGCAAGGCCCTGGTGAAATACAAATACGCGCAGGATTGATTTTGGCAATCTCTTCAACCAAAATTTCATCATTGCGAAAAACTTTTACCTCTTCACCAAGCTCTGCAAAATACTGAACGAGGTTATAGGTAAATGAATCGTAGTTATCAATCATGAGGAGCATCGAGTCCTCCTTGTACTAAATCAGCCGCCATTAATACTGCTCGGGCTTTGGCTTCTGTTTCTTTCCACTCGGCGGTGGGGTCAGAGTCTGCAACTACGCCAGCACCCGCTTGAGAATGCAGTACGCCATCGCGAATCACACCAGTGCGAATGGCGATCGCTACATCCATATCTCCAGAGAAGGAAAGATAGCCAACTGCGCCTCCATAGACGCCGCGTTTCACAATTTCCATCTCATCAATAATTTCCATCGCCCGAATTTTTGGGGCGCCCGATAAGGTGCCGGCTGGGAAGGTTGCGCGTAAAACATCCATATTGCTCATATTGTCTAGTAATTCACCTTCAACCGAGCTAACAATATGCTGTACATGAGAATACTTTTCAATCGACATTGAATCAGTCACCTTGACGGTGCCTGTCTTTGCGATGCGACCAACATCGTTGCGCGCTAAGTCAATCAACATGACATGTTCGGCAATTTCTTTTGGATCGGCGAGTAATTCAGTAGCAAGGCGATCATCTTCTTCAGGTGTGGTGCCACGAGGACGTGTTCCAGCTAGTGGACGAATCGTCACAATCTTTTGGCTCTCACGTTGCTCTTGGCGAACCAGGATCTCTGGAGAAGAGCCCACCACTTGCAAGTCACCAAAGTCATAGAAGTACATGTAAGGGGATGGATTCAAAGATCGCAATGCTCGGTATAGAGCGAGAGGTGAATCTGTGAATGGTTTACTGATGCGTTGACCGATTACCACTTGCATGCAATCACCAGCCAAAATATATTCTTTGGTTTTGAGAACAGCGTTTTCAAAATCAGCCGCTTTGAACTTGCGTACTAATTCTGTTTTGGTGCTTGGTAACGACGCTGGCATGCTCACTGGTTTGCTGAGGCAAGCAAGCAATTCTTTTAATCGAGCTTGGCCTTTTTCAAAGCTATCAGCAACACTAGGGTCTGCATAGACGATTAAATAAATACGACCCGCAACGTTATCAATCACTGCTAATTCTTCAGTTAGCATCAACTGAATATCAGGCACACCTAGTTCATCTGGCAGGTTGTGTTTCGCTAAACGAGATTCGATGTAGCGAACCGTGTCATAACCGAAGTAGCCAGCAAGCCCGCCACAGAAGCGAGGGAGGCCAGGTTGAACGGCTACTGTGAAGCGTTTGAAATAGGCATCTACAAAATCTAATGGGTTGTCATGATTGGTTTCAATCACTTTGTCATTGAAGAGCACTTCAGTGAGTGGCGTATCTGGAGTGCCAACTGTTCTTAAAACAGTTTTTGCAGGCAGACCAATAAAAGAGAAGCGACCAAAGCGCTCGCCACCCAGAACGGACTCAAGTAAATAAGTATTTTTTTGGCCAAAAGCTTGTGTGAGTTTGACGTACAGCGAGAGAGGCGTCTCTAAGTCGGCTAAAACTTCTTTCACCAAAGGAATGCGATTGAAACCCTGTTTTGCTAGGGCAAGAAATTCTTCATGCTGCATTACGCTTTTCCTGACGTCGCTAGTTCTGCACGCATCGCTTTAATTACCTCGGCATAATTTTCTTTGCCAAAGATTGCGGAGCCTGCAACAAATGTATCCGCACCCGCTTTGGCTAC
>JACCDY010989575.1_pt1 | contig 11207 bp, 8 predicted proteins | sample 7446391 | NCBI WGS metagenome assembly JACCDY01 (sample SAMN15323451, study PRJNA562643) | freshwater metagenome | isolation source: river surface water | place: USA:Blue River Watershed | collected 2017-08-18
GCAAAGAACAGGCCCACCAGGATCAGGCAGCTGCCGGCGCCAAACGGATCCTCCACCACGCCATTGAGCCCGCTGTTGACGAACTTGGCCGGAATGCCGAGCACCGTCTCCGAACCGAACCAGGTGGCAAAAGTGGTGGTGATGATCATGTAGAGCGGCAGGTGCCGGCCGGCGATGGCGAAGTCGGCCGAGCTCTTGACGCGTTTGGCCGCAGCCAGGCCGATCGCGATGGTCACCAGCAGGTAGGCGATCACGAGGGTGAGCAACATGACGAGGTCTCCGTGTCCGTCGATCAGAAATACATGTGAAGTTGCGACCAGGCCACCAGCACCAGCATGCTGGTGACAAAGCCCAGCCCCAGGTAGAGCAGGATCTGCAGCAAGGCGTTGGTTCGGCGCTGCTCGGCCAGCAGCAGTTCGATCTGGCGGCTGTCGGTCCGCTGGGGCTGCTGCAGATAGTCGCTGAGCAGGCGTGGCAATTGGGGCAGCAGCTTGGCGTACTGCGGCGCCTGCGCCTTGAGCTCGCGCCACAGCCGCTTGGGCCCGACCTGCTCGAGCATCCAGGTTTCCAGAAAGGGCTTGGCCGTGCTCCACAGGTCCAGCTCAGGATCGAGCTGGCGGCCCAGACCTTCGATGTTGAGCAGGGTCTTTTGCAGCAACACCAGCTGCGGCTGGATTTCGACATGGAAGCGCCGCGAAGTCTGGAACAGGCGCATCAGCACCATGCCCAGCGAAATCTCCTTGAGCGGACGATCAAAATAGGGTTCGCAAACAGCGCGGATCGCGGCCTCCAGCTCATCCACCCGGGTCTGTGGCGGCACCCACCCTGACTCGATGTGCAGCTCGGCCACGCGCTTGTAGTCTCGACGGAAAAACGCGGTGAAGTTCTGCGCCAGGTATTCCTTGTCGTACTCGGTCAGTGTGCCGACGATGCCGAAGTCCAGCGAGATGTAGCGGCCAAAGGTGGCAGGGTCCAGGCTGACCTGGATGTTGCCCGGGTGCATGTCCGCGTGGAAAAAACCGTCGCGGAACACCTGGGTAAAGAAAATCGTCACGCCATCGCGTGCCAGCTTCGGAATGTCCACGCCTGCCTGGCGCAGCTGCTCGACCTGGCTGATCGGGATGCCCTTCATGCGCTCCATGACGATGACTTCGGGGTGACACCAGTCCCAGAACATTTCCGGGATCAACACCAGACCGAGGCCTTCCATGTTGCGGCGCAACTGCGCGGCATTGGCCGCTTCACGCACCAGGTCCAGCTCGTCGTGCAGGTACTTGTCGAATTCGGCCACCACCTCGCGCGGCTTGAGCCGTTTGCCATCGTCACTCAGTCGCTCCACCCAGCCCGCCATCAGGCGCATCAGACCCAGGTCTTTTTCGATGACGGGCAACATGCCCGGACGCAGCACCTTGACGGCCACATCGCGCAGCTGGCCGGACTTGGTGCGCAGGGTGGCAAAGTGCACCTGCGCAATGGAGGCGCTGGCCACCGGCTCGCGGTCGAAGGACTCAAAAACCTCGTCCACAGGGCGGCCAAAGGCCCGCTCGATGGTAGATACCGCCACCTCGGAGGCAAAGGGCGGCACCCGGTCCTGCAGCCTGGCCAGCTCTTCGGCGATGTCGGGCGGCAACAGGTCACGGCGGGTGGAGAGCACCTGACCGAATTTGACGAAGATGGGACCCAGCCGCTCCAGCGCCTCGCGCAGGCGTTCGCCACGCGGCGCGCGCAGATTGCGCCCCACGGTCAGGACGCGGGTGAGCAGGCGCAGCCAGGGATGTCTGAACGAGGAGAGGACCAGCTCGTCCAGCCCATAGCGCAGGACGATGAAGACGATGAAGGCACCGCGGGCCAGGCGGCTCATGCCGGGCCACCTGCAGCGGCAGCAGGCACCTTGCTGGCCACAAAGCCCCGGATCGCCGCCAGCGCCTGGCGCCCCAGCCCAGCCAGCGTGTGAGCCGGTGCATCGCCGATCAGGCGGGCCAGGTCTTCTTCGGCATCCCAGCGCACGTTGTCGATCAGCCAGTTGACTTCTGCGGCCAGCTGCACATCACCCTCGATGCGCACACGGGGCTTTTCGCCACGCGCCAGGGCGGAAAGCACGTCCAGTGGAGATTCTTCGGTCACCGTCAGGCGCAGATCAAAACCTTCAAATCGGCCACGCTCAAAGAGCCCGGCCGGCGTGGCCAGCAGTTGCAGCTGCATCTTCTGCCACAGCAGTTCAATGCGCTGCCCTTTCTGGCGAGCCAGACGCTGCATCGCCTCGGGTTCGCTCATGAGCACATGGTTGAGGAACAGCACAAGGCGGTTGAGGGTCTCGTCGACCACCCAGGCGGGCGGCTGGAGACCGGCCACGGCCTGCGCGGCCCAAGAAAAAGGGGACTGTGTTGCCATAGTCCCCGATTATTCCCGAAAGCAGCGCCCATGCAGGCGCCTGTGGGCTTATTGCAAGGCCTGCACGCCAGCCACCAGCCAGCCGCTGCCACCGGTCTTGGATTTGGTCATGTTCCAGACTTCGCGGAAGGGGCTCGGACCGGCCGAGGGCTCTTCGCGGATCATGCCGTTGAACTCGACGCTGGCCATGTAGGCATCAGCCATCTCCTCGATGCCCAGCAGCTGCGCTTCGAGCATGACCACCTCGGTCTTATTGGACTGCCCAGGAAACTGCGCTTCGCGCTCGGCCAGCTGGCTGCGGATCTCGGCGACCATGGCATCGGTCATCATGGAACGCAACATGGTGATGTCAGAGCGGTCCCAGGCGTCCTGCAGGGAAATGAAATTGCGCTTGGCGGCATCGACAAAGCCGGCCACATCAAAGCCATCGGGAATACCCCAGCCCTGCGGGCCACGCAAACCAGCGCCAATCATCGAGCCAGTTTCGGCTGCAGCGCTGCCGTCAAAGGACGTGGTCTGACCTTCCCACGGGCGGGCAGAGGCGTCGTTGCCCACCTTGGCCGGGTTGTATTGTTTGAAAGAAGCCGGCTGGTCTGCACTCGCGCCAGCGCCCTGGTAGGCCATCTGCGGACCTTGAGCACCGCGCCGGTTGCGCAGGACCATGCCGATCACGGCCATGACAGCCAAGGCCACCAGCATGACCAGCAAAACGTTGCCAAAGGCTTCGCCAAAACCCAGCGAGTGGGCCAGCCAGGCCAAACCCAGACCGGCGGCCAGGCCGCCGAGCATGGCGCCCCAGGGTTTCTTGGGAGCTGCAGCGGCAGGCGCCGTGGCGGGTTTGGGTGCCGCCGCAGGTGCAGCCTGTTGCGTCGGTGCGACAGGCGCCTGCGGGCGCACGGCCTCGCGCTGGGTCACATTGCTCGACTGCTGGCCCGTGGATTTACCACCACCCAGACGGCGCGCGGCTTCGGCATTGAGGCTGCCCAGAGCCAGAACACCGGCAAGCATGAGAGTGAGTAACTTGTTCACGTTGTCTCCGAAAAGGTCAGTTCGCGGTTGGCATCAGATCAACATTTGATACCCACATGCAAGGCTACCACCCCTGCACTCAGGTTGTGAAAATCCACATGCCCAAATCCAGCCTTTTTCATGAGGGCTTTCAGCTCTTCCTGTCCCGGGTGCATGCGGATTGATTCGGCTAGGTAGCGGTAGCTGTCGGCGTCGCCGGCCACCAGCTTGCCCATGTGCGGGAGGATGTTGAAGCTGTACCAGTCGTAGGCTTTCTCCAGCGGCTTGGCCACCTTGGAAAACTCGAGCACGAGCAGCTTGCCACCCGGCTTGAGCACGCGGCACATCTCGGCCAGGGCCACATCCTTGTGGGTCATGTTGCGCAGGCCAAAGGCCACGCTGACCAGGTTGAAATGGTTGTCCGGGAAGGGGAGTTTTTCGGCGTCGCAGACCAGCGTGGGCAGCGCAAGGCCATGGTTGAGCAGGCGATCGCGGCCGGTGCTGAGCATGGCCTCGTTGATGTCGGTGTGCACCACCCGACCGCTGGGCCCCACCTTCCTGGCAAAGGCCATCGACAGATCGCCCGTGCCGCCGGCGATGTCGAGCACCTGATCGCCTTCCTGAAGATTGGCCACCTGCACGGTATACGATTTCCAGACGCGGTGCAGCCCCATCGACATCAGGTCGTTCATGACGTCGTATTTGGAAGCGACCGAGTCAAACACACCACGCACGTGTTTGGCCTTGTCTTTTTCGTCGACCGTCTTGAAGCCGAAATGGGTGGTGCTCATGGCGAGCCTTTCAATTCAATGGTGGTGACCGCAGCTGCCGCCGGCCTTGACGGGCATCGGGTCATCACGGCCCAAGCCAGCGGCCTGCAGGCGCTGTTCGTAGTCGACCCAGAGTTCCTGCTCCTGCGAGCCCAGAAAGTACAGGTACTCCCAGGTGAACAGGCCCGAGTCGTGACCATCGGAAAACGTGGGCTTGACCGCGTAGTTGCCCACCGGCTCGATGTCCACAATGGCGACGTCTCGCTTGCCGGTCTGCAGCACTTCCTGACCCGGGCCATGGCCCTGCACCTCGGCCGAGGGCGAATACACCCGCATCAGTTCAAACGGGATGCGGAACTGCGCGCCGTCGGCAAAGCCGATTTCGAGTACGCGTGAAGCGCCGTGCAGCGTCAGCGACTCGGGCGCGGGGGTGTCCTTTTTCAATCCAGCCATGGTGTAGCTCCTGAGGTTCAGACCAGCACGCGCTCGATGCCGCCGGCATTGGCCCGCTGCACATACTCGGGCATCCAGTTTTCACCCAGGATGTGACGGGCCATTTCGACCACGATGTAGTCGGCTTCGAGCAGGCCGTTGTTCAAATCATTGCCGTAGCGGGAAAGGCCTTGCAGGCAGCTGGGGCAGCTGGTCAGGATCTTGACATTGTCCTTTTCGCCCACGGCACCGCCGGCGCGCAGGATCGCCTCGCCCTTGCGGATTTCCTCTTCCTTGCGGAAACGCACCTGGGTAGACACATCAGGGCGCGTGACGCCCAGCGTGCCCGATTCGCCGCAGCAACGGTCCGACTTCAGCACCTGATCGCCCACCAGTGCCTTGACGGTCTTCATGGCGTCCTGCTGCTTCATCGGGGTATGACAGGGGTCGTGGTAGAGGTAGGCACCGGCCTGCTCAGGCGTGAGCGTGATGCCTTTTTCGAGCAGGTATTCGTGGATGTCGACGATGCGGCATCCCGGGAAGATTTCTTCGAACTTGTAGCCCTGCAGCTGGTCGTAGCAGGTGCCGCAGCTCACCACCACCGTCTTGATGTCGAGGTAGTTGAGCGTATTGGCCACGCGGTGGAAGAGCACCCGGTTGTCGGTGATCATCTTCTCGGCCTTGTCGAACTGGCCCGAGCCGCGCTGAGGGTAGCCACAGCACAGGTAGCCCGGCGGCAGCACCGTCTGCACGCCCGCGTGCCAGAGCATGGCCTGCGTGGCCAGACCCACCTGGCTGAACAGGCGCTCCGAACCGCAGCCCGGGAAGTAGAACACCGCCTCGGTCTCGGGCGTGGTGGTCTGCGGATTGCGGATGATCGGCACGTAGTCCTTGTCCTCGATGTCGAGCAGGGCACGAGCGGTTTTCTTGGGCAGGTTGCCCGGCATCTTCTTGTTGACGAAGTGGATCACCTGCTCCTTGATCGGCGCGGTGCCCACCGTAGCCGGGGGCTGACGTGTCTGTTTGCGCGCTGCCACCTTGAATAAATCGGCCGCCCAGCGCTGGGCTTTCATGCCGACATCGACCATCAGCGTGCGGGCGAGCTTGATGGTCTCGGGATTGGTGGCGTTGAGCATGAACATCGCCGCGGCATTGCCAGGGCGGAAGCTCTTCTGCCCCATCTTGCGCAGCAGGTTGCGCATGTTCATGGTCACATCGCCGAAGTCAATCTTGACCGGGCAAGGCGTCAGGCACTTGTGGCAGACGGTGCAGTGGTCGGCCACGTCTTCAAAGTCCTGCCAGTGCTTTACCGAGATGCCGCGACGCGTCTGCTCTTCGTAGAGAAAAGCCTCGACCAGCAGCGAAGTTGCCAGGATCTTGTTGCGCGGGGAATACAGCAGATTGGCACGCGGCACATGCGTCGAACAGACCGGCTTGCATTTGCCACAGCGCAGGCAGTCCTTGACGCTGGCGGCAATGTCACCAATGTCGGACTGCTGCATGATCAGCGATTCGTGACCCATCAGGCCAAAGCTGGGCGTGTAGGCATGCGTGAGGTCAGCCGCATGCACGTCGTCACCCAGTTGCTTCAGCGCATCGCCGCGCAGCAGCTTGCCCTTGTTGAAGCGGCCTTCGGGGTCGACCTTGGCCTTGTAGGCGGTGAAGTTGGCCAGCTCCGCGTCGGTCAGGAATTCGAGCTTGGTGATGCCGATGCCGTGCTCGCCCGAGATCACGCCGTCCAGGCTGCGCGCCAGCACCATGATGCGGGCCACCGCCTCGTGCGCGGTCTGCAGCATCTCGTAGTTGTCGGAGTTGACCGGGATGTTGGTGTGGACGTTGCCGTCACCGGCGTGCATGTGCAGCGCCACCCAGACGCGGCCCTTGAGCACGCGCTGGTGGATGGTGTTGCATTCCTCCAGGATGGGCTGGAAGGCCGAGCCCGAGAAGATGTCCTGGAAGGGGGCGCGGATCTGCGTCTTCCAGCTTGCGCGCAGGGTGTGGTCCTGCAGCTGCGGGAAGAGCTCGTCCACCCGGGTCAGCCAGTTCTGCCAGAGGTCACGCACATCGCGCACCACAGTCAGTGCCTGGCCCACGCGCTCTTCGAGCAGTTCGGCCGAGGGCATTTCGCTGGCGTCTTCCACCTTGCCCAGCGGCAGGTTGCCACGGCTGAGGAAGGCTTCGAGCTCTGCACAAAGCTTGAGCTTGTTGCGCAGGCTCAGCTCGATGTTGATGCGCTCGATGCCGTCGGTGTATTCGGCCATGCGCGGCAGCGGGATCACCACGTCTTCGTTGACCTTGAAGGCGTTGGTGTGGCGGCTGATGGCGGCCGTCTTCTTGCGGTCGGCCCAGAACTTCTTGCGGGCATCGGCACTGATGGCAATGAAGCCTTCGCCACTGCGCGAGTTGGCAATGCGCACGACTTCAGACGTCGCCTTGGCCACGTCGTCGGCGTTGTCACCGGCGATGTCGCCGATCAGCACCATCTTGGGAAAACCGCCGCGCTTGCTCTTGGTGGTGTAGCCCACGGCGCGCAAATAGCGGTCGTCCAGGTGTTCGAGACCGGCCAGCACGGTGCCCGTGCGCTTTTGCTCGGCGAACATGAAGTCCTTGATCTCGACGATGCTCGGCACGGCATTGCGGGCATGGCCAAAGAACTCCAGGCAGACGGTGCGGGTGTGCTCGGGCATGCGGTGCACCACCCAGCGGGCGCTGGTGATCAGGCCATCGCAGCCTTCTTTTTGCACGCCCGGCAGGCCGCTCAGGAACTTGTCGGTCACATCCTTGCCCAGGCCTTCCTTGCGGAAGGTGGCGCCCGGGATGCGCAGGGTCTCGGTGCGCAGCGGCGTCTTGCCATCGGCCTTGAAGTAGCGCAGCTCGAAGGTGGCGAATGGGGCGTCGTGGATCTTGCCCAGGTTGTGGTCCATGCGCACCACATCGAGCCATTCGGCATCGGGCGTGACCATGCGCCAGCTGGCCAGGTTGTCGAGTGCCGTGCCCCAGAGCACCGCCTTCTTGCCACCGGCGTTCATGGCGATGTTGCCGCCGATGCAGGAGGCTTCGGCCGATGTCGGGTCGACCGCGAACACAAAGCCCCCGCGCTCGGCCGCGTCGGCCACGCGCTGGGTGACCACGCCGGCTTCGGTCCAGATGGTGGGCACCGGGTGGTCCACGCCCGGCAGCTCCAGCACTTCGACCTCGGTCATGGCCTCGAGTTTTTCGGTGTTGATGACCACGCTCTTCCAGGTCAGCGGGATCGCGCCGCCGGTGTAACCGGTGCCGCCGCCGCGCGGAACAATGGTCAGGCCCAGTTCGATGCAGCCTTTCACGAGGCCGGCCATCTCGGCTTCGGTGTCGGGGGTGAGCACCACAAACGGGTATTCCACCCGCCAGTCGGTGGCGTCGGTCACGTGGCTCACGCGCGAGAGGCCGTCGAACTTGATGTTGTCCTTGGCGGTCAGCCGCCCGAGCACCCGCTGCACCTTGCGCCGCAGCTCCGCACGGCGGGCAAAGCGTTCATTGAACTGCCCCACCGCCTCGCGGGCCAGGGTCAGCAGCTGGCCGACCAGCGCGTCGCGGGCCGCGTCCTGCTCGGGGGTGCGGCGCTTTTGCACCTCGCCCAGGCGGTGGTTCAAGGCATCGACCAGCAGCTTGCGGCGAGCGGGGTTGTCCAGCAGGTCATCCTGCAGGTAAGGGTTGCGCTCGACCACCCAGATGTCGCCCAGGACTTCGTACAGCATGCGGGCCGAACGGCCGGTGCGACGCTCCTGACGCAGCTGGTTGAGGAGATCCCAAGCGGTCTGGCCCAGCAGACGGATGACGATTTCGCGGTCCGAGAAGCTGGTGTAGTTGTAGGGAATCTCACGCAGACGCGGCGAATCCGATTCGGCCTGCATCAGGTGCTGGAGGGTGGTGGGTGCATTCATAAGGGGTGGGCTGCAACAGCCAGCACCGGCCGCGAACGGGCCTCTGGGCTGGGGCTGAATGTTACCGCAGTGCAGCAATCACGCGCCGGGTGTGGGGCCTCCCCCGCCGCGGGACCAGGCCGCCGCCGGCGGCTGCCGCCCCCATGGCCCGCCGAGCCGCAATGGATGGGGCCCGTCAACCGCGCCAGCCGCGGTGCAACAGCCATTCGAGGCTGGCCGCCACCAGCACCAGGGCGGCATAGGTGGCCATGCGGCCGTCGTGGCCCTGCAACACCAGCCCGGCCAACAAGACCAGGCTGCCCACCACCGCATGCCAAAACACCCGTCGCCACCAGGCCACGCCCGCACGCCCCATCACCCAGCGGCCGGCCAGCGGCATGAGGACGGCCAGGGCCAGGGCCGGCAGCACAAAATTGGCCAAATGGAACAACGATTGGGCAAAAGTCATTGCAAAACGGCTCAAAAACCGGGACACCTGGGCGGCAGGCCGGGCGGGACCCCAGAAAATCTGTCAATTAAACCTGACAACTTGGCCATCCCTTTTTTATAATGCGCACATGGCTGTCTGGACCCTGGGATTGAACCACACGACCGCGCCGCTGGATATGCGCGGCCGTTTTGCGTTCGCCGTCGACCAGTTGGCCCCCACCCTGCACCGGCTGCGGCAAGAGCTGGCGGTCAAGACCAGCGAGGCGCCCGAGGCCGCCATCCTCTCGACCTGCAACCGCACCGAGATCTACTGCGCCGCCAGCCAGGCTTCGCCCCACGACACCCTGCACTGGCTGGCCCGCACCGGGGGCGTGAGCCCCCAGGAACTGCAGTCGCACACCTACCTGCTCGAAGGCGACGAGGCCGCGCGCCACGCTTTTAGGGTGGCCAGCGGGCTCGATTCGATGGTGCTGGGCGAGGCACAGATCCTGGGGCAGCTCAAGGACGCCGTGCGCGCCGCTGAAGAAGCCGGCGCCCTGGGCACCACACTCAACCAGTTGTTCCAGCGCAGTTTTGCGGTGGCCAAGGAAGTGCGCAGCGCCACCGAGATTGGCCAGCATTCGATCAGCATGGCGGCCGCCTCGGTGCGGCTGGCCAGCCAGTTGTTCGAAGACCTGCGGGCCATCCGCGTGCTGTTTGTTGGCGCGGGCGAGATGATCGAACTGGTGGCCACCCACTTTGCCGCCAGGAACCCCAAAGCCATCGCGATCGCCAACCGCAGCCTCGAGCGCGGCCAGAGCCTGGCCAGCCGCTTTGGCGCCGAAACGCTGCGCCTGGCGGATTTGCCCGATCGCTTGCACGAGTTCGATGCCGTCATCAGCTGCACCGCCAGCACCCTGCCCCTGATTGGCCTGGGCGCCGTCGAGCGCGCGCTCAAAAAGCGCAAACACAGCCCGATGTTCATGGTCGACCTGGCGGTCCCGCGCGACATCGAGCCCGAGGTCAAGTCTCTGGAAGACGTCTACCTCTACACCGTGGACGACCTGGCCACGGTGGTACAGACCGGGCAGGCCCAGCGCCAGGCCGCGGTGAGCGAAGCCGAAGTCATCATCGACGCCGGCGTGCAGAGCTTCAACCACTGGCTGGGCCAGCGCGGCACGGTGCCATTGATCCAGCAACTGCAGGACCAGGCCGACGCCTGGCGCGAGGCCGAACTCGCCCGGGCGCGCAAGCTGCTGGCCAAAGGGGAACCCCTGGACGCCGTGCTGGACACCCTCTCGCGCGGGCTGATGCAGAAGATGATGCACGGCGCCATGGCCGAGCTGCGCAGCGCCAACCCGGAGCACCGCGAGCAGACCATGCTGACGGTGCAGCGCCTGTTTCTGCGCAAAGAGCGTTAGCTGGGGATGACCGCGCCTGAGGGCGCACGATCCTGGCCCTGGGTGCCGTGACGCCCCAGGCCCCCTGTCATCCTGGGTCCGCCGCATGAAACCCTTTCTCCTTGAGCAACTCGAACGCTACGCCGAACGCCTGTCCGAGCTGGATTTCCTGCTCTCGCGCGAAGACATCATGGGCGACATGCCACAGTTCATGAAGCTCTCGCGCGAACATGCCGAGGTGGCGGCCGTGGCGGGGCGCTACGCCCGTTACCGCCAACGCCAGGCCGACCTGGAGAGCGCGCGGGCCATGCAGGCCGAACTGCCCGAATCGGACGAGATGCACGCGCTGGCGGGCGACGAAATGGCCGAAGCCGCCAGCGAGCTGCAGGCGCTGGAAGCCGAACTGCAGCGCATGCTGCTGCCCAAGGACCCGCTGGACGGGCGCAACGCTTTTCTGGAAATCCGTGCGGGCACGGGGGGCGACGAATCGGCCTTGTTCGCGGGCGACCTGCTGCGCATGTACACCCGTTACGCGCAAAGCCAGGGCTGGAAGGTGGAGCTGCTGTCCGAATCGCCCAGCGAGCTGGGCGGCTACAAGGAGGTGGTGGTGCGCATCGAGGGTGAGGGCGTGTTCGGCCAGCTGCGCTTCGAATCCGGCGGTCACCGCGTGCAGCGCGTGCCCGCCACCGAAACCCAGGGCCGCATCCACACCAGCGCCTGCACGGTGGCCGTGCTGGCCGAGCCCGACGAAGCCCAGGCGGTGCAGATCAACCCGGCCGATTTGCGGATCGACACCTTCCGCGCCAGCGGCGCGGGGGGGCAGCACATCAACAAGACCGACTCGGCAGTACGCATCACCCACTTGCCGACCGGCA
>JACCDY010261676.1_pt1 | contig 11203 bp, 10 predicted proteins | sample 7446391 | NCBI WGS metagenome assembly JACCDY01 (sample SAMN15323451, study PRJNA562643) | freshwater metagenome | isolation source: river surface water | place: USA:Blue River Watershed | collected 2017-08-18
CGAGCGGGGGATGTCACGGACATGCGTCGCGATGCGGGATCTGCTGCTCATCACGGAAAAGATGCTGCGGGATCAGGGCGTCACCGCGAGGCGCTCGGGAGCCTCCTCGGCGGCGTGAAGGAGACCATTCTCCTTATAGGTCTTGAGACGGAAGCGTGTCGCGCACGACTGGACGGCCTCGATGGTGCTGAGCTTGTCGGCGACGAAGGAGGCGACCTCGCGGAGGGAGCGCCCGTCGACGATGACAAGCAGATCGTAGCCGCCGCTCATGAGGTAGACGCTCTCGACTTCCTCGAATCCGGCGATGCGGTTGGCGATGCGGTCGAATCCCCCCTCGCGCTCGGGGGTGACACGGACCTCGATGACGGCGGTGACCGCGTCGGCATCGTATTTCTCGCGGTTGATCACGGCCTGGTAGCCAAGGATCGTCCCGTCGGACTCGAGCTTCGCGATCTTGGCGGCCACCTCCGCCTCGCTCTGGCCAAGTTGGCGGGCGAGATCGGCGCGGGGAATCGCGGAATTCTGGCGGAGGAGTCGGATCAGGGAGTCCATAGAAGTAAAGGATGAAGGATGAAGCCTGAAACCTGAAAGGATTAAAAACAGGACCTTTCGAGAAACAGACGCTTTACAGCCCGGTTCAGGTCTCAGGTTTCCCGTTTCAGCTTTCTACCCCGCCATCGATCCACGCGAGGGCCTTGTCGTAGCTCCGTTTTTCGAGGTAATGGCGGAATTGCGGGTCGAGTTCGGAGGCGGGTAGCGCTGCAATCAGGGCGTCGATCCTTCCCGAGACATCGATGAGGCGCTGCAGGTGGCCCGCCTGATCGCGATCGCGGTGGGCATGGTCGGCAATGACCTCGAGTCGCTCCCTCAGGGCCTCTGCAAGGGGATTCAGGTCAGGGGAGGACATTCTGGCCGTGCTGACGGAGCAGATGGTCGCAGATAACCAGATGGGCCATCGCCTCGACCATCGGGACGGCGCGTGGAAGCACACAGGCATCGTGGCGTCCGCGTGCGGCAAGCTCGGCGTTCTCTCCCGAGACCGTCACGGTCTGTTGGGACTTGGCGATTGTGGCGGTCGGCTTGAAGGCGATGCGGAAGAAGATGTGCTCCCCGTTGCTGATGCCGCCCTGGATGCCGCCGGATCGGTTGGTCGCGGTGTGGACCTTGCCCGATTCGACCAGAAAGGCGTCGTTGTGCTCGCTGCCGGTCTGTCGGGCGCCGCCGAAGCCGCTTCCGATCTCGAATCCCTTCGTGGCCGGCAGGCTCATCATCGCCTTCGCCAGATCGGCCTCGAGCTTGTCAAAAACCGGCTCGCCCAGCCCCACGGGGACACCCCGGATGACGCATTCGATCACGCCGCCGACGCTGTCTCCCTTGGAACGGACCTCCTTGATGCGCTCGATCATCTTCACGGCGGCCGCGGGGTCCGGGCATTGGACGGGGGTGGCGTCGACCTCCTCGGTCGTCACCGTGGAGGCATCGACCGAGGAGTCGATGTCATGGATGGAGCGGACCCAGGCGACGCAATCGTAGCCGGGGTGAAGGGAGCGGACAATCTTGCGGGCCACGACGCCGGCGGCGACACGGCCGATGGTCTCGCGGGCGGAAGAGCGACCGCCTCCCTCCCAGTTCCTGATACCGTACTTGGACTGGTAGGTGTAATCGGCGTGGGAGGGGCGGAACATGGTCTCCATCTCGGTGTAGGCCGAGGGACGGGCGTCCTTGTTGTCGACGGCCACCAGGATGGGGGTGCCTAGTGTCTTTCCCTGGAAGACCCCCGAGAGGATGCGGCATTTGTCCTCCTCCTGCCGGGGGGTGACGATGTCGCTCTGGCCGGGACGGCGGCGGTCCAACTCGACCTGGATCTCCTCCGGGGTGATCGGGAGCCTGGAGGGGCAGCCGTCGATGACGCAACCGACCCCTCCGCCGTGGGATTCCCCCCATGTGGAGACGCGGAACAGTGTGCCGAAAATGCTGGCCATAAGGGATCCAAGTAAGCGCAAGCAGCCGTGCGGTTCACGCAAAATCGCCCCCGATCACGGGAGGGGTGCTTGACGCCTCTCCCTTCAGGTCCTATTCCATAAGATTCAAAGAAGATTGCATCCGCGTCCGGCAACATCCCCCAGACAGGGGACAGCCCTCCCGTTCCGCGTCTGTTTTCGCACCCATTTCACTCCATCCCCTTCCCCAAAACCATGTTCAAGACCCTCCTTGGATTTTTCTCCAGCGATATCGGCATCGATCTCGGCACGGCCAACACCCTCGTTTACGTCAAGGATCACGGTATCGTCCTTCGCGAACCCTCCATCGTCGCCGTGAAGGCGGGCACCACACAGGTGCTGGCCGTCGGTGACGAGGCCAAGAGGATGCTCGGCCGCACTCCCGGCAATATCTCGGCCATCCGCCCCCTCAAGGACGGCGTCATCGCCGACTTCGAGATCACCGAGGCCATGCTGCGCCACTTCATCACCAAGGCCCATGGACAGCGACGTTTCGTCCGCCCCCGCGTCGTCATCGCGGTGCCCAGCGGCATCACCGAGGTCGAGAAGCGCGCCGTGCGCGAGTCGGCCATGAGCGCCGGCGCCCGCGAGGTTCATCTGATCGAGGAACCGATGGCCGCGGCCATCGGCGTCGGCCTTCCCGTCACCGACCCCGCGGCCAACATGATCATCGACATCGGCGGCGGCACCACCGAGGTGGCCATCATCTCGCTGGCCGGCATCGTCTTCAGCCGCAGCGTCCGCGTGGCCGGCGACGAACTCGACGAGGCGATCATCCAGTTCATGAAGCGCGCCTACAACATCATGATCGGCGAGCGCACGGCGGAGGACATCAAGCTCCGCCTCGGCAGCGCCTATCCGATGGAGAAGGAACTCACCATGGACGTGAAGGGGCGCGATCTCGTCGCGGGACTTCCCAAGACCATCACCATCACCTCGCAGGAGATCCGCGAGGCCCTCAGCGAGCCGGTTGCCAGGATCGTCGAGGCCGTACGCATCACGCTGGAGCGTTGTCCTCCCGAACTCTCCGCCGACCTGGTCGACCGCGGTGTCGTCCTGGCCGGCGGCGGTGCTCTGCTCCGCGGACTCGACACGCTCATCGCCGACGAAACCGGTCTTCCCGTCCACATTGCCGAGGATCCGCTCAGCGCGGTTGCCGAAGGCACCGGCAAGGCCCTTGAGGAAATCGACTTCCTCCGGGCCGTCGCCGCGGCGGACCGCACACGGGTGTAATCCGGCTTCAGCCGGACCGCTCCCCCGTTTCCGCCCGCGCCACCTTCCGGGAAGGCCTGCATACCGTTCCTGACGGATGAAAAAACTCCAGATCACCCTGCTTCTTCTTCTGGCGGCGGTCGTGCTTGCCTTCTGCACCATGGAGACCGGGCTCCTCGGCGCCTTCCAGTCCGCCTTTCTCGGACTGCTCTCCCCCGTCACGCGCTCGGGGCACGCGGTGAAGAGCAGCATCGGAAGTCTCGGCAAGGACCTGATGACGCTCGATCAGCTGCAGGTGGAATACGAGCGCGTGCTTGCCGAGAACCGCAGGCTGCGGGCCGAAAACAACGGTCTCCGGGACCTGCAGCAGGACAACGATCACCTGCGGGAGGTCCTCGGGTACCGCGAACGCTCCTCATTCCGCCTCGTGCCGGCCGCCGTTCTGGGACACGACGCCTCCGGGTGGTGGAGCACCATCAAGATCAACAAGGGATCGAAGGACGGCGTCGCCCCTGACATGCCGGTGATCACCGACAGGGGGCTTGTCGGCAAAACGACGGCTGTCTCCGCAAACCTTTCCGAGGTGATGCTCGTCTCGGACGAGAACTGCAAGGTGGCCGCCAAGGTGGAGGGAACCAGGGAACAGGGGATCAGCGCCGGCGTGCGCTCAGGATCGGGCGAGATGAGGCTGACGTTTTTGAACAAGCTGGCTGATCTTCAGCCGGGGCAGAAAGTTTACACGGCGGGGGTGAGCGGCGGGATTTTCCCGTCGGGCATCGCCCTCGGCACGGTGAAAAGCTTTCGCGCCCGCGAACTCGACGGCGAGGCCGTCCTCGAACCGTCCGCCGATCTCGGCGGGGTCGAGGAGGTCTTCGTCATCACCGGGGCGAAATGAGGACAGGACTTCTCTTTCTGCTCCTGATCCTGCTGCTCCCCGTGACGGTGGCGCTCCAGGACCTTCTTCCGGCCATCCCTCCCGCGCAGGCCCGGATCCAGTTGCTCCCCGTGCTTTTCTGCTTCGGCGTGCTGGCGCTGCCCCTCCTGCCCGCGCTCTGGTTTGCACTCGCGACCGCCGTCGTCCAGGGGCTGATCCTCATCCAGATCCAATCGGGAGCGGCGGACTTCGGCCTCACCCTGCCAGTTGTCTTCTTCCTCCTTTGGGCGATCTTCCTGCAGATGACGAGTGAGGCCACCCACGGGATGAGCTGGGAACTCCATGCCGTCGGCAGTGCCCTGGTCACGCTGACCCTGATCGGCGGCCAGTTCGTCACGCTCTGCTTCTCCCGCGGCGGCTTTCCCTTGGACATGACCGTTCTGCTCAAGATCGGCATCCCCGGCGCCGCGGCCCTGCTTCTTTCCCCTCTCCTTTACATGCTGCTCGGCTCGCTCGTGCCGCTCTCCCCGGAAGCGCAGCCCGGTCAGGCAAACGACCGCTGAGACGATGAGCATGGATCCCTCCAGCCGTAAAATCCTGGTCGTCGGCGGGATCGTGAGTGCCGCCATGGCCCTCCTCGTGCTGAGGATGGGTTATGTGCAGATCGTCAAGGGGGCGGACTACCGCGCGCGCATCAAGGGGCACTCGCAACTGACGGTCCGCCTCCCAGCCGTACGCGGGGAAATCTGCGACCGAAACGGAATCCCGTTGGTCGAGAACCGCGCCAGCATGGAGGTGGAGTTCTACCTGCCCGACATCGTCCGCGCCTGGAAGGAGGAGCATGGATCCGTGCCGAAAAGGAAATACTGGGGGCTCGACCACGGGATGCGCGCCCTCAAGGAGGAGGCCGACATCGTGAAGATCGTCAACGAGTCGATCGTGCCGCGCCTCGAAAAACTGGGGCTCGCAGGCGACTACAACACCCGGAAGCTCCAGGTCCATTACCGCGACAATTCGGAGGTTCCCTACGTCTACCGGCAGGATCTGGACTTCGAGACGATGGCCCGGTTCAGCGAGAACAATCTCGACCTGCCGGGCGTCACGGTAACGCTCAAGCCGGTGCGTCACTATGTCTACGGGGCGCTCGCTCCGCATCTGTTCGGCTACGTTGGGGTTCCCAAGGAAATCGACAAGGAAGAGGCTTCCCAGTTCAGCTTTTATCAACCCGACATGGAGGGGAAGGCACAGATCGAGCAGGCCTACGACAAGGAACTGAAGGGCACCGCCGGCACGCGTTTCCTCCAGCGCAATGCCCGCGGCGTGATCGACGGCGAGACCTCGAGGATCGAACCGGTCCAGGGTGCGAAGGTCTTCCTGACAATCGACGCGCGGATCCAGTACATCGTGGAGAAGGCCCTCCGGGTGGTCGGGCGCGGCGCCGCCGTGGTGATCGACCCCAACAACGGCGAGATCCTCGCGATGGCCTCGGTTCCGTCCTTCGACCCCAACCAGTTCATCCCAGCCATCTCCAAAGCCGATTGGGAAAAACTTTCCAAGGACCCCACCGACCCACTCATGAACCGTGCCGTAAACGCCTACGCGCCCGGATCGACCTTCAAACTCTGCACCGCCCTGGCAGGGATCCGCGCGGGCGTCGGCAACAAGGATTTCGACTGCACCGGCGGCGTGCAGTACGGCGACAAATTCATGAAATGCTGGGTTCTCACGGCCAAGCCGCAGAAACCCCCGCACGGGCACCAGGATCTGAGCGAGGCGATCAAGAACTCCTGCAACTCCTATTTCTTCCAGTACGGCAATGCTGCCGGAATCGATCAAATCGACGCGGTGGGCGGCATGCTGGGGCTGGGTCAGAAGACGGGGCTTCCCCTCAACAACGAGGCGTCCGGAATCCTTCCGGGACCCGCCTGGCTCGCGCGGAACTACCCGCGCGAACGATGGAGTCCCGGCCACACCGCCAATGTCTCGATCGGCCAGGGGTTCGTCCTGGCAACCCCCCTGCAGATGGCGATGGTGGCCTCTTCCGTCGCCAACGGCGGCGTCGTTTACCAACCCCACCTCGTCGAGAAGGTCGTCGCCCAGAACGGCACCCTCATCAAGGAAGAGCCCGTCAAGATCCGAGGCGACATCACCAAGGAGGGGGGATTCACGCCGGAGCAGATCGAGAAGGTGCGCAAGGGCATGTGGAAAGTGGTCAACGCCGAGGGCGGCACGGCAGGCAAGGCGAAGCTCAAGAACACCATCGTGGCCGGCAAGACGGGAACGGCCCAGTTCTGGAGGGGGAGGGAAAAGGACAACCATACCTGGTTCCTTTGCTTCGCCCCCTATGACAAGCCACGTTACGTGGTCTGCGTCTTTGTCCAGGGAGCCAAGTCCGGCGGCTCGGTTCCCGCACCCATCGCCGCCAAGATCCTGGAGCAGGTCTTCGCCCTCGACTCGGGCGAGGAGGTCAAGCTCGAGGCCCTCGCACCCGCGCCGGGAAATTTCGAACACATCGCGGGCGTCGATTTCACCAAGGAATTCCCCACGCAGTTCGGCGCCGACACGGCACCCGCCGACAGCTTCGAACCCGCGGAATCGGCCATGCCGGGCGGAGAAGAGTCCCAGGGCGCATCAGGCGCCAAGCCCGACATCAACGAGGAAGCGGACAGCCGCGCCAACAACAAGCCTCGCCAGCAGGGCGGCCTGCAAAAATTCTTCAATTTCCTGGGTGGCGGCCGATCGGCCGTGCCCAAGCAATCCAATTAGGCCATCCAAAACCTGAGACCTGAAACTGGAAACCTGAAATTTTCCCCATCACCAAAACTCAACCCAACCCCCGAACCAAAACCATCCATTCACGATCCGTTTCTTGACCCTCGGTTTGCCGTCTTCCGCCGTGCAGCCGTTCAGGCTTCAAGCTTCAGGTCTCATCCCTCTCACCCGACAGCCTTCAGCTTAAACCCCTGGCAACCTATTCCTAACCCCTAAAACCTATCCATCATGAGCATCATCGACACCGTCAAACGCCTCCTGGGCGTCAAGAAAACAGGCCCCCGCATCGAGTTGGTCGTCAGCTGCGAGAAACTCGAGAAACGAGTCGCCGTCCTTGAGGATGGCAGACTGGAGGAGTACTCCATCGAGCGCGACAGCGAGCGCAACATCGTCGGCGGCATCTTCAAGGGCAAGGTCCGCAACATCGAGCACGGCCTCAAGGCGATGTTCGTCGACATCGGTTTTGAAAAGAACGCCTTTCTCCACTTCTGGGACGCCATTCCGGCGGCCCTCGACAGCGGCATCGAGGCGGTCCAACGCTCGGGGCGCCAGGCCCCCTCGAAGAAAAAACTGACCGCAAAGGACATTCCCAATGTCTACCCCGTCGGCAGCGAGATCATGGTTCAGGTGACCAAGGGCCCGATCGGCACCAAGGGCCCCCGCATCACGACCAACATCTCCATGGCCGGACGCTACATGGTGCTGATGCCCTTCAACGACCAGTGCGGGATTTCCCGAAAGATCGAGGATCCGAAGGAACGCGCGCGACTCCGGAAGATCCTGACCGAACTCACCCTTCCGGAGGGGATGGGTATCATCATCCGCACCGCCGGCGAGGGTCAGAAGGCCCGCTTCTTCGTGCGCGATCTCGGCTTCCTGCTCGACCAGTGGCGCGAGGTGGAGAAGGGCATGGCGGAGAAACCGGCCGCAAGCACCCTGATCCTCGAACCCGACCTCGTCGACCGCACTGTCCGGGATCTCCTCACCGAGAGCGTCGACGCGGTCCACGTCGACGACATCAAGGCGGCGGAGCGCATGCAGGATCTGGTCGGCCAGATCTCCAAGCGCGCCAAGAAATCGATCCACTTCTACAGCGGCCAGAAGCCGATCTTCGATAACTTCTCGGTCCAGTCACAGATCGACAGCGCCTTCCTGCGCCAGGTCTGGCTCCCCTGCGGCGGATACCTCGTCATCGACGAGACCGAGGCGATGATCGCGGTCGACGTGAACACCGGACGCAACAAGGGAAGCAAGGACATGGACAAGACCATCCTTCAGACCAACCTGGAGGCCGCGGACGAGGTGGCCCGCCAACTGCGGCTCCGCAACATCGGCGGACTCATCGTCGTCGATTTCATCGACATGAAGAACCGCAAGGACCAGCAGGCGGTTTACCAGCGGATGCGCGAACGCCTTCGCCGCGACAAGGCGCGCACCCATGTCCTCCCGATCTCGGCGCTGGGACTCATGGAGATGACCCGTCAACGCGCGCAGGAGAGCCTTGCCAGCTCGCTCTACACCAACTGCAGCTACTGCAACGGAAAAGGGGTCGTGAAGAGCTCCATGACCATGAGCGTGGAACTTCAGCGGGCGCTGCACACCCTGATGAAGCGCCATCAGGAGGAAATCCACGAATTCAAGATCACGGTGCATCCCGAGTTGCTGAACCGCCTCCGCACCGAGGACGAGGAGTTGCTGATCGACATCGAGAGGAAATACGCGGGGCGCCTCTCCTTCAAGTCCGACCCGACCCTCCACGTGGAGAAGTTCGTCATCGCCAATGCGTTGACCAACGAGGAGCTGAAGGTCTGACGGACTGCCAGCTCCTGCCATTTCCCGGAAGACCCCGCCTCCCGCAAGGGAGTGCGGGGTTTTTTCTTTCACCCCAAAAGCATGCTGACTTGCGGGTTGCAATGAAACCCGTCTGCGTGGATCTTATTTGGCCCGACGCAAGCGGGAAAAACGACACAGCATGAGCATAGCGACGACAGAGATTGCAGGAAAACCGGTCACCGAGAACACGCGGGTGAGCGGCGTGACGCGCCTGGTTTCGCCCAGGGAGGTGAAGGCCAAGCTTCCCGCTGCACCGGAGGTGCTTGCAAAGGTCGCGGAATACCGCGAGACCTGCCGCCGCATCCTTCGCGGCGAAGATCCCCGTCTTCTGGTGATTGTCGGCCCCTGCTCGATCCACGACCCGGTCTCCGCGATCGACTATGCAAAGCGTCTGGCCGCACTCGCCAAGGAAGTGGAGGACCGTCTCTTCATCGTGATGCGCGTCTATTTCGAGAAGCCACGCACGACGGTCGGATGGAAGGGACTCATCAACGACCCCCACCTCAACGACTCCGGCGATCTGGAGCAGGGCATCATGGTGGCCCGCCAACTCCTTCTTGATGTCGCCTCCCTCGGTCTTCCCGCGGCCACGGAGGTCCTCGACCCGATCATGCCCCAATACATTGCCGATCTCATCAGTTGGTCGGCAATCGGCGCCCGCACCACAGAGTCCCAGACCCACCGTGAGATGGCGAGCGGCCTCTCGATGCCCGTGGGCTTCAAGAACGGCACGGACGGAAGCGTCCAGACGGCGATCGACGCGATGCGTTCCTCCCGGACCGGGCACAGCTTCCTAGGCATTGATCAGGACGGTATGACCAGCATCATCAAGACCGCCGGAAACCCTGACGGGCATCTGGTCCTGCGAGGGGGACGCGACGGGGTCAATTTCCATCCGCACCAGACGGAGGATGCCGCCGCAAAGCTGAAGGCAGCGGGTGTCCCGACCGCCATCATGATCGATTGCAGCCACGCCAACAGCGGCAAGGATCCCGCCCGCCAACCCGAGGTCTGGAAGAGCATCCTGGAACAGCGCGCCGGAGGCCGGAAGGACATCGTCGGGGCGATGCTCGAAAGCCACCTTGAATTCGGGGCCCAGAATCTGGGGGACGACCCCTCCAAGCTCCGCTACGGCGTCTCCATCACCGATGCCTGCCTTGACTGGGAGGCCACCGCGGATCTACTCCGTCATTCGTAGCCCGCACCCCCGATGGGCCCAATCGTTCGCGAGATTTCTTTCGCGGGCCTTGATTTCGAATCCGCCGGGGAACGCCCCGACGAGGCCGGCGTACCCATTCAGATCGGCATTGCGCGGATGGATTCCCTTGCTCCGAGTCCCGCCTCCTTCTTCAGGAGTTACCTCAGGACGGACCGCGCCGTAACGTGGTCGGCCCAACGCATCCATGGCATAGGAAGCGAGGATCTGGCACATGCCCCCGACCTGCTCTCCCTGTGGCCCGACGTGAAGGGGCTCCTCTCAGGCCGTCATGTGGTCGCCCATGGTAGCGGTACGGAAAAGCGGTTTCTCAGAGCCTTCCCAATGCACGGGTTCGGACCTTGGGTGGACACCTTGCAACTGAGCAGGAAAATTCTCCCGGGTAGGAAATCGTATGCCCTGTCGGATCTTGCCGGCGAGTTGTCACTGGAAGAGGAGGGGCGATCGCTGCTTCCGGACTTCCGCTGGCATGAGGCCCTGAGTGATGCCGTGGCCTCGCTCCTGCTGCTGAAAAGACTGATCGAACTGGCCGGGCTCGCGGATCATCCGGGGGAAGTGCTGACGCAGCAAGGCTGTTAGGCTGAAGACTGTTAGACCATTAGGCAGGAGTCTTTCGGACAGGGTCGGCAAAACCTGAGACCTGAACCAAGCCTCTGGGAAGAGGTGCGGAAGACTACCGTAGGTAGCCCGCAAGGGCGGCACCGCTTTGCGGGTGCAAAGTGCCGTCAAAACTAGAAACCTGAAGGTGTAAACACTGGGAAGACCTTCCCAAAGTCAGGTCAGAAGGTTCAGGTTTCTTCTGTTTCATCACTCCCGCCTACCGGCGGAAGTGGTGCTCGGGGGGGGACTTGAACCCCCATGCCTTTCGGCATACGCCCCTCAAACGTACGTGTCTGCCATTTCACCACCCGAGCATTGATGGGTCGGGCATCATACGGCACCTTGCCCCGGTAGCAAGAGAGAAAAACTCAAAAAAGATGTTGTCTGCCCTGCGGGTCCGTGGCATCCTCTCACTCCTTTTTCCAAAGATTTCCCATGTCCTACGCAATCATCCAAACCGGCGGCAAGCAGTACCGCGTCTCCGAGGGCGACGTGCTGAGTGTCGAGAAGCTCGATGCCGAAGCCGGCAAAGAAACCACGTTCAGCGACGTCCTGCTTGTTGTGAACGGCGACAAGATCAACCTCGGCGCCCCCCTCGTTTCGGGAGCCAACGTCAAGGCCGAGGTCGTTGACCAGTACAAGGATGACAAGGTGATCGCCTTCAAGTTCAAGCGCCGCAAGGGCTACCACCGTACC
>JACCDY010591302.1_pt1 | contig 11202 bp, 5 predicted proteins | sample 7446391 | NCBI WGS metagenome assembly JACCDY01 (sample SAMN15323451, study PRJNA562643) | freshwater metagenome | isolation source: river surface water | place: USA:Blue River Watershed | collected 2017-08-18
TTCTGGAAAAACACGCCGAATCCATGCGCGGTTCTCTGGAGAGGGTCGCTGAGGTGGCCAAGACCACCTTCGCGATTGCTATCGGCGTGGAGTCGGTAGGTGCTTTGAAGGAGTTGATAGCGCATACCTTGGAGACGGTGGCAGCGCTGCAAGATCTGGCCGAGCAGACCGGGGCAAGTGCCACGGCCTTGTCCGGCTTTGCTCCGGTGGCCACCATCTCTGGTGTGGCCATGGACCAGATCGGGGTGGGTCTGACCAAGCTCTCCAAGGGCCTAGCCGGGGTGGACGATGAAACCAAGGGTGCTGCGCAAGCGCTGCATTTTCTGGGTGTCAAGGCCAAGGACTCGGGTGGGAATCTGCGTGACCCAGCTGAGGTCATGAATGACATTGCCTTGAAGCTCTCCCAATTTGAGGATGGCGCAGGAAAGACGGCCATTGCGCTGGAGCTTTTTGGCAAGTCTGGAGCGAGCTTGCTGCCCTTTCTCAAGGACCTGGCCGCTAACCAGGACTTGAACATCCGGCTCACTGAGGCCGAGATCGAATCTGCCGAGAAGGCATCCAAGGCGCTGGGGCGCATGCGAGCCGAGCACAATTTTGTGGCTCAGACCATCGTCACAGCCGCGCTGCCTGCCCTTGAAGAGCTGGTGGGTGAGCTCAAGGCGGTGATGCTGGGCACGCACAACACGGCAGACGCCATGGTCAAACTGCGTGATGACGGCACACTCAAGACCTGGGCGCAGGACACAGCGTATGGCATTGCCATCGTGATCGATGCGCTGCGGGGTGTGATCCAAATGGCCAAGGCCGTTATGGGCAGCTTCGAGGCGGTCTGGGCTGACATTGAATTGCTCGGCACCTTCCTCGCCGGTGGCAAGGGTCTCAACCCGTTTTCTGAGGAGAACCAGGCCACCCTCAAGACCGCATTGGAAAAGCGCAATGCGATCGTTGAAAAAGCCAACCAGACCTATGTCGACCTCTGGAAGATGCCACTCTTAGCCGATGCGGTCAAAGAGCGGTTCAATGCCATCAACCGGGGTGAGACGGAGGCTGCAGCCGAGGCCAAAAAGCCCAAGCTGAACTACAACTCAGCAACGGGTGCGCTCACCGCAGCGGCCATGGCCAGGATTGAAAGTGAGATCAAGCAATTGCAGGGTCTCACGGATGTAGAGACCGGCATTCTTAAGGACCGTCAAAAGATCATCGATCTGTATGAGAGCCAGGGCTTCATCAGCTACAAGGATGCGAGCGAGGCCCGGCTTAGTGCGCAACAAGATTTCACAGCCCGACTAGCAGAGCTGTATTCGCAGGAAGAGGCAATCCTAAAAAATGGCCTCGCCACGGTGGCAAAAACAACCCAGGATAAATTGAAACTGCAGGATAGGCTTATTGAGATCACTCTTCGGCGACAAAGACTCGAGCGTGAGGCGCAGCAGTCCAACCTTGAGCGCGAAATCAAGCTGCCAGGCGAAACGATCAAGGACCTGCAAGAGCAGGTGGCCAGGAGCCAGGGTCAGCTTCGATCGACTGAAGAGCAAATCAAGGTCCTGCGCGAGACGGGTTCGATCAGCGAGATTGATGCCCTAAGGCGTCTGTCTACCGCGCGCAAGTCCAGCGCAGAAGAACTGGCAGACTTTGCTGCCAAGGCTCGGGAGTTGGTGGAAGCCACGCCCGGCAATGACAAGTTGGCCGAGTCGTTTCGCCGCATTGAAGAGGCTGCCCGTCAGGCGGCCGATGGAGCGAAGCTCCTGGGCCAACGGGCGCTGGAACTGTCAGACCCGGGGGCTGGATTCTCCAAGGCGCTGCGCACTTTGGGTGAAGAAACCGAACAGGTGGGCAAGAAGATGGAGGCGGTGACCACCAAGGCCTTCAATGGGATGACGGATGCGCTCACCAATTTTGTGATGACGGGCAAGCTCGACTTCAGGTCGCTGGCCACCTCCATCATCTCTGACCTGATCCGCATCCAGATTCAACGTGCGATCACGCTACCGATGGCCAAAGCACTGGGCAGCATGTTCGGGTTTGCCGATGGCGGAATCATGACCTCGGCTGGCCCTTTGCCCTTGCGCACCTACGCCAGTGGTGGGGTGGCCTCATCCCCGCAACTTGCGGTGTTCGGAGAAGGCTCCAAGCCAGAGGCTTATGTGCCCTTGCCTGATGGTCGATCGATACCCGTCACGATGAACCAGTCCTCGTCCGGGGGCGGCGATGTTTTCAACATCTCGGTGAACGTGGCCGAAGGTGATGTGACAACCAGCACAGGTCAGGGCAAGGATCTGGGGCGGGCGATTTCCAGCGCTGTCAGACAGGAATTGCTGAATCAAAAGCGTGCGGGTGGTCTGCTCGACCCCCGAAGAACTGGATGAATTAAGGGGGCTTCATGGCGTCATTCACATGGATTGCATCGATTGGCGCATCACTCAACCTCAAACCCAATGTCCGCAAGGTCTCCTTCGGCGATGGGTACGAGCAGCGCCTGGCCTTTGGCATCAACACCCAACCGGAGGTCTGGTCCCTGGAGTTCAGGGGCAAATCAACGACCGAGGCGGCTGCCATCGACAACTTCTTGCGTGCCCGTGGGGCGGTTCAGTCATTCGACTGGACCACCCCGAGTGGCATTGCAGGCAAATTTCTGTGCGAGGAGTGGAGTCGCACGGTGGAAGAACCCAATCTGGAAAACATCCGAGCCACGTTCAGGCAGGTGTTTGATCTCTCATGACGGCCCAATCAATCACCACAGAAATTCAGAAGCTCTCCCCGAGTGCAGTCATCGAGCTCTTCGTGATGGACCTGACCCTTTTCAATGAAGGTGTGGTTCGCTTTCATGCAGGCACCAACGAACTGCGCCGTCAGGTTGTCTGGCAGGGCAACACCTATGAGCCGTTCCCTATCCAGGCTGAAGGCTTTGAGTTCAACGGCAACGGCCAGGTGCCGCGTCCCAAACTCAAGGTGGCCAACGTCACGGGCAGCATCACTGCACTGATCCTCTCCTACCAGGACCTGGTGGGGGCTCGGGTCACGAGAAAACGCACGCTGCTCAAGTACCTCGATGCCGTGAATTTCGGGACCGGTACCAACCCGACCGCAGATCCGACGGCCGAGTTTGCCGACGATGTGTATTTCATTGATCGAAAGTCACGAGAGACCCGGGATGTGGTCGAGTTTGAGTTGGCAGCCTCTTTCGATCTCGAGGGAGTGTCCTTGCCCAGACGGCAGATTGTTCAGAACGTCTGCCCCTGGAGCTACCGGGGCTCGGAGTGCGGCTACACCGGGACGGCCTATTTCAATGCCAACGACGAGACGGTAACTGGCCGAACGCAGGATGTCTGCGGCAAACGGCTGGTGTCCTGTCAGAAGCGCTTTGGCTCGAATGCCGAGTTGCCCTTTGGCGGGTTCCCGGCGGCGGGGTTGATCCGATGATGAATCTCGCAAATCAAGCGCTGGCGCTGGCCCACGCTGCAGATGAATTTCCACGGGAAGCCTGCGGGCTGTTGATCGTGCAAAAGGGCCGTGAGACCTATATCCCATGCCGCAACATCGGCGTGGGTACCGACCAATTCGTGATCCACCCCGAGGACTATGTCCGGGCCGATCGGCTTGGAGAGATCGTGGGAGTGTTCCATTCCCATCCGCATCTGCCCGCTGACCCGAGCCAGGCCGACAAAGTGGCCTGCGAAGCTTCCGGCTTGCCCTGGTTCATTCTGTCCTTCCCCTCTGGGCAGTGGCATGAGACGCAGCCATCTGGTTACATGGCTCCCCTGGTCGGTCGGGCATGGGCCCACGGAGTGCTTGATTGCTACTCGGTGATCCGTGACTGGTATCGGACAGAGCGTGGCATTGACCTGCCGAACTTTGACCGCTTTGACGAATGGTGGAAGCGCGGCCAAAGCCTGTACCTCGACAACTTCGGCTCGGCAGGCTTTGAGGCGCTGGGAGCCGTTGGATCTCAAGACATGGAAGTTGGCGATGTGCTCCTGATGCAGGTGGCTTCGCCCGTTCCCAACCATGCCGCCATTTACCTGGGTGACGGTCTGATCCTGCATCACCTGCAGGGCAGGCTCTCCAGCCGGGATGTGTATGGCGGCTACTGGCAAAAGATCACGACGCACATCCTGAGACACCGCACTGAAATAACCCAACCTCCATGACCACCATCATCCTTCTCGGCGAACTGGGCAAGCGTTTCGGGCGCAGACACAAGATGACGGTTGCCTCGGCAGCGGAAGCGGTCCGTGCGCTGTGTGCAAACTTTCCCACCTTTGAGCGAGAGCTCGTGGCTTCAGGTGAGCGGGGTGTGGGCTACCGGGTGCTGGCCGGACGAGACGCCTTAAATCTTGAACGGCTGCATGAGCCCACGGGCCAGCAGCACATCACGATTGCACCCGTGATCTCCGGTGCTGGGGGCAATGGACTGGGCCAGATCCTTTTAGGGGCAGCCCTGATCGCTGTGTCCTGGTGGAACCCGATGGGCTGGGCTGCAGCGGGTTCGTTTCTTTCACAGGCCACGCTCTATTCGGTGGGTACCTCCATGATTTTGGGAGGCGTGGCCCAGATGATTGCTCCGACGGCCAAGTCATCCGATCCCTCTGAGCGGCCAGAAAACCAACCGAGCTATGTTTTCAACGGCGCTGTGAACACCACGGCCCAAGGGCATCCCGTGCCTGTGGGTTACGGGCGGCTGATTGTGGGGTCGGCCGTGATCAGCGCCGGCATTGATGTGGATGAAATCGCTGTATGAGCACCGCTGATTCTCAATTCATTGTTGGAGCGGGCGGTGGTGGCAAGGGCGGGGGCGGCAGTGCTCGCGTGGCCCAGGAAGCGCTCGACAGCCTGCGCTCCAAGGCTTATGCCCGGGTGGTTGACCTCGTTTGCGAGGGCGAAATTGAGGGCTTGGTTGGTGGTTTGAAGTCGGTCTATCTGGATGACACACCCATCCAGAATTCAGACGGCTCGTACAACTTCACCGGTGTGACGCTGGAGGCACGGACCGGAACCCAGCAGCAAAACTACATCCCTGGCTTTTCCTCTGTGGAAAACGAGGTCTCGGTCGGGGTGGAGTGCAAGTATGGTCAGCCCGTGGTGCGCTCCATCACCGACCCGGATGTGGACGCTGTACGCATCAAGGTCAGCATCCCGACGCTGACGCTGCAGGACACGACCAATGGTGACCTGAACGGTACCTCGGTCACCTATGCAATCGACTTGCAGTCCCGGGGAGCCGGGTATGTGCAGATCCTGCAGGACACGGTTTCAGGCAAGACCTCATCGCGCTACCAGCGTAGTTACTACGTTCCATTGTCCGGGACTGGTCCTTGGGATGTGCGTCTGCGTCGCATCACGGCAGACTCGACGCAGACAAGCCTTCAAAACAAGACCTTCCTCGAGTCCTATACAGAGGTGATCGAGAGCAAGCTGCGGTATCCCAACAGTGCCTTGATGGCACTTCGGGTCGATGCCTCACAGTTCACCTCGATCCCTAGACGCAGCTATGACTTGAAGCTCCTTCGGGTTCGGATTCCTTCGAACTACTTTCCCGAGACCCGCTCCTATGCTGGTGTCTGGGATGGCAGCTTCAAGGTTGCCTGGACGGACAACCCGGCATGCCGGGTTGTCCGTCCAGGCAACCTTGAAGCTGCCATCCCAGACACCAGCATAGGAGCGGGTCTCGGGAAAGTAGTTCGAAGGAATCCGAACCCGAAGGAGCTTCAAGTCATAGCTGCGTCTAGGGATCGAGGTGAACTGTGAGGCATCGACCCGAAGTGCCATCAAGGCACTGTTGGGATACCGCAGCTTGCTCTCGATCACCTCTGTATAGGACTCGAGGAAGGTCTTGTTTTGAAGGCTTGTCTGCGTCGAGTCTGCCGTGATGCGACGCAGACGCACATCCCAAGGACCAGTCCCGGACAATGGAACGTAGTAACTACGCTGGTAGCGCGATGAGGTCTTGCCTGAAACCGTGTCCTGCAGGATCTGCACATACCCGGCTCCCCGGGACTGCAAGTCGATTGCATAGGTGACCGAGGTACCGTTCAGGTCACCATTGGTCGTGTCCTGCAGCGTCAGCGTCGGGATGCTGACCTTGATGCGTACAGCGTCCACATCCGGGTCGGTGATGGAGCGCACCACGGGCTGACCATACTTGCACTCCACCCCGACCGAGACCTCGTTTTCCACAGAGGAAAAGCCAGGGATGTAGTTTTGCTGCTGGGTTCCGGTCCGTGCCTCCAGCGTCACACCGGTGAAGTTGTACGAGCCGTCTGAATTCTGGATGGGTGTGTCATCCAGATAGACCGACTTCAAACCACCAACCAAGCCCTCAATTTCGCCCTCGCAAACGAGGTCAACCACCCGGGCATAAGCCTTGGAGCGCAGGCTGTCGAGCGCTTCCTGGGCCACGCGAGCACTGCCGCCCCCGCCCTTGCCACCACCGCCCGCTCCAACAATGAATTGAGAATCAGCGGTGCTCATACAGCGATTTCATCCACATCAATGCCGGCGCTGATCACGGCCGACCCCACAATCAGCCGCCCGTAACCCACAGGCACGGGATGCCCTTGGGCCGTGGTGTTCACAGCGCCGTTGAAAACATAGCTCGGTTGGTTTTCTGGCCGCTCAGAGGGATCGGATGACTTGGCCGTCGGAGCAATCATCTGGGCCACGCCTCCCAAAATCATGGAGGTACCCACCGAATAGAGCGTGGCCTGTGAAAGAAACGAACCCGCTGCAGCCCAGCCCATCGGGTTCCACCAGGACACAGCGATCAGGGCTGCCCCTAAAAGGATCTGGCCCAGTCCATTGCCCCCAGCACCGGAGATCACGGGTGCAATCGTGATGTGCTGCTGGCCCGTGGGCTCATGCAGCCGTTCAAGATTTAAGGCGTCTCGTCCGGCCAGCACCCGGTAGCCCACACCCCGCTCACCTGAAGCCACGAGCTCTCGCTCAAAGGTGGGAAAGTTTGCACACAGCGCACGGACCGCTTCCGCTGCCGAGGCAACCGTCATCTTGTGTCTGCGCCCGAAACGCTTGCCCAGTTCGCCGAGAAGGATGATGGTGGTCATGGAGGTTGGGTTATTTCAGTGCGGTGTCTCAGGATGTGCGTCGTGATCTTTTGCCAGTAGCCGCCATACACATCCCGGCTGGAGAGCCTGCCCTGCAGGTGATGCAGGATCAGACCGTCACCCAGGTAAATGGCGGCATGGTTGGGAACGGGCGAAGCCACCTGCATCAGGAGCACATCGCCAACTTCCATGTCTTGAGATCCAACGGCTCCCAGCGCCTCAAAGCCTGCCGAGCCGAAGTTGTCGAGGTACAGGCTTTGGCCGCGCTTCCACCATTCGTCAAAGCGGTCAAAGTTCGGCAGGTCAATGCCACGCTCTGTCCGATACCAGTCACGGATCACCGAGTAGCAATCAAGCACTCCGTGGGCCCATGCCCGACCGACCAGGGGAGCCATGTAACCAGATGGCTGCGTCTCATGCCACTGCCCAGAGGGGAAGGACAGAATGAACCAGGGCAAGCCGGAAGCTTCGCAGGCCACTTTGTCGGCCTGGCTCGGGTCAGCGGGCAGATGCGGATGGGAATGGAACACTCCCACGATCTCTCCAAGCCGATCGGCCCGGACATAGTCCTCGGGGTGGATCACGAATTGGTCGGTACCCACGCCGATGTTGCGGCATGGGATATAGGTCTCACGGCCCTTTTGCACGATCAACAGCCCGCAGGCTTCCCGTGGAAATTCATCTGCAGCGTGGGCCAGCGCCAGCGCTTGATTTGCGAGATTCATCATCGGATCAACCCCGCCGCCGGGAACCCGCCAAAGGGCAACTCGGCATTCGAGCCAAAGCGCTTCTGACAGGACACCAGCCGTTTGCCGCAGACATCCTGCGTTCGGCCAGTTACCGTCTCGTCGTTGGCATTGAAATAGGCCGTCCCGGTGTAGCCGCACTCCGAGCCCCGGTAGCTCCAGGGGCAGACGTTCTGAACAATCTGCCGTCTGGGCAAGGACACTCCCTCGAGATCGAAAGAGGCTGCCAACTCAAACTCGACCACATCCCGGGTCTCTCGTGACTTTCGATCAATGAAATACACATCGTCGGCAAACTCGGCCGTCGGATCTGCGGTCGGGTTGGTACCGGTCCCGAAATTCACGGCATCGAGGTACTTGAGCAGCGTGCGTTTTCTCGTGACCCGAGCCCCCACCAGGTCCTGGTAGGAGAGGATCAGTGCAGTGATGCTGCCCGTGACGTTGGCCACCTTGAGTTTGGGACGCGGCACCTGGCCGTTGCCGTTGAACTCAAAGCCTTCAGCCTGGATAGGGAACGGCTCATAGGTGTTGCCCTGCCAGACAACCTGACGGCGCAGTTCGTTGGTGCCTGCATGAAAGCGAACCACACCTTCATTGAAAAGGGTCAGGTCCATCACGAAGAGCTCGATGACTGCACTCGGGGAGAGCTTCTGAATTTCTGTGGTGATTGATTGGGCCGTCATGAGAGATCAAACACCTGCCTGAACGTGGCTCGGATGTTTTCCAGATTGGGTTCTTCCACCGTGCGACTCCACTCCTCGCACAGAAATTTGCCTGCAATGCCACTCGGGGTGGTCCAGTCGAATGACTGAACCGCCCCACGGGCACGCAAGAAGTTGTCGATGGCAGCCGCCTCGGTCGTTGATTTGCCCCTGAACTCCAGGGACCAGACCTCCGGTTGGGTGTTGATGCCAAAGGCCAGGCGCTGCTCGTACCCATCGCCGAAGGAGACCTTGCGGACATTGGGTTTGAGGTTGAGTGATGCGCCAATCGATGCAATCCATGTGAATGACGCCATGAAGCCCCCTTAATTCATCCAGTTCTTCGGGGGTCGAGCAGACCACCCGCACGCTTTTGATTCAGCAATTCCTGTCTGACAGCGCTGGAAATCGCCCGCCCCAGATCCTTGCCCTGACCTGTGCTGGTTGTCACATCACCTTCGGCCACGTTCACCGAGATGTTGAAAACATCGCCGCCCCCGGACGAGGACTGGTTCATCGTGACGGGTATCGATCGACCATCAGGCAAGGGCACATAAGCCTCTGGCTTGGAGCCTTCTCCGAACACCGCAAGTTGCGGGGATGAGGCCACCCCACCACTGGCGTAGGTGCGCAAGGGCAAAGGGCCAGCCGAGGTCATGATTCCGCCATCGGCAAACCCGAACATGCTGCCCAGTGCTTTGGCCATCGGTAGCGTGATCGCACGTTGAATCTGGATGCGGATCAGGTCAGAGATGATGGAGGTGGCCAGCGACCTGAAGTCGAGCTTGCCCGTCATCACAAAATTGGTGAGCGCATCCGTCATCCCATTGAAGGCCTTGGTGGTCACCGCCTCCATCTTCTTGCCCACCTGTTCGGTTTCTTCACCCAAAGTGCGCAGCGCCTTGGAGAATCCAGCCCCCGGGTCTGACAGTTCCAGCGCCCGTTGGCCCAGGAGCTTCGCTCCATCGGCCGCCTGACGGGCAGCCTCTTCAATGCGGCGAAACGACTCGGCCAACTTGTCATTGCCGGGCGTGGCTTCCACCAACTCCCGAGCCTTGGCAGCAAAGTCTGCCAGTTCTTCTGCGCTGGACTTGCGCGCGGTAGACAGACGCCTTAGGGCATCAATCTCGCTGATCGAACCCGTCTCGCGCAGGACCTTGATTTGCTCTTCAGTCGATCGAAGCTGACCCTGGCTCCTGGCCACCTGCTCTTGCAGGTCCTTGATCGTTTCGCCTGGCAGCTTGATTTCGCGCTCAAGGTTGGACTGCTGCGCCTCACGCTCGAGTCTTTGTCGCCGAAGAGTGATCTCAATAAGCCTATCCTGCAGTTTCAATTTATCCTGGGTTGTTTTTGCCACCGTGGCGAGGCCATTTTTTAGGATTGCCTCTTCCTGCGAATACAGCTCTGCTAGTCGGGCTGTGAAATCTTGTTGCGCACTAAGCCGGGCCTCGCTCGCATCCTTGTAGCTGATGAAGCCCTGGCTCTCATACAGATCGATGATCTTTTGACGGTCCTTAAGAATGCCGGTCTCTACATCCGTGAGACCCTGCAATTGCTTGATCTCACTTTCAATCCTGGCCATGGCCGCTGCGGTGAGCGCACCCGTTGCTGAGTTGTAGTTCAGCTTGGGCTTTTTGGCCTCGGCTGCAGCCTCCGTCTCACCCCGGTTGATGGCATTGAACCGCTCTTTGACCGCATCGGCTAAGAGTGGCATCTTCCAGAGGTCGACATAGGTCTGGTTGGCTTTTTCAACGATCGCATTGCGCTTTTCCAATGCGGTCTTGAGGGTGGCCTGGTTCTCCTCAGAAAACGGGTTGAGACCCTTGCCACCGGCGAGGAAGGTGCCGAGCAATTCAATGTCAGCCCAGACCGCCTCGAAGCTGCCCATAACGGCCTTGGCCATTTGGATCACACCCCGCAGCGCATCGATCACGATGGCAATGCCATACGCTGTGTCCTGCGCCCAGGTCTTGAGTGTGCCGTCATCACGCAGTTTGACCATGGCGTCTGCCGTGTTGTGCGTGCCCAGCATCACCGCCTTGAGCTCACCCACCAGCTCTTCAAGGGCAGGCAGCGCGGCTGTGACGATGGTCTGAGCCACAAAATTGTGCTCGGCTCGCATGCGCCCCAGCGCCTTGGATGCCTTCTCGGCAGATTCGATCTCGGCCTCAGTGAGCCGGATGTTCAAGTCCTGGTTAGCGGCCAGGTCCTTGAGAAAGGGCAGCAAGCTCGCTCCAGACTTGCCAAAAAGCTCCAGCGCAATGGCCGTCTTTCCTGCGCCATCCTCAAATTGGGAGAGCTTCAAGGCAATGTCATTCATGACCTCAGCTGGGTCACGCAGATTCCCACCCGAGTCCTTGGCCTTGACACCCAGAAAATGCAGCGCTTGCGCAGCACCCTTGGTTTCATCGTCCACCCCGGCTAGGCCCTTGGAGAGCTTGGTCAGACCCACCCCGATCTGGTCCATGGCCACACCAGAGATGGTGGCCACCGGAGCAAAGCCGGACAAGGCCGTGGCACTTGCCCCGGTCTGCTCGGCCAGATCTTGCAGCGCTGCCACCGTCTCCAAGGTATGCGCTATCAACTCCTTCAAAGCACCTACCGACTCCACGCCGATAGCAATCGCGAAGGTGGTCTTGGCCACCTCAGCGACCCTCTCCAGAGAACCGCGCATGGATTCGGCGTGTTTTTCCAGAA
>JACCDY011370752.1_pt1 | contig 11200 bp, 16 predicted proteins | sample 7446391 | NCBI WGS metagenome assembly JACCDY01 (sample SAMN15323451, study PRJNA562643) | freshwater metagenome | isolation source: river surface water | place: USA:Blue River Watershed | collected 2017-08-18
AAATAATATAAATCAATTTTATCAGGATTTTCTTCTAACAGTTCAATTGCACTAGGATTCTCCGATAGATAATGCCATGCAATACAATTTGGAGCTGGATCCTCTCGTTTTTGTTTCTTTGGAACATAGGTTCCATTATCCAAATATTTCCGAATCAATCCAATTCCATTTACATTACTAGATAACGTTAGAAATACAATTTTGTCTGGATTCGCATCCAACAAATGAATTGCATTTGGATTCATCGATAAATAATACCAATCAATTTTATCTTGATTTGCTTCTAACAAATGAATTGCATTTGGATTCTTAGAAAGCATCGGCCAATCAATCTTATCCATATGTGCTTCCAAATATGGAATTGCATATGGATTTGCAGATAAATGTTTCCAGTTGATCTCCATGATTTCTTTAAATTGTTTTATTTATTCTTTTATATTTATTTTTATTTCAATTTTATATTAAATATAAATTTCTATTCTATATAAAATGAAATATATTGTTGTTTTATCAGATAATCAAACAAATGAATTTAAACAAAAATATCAAGAGTATGAACAATCCTATCAGAGTGGGTGTTCCTATTTAATTCCTCATCCATACATTTCTACTAGTTCTATAAATGGTACATCATACCTCATTGATATTTGAAGTAAATGTTTTGGATTCATTACATATTCAATTAATTCTTGATTCATGTGTTTATAATTTTCTTTCATTAATTCATAATCATATTTACATATTAAATGTAATGCATTTGGATTTTTAGACAAATTAATCCAACATAAATGATCTAATTTATCTAAATTTTTTTCTATGATAGAAATCGCATTTGGATTGCAACATAAATTATACCAATTGATTTTATCTATATTTTTTTCCAATATATGAATCGCAGCTGGATTACACGATAATAAATGCCAATTTATATTTTTTATATTATTGATTAGATTATGTTCAATTATATGAATTGCATTTGGATATTCGCAAATAAATAAATAATGCGATTGATTTACATGAAATTGTTTAATAATAGTATCATTATATATTAACGTATATTGTCCATCTATATATTGATGTTGTACCTTTGGATGTTTCATTAATTGAAAAAAACTTAATTTATCAAAATCAACAAAATCTAATACATTTGGATTTAACCCTAAATCAATATAACTTATTTTATCCATGTTTTTTTTGATTAAATGAATTGCATTTGGATTTTTACTAAGATATTTCCATCGTATTAATTCTGGTCTTTTTTCTAATAATTTAACTGCACATGGATTTGTAGATAAATCATCTAAATAAATTCCATGAATATGTTTTTGTATTAAGTCAATTGCATGTGGATTTACCGATAAATAATAAGGTTTTATTAATTGAGGAAATTGTTCTAATAAATAGATTGCACTTGGATTCTCATTCAACAAATGAAAATGTATTAAATTTTTATTCCATATATATTTGGGTTGATTCATTAATATAAATAAAAAAATAGGTTTAAACTCTTTACAAAGATTTTTTTCCAAGACGAGAAAGACCTCTCACTGCACGTTCCAAAACATACGCGGACCATTCTTCTGAAAATGTCGCAGAGACATTCTTTGAGACATTCTCAGATGATTTCACAGATACCAACATCATCGCGACGTTGATCACCGTTTCTTCTGGTTCCGATTTCTTAGAAGATGACTCGTCGTCCTTACGTGGACGCTTAGAGTTCGTCTGTCGTTGACTTTGTTCAAAGTCAAATGTCTCTTGATAAACATCATGACCATTCACTGATTCGGAAATACGAAACCGTGCAAGTTCTTTTGCTTTACGAGGAGGCATGTTAACCTAGTGTATACAATGTATGATATATAAAAATACAAATCAATTTTATATATCATTTACATAATTATTTTTGTAATAAAAGAACTAATGATGCAAATAGTATAATTCCTACACCATAAGAGGTTCCTAATTGGGCAATAATATGATCACGTTCAATTGAATGTTCTCCATATTGTTTATAAATATAAATATAATTTTGCACACCTATAATTGCCAATATAATTCCAAGAATGAAAAAAAACATATAAATATACTTCATATACTTTATAATATAAAAAAATAATTACTTTATCTTGAAAAATATTCAGTAATCTTTCGTTGTCGTTTCAATGGTCTTTCATTTGTATCATACATGTTAATTTCAATATAACCACATTTTGATGCCCAATCCCAATATTCTTTACCATAATCAATATATAGTTCTTCTCCTGAAGAAATATATTGATTTGTAATAAATACAATATGACATTGTTTTTGACCATCTACCATGTGAATATGATAATCTACTTCAACATTTGGTTTTCGTGAATGATTTACACATGACATCATTGATTTTTTGTCTGAACCATCCACTACATATCCATTCATTGCATACGCAAATGAATATTTCCAATCAACACTTTTATTTGTACTTGGTTCAATTGAACCTAAATAACATCCAATTACTGTTTTTGATGAAATATCAGTAATTGCCCTTACTCCTAATCCCATAAAATCTGTATGAAATAACTCACAGTATTCTTCAGTGTTAGGACATTCACCAATGGTTTCCAATCTCTTTTTAGATCGTTTGACCTGTTGGTAAACATAGGGTTCTAATTTTTCTTTCAATTCTACATCTGGATATTCATGTGAATGTTCAATCATCTCGATGAATTCATCATGTACCACTTGACAATTATAGCAATTGCACATTTTTGTTTTTTTTTAAATTCTTTTATTTATATATTTATTATTCAATTTTATAAAATTGATTTTTTTTTATAAAAAAAAAATAATTAAAAAAAATGTCGATTGAAACTAAAATTTCAGATTTATCTTGTGATTTATATAAAAGTATAAATGATGATGATGAAGAATATATGTTGGTATTGATTGATGTCATTGAACGTGAATGTTTAGTGGACAATGAATATTTATTTACAGTTTATGAACGTATTTCCGAATGGAAACAAAAAAAAGATAAAACTGTAGTTATCTTCGCTGAAGAATTATATGATTATTTAAATTACTTTTGAAATAATATATTTTTTTATAAAAAATAAGGGATCAAAATTATCCAGCGATTTCATCTAACCGCTTGAGCATTTTCATCTCGGCAATAAAATCTTCCATAATGCGTATAGTTCTATTGAAAACGATATCATCAATGGAGAATCTACCAATATATTCGATCTCATCGCACTCATCGCACTCGTCCTCATAGACGGGTTCAACGTATTCTGCGTCAGAGTCCTCAAACTCTAACGGGTCATCCATCTCATCTAACTGAGTCATTAACTCTCGTTTTACTGATGCTCTCCTAGCACGAGGAGAGACAACCCTATCATACTTACGCATATCTTTCAACAATTCCTTCGCTGTTTTAGCGTCAGAATGTTTAACAGCATTTGCATATGCATGATAGAGTTTATGTCCTTTCGGAACATCCTTTTTCAAGGTCAACGACATCGATCTGATGATTTTTTTATGAATATATTTATGTTAAACATCGTCATTCAATTTTTTAAAGTGGTTACATTATTTTTTATGTTTTTAATAAAAAATAATGTCTTAATATTTAACGCCGACTCTTTCGATGGCTACGACTCTTTCGGCTTCGGCTTTTACGGCTTTTTCGACTTTTTCGTCGACGACCTCCCGTAGTTGTTGGAGTGACTGGAGCAGGTAAAGGAGTAGATGGTGTTGGCGAATCCATTATATATTTATACCAATATTTTATTATTTATAATAAAATTGAACTACTTAATATATATATTTAACCGTAAAAAAGGTCAATAATCATGTCACCCGTTGATCCTGTCGCTGATTCATATGATATTCTGGTGGAGTCATTCGAGTATGAATGCAATCGTCCACTTCTTGAATTGAATCTTGATACTCTTTCAGAAATGGACGAAAAACTACGTAATGTGCCGGAAGATTCTGATGATGAATCGGATGATGAATCGGATGATGAAGTATCCATTCGGGAAATCAATTCCAATCGATTTCGAACCATTATGTTTACTCGATTCTTGGTATATTTTGCCAGAGAATTGAATACTCCTACTCCAAATTGGAAACGGGTGCTGACTATCTTACACTCTATGTGGTGTGGATTTCCAGGAAAAGAAGAAAGCATTGCCTTCTGGGGAATTAGTTATGGAGATAACGATTACCAAAGGAATTCTTTTACTAGATTGGGGTGTCAACAGTACTCGGATGATTTGATCGATGCAAACCAAACCGGTGTTTCATTGGCCCGTATTATGCGGTCATATTCTGTCACAATTAACTTGTGTCGTCTCGACTCCATGTTAAATTCAACACTTACCACCAAAGTGGTTCATATGTTCATCAACCAGCTCTACTTTGACGATTATTTTGATCGAAATGAGTTGGTTAAGATTGAGAATGAAACCATTCCATTTTCTCTTTACAATGAAGAGGATGAGTATTATTTTGACAATGGGGGTCAGCGTGAATTTAATTTCGATCCAGAAGACTATGTACGGATGTACTAAGTTGACATCGATTTTTTTATTTTAAATTTAGTGCTTTACCTACAAATGAATCTTTTTTATATCTTCCTTCATCAATGCATTTCATATAATATTTTCTATATCTACCTGTTAATTTTATAAATACACCTATACCTTTCAAATAAGGTCGATTTAATAAAATATTAATGACTTTATATACATTCCAATTATATTTATCTTGTATAAAAAAAGGATTATATTTTGCATTTGATACACCAAGTATTTTAATATATTTATTTTTTTTATTTACAGGTATACCAAAATATTCACATGTTACATGATATGTAAAATGCATCATCATATATGGTAAACGTGGTTTAAAATAATCATTTAATAAATGACGATGTAAAAATACATAATTAGTAAATCCTAATTCATAGGATAATAATAATTGTAATAACCAATCGTACATAAATGGATTACCTTGATTGGATGCTAAAAACCAATTTTCAAGTGTAAAATCTGTGATTTCTTCGATTGGAAATCCAACTTCACCTGGAATCGAATATCCTTGGATTCTATCATCCGATAAATCAATGATTTTTTTTAAATTATCAAAAAAGATACAACCTATATCAATATAAACACCTCCCAATTTATATAAAATATACATTCTAAATATATCGGCTTTAAATTGAGGACCTATATTTTCATTTTTATTAAATTCAAATGGTATATCTTTTTCTGAATAAATAATTACTTTAAAATCTTTATTTTTTCTTTTTATATTATCAATAATCAATTGTAATGAATATGGAATTTCTTCTGAATCCCAGTAAATATGAATTAATTTAGGTATCATAATATTTCATTATACAATAATTATTCGTATTAATTAGATATTATTTATATCTATCTACCGTATGTTCATTTATTATGGTGTATTAGGAAACGCAATCGATGTTACATCTATTTGTTTTAATAAACTTTTATGTTCAGATACTATTATTATTTCAAATGGTGATAATTTTAGATCCGAATATTTTACAGATCCATTACCTTATGTTCATAAATATATCATGATTGATCATGATAATATAATTAAAAAATATGATGAATTTACTACGATCTTTATCAATATTAATACATTTAAAATCAATAGTATCACAGAATCAAATGTATTAGAAAAATTAAATAACATTCATTCTAATCTTTCCATTCAATATGGAAAAATGACAGATGAATTTCCTGAGCAAACCATGTCGGTTTGTTATTTAAATGGATCAGAAAAAGTATTAGAAATTGGTGGTAATATTGGAAGAAATTCATTAGTAATTGCATCGATTGTAAATAATCAACATTTTGTTTGTTTAGAAAGTGATGTTGATATAGCAAAACAATTAATTGAAAATAGAAATGATAATGCGTTTAATTTTCACATTGAATCATCTGCATTATCTAAAAAATCTTTAATTCAAACAAATTGGGATACAATACAAAGTGATATTTTATTAGATGGTTATAAATGGGTTAATATCATTTCATTTGATGAACTTCAACAAAAATACAATATTACATTTGATACTTTAATTCTTGACTGTGAAGGTGCATTTTATTATATATTACAAGATTTTCCATATATATTATCTAATATTAACACGATTATTATGGAAAATGATTATAAGATCATTGATCATAAATTATATGTAGACAATGTATTAAAACAAAATGATTTTCAACGAATTTATTCAAAAGGTGGAGGTTGGGGACCATGTGAAAATTACTTTTTTGAAGTTTGGAAAAAAAAATAAAATCATTACTCCAATGATTCAAATTGAAAGGATATCATAATACGTTTACCCGATATAACAGGTCTTGGTCGATGATAACATTTTCCATTTAACAATATACATCTTATTCGATTGGATTTAGATTTTACAGGAATTGTTTTTACTATTTTTTTACCAGAATCATCAAATATATCTAATTCTCCGCCTACACAGTTTATATCTATATAAACAAGTAAAGTATGTAGATTTCCATGCATATATCGGTCATTGTCTTTGTGAATTGCAAATCCTGAATCTACAATTTCTGTTTCTGCATTTGCAATATGTATTTCAATGATACATGATCGTTCATCATTTAAATCATATACTGGTTTTGTATGAAAATGATATTCTTCTAATAAGGATTGTGCTAATTCCATTACATATTCAAATTCAATATTTGTTTCTTCATATGGATTTGTTCTAATACTTTTTGGATTCCCAAAACAATCAACATGTGTATCTTCTGTAATTCGAATACTTTTCCAATAATTACCAGATTCTTCTTCTACTAAATTTAATACTTTATTACATTCTATGATAAGTTCTTGATCCTTTTTAAGATTAACTACTTTATAAGGATATTTATGAACAACATTTGGTTGTTTACTAATGATATCTAATTCAATATCTGGATGATCTTCTTTATCATCGGATTTAGTAGGTTTTTTGATACACAATGGACTGCAAAACATTTTCTTTATATTGTTTAATTTATTATTTTATTTTTCAATTTAATAAAAAAAATATTTTTTATATTTATTATGAAAAAAATTAATACTCATCAAATTATAAAACCATATAGTTTAACTAATAATTTTATTCAAGGACCAATCGGTCCAACTGGACCTACTGGACCAACTGGAATTTCTGGAGTTACTGGATATACAGGTGATTATGGTCCAACTGGAATTACTGGAACAACTGGATCTACTGGTTATACTGGTTATACTGGACCCTATGGTATTACTGGATATACTGGACCAACTGGTTCAACTGGTTATACCGGTAGTGATGGACCTACTGGCATTACTGGACCTACTGGTTCGATAGGTAATGATGGACCAACTGGTTCAACCGGAACCAGTTATATCAATAATTATATAGGTGTATATGAATATATTTCCAGTGATTTAATCAATACTACCTTTAACATTTCATTACCATCGAATACAGCTGTAATTGATGTAATTATTTCAGGTGGAGGTGGATTAAGTGGAATATCTAGTTATGATCCAAATACAAACAATACAACTACATATGGATCAGGTGGTTCTGGAGGTGTTCAATACATTAGTCGATTTCGAATCAATTCAAATTTCCAATTTTATGGTTCTATTACACAAACCGATGCATCCTATGGTACAACTACTACATTTGGAATTACATCACCTACTAATTTAGTCATATGTACTGCCAATGGTGGATCACCTTCTATTAGTAATACGAGTGGTACCATTGGAACCATATCACAATCGTTTACAAATTGTGTTTATTATACAAGTTATTATACACAAGGATATGATGGTACTACCAATGTAGGTGCTACAACTGATTTATATGTTCTTAGTGCAATATCCAGTATATTATTATCTACAGGCTATGAATCCATATCACAGGGACAGGGTTGGTTATTACCACTCAATAGTACATATAGTGAAATTGAACGTGGAAATGGTGGAATTATTATATATGCATATAGTAGCTAATGATATATACCTACAATCGGAGTGTATTTTGTGGATTACCTATTATATCTGGATATACTGGAACATATACTGGTCCTACTGGTAATACTGGATATACTGGTATGTATGGTCCTTTTCAAATGGGACCAACTGGGTTAACTGGTCCTAATGGATTTGATGGATATACTGGACCGATTGGATCAACTGGTTATACAGGTCTTACTGGTCCTATTGGGTTTTATGGATGTGATGGATTTATTGGAGACAATGGATCAACTGGTCTAACTGGGCCAACTGGATTTACAGGAATGAATGGAATGACTGGTATAACCGGATCTAATGGACCTGATGGACAATTCTATTCTCGTTTGATTCAAAAATATGTATATACAATTGGTAGCTTGATTAATAATCAAACCATCACTTATTATACACAATATAGTGTTACTTTACCAACAAATACAACTGTAATTGACGTTATTCTTTGTGGAGGAGGAGGTAGTTCAACTTATTCTATTGATGGAAGTACCTTATCTTCGTCGAGTGGTGGTTCTGGTAATGTACTTCATTTATCTAGAATAAGAGTAAATGAAACAAATCAAAACATATTTATAACATTTGTACCTGTAACATCTACAATTGGAACATGTGTTACATTTACAATAGATAGCTATATTACTGTTTATAATGATAACATTCATAATATTATTACAGTCCACTCTAATGGTGGTCATAATGCCGTAATTGGTACGGTATCATCTAATGGATCATATACCACAAATAGTATTTCTCTTCAAGAATATTATACTAGTTATATTGATTCTGCAACAATTCAAACATGGAATGTAGGAGATGATATTGATATTGTTGGAGCTTATCCTATATTAGATGATGATGATGTTCAATCATTCAGTAGAGGTGAATCTATACAAATAACAGGTACAAATTCAGATGTAATCACTACTACACCTGCTGGTATTGGAGGGATCATTATTTATTGTTATTATAATTAATAATATTTTATATAATTATATGTCAAGCTTGTATTTTATTGGAGATGCTACATCCTATTTAAGAATACCTACAAATGATTTTAATTTTGGCACTGGTGATTTTACGATTGAATGGTATCAATATCAAACCGATGGGAATTCATATCCTCGTATTTTTCAAATAGGAAGTTATGATGATGAAACAACTTCAATTGGAGTTTCAATTGAAGGAGGCAGTTTTTATTATTGGACAAACATGGGTGCTAATAATGTAACTTATTTAAATGAATCTGATTATATAAATACATGGGTTCATTTTGCTATTTCTCGTTCTTCTGGAACTACTCAAATATTTATGAATGGAACATCAATCAATTCTATTAGTGATTCTAATGATTTTACATCATCAGCTGATCTAGTCATAGGAAATGAATCTACACCATCTGATGTCGCCGCATTTGGAGGTTACATGACCTATTTTTCTTGGATAAAAGGTGTTGCTAAATATACATCTGATTTTACAGTATCTAATACATATCCAACATTAACAAGTAATCATCGTTTATTATTAAAAGCAAGTAGTTTTGGTGGTACATTGGGAAATACTGTAGTGAATAATAATGTAACTACTATCAATCAATTACCTCCTAATTTTGATTCAGGTTCTACACCAACTCCTACACCAACTCCTACACCCACACCAACAGTTGCTACCATTCCTAATTTTAGAAACATCGGATCTTTATTTACAAATAATTCTATGGTTTATTATAGAAAAGGTTCACTTGCAAGTTGTGGCGTTGGATCTGTACGTAATTCATCCGTTAAATCGAAACGAATTTAATAAAATTGAATTATTTTTTTATATTTTGATATAAATAAAAAAATCATTTAACATGTCCAGTTTTCTCATTTCTCAAGAACCAATTGATACAACTGAAGAACAATTGTTAGATCAATTTAATGATTTCAAAATCACAAATATTATTATGCCCTATGTAAATATCTTTAATGAAATAGGGAATGATACTATTTATGTGATTATTAATGATCCAGATGTTGAACAAGGTTATGAAACTCCACCTCCAACAGGTCCTCCTTCTAAACCTCCTTCTATCAAGGAAGAAAGAAAGAATGCAATGAAACAACCATCGCGTAAACGACGCCGTTCTTCATCCATCTAAATAAAATTGAACTTTTTTAAGTCCTTTTTTTTTATATAAAAAAAATGTCGGATATAATTGAATCTAAACTATCATTCTTGATTAATATGATATTAGTCAATGAAAATGTTCGACCTGCTTATTTATTCTATGGAGATAAATCCTATTTACAAACCATATCTTTATTATGTCCAAATTTAAATATTTATCCAGATAAATCATCCTATTTTATTAGTAAAAAAAGAATTGCTTATAAAGATATTGCTACACAAGAACTTACTGGAAAAACATTAGGTTATCCTTCTTATCAAGAATTTGAAGCTACATTACATTCTAATAAATATAGTTTAACTTTATGGGTTCATCTTGAATACAGTAAAAAAAGATATGATATTGATTTATTTAATTATGTAACATTAACAAACAATGATTCTATAGAATTGTTTGTACAAAAGGCAAATGCACTCATTACAAAATTATGTCAAATTTTACAAACACCTAAGATTAAAATTCATAAATTTTATAGTACTTCTGATTTTCATTTCAATGTTGATATTAGTTATATCCTCTTAGGAATGCTTGTGGATTCAGAAATTATCCCTTTTAAAATATATAAATATTCTGGTAAACATCAAACTTATATCATTCAATTGATACAGTCCTATTTTCCACATTTATTGATTACTAAAGAAAATGATACAACTATCATTTCAAAACAATCCATTCCTGATTTTTGTCCAATTGATGATTCTATGTATCAATATGAATTGAACGCAATCATCTATAATGATTTTTATCAACAAGAAATGGATGTATGTACTCTTTATTCCCCTATGAATCATTCAAAAGCACAATTTAATAAACTGATAATGAATGCAAATCAAATTACAAATAAATATCCACATTTATTACAAAAATTTAAGTTTCAAATTTTGAAATTCAATGTACGATTGTAAATTGATTTATTTTTTATACTCTTTTATTATATGAGTTTATTTATGCCAATCA
>JACCDY010093480.1_pt1 | contig 11199 bp, 6 predicted proteins | sample 7446391 | NCBI WGS metagenome assembly JACCDY01 (sample SAMN15323451, study PRJNA562643) | freshwater metagenome | isolation source: river surface water | place: USA:Blue River Watershed | collected 2017-08-18
AAGGACCTCGCCGTCGACCGTTCCGGCTTCGACAAGGTGATCCAGGCCGGCGGTTTCATCACCGTCCGCACCGGCTCCGCCCCCGAGGCCAACAACATCCCGGTGCCCAAGCCCGTCGCCGACGAGGCCATGGACGCCGCCGAATGCATCGGCTGCGGCGCCTGCGTCGCTTCCTGCAAGAACGGCTCCGCGATGCTCTTCGTCGGCGCCAAGATCAACCACCTCAACATCCTGCCGCAGGGCCAGGCCGAACGTGACCGCCGCACCCTCGCGATGGTGAAGACGATGGACGAGGCCGGTTTCGGCAACTGCACCAACTACGGCGAGTGCCAGGCGCATTGCCCGAAGAGCATCACGCTCGACGTCATCGCCAAGCTCAACCGCGACTATCTCCGCGCCCGCGTGAAGGAGTTCTTCTCCTCCACCGGCAAGCCTTCCAAGGGCGGGGAGTGAGGCCCCCGGGCCGGGCATGAAAAAGGGGCGCCGCTCGGCGCCCCTTTCTCGTGTCCGTCCGGGAGGGGTCAGTCGGAGTCCGATTCGCCCTGTTCGGCGGCGCGGGTGACGATGACGCGGTTGTTGCCGTTGACGACCTGGAGGGCCGAGACGAAGGCGTTGAGCTGGCGGACGTCGCGCAGGGTGATCTCGTAGGCGACCTCGGTCATCATGCCGGCCTGGATGGTCTCGACGGAGGAGAGCTGATGGTCCGTCAGGAAGCGGGCGAACACCTCGGTGAAGGCCTGGTCGTAGTTGCAGTCGTTGTTCACGCGGATGCGCAGGAGGTGCGAGCTGCGCTGGGCGACGAAGAGGTCCCGCGCGGAGATGGCCCAGATGATGACGCAGACCAGGGGGACGGTGATCAGGGCGAGGAGGTACTGCTGGGCGCCGACGGCCAGGCCGGTGGCCATCGCGAGGAAGATGAAGCCGATGTCGCGGGACTGGGACACCGAGCGGCGGAAGCGGATGATGGAGAAGGCCGCGAACATGCCGAAGGCCGTGGCGGAATTGCCCTGGACGACCATGATGACCATGGTGACCACCGTGCCCAGGATGAGCAGGGTGTGCACGTAGTCCTGGGAATAGCGGGCCCCGCGGTAGGTGCGCTTGTAGACGGTCGCGATGAGGCTGTTCAGCGCGAAGCTGAACAGGATGGCGAAGAGGATCTCGGGGATGCCGGGCAGGTGGGATTTGCCGGCCGGGGCGAACAAGGTTTCGAAGAAGTTCGGGGCGGGGGCGGCTTGGGCGGCCTGGGCGAGGAGGGTGGGCATTTTAAAGTAAGGTTGTTATAGGGTGTGTCTTAGGCGGAAACCATCGAGGGCAAGCCGAATTTCCGCACGGCTTCGCTGTACTTGCTGAAGTTGCGCGGCGCGAGCCGCAGCGCGGTGAGCTTCTCCGCGAAGGCGTAAGGCACGGCGCCGGCGCCTTTCACCTCCATGATGCACATGTCCGGCGGCAGGACCTGATGCGTGAAGCGGCGATCGTCCGTGACCGGGACGAGGTCGTCGAAGCGGGCCGCCACGCCCACGTCGAAGGTCACGCGGAGGGCTTCGGCGGGCGGTTGCCCGGGCGTGTGCAGGAAGTAGGCATGGCGGTCGTAGCGCATGACGCAGGCGGGCCGGAAGCCCTCGATTTCGACGAGCCGGCGGACTTCTTCGAGGGTCCGCGCTTCGTTGGGCGTCCAGGGGCCGGGGTCATGCCCGCCGGCGGCGAGGGCGAGGGCGCGCGCGAGCGTGGTCTGGACGCGCCGTTTCACCCCGCGTCCGTCGGCCTTGTGTTTGACCTCGATGAAGCTGGTCGGGGCGATGGCGCCGTCCTCCGAGCCGTAGACGCGCACGCGGAGTTTGCGGCGGGACGGGACCCCGCGCCAGTTGTCCCAGTAGCAGCGGCGGTCCGGCGAGTCGTAGTAGAGGCTGACGATCGGGTAGTGGCCGTCGGAACCGCCCTGGGTGTCCGGGCGCAGGGCGCCGTCGAGGCTGGCGAGGAGCGCGGCGCGCTGGTCGGCGCGGAGCAGGAACTTGTATTCGAAGCGGTCGGAGGTGTCCATCGGTTCAGGGCAGGCGGGTCAGGGTCAGCGAGCCCCGTTCGACCCAAGCGTCGCCGGCGGCGCCGCGGAGTTCGGCGATCAAGGTCGGGTCGGCGTCCGTGACGACGAAGTCGTGGTACAGGGTCTTCCAATTCGAACAGTCCCCGACCTGCGGAGGATTCTTCGGATCGACCGGCGCGCCGGAGATGCGGAGGCGGACGCCCTTGGCTTCGCCTTCGCCGGCTTTCACGCCTTTGTATTGGAACTTGCCCTCCAGGCGGTAGCGGCCGGGGGAAAGCGAGAGCTGCAGGCGGAAGTCGCCGCCGCCCTGGGGGCCGACCTTGAAGCCGAGGCATTCCTTGCCGGCATAGCCGCCTTCGCCGGTGTCGCCCTTGTCCGAAGAGCCGCCCCACTGATATTTCGCCAGGTTGGCCTTGCCGCCGGGGACGCGCAGTTTCATGGCGTCTTCCATCTGCGCCCGGACCATGTCGATGCGTCCGCGGATGCGGTTGGCGGCGTCGCGGCCCCGGCCGATGAACGCGTCGGCCTCGCCTTTGTCGTAAGGGAGGAACTTGGCCTTCATGTCGGCGGCGACCTGCTCGGTGCGCTTTCCCCAGTCGGTCGGCTTGATGGCCTTCTCCCAGACCAGGAAGGCCTGGTTGCGGTAACGTTCGCGCATCGCCTTGTCGGACCAGAGCGCGTTGAAGACCATCGAGCTCCAAGGGTGGAAGACGTACGGGCGATGGTCCTGCCAGGTCTGGTCCATCCCGTGAAGGATGAAGTAGAACTTCCCGTTGCTCGGGTCCTCGTAGATGCGGTAGTTGTTCCGGTTGTTGGAGTAGCCGTCCCAGTGGTGGACGACGCCCTCGACGAAGACGTGGCGGAAGTGCGCGTCGATGTCCAAGACCTTCTCCAGGCGTTTCAGGCGCGACTCCGGGTTGGGGTCGCCGCAGGCGCCGATGAGTTCGAGCAGGCGGGTCTTGTCCTTGGGGTCGCCGCGATCGCACTCCATGTTGGGGTTGATCTCGCTGACGAAGCCGCCGTCGTAAAGGTGCCCGGAGGTGTCCTTGAAGAAGTATTTCAGGAACTCGTCGTTGAAGCCTTCTTTGAGCAGGTAGGTGCCGAGGACCCGGCCGTTGAGGAGCAGGTAGGCGTGGGTGCAGCGGGAGGCCGGGACGAAGGACTTGCGGGCGATCTCGCCGGCGATCTGCTCGCAGAGCATCGTGCCGTCCTGGGCGAAGTTGTTCAGCTGGAACTTCCCGACGCCCCGGAATTCCTGGCTCTTGCGCACCTTGTCGGTCCGGACTGAGAAGCCCGGCCGCGGGTCGGTGATGGGGCGGAAGCTGCCGGCCGAGCCCTTGAGCTTGATGGAGCACTTGTCCAAGGTCACCCCGCCGTGCTCCTTGATGGAGCATTCGACGAAGTTGCGGGGATCCTGGTTGAGCTTGGCGATGTTCTCCGGCGTGATCAGGATTTCGATCTTCGGGACGAAGCCGGCGAACAAGGCGTCATTGGGCAGGTCGGGGGCCTTGGGCTTGGGTTTGGCGGGGACGACCGGGGCGGCCTGCGCCCGCAGGGTCGCGGGCCTGGCGACCAGACCGCAGAAAAGGACGCCGAAGCATAGGCCGGCCAGCAGGCCATGGACTGGGTTGTTGCGGGGCTTCAAGCAGGAGGCGCAAAGTTATTTGCGCCGCCGGTCAAGTCAACCCCGTCGGTCCGTCAACTTCGGTCAATAACGGAGCCGAAAAGCAGACGCACGCTTTCGTCGAGTCCGCCGGGTCGGGAGCGACGCAGCCACGCGGCGCGATGTCGCGCGACGAGCGTCGCGCGGCCCTGCGTCGGGCTCTCCGTCCCTCGCGCGCGCTCCAGCCCCGCGCGGGCGAGGGCGGCCCCGAGCGCCAATTCTTCGCGGACGACTTCGTCCCGGATCCGGCCGATCAGCCGGTCCGCTTCCGCGAGGTGGGCGAGCGAGCGGCTTGTTTCCGCCGGCGTGACGTCGGCGAGGTGCTTCGGGAGATTTTCGTCGCGGGCCGTGAGGAAATCCCAGGTCAGGCTGCGGTTGCGTTGCGACTTGCCGATGCAGCCGTCGAGCCGGCCCAGATGTTCCAGCGCCGCGCCCGTCGCGGCCGCGTCGCTCCGGTCCAGGCCGCCGAGGGCCGCGTACGCCGCCACGAGGCCGCCGGCCGTCGGGGCTTCGCCCGACCAGGCCCGACCGAGGCCGTCGGCCATCGCCGGCCAGTTGGTCGGCCACGGCTGATGATGGCCGTTGTCGCCCCATGCGGTGAGCAAGACGCCCGCCGCGCCATGCCGTCGCGCCGCGTCCACGGCTTCCTGCTGGTTGGCCAGCGCGTTGTCGAGGCGCCCCGTGAAGCTCTGCCAGGTGCTCGTGCCGGGCGCCACGAGGTAGTTGCGGCCCAGTTCGCGGAGCCGGCCGCATTGCGCGTCGAACGGGTGGCCGGCGTCATAGCCCCAGACCACCGGCACGGCGCCGCCGGGCGCGTCCTGCGCCAGCGCGAGGTCTTCGAGCAGGATGTCGCCCCAGAACTGCGCGGTGCGGCCGTCCGCCTGCGCGAGCGCGCAGATCTTACGCAGATGATCGAGGTAGACCCGATGCTTGCCCCGGTCGGCGACCGCCGCCCGGCTGAAGCCTTGGCCGAGCTCCCAGGGTTCGTCGCCGCCGATGTTCACCTGCCGGCTGGAGAAATGCGGCAGATAGTCGGCGAGCAGTCCGCGCACGAACGCGAGCGAAGCCTCGTCCGGCCGCAGGGTGCCCGGAAATTCCTTGAACTCGCCGGTGAGCGGATGGACCCAGCCTTCGGGGCATTCGGCGAGGGCGCGGTAACGCGGATGGCGCAGCCAGCGCTCCATATGTCCGAACGTGTTCAGGTTCGGCACGAGCTCGATGCCGGCCTCCGCGCAGGCCCGGTCCAGCGCGACGATCTCCGCCGGCGTCAGCGGGGAGGCGTCGCGCCAGGCGTCCTCATGGCCGGCGAACGCGAACGTGTGCTCGACGTAAAGCTGCAGCTGGTTGGCGCGCAGGGCGCCCAAGGCCGCGACCAGCCGGAGCAGCTCCGCCTGCGTCGGCACCCGGCAGCGGGAGACGTCCAGCATGAAGCCGCGGACGGCGAGGGCCGGGGCGTCGTCGACTTCCAAGCAGGGCAGGGCGTCGGGATGCGCCGCCCGGAGCTGGGCGAGGGTCTGGGCCGCATACAGCAGGCCCGCGGCGCCGCCGACCGTGATGCGAAGGCCCTCCGGCGTGATCAGGAGACGATAGGCTTCGGCGCCAAGGCCCGGGTCGGTCTCGCATGGGCTGCCGCCCGGGGCGGCATGGAGCCATTGCCGGGCCGCGCTCATCGTCCCGGGCAGGTTGCCAAGGAAAGCATGGAGCGGATGCGGGGCGGCCGGGACCGTGAGGAACCCCTCGCGCCGGACGATCCGTCGGGGGCGGGGCAGGAGTTCGGGCACCTCGGTGGGCATGAGGCAGGGTTGCGGGTGCGGCGGTGGCGGGCAAGACGCTAAAAACCCGCCCCTTCTTTGGTTCCCGCTTGGAACAATCCGGCCTATTCCTACACCTATTCGTTCACACCTGCGCCCCATGCTCCGCCCCGCCCTCAGCCTCCTCTTCCTCGCCGCCGCCGCCGCCCAGGCCGTCCCGGAAGGGTTCGTCATCCGCGAGTTCCTCGGCAACGCCCAGGAGCCCGAGATCTACCCGACCGCCGTGACGGCCGCCGCCAACGGCGACATCTACGTCTCGTCGGACAAGAACGGCTCCCTCGGCCATACGCCGGGCATGGGCCGCATCCTGCTCGCCCGCGACACCAAGGGCGCCGGGGTGGCCGACCAGGTCATCGAATTCACGAAGGTCGAAAGCCCCCGCGGCGGACACTTCGTCGGCGGCGTGCTCTACCTCGTCCACCCGCCCTTCCTCTCCAAGTTCCAGGACAAGAACGGCGACGGCAAGGCCGACTACGCCACGGAACGCACGCTGCTCGTCGACGGCCTCGGCGGGGGCATCGAACATCCCCGCGGCGCCGACCACACCACCAACGGCTGCCGCATGGGCATCGACGGCTGGCTTTACATCGCGGTCGGCGACTTCGGCGCCGGCATCCTCAAGGACAAGGACGGGGCGCTCGGCCTCGGCGACAAGAAGCGAGTGACCCTTTACGGCGGCGGCGTCATGCGCGTGCGCCCGGACGGCACCGAACTCGAAGTCTACACCGAGATGACCCGCAACATCTGCGACGTCGCGATCTCGCCGACGCTCGACATGTTCTCGCGCGACAACACCAACGACGGCAAGGGCTGGAACACGCGCTTCCACCACTTCACCTCGCTGGCCAACGCCGGCTACCCCCGCCTCTACAAGAACTTCGCGGACGAGACCGCGCTCCCGCTCGCCGACTACGGCGGCGGCTCCGGCACGGGCGGCCTCTACCTCAGCGAGCCGGGCTTCCCGCGCGACTTCGGCGAGTCGCTCTACACCTGCGACTGGACGACCGGCACGGTCCATCGCCACCCCCTCAAGCCCTTCGAGGCCACCTTCGTGGCCAAGCAGGAGACGTTCGAGAAGGTCCCCCGCGCCACGGACTTCGACGTCGACGGCAACTCGCGCCTCTTCGTCGCCGACTGGCGCGGCGGCGGCTTCAATTACCTCGGCCAGAACAAGCCCAAGACCAAGAAGGTCACGAAGGACGGCCAGGTGACCGAGCAGCGCATCTACTACCCTAACGGCGCCATCCAGCTCGTCACCGCGAAGGACGTGAAGCCGAACGTCTACGTCGACGTCACGAAGCTCAACGACGCCGACCTCGTCGCGCAGCTGGCCTCGAAGAGCGCCGTGCAGCGTCTGGAGGCCCAGCGGCAGATCCTCGACCGGGCCAAGCCGGCCCTCGGCGCCCCGGTGCTCGCGCTCGCGCGGGACGCCTCCGTCCATCTTTACTCCCGCGTCGCGGCGATCTTCACCTACAAGCAGCTGCTCGGCGCCGACGCCAACGCCGCCTTGGCCGAGCTGACCGCCGACGCCGCCGTGCGCGAGTTCGCCCTGCGCGCCCTCGCCGACCGTTCGACGCAGCTGGCGGGCGTGCCCGTGAAGCCCTTCGTCGACGGCCTCAAGGACGCCAATCCGCGCGTCCGTCTCCAGGCGCTGATCGGATTGCAGCGCCTCGGCGCGAAGGACGCCGCCCCGGCGATCCTCGCGGCCGCCGCGCAGTGGCCGGCCGACGAGTCCAAGCTGGGCGAAGGCGAACACTACCGGCTCCCGCACACCGCCGTCGCCGTGCTCCAGCGTCTGGGCAACGCCCAGGCCTGCCTCGCCGCGCTGGCCGATCCGGCCCAGCGCTTCATCGCCTTCCGCGCCCTGCAGGGCATGCACGCCGACGTCGCGGTCGACGGCCTCATCGCGGCCAGCCTGAGCGGCGACGAAGCCCTGCGCTTCGGCGCCGTCTCGGCCCTGGCCCGTCTCTACCACGTCGAGAAGCCCTGGAACTACAAGGATTGGTGGAGCACCCGTCCCGATGACCGCGGGCCTTATTTCGAACCCGTGAACTGGGCCGCCACGCCGCGGATCCAGAAGGGCATCGAAGCCGCCTACGCCAAACTCCCGGGCAACCTCCGCATGGCCACGCTCGAAGTCCTGGCCAAGAACCGCATCGCCATCACCGACCTCAAGCTCGAAGGCCTCGACCCGCTGCGTCTCGCCATGGCCTCCCAGAGCCTGCGCCCCGCGGACATCGCCCTGCTCACCGACGCGGCCCTTCAGCCGAAGCGGAAGTGGGACGAACGGCTCGATTGCTACAAGGCCTTGCTCAAGGTCGAAGGTGACGCCGGCCTGGAAGCCCGCGTGAAGGTCCTCGCGGCCTGGTCGCAGGACGCCTCCGCTCCGGGCGCCGCCACGCAGGCGGCGAACGACTTCATCTACGAAGCCGAGCGCGGCAACCAGGTCGGCAAGCTCCGGGCGATGGCCGACAAGGCCGACGACGCCGCCTCGACCCTGCTCTGGAAGGCCCTCTTCAACGTGCTCAGCAGCCCGCTCGCGAAGGAGCAGCACAAGAAGGCCGTCCGCGCGCTCATCGACAAGAACCCCCGCGACATCGGTTTCTTCCGCGCCATCACCGACCTCGGCCTCTCCGGGTTCGACAAGCAGCTGCAGGAAGGGATGAAGGGCGACAACGTCATCCAGATCAAGGCCGCCCAGGAGGCGCTCGCCGCCGGCAAGCTCGCCGCCGCCAGCAAGGGCAAGAAGATCGCCCAGCTCGACGCCAAGGTGGTCACCGCCGCCGCCCTCAAGGGTCGCGGCAACGCCAAGGCGGGTCAGCGTCTCTTCGTCCAGCAGGGTTGCGTGGCCTGCCACGCCGTCGACCCGTCCGCCGAGCAGAAGGGGCCTTACCTCGGCGCCGCCGGCGCGAAGTTCCCCCGCGAATACCTCATCGATTCCATCCTCGACCCGAACAAGGTCGTGGCCCAGGGCTTCCAGACCGCCGTGTTCTCGATGAAGGACGGCTCGGAGCAGATGGGCTTCGTCACGGGCGAGGCCGACGGCGTCGTCACCCTCCGCAACATCGCCGGCCAGGTCTTCAAGCTGAAGCGCGACGACGTGAAGGAAGAGAAGCACCTGCCGCAGTCGATGATGCCGGCCGGACTCGCCGCGGGCCTGACCGTCGAGGAGTTCACCTCGCTGATCGAGTACCTCGTCACCCTCAAGGCCATCGGGGGCTGAGCGCGGCCTTGCGCCGCGAGGAAGGAAAAGGGCGCCCGCGGGCGCCCTTTTTGTTTTCACCGCCGGACGACTGATGTGACATGAGCAGGGCCAGGCCCGGGGGCGGAGGTGCGGCGGGCAACGGGTCCCGCCGCATCCATTTCCGGTGGCGGGTGGCAGCAATGATCCTCAGGCCTCAGCCATCGGGGCTCGGGCGCAGGTTTCGGGCGGAGGCCCGTCGCCCACCGCTTACGCTCATTATGACGCATCTTCCTATCCGGATATCTGGATGTTCAACTTGCCATCCGTCCGCCGCCCGGTTTGTTTCCCTGGCCTTATGGCACGCCACGCCTCCTATATCTTCTCGTCCGAATCCGTCGGCGAGGGCCACCCTGACAAGGTCGCCGACAGCATCTCGGACTCCGTCCTCGACGCCTGCTTCGCCCAGGACCGCTTCTCCCGCGTCGCCTGCGAGACCCTGGTCAAGAGCGACCACGTCGTCATCGCCGGCGAACTCACCACGAAGGCCAAGGTCAACTTCGAGGAAGTCGTCCGCGCCGCCATCCGCGAGATCGGCTATGTGAACGACGACGACGTCTTCCACGCCGACAAGGTCTTCATCACCAACCTCCTCACCAAGCAGTCGCCCGACATCGCCCAGGGCGTCGACGAGCGCAAGGCCGAGGGCAAGAAGCACGCCAAGATGGGCGCCGGTGACCAGGGCATCATGTTCGGGTACGCCACCACCGAGACCCCCGAGCTCATGCCGGCGCCGATCATGCTCGCCCACCGCCTCAACCGCGAGCTGGCCCGCATCCGCAAGTCCGGCGCCAAGGGCACCGAATGGATCCGCCCCGACTGCAAGTCGCAGGTCGCCGTGCGCTACGAGGACGGCCGCCCGGTCGCCGTCGAGAACGTGGTCATCTCCACGCAGCACACCGAGGACGTCTCCCATCGCCAGATCGAGCAGTTCTGCATCGAGCAGGTCCTCCGCAAGGTCCTGCCCAAGGAGCTCGTCGGCAAGAAGACCGAATACCTGATCAACCCGACCGGCCGGTTCGTCGTCGGCGGCCCGCAGGGCGATTGCGGCCTCACCGGCCGTAAGATCATCGTCGATTCCTACGGAGGCATGGGCCGCCACGGCGGCGGCGCCTTCTCGGGCAAGGACCCCACCAAGGTGGACCGTTCGGCCGCCTACATGGCCCGCTGGGTCGCCAAGCACATCGTCGCCTCCGGCGCCGCCGAGCGCTGCGAGCTCCAGGTGGCCTACGCCATCGGCCATCCTGAGCCGACCAGCATCCACCTCGACACCTTCGGCACCGGCGAGATCGCCGACGAGAAGATCCTCGCCGCCGTCAAGGCGACGTTCCTCTTCAACCCCGCCGAGATCATCCGCCAGCTCGACCTCCGCCGGCCGATCTACCGCGCTTCGACCCACTACGGCCATTTCGGCAAGAAGGGCCTCCCCTGGGAGGTCACCTCCAAGCTCCCGGCCTTCCTCAAGTCTCTCAACCAATAACACCCTCCATGGCCTCCACCCTCACGAAAGCTTCCAAGAAATTCACCGACTTCCAAGTCGCCGACCTCGGTCTCGCCGAGTGGGGGCGCAAGGAGCTCCAGATCGCCGAGCATGAGATGCCCGGCCTCATGGCCCTGCGCAAGAAGCACGGCAAGCGCAAGCCCCTCAAGGGCGTGCGGATCGCCGGTTCGCTGCACATGACCATCCAGACGGCCGTCCTGATCGAGACGCTCGTCGAGCTCGGCGCCGACGTCCGCTGGGCCTCCTGCAACATCTTCTCCACCCAGGACCACGCCGCCGCGGCCATCGCCAAGGCCGGCATCCCGGTCTTCGCCTGGAAGGGCGAATCCCTCGTCGAATACTGGGAGTGCACGATGAAGGCGCTCACCTGGCCCAACGGCGACGGCCCCGAGCTCATCGTCGACGACGGCGGCGACGCCACGCTCCTCATCCACAAGGGCTACGAACTCGAGAACGGCTCCAAGTGGGCCTGGTCGGCTTCGGAGTCCGAGGAGGAGCAGATCATCAAGAACCTCCTCAAGAAGGTCGCCAAGGAGAAGCCCGGCCACTGGCACAAGGTCGTGAAGAGCTGGAAGGGCGTCTCGGAAGAGACCACCACCGGCGTGAAGCGCCTCTACCGCATGCTCGAGGACGGTTCGCTGCTCGTCCCGACCGTCAACGTCAACGACACCGCGACCAAGTCGAAGTTCGACAACCTCTACGGCTGCCGCGAATCCCTCGTCGACGGCATCAAGCGCGCCACCGACGTGATGGTCGCCGGCAAGGTCGCCCTCGTCCTCAGCTACGGCGCCGTCGGCAAGGGCTCGGCCCAGTCGCTCCGCGACCTCGGCGCCACTGTCCAGATCGCCGAGATCGACCCGATCTGCGCCCTCCAGGCCGCGATGGAAGGCTACCGCGTCGTGACCGTCGAGGACCCGCTCGGCACCACCGACATCTACGCCA
>JACCDY010651602.1_pt1 | contig 11195 bp, 8 predicted proteins | sample 7446391 | NCBI WGS metagenome assembly JACCDY01 (sample SAMN15323451, study PRJNA562643) | freshwater metagenome | isolation source: river surface water | place: USA:Blue River Watershed | collected 2017-08-18
CACTCCTCCTCTCAAATGATGAACGAGCTCGCATACCACAAGACCTGCGCGGACTAACCGAACAAGAAACTTCCGTTACTGGTAAAGCGCAAAATGTTCCTGGCGATACTATGAACAATCAAGATATTCCTGATCGCGGTGATGCTGTCGAAATACCCTACCTTGTACTTGAGAATGATCTTGTTTCAAGTTTCATAAATATCGGCCCGACTCCAACACCAAAGTCTGGTAGCACCATGACGGTTGAAGGATATACACTTGGTGAATTTATTATCGGTTCTATTACCGGCATCACACCGGCCCTACCCGATCCTATTGTAGTGAACGGAGATATGGTTTTTAATCCTATTTTAGCGGCAAATCAAGTTCTTGCTGCGCCAAGCAAAGGCGAGAATACACCCGAGGAGCCGACTCCTGGCGCGACTGCCACTATGGCAGTTTTCCTCGTCAAATATCTTGATACCGCATCAGATCCATTTGATGCTCCAACTGCCAAGCAAAACATTTTTAAAGGCAACTTCGCTAAGTTTTTCGAAGAGCAATCATATGGAGCTGTGAAATTCGACGGCGATGTGTATGGTTGGGTCACCGAAGCCAAAAATAGTTCTACGTGTATGTTAAACAATGCGACCACGATTGCGCCAGATTCTGCGCTCGCAGCTTATATCGCCGAAAATAATATTGATCTCTCTTCCTACACCTATACATTTATACTTCACAACTGTCCGGACTACTCTGGCTTTACCGGTATTGCTACACCGTGGACCAACACTGCTGCATCGATGGGAGGGACGTGGTGGTATGAGGAAAATGATTGGAGTCCATACATGCCAAGCTGGACTATCACCGACCGTGTGCTTGCACATGAGACCGGACATCTTTTGGGGCTTACTCATTCAAACGGTATGGACTGCGGCGACGTGACCATGAAAGAAAATATGTTTGATTGCGACGTGATTGATGCCGGCAGTCATTTTGATGTGATGGGCAACAATCTCTATTCGCTCCATTTCAATGCCGATCAGAAGAGAAGTCTTGGCTGGATTCCCGAACAAGACATTTTGCAAATCACTGAAAGTGGTGAGTACACACTTCGACCGATCGAAGGCGCAGAAGGGGATCGAATGGCGGAAATTTATCGCACCGTTGGTGCTACGGTTACTAAAACCCCATATATTCTTGAATTCCGCGCGCCAAAACTTTTCGATGCATCACTTACGAATTTTTCTCCGAAAGGATTATCCTTGATTTATAAATACGTCGGGGCGACATATATTCTCGATGCCAATGCGACGACAGATGAATTTGGGGAAGATATGAAAGATTGGACGATCGGCAAAGGCCGCACGTTCACTGATCCCAAGTACGGACTCACTATTAGTAATACTCAAATTCTCTCCGATGGCTCGATTGTATTTCATGTTGGGCTGGAGTAAATAATAAGAATTCTTTTTCGCAAAAACACTCTCACGCGGAGTGTTTTTGTTTTTTAAATTTCCAGGACATGTGTGCTTGCGTCTTCTCTATGTTCGAAGTATCATTTACTCATTACTCTAACCCTTAATTTATAATCTTTCATGAACTCTCAAACCGACTCCCTGAAACTCATTGCCTTCCTCGCAGTTATCGCCATCGCCGGCGTCTCCATCTACCACTTCGGCGGCAACTCTGGTTTCACCGGCCGCGCTCTCAACACCTCCAAACAAAACACCGAAACTCAAACTGTTTCTGATTCTTCTGGTACTGCTTCAAAGCTTCTTCCTTGCACCATCACTTCCTTCTCTGCCACACCACCATCCATTGCAAGTGGTGCATCTTCTTCTCTCTCTTGGTCCACTCAAAACTGCATGACCAACTTGATCACTCAAGCTTCTACTCCTGTCATCTCCTCACCACTTCCTTCAGGCCAAGTCTCCACTGGAGCACTCACTACCACTAAAACGTATCTCCTCACTGCGATTGGAGAGAACAACAGCGTCACTGCTACCACCACCGTATCAGTTGGTACTCTTTCTCCTTGTACTATCAATACCTTCACCACTACACCTTCATCCATTCCATACAACACTGCGTCCACCATGGCCTGGACTACTTCAAACTGCACTTCAGCTTCCATCTCTCCCACCATCAATGGAGTTCCCACCAATGGCTCCATCTCTTCCGGCAATCTCACTACCACAACCACCTTCACTCTCACTGCTACGTCTTCCATCAACACTGTGACTTCCACCAAAACCATTACCGTCATCCCACCACCACAATGTGCGATCACGCTCTTCTCTGCCACACCAAGTTCTATTACGTCTGGTCAAGCTTCTACCCTCAACTGGAAGACAGTCAACTGCAACAGTGCAAATATCGACAACAATATTGGTACGGTGACGCCAGTGGCACAGGGATCAATTACCACTGGAGCACTCACAACAACGAAGACGTACAAATTGACGGCAGCGGGCATCAACAATACGGTGACAGCGTTAACCACTGTTACCGTGACACCGCTGGCGTGTACACCGAATACCTGGACTCAGAAAGCAGATTTTGGGGGAGCAGAGCGATATAATATTCTTTCCGGTTTCTCGATTGGCTCAAAAGGTTATATAGGCATGGGATCAACTTCGAATGCTCTTAAGAAAGACTTCTGGGAATACGATCCTTCAACGAATGTGTGGACACAGAAAGTAGATTTTGGTGGAACTGCACGTAGTGCCACTGCTGGATTCTCTATTGGCAACAAATGATATATTGGTACGGGGAATGATGGTAATGATCGTAAAGATTTCTGGGAGTATAACCCAACAACAAACACCTGGACACAAAAGGCAGATTTTGGGGGTGATCCTCGTTATGCTGCAATTGGTTTTTCGATCGGCACAAAAGGTTATATTGGTACAGGTAATCATAGTTTAAATAATACTCAAGCTAAAGATTTCTGGGAGTATGATCAAATGGCAAACACCTGGACACAAAAGGCAGACTTTAGCACGGCGCGTCAAGGAGCCGTTGGCTTTTCGATTGGCAGTAAGGGATATATTGGTACAGGATATAATAACAATAGTGGTTACTTAAAAGACTTCTGGGAATATGATCAGTTAACAAATGTGTGGACACAGAAAGCAGATTTTGGGGGAACAGCTCGACAACTTGCAGTTGGTTTTTCTATCGGTAGTAAGGGATATTTGGGTACAGGAGATCAAAACTTTGCGTACAAAAAAGACTTCTGGCAATATGATCCAGTAACAAATGTTTGGACTCAAAAAGCAGACTTTGGAGGAGGAGAACGTATTTTTGCAACAGGTATTTCTGTTGGCTTAAAAGGATATATCGGGACAGGGAGCTCTTCTTTTGGGAATTATAGTAAAGACTTCTGGGAATACTGCCCGTAAATAAAATTCCCTCGTCGATTTTTTCATAAATAAGATACACTTAGTAATATACCGTTATGAAAAAAATATTCGGCATACAAAAAAATATTTTTCTGTTGGGACTGGTAAGTTTTTTCAACGATCTCTCCTCCGAAATGATTCTCTCCATTTTCCCGGCATTTTTTACCTCAGTACTTAAAACCGGTGCAGCCTCACTCGGACTCGTAGAAGGTATTGCCGACGGCGCGTCCAATATTATCAAAGTCTATGCCGGCTCATTTTCCGATCGCATTCAAAAACGCAAACCATTTATGTTCGCGGGTTATGCGCTTTCAGTCGCGATTCGGCCATTCTATATATTAATGAGCGCCGTACCTGGCGTTGCAGGGCTGCGATTTTTGGATCGGGTCGGTAAAGGACTGCGCGAAGGACCACGCGATGCTATCATTTCGCTCTCCGTTCCCAAAGAAGAACTTGGAAAATCATTCGGCTATCATCGAGCCATGGATACAGCCGGCGCCTTGCTTGGACCGCTCGGCGCATATCTTATTTTGCGCGCCTATCCGCTGGCGTTCAACAAAGTATTTATTACGGCATTTATCGTCGGACTCCTGGCTGTGGGTACTATTTTTCTGGTGAAAGATGTAAGAGGTGTATGGAGTGGCAAAAAACTTTCTTGGGGAGTGGTGAGTCACTATCCAGCATCATTCAAACGGTTTCTGCTCGCACTTTTTATTTTATCGCTTGGTAGTCTGCCAGTTGCCGTCATGCTTCTTAAAACCGAACACATCGGTCTCGCGCTTGCGACTATCCCGCTTTTTTACATGCTCTACAATCTCTCCTACATTATTTTTTCTATTTCTGCCGGAAAAGTAGGTGACAAAATCGGGGCGCGCAAAGTTATGATCACGGGCTACATAGTTCTTTTGGTTGGGTATGTACTTCTTGGTGTATCTCACACTACGCTGATGCTCGTGGTAGCATTTTTAGTACTCGGACTTTTCCCAGCACTCACCGACGGCGTCGGTCGGGCCTATGCATCTTCCCTTACGGAAAGTGGAGATCGGGCTGGAGCGTATGGACTCATGAATGCGGCGACAGGATTTGGACTTTTGTTTGCAGGTATTGTGGGTGGCTATCTCTGGCAACATGGAGGTATTGTGCAAGCACTTTTTATAAGTGGAGTGTGCGTGGTGATCGGGCTCCTTATTCTTTCTACACTCACCGAGAAAAAAATATGAAATATAAACTGCTCGTAGTGTTCATTTTGTTTTTTGTAAGTTTTGGATATGCATGTGCTCACGGCGGTGTCGAAAAGCACGACGACAACGTGCGAGTGTTTTTGAAACAAGAACCGCTCTCACCACTCGTCGGAGAAGAAGTGAAATTTTATTTTACTTTTACTGATGCTGCCACTGATCTAGCTCTGAAAAATCTTCCGGTGACGCTCACTTTGATCGATACGTTCCCAGGCGATGAAAGCAAAGATACAGAAATTTTCTCGCAAGATATGACAACTGATGTAAATGGTAGTCTCGATTTTACATATACATTCACCAAAGAAAATTATTTCGATATCGATCTTGATTTTATTGATCCGACGACAAAGGCTAGCGGGGAAGTGGGATTTCTTGTCGAGTCCCGCATTCAAGCTGCGACAGTTTCAGCCCTCGCGATGTCATATGGCGAACAGATTCATTATATGGTTATCGGTGCCATTGTTGGGGTTGCTATTGCCTATCTGATTTTCTGGCGGAGAAAAATCCAGAAAAACTAACATGTAATTTCAAATGGACAGGTGTACGGCGGCGTGTACATTCTGCCTATAGCGTTGTACAATAGTCGGATAATGAGCCCTACCCCTCGAAAGAAGAAGAAAATCGTTATGGTCTCAGGCGGATTTGATCCAGTCCATATTGGGCATGTGCGGATGTTTGAAGAAGCCAAAGCGCTCGGCGACGAGCTTGTGGTAGTGATCAACAACGACAATTGGCTCATGCTCAAAAAAGGCTATGTCTTTATGCCCGAGCATGAGCGCAAAGAAATCATCGAAGCTTTCGCGGCTGTCGATCGAGTGATTTTGAGTAGTCATACAAAAAATACCAAAGATATTAGTATTAGCGAAGATTTGCGCGCACTTCGCCCCCACGTTTTTGCCAAAGGAGGAGATCGCAATCAAGGCAATATTCCATCGCCCGAGGTATTAGTTTGCAACGAAATCGGCTGCGCTATCGTAAACGATGTCGGGTTTGGTGGCAAGGTGCAAAGCTCCTCCGAACTTGTGAAGAAAAGTGTTCTGAATCAGAAGAAAAATAAAAAATGATATGATTGATGAATCACTTATTGCCTTTGATCTTGATGGTACACTGGCCGAGAGCAAGCTGCCGATTGATAGTGAAATGTCAGGGCTTCTTACTCGACTTTTAGAAAAAAAGAAAGTTGCCGTGATTTCTGGTGCGGCGTATCATCAATTTGAAAAGCAATTTCTTTCACACCTTGATGCGCCAGTATCAGCACTTTCTAATTTATATATTTTGCCGACCAACGGTGCGAAGCTTTACGCATATAAAGATGGCTGGCAGGAAGTCTATACTAATATACTTACCGAAGACGAGAAACATGCAATATTTGGAGCTTTTGAAAAAACAAAGGAGGAATTTAATAAAACAGGATTTTTTGTTTCCGAGAAAATTTATGGTATCCAGATTGAAGATCGAGGAAGCCAAGTGACGTTTTCAGCATTTGGTAGTGAAGCGCCGATAGAAGTCAAAGGTCCATGGGATGTCGGCGGAACCAAGCGTACAATTTTGCGTGATATACTCAAAAAATATTTACCAGATTTCTCTATCAGTATCGGTGGCACGTCTTCACTTGATATTACACATGGCGGAATTGATAAAGCGTATGGCCTTACGCATCTTCTCCAATATCTCAATCTCGAAAAAAATGATTTAGTCTATGTCGGCGATGCTCTTTTCCCGGGCGGTAATGATGCATCGGTGATGGAGATGGGAGCTCGGTGTGTGGAAGTTGCGAATGTGTCAGACACTAAACACATACTTCGAGACTGGTTGTCAGCATAATCTTTCGTCAGGGAGATTTCTGTAGAATTGTATATATAGTATAGTAAGAACTAGGCATATACCTATACGGTTTTAGAAATGCCAATAAAAAATATAATGGATAAAAAAAATCTAGTTCCTGCTCCATGGTTCACTTCAATTGATGATATATACAATCTGCTTGGTACTCACCCCGAAGGGCTTTCTGAAGTAGAAGCGACCACACGTCGGATGCGTTTCGGAGGAAATAATTTTCAAAGTCGTGAGCGCGCCAGCGCGCCGCGCATTTTCGCAAAACAATTTACAAGTCCACTCATTTTTATATTAGTCGGTGCCGCAGTTCTTACCGGCATACTTGGTGAATGGATCAACATGGGTGTGATCGTCGGAGCGATTATCGTAAATGTCGGACTTGGATTTTATCGCGAATATCATGCTGAGCATACGCTTGACCAGCTCGCGACCTACATCAAAGATCGTTCGCGGGTCATCCGCGGCGGGGCGGATCAAGAAATTGACTCAGCGCTTTTGGTACCAGGAGATATTATCAAATTGTCCTATGGTTCTCGTGTACCAGCTGATGCTCGATTGATCTCGGTCAACAATATACGGATCGACGAAGCGATTCTCACTGGCGAATCTTTACCGATTGAAAAAAAGACAGAGCTTGTTCCTGAAGGATCTCTCGTTGCCGATCGGACCAATATGGTTCATGCCGGAACTCTCGTCGTTGAAGGATTTGCGACAGCGGTTGTTGTTGCGACTGGTAGTAACACTGAAATCGGTAAAATCGCCGGTATTGTTTCTTCGATTGATCGCACGCCCACCCCGATTCAAGCCGGAATCAAAAAACTATCATGGTTTATCTTGTGCATCACGCTAGTGATCGTGGCAGGTATTTTCCTTCTTGGTATTTCAAACGGTGAGCCGCTTCTTGCGATGCTGGTGCTCTCCCTTGCGGTCGCTGTCGGGGCGGTGCCTGAAGCATTGCCGATTGCGCTCACGGTGATCCTGGCCGTTGGAGCAGAACGCATTGCCGCCAAGAAAGGCATCGTGCGCAACCTTTCGGCGTCTGAAACGCTTGGGTCCACTACTATGATCATGACGGACAAGACTGGCACGCTTACCAAAGCTGACATGGAATTGGTCGGGGTGCATATCGTAGATACCTTACTGTATAAATCTGCGTTTAAAGAACGCATCACGCACCTCTCAGATGCGCAGAAACATATTCTTACACTGGCACTTTCAAACATCGATGTCGTGGTGGAGAATGGAAATCAGCCGGAAGCATTGTGGCACTTTGTCGGCCGGCCCTTTGAAGTCAATATCGCCAAAGCCTGCGTTACACATCACATCCCTGTTCGAGAAGCTCTTCTCAAAAAAACAGAACTTCATATTCCATTCAATTCCACTAATAAATTTTCCGTGTCTTCAGATGCGCACAGATATATTGTCATGGGCGCACCGGATGTACTTCTCAAACGTTCTACGGTTGATAAGGATACCTATCTTGCAATCGAGTCCTGGATCGCCGATACCAGTGAGCGTGGAGAGCGGTTGATTGCTGTCGGCACATTCCCTAAAGGACATTTATCGCATATCAAACTGGAAGCGATCACCGGGATCACCTTGGAAGGAATACTTTCTTTTCATGATCCGATTCGCGAAGAAGTGCCAGAAGCGATCCGTACCATTGAAGGGCGCGGCGTGCGGGTGGTAATCATGACCGGGGATCTCGCAGGTACGGCGCGCGCAGTGGCGACCGACCTCGGTTGGAGTGTGGCAGATGACGAAATTATCACTGGTGGCGATATTCATAGCATGAGCGATGAGGAACTCCGCGAAATTATTTCACGCATCAAAATATTTGCGCGGGTGACTCCAGAAGATAAACTGCGGATCGGTACGCTTTTCCGTAGTTTAGGAGAAGTAGTGGCGATGACCGGAGACGGGGTCAACGACGCGCCGGCACTCAAAGCCATGGATATTGGCGTCTCGCTTGGCTCGGGATCTGATGTGGCAAAAAGCGCAGCGGATCTCGTACTTCTCGATGATAATTTTCAAACTATCACGATGGCGATCGACGAAGGCCGACGGATTTTGGCCAACGTGCGCAAAACGTTTATGTATCTCATGTCCAACTCACTCGACGAAGTGTTTGTGGTCGGCGGCAGCCTGATCGCTGGTATTGCGCTTCCCGTCACGGCACTCCAGATCATTTGGGTTAATTTGTTTACTGGCAGTTTGCCGGCCTTGGCGTTTGCGTTTGATCAGGATTTGGACAAAGAAAAAAACCATCATTCGTTTGCCAAAGATCTATTTACTAGTGAAGTGAAGCTCATTTCTTTTGGCATCGGTGTGTTTACCTCGACACTTCTCTTCTTTTTATATTACTGGCTCCTTAAAATCGGACTCGACATATCCGTAGCGCGGTCAATATTTTTCGTGTGTTTTTCCTCGTATATTTTGGTGGTAGCGTTTTCGTTTCGGTCACTGCACCGACCACTTTTTTCATACAATATTTTTTCAAACAAAAAACTCAACCTGAGTGTTCTCATTGCCTTTGCAATATTGATTGCCACGATGACCATACCGTTTATGCGCGATATCTTTGGTATTGCCCCCCTGCCACTGTCGTGGCTCTGGCTTATCGGCGTGTGGCTCGTGTTGAATGTTGCCTTAGTTGAACTTGCCAAATTGTGGTTTCGGTATTTAAGCAATCGCAGGAAGCACATCAAAGCAACATAGGAAAAGCTCGATCTTTTGCTCTGTGCATAACCCCACTTTGTTTCACTTCCTCCTCAGGCTACTATATATGCATATCAACCTAACTTCTCACAAAAGATCACATATCCATGGATCAACAATATAACTCTCTGAAAGTCATTGCATTCCTCGCAGTTGTTGCACTCTTAGGTGGCACGGTCTACTACTTCTCTGGCGACCGTAGCGGTGATTTTTCTGGAAGAGCCCTCAACATTGAAAAACAATCCACCTCTCTCCCTTCCACCCCAGCTGAAGAAGAAACCCATCCCTCCTTTGCCGGTTGTGAAATCATTTCTTTCTTTGCCACTCCTTCCGTCATTGCCACCAACACTGCATCCACTCTCACTTGGAGTACTCACGGTTGTCTGACCTCTGCTTCCATCTCCGGTATCGGTCCAGTCAATCCCAACGGCGGCACAATTTCCACCGGTCCACTTACTACCACCACACCATTTACCCTCACCGCCAATGGTGGCAACGTAGTCAACGCTACCATCACGGTCACCGTCGGACCCCAATGCGTCATCCAAGCTTTTTCTGCCACACCACCTTCCATCATCACTGGCCAAACATCTACTCTCTCTTGGAAAACATTCAATTGCACTGCGGCTTCCATCTCCGGCATCGGTCCAGTCACACCTGTCGGCATCGGCTCCACCACTACTCCGATCCTCTCCACCACTACCGCCTTCACTCTCACCGCAAGCAATGCCATCAACTCTGCCACGGCCACCAAAACTGTCACCGTCACTGCACCTCCACCATGTGCAATCAACTACTTCAATGCATTGCCCGCCTCCGTCACCTCTGGACAAACATCAACACTGAAATGGAGCACTACCAACTGTACTAGCACAACTATCGACAACAACGTTGGATCTGTCACTCCAGTATCACTTGGGACCGTACTCACGAGTCCACTGACGCAAACCACGACCTACAAACTTACGGCACAGCCAGGCAACATCACAGCCATCAAAACCATTACAGTGACAGCTCCACCCCCTTGTGCTATTTCAACTTTCATCGCCAATCCAACCACGATTGCAAGCGGATCTTCATCCACACTGTCATGGGCAACAACCAACTGCACCTCTGCATTAATTGATCAAAATATTGGAACAGTTACTGTACCGACGGGTACTGCTTCAACTGGAACTCTGACAGAAACAAAAACATTTACTATCACTGCCCAGCCGGGGAATGTCACCAAGCAGACGACAATTACGGTGACGCCGCTTGCATGTACACCGAATACTTGGACGCAGAAGGCGGATTTTGGAGGGACAGCAAGAGAAGCAGCCGTCGGTTTTTCGGTTGATGGGAAAGGATATGTTGGAACGGGTTGGGACACTGCTCTCTCTAAAGACTTCTGGGAATACGATCCCTCAACAAATATCTGGACACAGAAAGCTGATTTTGGAGGGAGTGCACGTACTGCAGGGACAGGATTTTCTTTAAATGGAAAAGGATATTTGGGAACAGGATCGATTGGACTTGGTAATAATTCAGGTGATTTCTGGCAGTATGATCCAATGGCGAATACGTGGACACAAAAGGCAGATTTCAGTACAGCGCGCCAGGGAGCCGTCGGTTTTTCGATTGGCAGTAAGGGATATCAAGGTACCGGCAGTAGTAATTCCTATCTAAAAGATTTCTGGCAGTATGATCCAATGGCGAATACGTGGACACAAAAGGCAGATTTCAGTACAGCGCGCTTTGCAGCCGCTGGTCTTTCGATTGATGGGAAAGGATATATCGCTATTGGACACGATGGTAATAGTTTTAAAAAAGACTTTTGGCAGTATGATCCAACTTTAAATATCTGGACACAGAAAGCTGATGTTGGGGGAACAGAAAGGAATTTTGCAACTTCTTTTTCTATTGGCAGTAAGGGATAACAAGGTACCGGCAGAAGTAATTCCTATCTAAAAGATTTCTGGCAGTATGATCCAATGGCGAATACGTGGACACAAAAGGCAGATTTCAGTACAGCGCG
>JACCDY010732956.1_pt1 | contig 11195 bp, 8 predicted proteins | sample 7446391 | NCBI WGS metagenome assembly JACCDY01 (sample SAMN15323451, study PRJNA562643) | freshwater metagenome | isolation source: river surface water | place: USA:Blue River Watershed | collected 2017-08-18
GGCGGTGGCGCTCGGGCCGGGGTAAACGGCTGAGCTCTGTGACCGCATCATAGAACCGGCGCCAGTCCCGCCCCTCGCGGGCGAACAGGGCCTCGAAGCCGGGCACCAGGTCGTCATAGGCCGCCTGGGCGCCGAAGGATGCATTGTTGGCCTCCGCCACCCAGCGGTCGGTCAGGCGCCAGCGCTCCGGCGCGCCGCCCCAGCCGGCGCGCAGGCGGGCATAACCCGCGCGGAAGTCGGCCATGGCCTGCGCCTTGCGCTGCAGCCGGGCCTCGGCCGTGTCCGCACCGGGTGCCTGTCCGGCGTAGATCGCCTGCAGCTGCGCGCGCGTTTGCCGCGACAGCGCGCGGAACTGGGCCCTGCGCTGCTGCGCCTGCGCCCACTCCTGGCGCACTGCCTCGCCGGCCTCGCGCGCCAGCCAGCGCGCCACGCCCAGGCGCTCCACGGCGGTGGCGAAGGACTCGTTGAAGGGGGTGTCGTCCTTGACGTACAGCACCTGGTGCGCCAGCTCGTGGAAGATGAGGCGGGCCAGGTCCGCCTCCGGGTAGCCGATGAAGGTATTGAGCAGCGGGTCGCCGCCGGCCCAGTTCATCCAGCCCAGGGTGGAATAGGCCGGCACGGGCTGCACCGCGACCTCCAGGCCCTGGGCCTGCAGGGCTGCCGCCTCGCTTCGGGCATCGGCCTCGTCGAAATAGCCGCGGTAGCCCACGCAACCGGCGACCGGGAAGCACCAGGTCCGCAGCGTGAGGGACAGTGCCGGGGCAGCCGCCACGTTCCACACCACCGCGCTGCGCTGCAGGTCGGCATAGCGGCGGTAGCTGAGGTTGTCGGGCAACAGCAGCTCGCGGCTGGCGAAGGCGCGGATGCGGCCGGCCAGCGCCAGCCGCTCGCGCAGGCGTTGCGGCGTGCCGGGCTCGCGAAGCCAGTCGTCCACCGGCCGCGCCGCGGCCATCATGCGCAGGTGGCCGGTGGCGGACTGCCAGTAGTAGCCCAGCCCGGTGGCGCAGCCGGCCAGGCCCAGCGTGCCGGCCAGGGCCGCGAGCCGGAAGGCCCTGCGCATCATGGCTGCGTGCCCCGTGGCCTGCTCACCGCGCGCAACCCGCTGCATCGCACGGCTCCAGGCAACCCCAGGCGCCCTCAGGCGGCCTGCACCTCGACCAGGCAGTCGTAGAACACCGGGGCGCGGCCCAGGTCGGTGAGTTTCTGGCTGGTCAGCTCGTTGACGTTGGTGCCGTCCAGCCCCAGCTTGCGCCACCAGATGCCCAGGCCGTTGACGACACCGGGGCGCGCCCGCTCGCTCACCACGGCCTTGCAGCGGTACGCGCCGCGGTCGTTGAAGACGCGCACCACGCTGCCCGCCACGATGCCGCGCGCGGCGGCGTCGGCGGCGCTGATCTCCAGCACCGGCTCGGCCTCGATGTCGCGCAGGCTCTTCACGTTGACGAAGGTGGAGTTGAGGAAGTTGCGCGCGGGCGGGGAGATCATCGCCAGCGGGTAGCGGGCGCTGCTGCCGATCGCCTCGTGGTTGGGCAAGTGGTCCGGCAGGCCGTCCAGGCCCTGGCGGGCCAGCCGCTCGCTGAAGAACTCGCAGCGGCCCGAGGGCGTGGGGAAGCCGCCGTCGGCAAAGGGCGCGTCCGGCACGGGCAGCGGGGCGAAGCCCTGCGCCAGCAGGCGGTCGAAGTCCACCGCCTCGCCGAAGGCTTGCCGGCACAGCGCCTCGTCGTCGTCGCCGAAGCACGGCTCGTCGAAGCCCATGCGCCGCGCCAGCCGCCGGAAGATCTCGGTGTTGGGCAGGGCCTGCCCCAGCGGCGCGATGGCCGGGCGATTGAGCAGGACGTCCGTGTGGCCGTAGGTGCCGTGGATGTCCCAGTGCTCCAGCTGCGTGGTGGCCGGCAGGATGTAGTCGGCGTAGTCGGCGGTGTCGGTGCGGAAATGCTCCAGCACCACGGTGAACAGGTCCTCGCGGGCAAAGCCCGCCACCACCTTGCCGGATTCGGGCGCCACGGCCACGGGGTTGCTGTTGTAGACGACCAGCGCCTCGATGCGCGGGCCGAATGGCGCCGAGGCCGCGCGCAGCAGGTCGTCGCCGATGGTGCTCATGTTGATCGTGCGCGGATGGCGGCCGGCCAGCAGGTCGGGGCGCTGCAGCGTGGCACGGTCCGACGTGAAGCGGCTGGAGTTGGACAGCAGCAGGCCACCGGCCGGCTGGCGCCACGCGCCCACCAGCGCCGGCAGGCAGGCGATGGCGCGCACCGCGTTGCCGCCGCCGCGCACACGCTGCATGCCGTAGTTCAGGCGGATGGCCGCGGGCTTCGTGGTGCCGTAGTCGCGCGCCAGGGCGCGGACCTGGTCGGCGTCGATGCCGCAGACCTGCGCGGCACGCTCGGGCGGCCATTGCAATGCCCGCTCGCGCAGGGCCTCCCAGCCCAGGGTGTGGCGGGCGATGTAGTCGTGGTCCAGCCAGTCGTTGGCCACCAGCTCGTGCATCAGCGCGAGGGCCAGCGCGGCGTCGGTGCCGGGCAGGATCTGCAGGTGCTCGTGGCACTTCTCGGCCGTCTCGCTGCGGCGCGGGTCGATGCACACCAGCTTCGCGCCCTCGCGCTTGGCCTGCTGCGCCAGCCGCCAGAAGTGCAGGTTGCTGCCGATGGAATTGCTGCCCCAGATGAGGATCAGCTTCGCCTGCGCGAAGTGCTCGACCTTCATGCCCAGCTTGCCGCCCAGCGTCTGCGTGAGGGCCTCGGCGCCGGCCGAGGCGCAGATGGTGCGATCGAGCAGCGAGGCGCCCAGGCGGTGGAAGAAGCGTGCCGCCATGGACTCGCCCTGCACCAGCCCCATGGTGCCGGCGTAGCTGTACGGAAGGATGGCCTGGGGGTCGCGCGCGGCGATGGCCGCCAGCCGGGCGGCGATGTCGTCCAGCGCCTCGTCCCAGCCCACCGGCTCGAAGCGGCCGCTGCCCTTGGGGCCCACCCGGCGCAGGGGGCTGAGCACGCGCTCGGGGTGGTAGGTGCGCTCGGTGTAGCGCGAGACCTTGGCGCACAGCACGCCATCGGTCATGGGATGGGCCGGGTTGCCCTGGACCTTGAGCGCCACGCCGTCCTGGACGGTGGTCACGAAGGAGCAGGTGTCGGGACAGTCGTGCGGGCAGGCGCCGAGCACGGCCCGGGTGGCGGAAGGCAGGACGGACATCGCGGCATTCTGGCGCAAAACCAGGGGCACCCGTGCATTCGCCCCCGGCCACGGCTAGACTTGTGGCTGGCATCCCCCATCCGCCCGCCGCGCCCCATGAAGCTCCTCGATTCCATCGTCACGCAGGCTGCCGGCATCACCGCCCTGCGCCGCGACATCCACGCCCACCCCGAGCTGTGCTTCCAGGAAGAACGCACCGCCGACCTGGTGGCCGCCCGCCTCACCGAGTGGGGCATCCCGGTGCACCGCGGCCTGGGCCGCACCGGCGTGGTGGGCATCGTCAAGGGCGGCGACAGCCCCCGCGCCATCGGCCTGCGCGCCGACATGGACGCCCTGCCCATGCAGGAGATCAACACCTTCCCCCATGCCAGCCAGCACCCCGGCAAGATGCACGCCTGCGGCCATGACGGCCATGTGGCCATGCTGCTGGCGGCCGCCCAGCACCTGGCCAAGCACCGGAGTTTCGACGGCACCGTCTACCTGATCTTCCAGCCCGCCGAGGAAGGCGGCGGCGGCGCGCGCGAGATGATCGAGGACGGCCTGTTCGACAAGTTCCCCATGGAGGCCGTGTTCGGCGTCCACAACTGGCCGGGCTACCCCGCCGGCACCTTCGCCGTCAGCCCCGGGCCGGTGATGGCCTCGTCCAACGAGTTCAAGGTCACCCTCCGCGGCAAGGGCGGGCATGCGGCCATGCCGCACAACACCATCGACCCGGTGACCATCGCCTGCCACATGGTGCAGGGCTTCCAGACCATCATCAGCCGCAACAAGAAACCGGTGGACGCGGGCGTGATCTCGGTCAGCATGATCCACGCCGGCGAAGTGACCAACGTGGTGCCCAACACCTGCGAGCTGCAGGGCACGGTGCGCACCTTCACGATGGAGGCGCTGGACCTGATCGAGCGGCGCATGCGCCAGGTGGCCGAGCACACCTGCGCCGCGCACGAGGCGACCTGCGAGTTCGAGTTCGTGCGCAACTACCCGCCCACGGTCAATTCCGCGGCGGAGGCCGAGTTCGCGCGCGAGGTGATGGCCTCCATCGTCGGCCCGCAGAACGTGCACGCGCAGGAGCCGACCATGGGCGCCGAGGACTTCGCCTACATGCTGCAGGCCAAGCCCGGCGCCTATGCCTTCATCGCCTACGGCGACGGCAGCCACCGCGAGGCCGGCCACGGCGCGGGGCCGTGCATGCTGCACAACGCCAGCTACGACTTCAACGACGACCTGATCCCCCTGGGCGCCACCTTCTGGGTGAAGCTGGCCGAGGGCTGGTTCGCCCGCCCGCGCCCATGATCGGGTTGGACACCGCCGCCTTCTCTGCCAACTACGCGCAGGCCCGCACCCAGTTCCTGGACGCCGCGCAGGACGCGGGCCTGTCCGTCGAGCAGCACCTGCATCCCTTCCGCGGCCCGGCCGGCGAGGACCTGGCCATGGACGTGGCCCGCGACGGCCCTGCCGATGCCAAGGCCGTGCTGGTGGTCACCAGCGCCTGCCACGGCGTGGAGGGCTTCGCCGGCAGCGCCGTGCAGGTGGCCTGCCTGCGCGATGCGGGCTGGCGCGGCTATGCCCGCGCCCGTGAGGTGGCGGTGGTGTACGTGCACGCGCTCAACCCCTGGGGCTTCGCCCACCTGCGGCGGGTGACCCATGAAGGGGTGGACCTGAACCGCAACTTCGTGGACTTCAGCCACAAGCTGCCGGTCAACGACGGCTACCGCCAGTTGCACCCGCTGCTGCTGCCGGCGCAATGGCCGCCGACCCGCGAGAACGAGCAGGCGCTCAAGGACTGGATCGCCTCGCACGGCCTGGCGGCCTTCCAGGCGGCGGTGACGCAGGGGCAGTACGAGTGCCCCGACGGCCTGTTCTACGGCGGCACCGCGCCCACCTGGAGCCACCGCAACTGGCGACGGGTGCTGCGCCAGCATGCGCATACCGCCCGGCGGCTGGCCTGGATCGACGTGCACACCGGCCTGGGACCCACGGGCGTGGGCGAGCGCATCCTGGCCGGCCGCGCCGAGCCGCAGGTCCTGCACCGGGCCCGCGCCTGGTGGCAGACGCCCTGGTCCCCGCTGACCGTGACGCAGGACGGCACCTCCTCCTCGGCAGCGCTGCACGGCGAGCTGTGGGAGGCCGTGTACGAGGAGTGCGCGCACGCCGAGTACACCGGCATCACCCTGGAGTACGGCACGGCCCCCCTGGCCGAGATGCTGGATGCCCTGCGCGGGGACCACTGGCTGGCCCTGCACCCCCACACGGGCGTGGCCGAGGCGGATGCCATCCGCCAGCGCATGCTCGATGCCTTCTACGTGAACACTGCGCTGTGGCGCACCCAGGTGCTGGAACAGGCCAACGAGGCGCTGTTCCAGGCGGTGGACGGCCTCAACCGCTGAAGGCCGTGTCGTGGTGCCGGCGCTGGGCGATTTCCAGCAGGCCGTCGAAGATCAGGCTGTCCACCAGCTCGAAGGGCACGGACATGAAGGGCGCCATCTTCCAGCCCGCGCCGCCGGTCATGTAGCAGGCCGGCTCGGCGCCGCAGCGGCGGCGCAGGTGCTGCACCATCCGCTCGACCGCGCCGGCGATCGCGAAGGTGCCGCCGCTGGTCAGCGCGTCGCTGGTGTTGGTGGGGAACTCGCACACCTCGCCCGTGGGCACGTGCAGGCCCGCCGTGCCCGACTCCAGCGCGCGCAGCATGATGCCGTGGCCCGGGAGGATGAAGCCGCCAAGGAAGCGGCCGTCCGCGCTGATGGCCTCCACCGTGACGGCGGTGCCCACCATCACGACGATGAGGGGCCGCGCCGGGCCCAGGGCCAGCATGCGGTGCCAGGCGCCGATCATGGCGACCCAGCGGTCCGCGCCCAGGCGGGTGGGATGGTCGTAGCCATTGACGAGGCCCGCCTCGGCCGGGCTGGCATGGACCCACTGCGGGGTGACGTCCCACAGCTCCTCCATCTGCTCCTGCACCCGCAGCTTGAGCGCGTCGGCCGCCACGGTGCACCCGAGCATGCGCGTGGGCACGGGCAGGTCGCGCCAGGCGACGTCGGCCAGCTTGTCGATGTTCTCGAGGAACTCGGCACCGCTGGCCAGGGGCTCGGTGCCCGCAAGGGCTTGCTCGTACAGGGCCCACTTCAGGCGGGTGTTGCCCACGTCGATGGCAAGGAACATGTTTCTCCTGACAACTGCGGCGATGGCGCTGCGGTGGCTCCCCTCAGATCGCACCGATCCAGCAGGCCCGCTGGATGGCGGCCAGCTTGTTCTCGACTTTCAGCTTGGCCATCGCGTTGGCGAGATGGTAGTTCACCGTGCGTTCGGTGCACGCCATTTCTTCGGCGCTTTCACGGGCGGTGAGCCCGTTGAACGCCAGCATGAGGCATTGTCGCTCACGCCGGCTCAGGGCCGAGCGGGCCTGGGCGATGCCGCGGCGCACCAGCGGCCAGACGTTGAGCGTGGACCACACCAGCGAGGCGGCCTCGGTCCGGCCGGCCAGCTCGCGCGGGCTGAACATGAAGCACTCGAAGGCGCGCTCGGCCGGCAGCGGGAACTCCACCCGCACCAGCGTCTGCAGGCCATGCGCCTGGGCCAGCGCCCGCCAGCGCGTCTCGCCCGCCGGGCCGGCCCGGGCGATTCGCTGCCAGGCCACCAGGGGCGCATCCGACTCGCGCCAGGGCGCGCCGAACTCGCGGCTGGCGGCCAGCGCCGAGACGGTGTCGGCCGCCGACGGCGGGTGCACGCACAGCACCTGGCGGTCGGCCTGCCCGCCAAAGGGATCGGGCCCCAGCACGGCCACGGCCTCCACCGACCACTCGCGCAGCGACGCCAGCCAGTCGCTGAGGATGTTGTCGAGGGTGACGCTGTCAAAGTTAACAGGTCCATCCATCGTTGGTTTTCATTTCTCCCTGGGCAATCGACACAATAGCATTACTTGCGGGAGCCGGGCAGATGCGACAGGCGGCCGCTTGGCTGGCAGGCCCCCTGCCCACCCCACGATGCCCACCGTCCCTCCTCCTCACGCTTCCTGGCACACCCGGCTGCGCACCTTCACCGACGCGTCGGTGATGCAACCGCTGTTCGAGACGGTGATGCACCCCTCCGAGTGGCGCATCCGCGCGCTGGGCCTGTCGACCTGCCTGGGGCACCCGCTGTTCCACCTGGTCTGGTCCCGCTGGCTGCCCCAGCCCTACGAGGTGCTGTGGCAACGACTGCTCATGAGCCTGCTGGGCCTGGTGCTGCTGATGGCGCCCAGCCTGCGCGAGCAGCCGCCCACGCGCGGCGCGACCTGGCTGTTCACCAGCATCTTCTGGGTCACGCTGCCGGTCTACTTCACCTGGATGTACCTGTGCAACGGCCGCAGCACCGCCTGGTTTGCGTCGATGGCGGCGATGTTCCTCATCTACTACCACCTGACGGACTGGCGCATCGCCACCGGGGGCTTGCTGCTGGGCCTGCCGGTGGCCTGGGGCCTGTACCGCGCCTTCGGGGCGCCGGTGCCGGCGCTGTCATTGCAGGCGTCCGCCACGCACGCCGTGGTGCTGGGCTTCGCCTGGGGCATGGGGCTGATCCTGGGCCTGTCGTCGTCCAACCTGCGCCGGCTGCAGCTGCGGCAGACGCTGGCCACGGTGGGCATCATCGCGCACGAGCTGCGCACCCCGCTGGCGACGGTGTCCCTCATCGGCGATGCCCTGCGCCAGGAGGCCCGGCAGGCGCAGGACACCGGGCAGCCCCAGGCCGGCAGCCTGGCGGACCTGGCGGACCGCCTGCACCACATGGTGCACGGCATGAACCGGCAGATCGACCTGCAGATCGCCAACGCCCGGCTGATGAACCTGCCGCGCGCCCACGAGCGGGTGAGCGCGGCGCAGGTGGTGCGCGGCGCGGTGGCGGCCTACCCGTTCCGCACCCCGCGCGAGCGCGCGTGCGTGCAGGCGCACGTGATCCGCGACTTCCACTTCCACAGCCTGGAGCCCCTGTTCGTGCAGGTGCTGCACAACCTGGTGAAGAACGCGCTGCGCGCCCTGGCCGCCATGCCCGGCCCGCCCCGGCCGGGAGACCTGCGCATCGAGGTGCGGCTGGTGGGCGCGCGCGGGCACATCACCGTGGCCGACCGCGGCCCGGGGATCGACCCGCTGCTGCTGCCCCGGCTGTTCCAGCCCTTCGTGTCCACCCAGTCGAACACGGGTCACGGCCTGGGCCTGGCCTTCTGCCACCGGGTGGTGCGGGACGCGCACGGCCACCTGCACGTGGACTCCGCGCCGGGCGCCGGCGCGCGGTTCACGATCAACCTTCCCGCGGCCACGCGGGCGACTTCATGACGCTACAACTGTTCCGCCGCCCGGGCAGCATCGTCTTCCTCGACGATGACCCCGACTACCTGGAGATGCTGGCGATGGTCATGCCGCGCCACTGGCCCATGCGCCTGTTCGTGCGGCCCGCCCTGTGCATCCAGCACCTGCTGCGCGAGCCGCGCCTGTGGGAGCAGGACCGCTGGAACCAGCAGCTCCTGGTGGACCTGTGGCGCCAGGGCAAGCCCCTGATCCCGCAGGTGCTGGCCTACTGGGCGCGCTCCTCGGAGCGCTGGGCCTTCACGCACGTGTGCGTGGTGGATTTCTCCATGCCCGGGATGGACGGCCTGCAGGTGCTCAGCGAGCTGGTGGACTGGCCCGGCGCCCGCGTGATGCTCACCGGGCAGGCCGACGAGCGCGTGGCCGTGGGGGCCTTCAACCGCGGACTGATCGACCAGTTCATCCCCAAGCAGACGCCCGACATCTCCGTGCAACTGGCCGGCGCCCTGGAGCGGCTGGCCGACCTGCCCCATGCGCGGCACGACGCGATCTGGCGGGCCACGCTGCGGCCCGAGCAGCAGGCCCTGCTGCGCGAGCCGGGCGTCGAACCTGCCCTGCGCGCGCTGCTGGGGCAGCCCTGGGTGGAGCACGTGGTGATGGGCGAGCCGTTCGGCGTGCTGGCGCTGGCTGCGAACGGCCGGGTGGGGTGGCTGCAGCTGGAGACGCGCGAGGGCCTGGCCACCATGGCCGAACTCGCGCAGCTGGAGGGCATGGACGGCCCCGGCCTGGCGGACATCCGCAGCGGCCGCCGCCTGGCGGCCCTGGAGCTGCGGCAGGCGCTGGGCCTGCACGGCCCCTGCGAGCCCATGCCCGCCCTGCCCCTGGGCGACCAGGGCAGCCTGCTGGGCGCCCTGTTCGACGTGCCGGCCGGCTGCCTGCCCGCGCCGGTGGCCCGCTACCAGGACTGGCTGGCGCGGCAGGCGCCGCGCCGGGTGGTGGAGTGAGGCGGGGCCGGGCGCCTGCGCAGGGGCGTCAGGCCGAGGCCGAGCCCGAGCCCGAGCCCGCCCCGGCCCTCGCTCCCGCTTCCCTTCCCTGGCGCCGCGCGCTGGCCCAGTCCCAGGGCCGGAAAGCCGGGGCCAGCTCGGTGGCCACGCGCTCCACGTGCGCGATCTCGGCCTCGGTGAGGTCGGCGTGCAGGGTCATGCGCAGCACCGAGCGGTCCCGCGGGGTGGCGGGCGCGACGAACACCGCGCCGAACACGCCGCGCGCCTCCATCGCATCGCGCAGGGCCAGGGTGTCGGCCTCGAGGCCGACTTCCAGACCGACGATCTGCTCGGTGCCGTTGGCGACCGGGTAGCCCAGCGCCGCCAGCCGGGACCGCACGCGGGCAGTCACCGCGCGCAGCCGGACCCGGGCGCCGTCGGCCTCGCGCACCACGTCCAGGGTGGCGCGCAGGCCCTCGATCTCGTGCGGCAGCAGCGCCGAGCTGAAGATGCTCGGGAAGCTGTGGCACATGAGGTAGTAGCGCAGCTCCTGGGGCAGCGTGAGGAAGCCGCCGCGGCCGGCGAAGGCCTTGGCCAGGCTGGCGGTGATGAAGTGCACGCGGTGCGACAGCCCCAGTTGCGCGCACACCCCCCGGCCCTGGGGCCCGTGCGTGCCCAGCGAGTGCGACTCGTCGGCCACGACCATGGACCCGTGGGCCTCGGCGACCTCGATGATCTCGCGCAGGGGGCAGACCGCGCCGGTGATGCTGTAGACGGTGTCGACCACGACGATGCCGGGCCCGTGGCGCCGCATGGCACGGGCCAGGAAGGCGGGGTCGTTGTGGCGGAAGGGCCGCGCCGTGGCCCCCGCCGCGCGGATGCCCTCCCACAGCGACATGTGGGCCAGGTTGTCGATGTAGACCGGCGTGTCCGCGTCGGCGATGACCTGCAGCAGGCCGACGTTGGCGGCATAGCCGGACTGGCACAGGAGCGCGCCCTCGGCATCGACATGGGCCGCCAGGGCCTGCTCCAGCCGGTGCGTGGGGGAGTCCTCCAGGTGGAACACGCCGGACTGGACGACGATGTCCCGGTCGCGGCGCAGCGAGTCGATCTGCGCGCGCACGATGCGCTCATGGCCCGAGAGGGACAGGTAGTCGTTGCCGTCCAGCCGCACCGCCTGGGGCCCGGGCGAGCGGCCGTGGGTGACGAACCGGCCGCCCCATTCGTCACGCAGCCGGCCCTGGAAATCACGCGCCATGCGCTCACGCAATCGGCCGGAGAGGGCCGCGCGCGCGGGACGGGCCGCAGGCCCTTCCTGGCAGGTGGGGGGGAGGGAGGCCGTTGCGTCATGAGCAACGGACGCCGCCGGGGTGTCGACTTCGCCGTGCATGGTGGATCCTTGGTGACAATCCGATGCACATTGAAGAGTCTGTCAGACAAGGCCGTCTTGTAACCCCTGTCATGTCTGACAGGGGATGCGGTCAATTAGTCAGCAAAGCGACGGGAATAACGCCTGCCGCGCTGGAATCCGTGTCTGGACCGTGCCAAAGAAAACGGCCCGCGAGGGGCCGTTCTTCGGGGGGCGTGGCCGCTCAGGCCAGCTGGCCGTGGCAATGCTTGTACTTCTTGCCGCTGCCGCAGGGGCAGGGATCGTTGCGGCCCACGCGGGGGACCGCAGCGACGGCGGTGCTCTCGTCCACGCGGCTCTCGGGCTCGCCGGTCTCGGTGGGCGCGGTGTAGGTGACGTTGGCGA
>JACCDY010848369.1_pt1 | contig 11193 bp, 16 predicted proteins | sample 7446391 | NCBI WGS metagenome assembly JACCDY01 (sample SAMN15323451, study PRJNA562643) | freshwater metagenome | isolation source: river surface water | place: USA:Blue River Watershed | collected 2017-08-18
AAATCAAGCTTCAGCGCCAGCTGCTCCAAAATCATCCGGCCGGTATTGTGGCGCGTATGCGTGTATTCGTCTCCAGGGTTACCGAGGCCTACGATTGTAAACATGTCCCTATAGTAAGTGGAAAGAGGTAAATAGTAAATAGGAGTTCTCGGTAAAAATCTTCTATCGGAAATATCGATACTCGCCAAAGAACACATCATGGCCCTTCCCGTCAAGGGCATATCCATACTACAATAGCAGCACTTAAGACGACTGCACGTTCATGGAAGAAACACACCTACAACAACCCCAAGCAAATGCACCTTTGAAACGAAAAATTGAGAAGAAGGATTCTCTGTGGGACCTTGTGCGTTTTGCGATTATTGCCGCGCTCATCGTGTTGCCGATCAGATTTTTTATCGCACAGCCCTTTATCGTGTCTGGATCTTCTATGGTGCCGACATTTCAAAATGGGCAGTACCTTATCGTCGATGAGCTCTCCTACCGCCTCGGTACACCAGCGCGCGGCGATGTGATCATTTTCCGACCACCGATTGATCCAACAAAGTTTTATATCAAGCGAGTCATTGGACTTCCAGGAGAAACAGTCACCGTTTCGAGTACACAAATATCTATCACTAACAGTTCCCATCCCCAGGGTTTTACTCTCGACGAGCCCTATATCGTAAATATCGGTAATGGGACTCCTCAGACGGTCACTTTGGGCGACAAAGAATACTTTGCGCTTGGCGACAACCGCACCGCTAGTTATGATTCCCGCAAATGGGGTCCCGTGCCTGAAAAAAATATTGTTGGCCGCGCTTTCTTGCGACTCGTACCACTTAAGACACTTGGAATTTTACCTGGAGAATACAGTCAAGCCGAGTAATATAAAAGTGCCTAGAAAGAAAATTAAAAGATTACTAATTAGTAAGTAAAGAGCGGTTTATAACCGTACCTAAAAGAGGATGTCAAAAGAAAAAAAAGTAAAGAAAGAGGCTCCAACGGCACCAAAAGGCATGCGCGATATTATTGGCGACGAATATTATCTCTTTCAGGGGTTTTTTGAAAAAGCTCAAGAGGTAGCCATGTACTACGGCTTCAAGCCGATAGAAGTGCCTATTATGGAACAAGAAGAAGTCTTTACTTCGAGCGTGGGAATCGGTACCGATATTATCGACAAAGAAATGTACACGCTTCGCACCAAAGGCGGAGACAAACTCGCGCTCCGTCCCGAGCCAACAGCCGGTATTATGCGCGCCTATATCGAACACGGCATGCAAAATCTTCCGCAGCCCGTCATGCTCTATTTTTACGGACCAATATTTCGTCATGACAATCCTCAGCGCGGGCGCTATCGCCAGTTTTGGCAGTTTGGCCTCGAATCACTCGGCTCTGACAAAAGCATTGTCGATGCCCTCGTGATCAAAACAACTCTCATGATCCTTGAAGAAGCCGGAGCAAACAATCTCTCAGTCGAGATCAATTCGATCGGCGACAAAGAATGTCGTGGCACCTACATCAAAGAGCTCGTCAACTACTACCGCAAACACGTCAATTCGCTCTCAAGCATCGATCGCACTCGGCTGAAAATCAATCCCCTACGCATCCTTGATTCCAAGGATCCTAAAACCAAAGAAATCAATGAAGGCGCGCCAGACGCAGTATCCTATCTCTGCCAGAACTGTAAAAAACATTTCAAGGAAGTGCTTGAATACTTAGAAGAAATGGGTATTAGCTACACGATAAATAAAAATCTCGTCCGCGGACTTTCCTACTATACGCGCACGGTATTTGAAATCATTGATACGACCGGGTCCGAAGACGGCTCGCCGCTCACCATCGCTGGTGGCGGACGCTATGATTATTTAGCACGACATATTGGTAGCAAAAAAGACGTCCCAGCTATCGGTGTTGGTATTGGCGTAGATCGCATTATTGTTTCTCCATGGTACAAGAAGTTGAACCCTCGCATCATGAAAAAGCCAAAAATATATTTCATCCAGCTTGGCTTTGAAGCACGATTGAAGAGCTTAAACGTGATCGAGATCCTTCGCCGCGCCCATATCCCAATCATGCAATCAATATCGAAAGATAGCCTCTCTGTCCAGCTCGCCGCAGCAGAAAAAGCCAATGTACCCTATACTATTATCTTTGGCCAAAAAGAAGCCCTCGAAGAGTCTGTGATCGTTCGAAGCATGAACAATCGCTCGCAAGAAACCGTCTCTCTCAAAAAGCTACCTGAATACCTCAAGGATTTGAAATAAGAACAGTATGGTTGCACATTGGGCGATTCTGCTCAATTCGTAATTGATAATTCGTAATCTACAATCATGGTTACTATCCTCCAAAAAGAAAAAAAAGTTCTGCATACTGTCGCAGCGCCTGTGGCACTCGCAGATATCGTGTCGCCAGAGATACAAAAAATATTGCGCGAAATGAAACAAGCGCTTGGCACCCAGGCCGACGGTGTGGCTATTGCTGCTCCACAGATCGGGGTGTCACTTCGGATATTTGTCGTATCCGGAAAAATATTTGAGGATGATTTTACTCGCGGCGAAGGCTTGCCAGATGGCAGAGAGAGTAAAAAAGAAGACCTGGTCTTCATCAATCCCATCATCACTAAAATATCCAAAACAAAAAAATGGATGCTTGAAGGCTGTCTATCAGTGCGCCCGCTGTGGGGAGAAGTCGAACGCTCCACTCGAGCCGCGGTAGTCGCCTACGATGAAAAGGGTAAGAAGTTTGCCCGAAGCGCGAGCGGTCTTTTGGCTCACATTTTCCAGCATGAGACCGATCACTTGGACGGCATTTTATTTATTGAAAAAGCGAGAAACATCCATGATGGGCCAGTCGGAGAAGATTTCACTGGCAAAAAATAAAAAATAATGGAAGAGCATAAGATTAAATTTGTTTTTTTTGGAACTGAGCCATTAGCAGGAAATGTTCTATCGAGCTTAGAGTCCGCTGGATATATACCTTCGCTCATTGTGGCGGCACCTGACAAAAAAGATACTCGCAAAGATCTCTTAGTCTCACCTGTTGAGAAAATCTGGGCGCTCGCACGAAGTATACCAGTCCTTCAACCTGAAAAGATAGGTGAAGCATTCACAGCTGACCTCTCAAAAACACCTTGGGATATTTTTATTGTGGCATCCTATGGGAAAATCTTGCCAAAAGCATTGCTTGATATACCACGCCTTGGAGTTTTAAATGTTCATCCATCGCTCTTGCCACGATTACGCGGCTCTTCTCCAATCCGCTCAGCGATTTTAGAGGACGAAAAAGAAACCGGCGTCACTATCATGCTCCTCGATAGCGGCATGGACACGGGCGAAATCCTTGCTCAAAGAAAAGTGGCGGTTGATTCCTGGCCACCAGAAGGGCATATCCTCGACGAGCTTCTGGCGCGCGAAGGAGGTATCCTACTTGCAGAGACTTTGCCACGCTTACTTAGTAGCGAGATCAAAGCCACCCCCCAAGATCACACAAAAGCTACCTTCAGTAAAAAAATTAAAAAAGAGGACGGAGAGATAGATCTTGCAGGCGACCCGTATCAAAATCTTCTAAAAATCAAAGCATTTGATGGCTGGCCAGGCACATATTTTTTCACCGAGCGCAAAGGCAAACGGATCCGGGTGATCATCAAAGATGCCCAGATCACTGATGGAAAACTCGAAATAACCCGTATCATACCGGAAGGTAAAAAAGAAATGAGCTATGAAGACTTCGAACGCGGTCTTTAGTTTTATTTTTAATCTCGAAAACCAGGAATACGCTTCAAGAGTGCTTTGACTTGTGCGGCGCCACGTTTATAGAGCGAACGCTGCTTATCTTTAGAAGTCGTGATCACACGAGCCATTTGTGCTTTGGCATCATCGACTGCCGTGCGAAGATCAGTCTTTTCTGATACCGTGCGAAGCTTTCGTGATCCGATCGTAAGGTTGATTTCAGCACGATAGACTTCCCCGCTCTTATGATGCTGGGTGGTCTTGCCAACTTCGACGTTGGCCATCACCGTTGCCGGATCGGCATGGATAAATTTATCGAGGCTATTTACTTCATTTTCGGTGTATTCACGGATCGTATCGGTAAGTTCAATATTGGTGGCTTTTAAATTGATATGCATATATAGAGTATACATCCGTAAGGATGATCGGCCAACTGTACAGAGTGCCAGCGGTGATGCTTAATTTACAGGAGTAATTCACGCCGACGAGAATGAATATAGGTCGTTGAAGCACCTAAGAGAAACATTTGAGCGGAATAATAGACCCACAGCATGATAGCGACGATCGCACTACTAGCCCCGTAGTCTGAAAGATGCGCGGCGCGTACTAAAAATATTCCCAAAATCTGCTGACCGAGAAGAAAAAGGATGGCGGTAACAAATGCTCCCAAAAGAAGTGTGGAGAAACGCAGTCTTGACGGTGAGAGTACTTTGTAGATCAGTGCAAAAAAAGCACAGAGGAAAAAGAGTGAAACGAGAGGAGCGACGAGGGCGAGTGCACCTGGAAATGGTAAGGCTTTGATGATGACATTGACGCTGATAGCCACTACTACCAAAAGAGCCAAGAAAGGGACAAGAGAAAAGACCAGCATTTTTTCTTTTATTATACTTTTGATTTTTTTCCAACCGCGCTCAACTTTTTTCGGAGCATCATGCTCTCTCCAGATCTTATCGACTGCATTATTGAGCTCATTAAATATACCCATTGATCCAAGGATGAGTCCTACGCCCGAAAGCAACGCTGCAGTGACCGTCGCACCTTGGCCTTGGCTACCCAATATCCCACCCAAGAATTCTTGGCTTCCCTCTCCGAGCATATTGCCGACCGAAGCTAAGACCTGATCTTCCACGATAGTATGGCCTAAAATGAGGCCCGCGAGGAGTATGAGGAGGTATATGAGTGGAGCAAGGGAAAAGATAGTGTAATAGGAAATAGCAGCACCAGAGCTCGTGGGATTTTGCTTCATCCAATGTCGGACAGAAAGTTTAGCGAGTTGGAAGATTTTCTTCATAGTGCCCCTAGTATAGCAAATTACGGTAAGTCATCGGAAATAGCACAAATTGCATTTTAAGGCTATTTTTGTTACGATTCGTGGGTTCTGCAAGTGAAAGAATAGTATTCCGCGGCCCGCCTTGTCTGGGCTTGCGCCAGCAAGTCGAGGCAGGTAGCTCGTTATGGCAACTGTGTATATTCTGAAAAGTGAATCAAGGTTGATAACATATGTTGGCAGTACAACTGATATCAATCGTCGACTTCAAGAACATAACAGTGGCAAGAATACTTTTACGAGACGGTACATTCCATGGGTTGTGGTATACACAGAAGAGTTTGAAAACCTTCAAACAGCGCGCAAAAGGGAAAGATACCTGAAGAGCGCAGCTGGGAGAAGATTTATCAAACAGAATAATATTATTCCGCGGTAGCTCAGTGGTAGAGCGGTCGCCTGTTAAGCGATTGGTCGTAGGTTCGAATCCTACCCGCGGAGCCAAGAAGGAACAGACGCCTCTGATACATCCAAATGCTGGATGGTATTTTCATTTCTCATGAAGTATACTTTCGCTATGTATAGAAGAGACAAGATGTTTATGGTTGTTATAATAGGTACCTCAGGGGCGGGCAAGACCACCCTTGCTGAGTTTTTGAAAAATCAATTAGCTAACACAGCTCATGTGGCTTACGATAATATTAAGAGCTTTGTTTCTCAATTCAAAGAAGTGTATTCACACAAACAAACAAGTGTAAATGTTACTTACGCTATGACCAAAGAATATTTTAAAAATAATATTTCTGTTATTGTAGATAAAAATATGACCAATGAAGAAGTGGATAAATATAAAGAAATTGCAGAAAAGTATTGTGTAGATTTTTTCTTATATAGGGTGGAAATTCATGAAGATATTCGGAAGGAAAGAATTACGAAAAGGGCTTACAAGGAGAATAAGCCGATACCATCGCAAGAAACCCTAGATAAGTTCTCAGAGACATATAACAAGAATATACATCAAAGTAATACTACCTTTGATTCGGGGGTATTGAGTATTGAACAAATGGCAAATTTTATCCTAAAAGATTTAGGGGTTTTAAAAGACTAACTATAACATTTCCCACTCATTCGCGCATAGGTTTTGACTCAATAAAATAAATATGAAAAGTTAGCGGGTCTATTGAGTATCCTTCTCCTAAAGACCTTATTTCCAAGCTCAAAACTGCCTTCCACTTTCAAGAATAGCCTTCCGAACATCATCCCAGGTTCGGAGCATCACAAAACAAAGCACCCTTGCGGGTGTTTTTGTTTTGATGACCTCTCCTGCGGGAGCGAGTGAACTACTTCACTCGCGTTAGGATTCGAAAGACTTTTCATTATCGAGCTTGCGAGATTGAAAAGTACCTGCGGCAGTAAGCCGAGAAATTCCTATCCGCGGAGCATTTGACTTTTTGTATATTTTATGCTATTATTTTCTCAGTAATAGTCCTTTGAAATATTTGGTTATTTATTGTTGATTTGTTGGGTTTTCCCTGTTCCCTGCTTGGGATTAGAGACAACTCAATAATCTCATTTTAAATAAAAAACCATGCAAAACTTAAATCAAAAAAGACATACGGGCTGCCAGCTTCTCAACACATACTTCATTAAGGGGCTAGCACGTGAGAATCGTAGAAAAGCATTAAGTGATGAAAGATTCCTTCTAACACGTGTCTGGGAAATTGAACAACTGATTACCGATGAAAAAACTGATAACGAAATCCTTGTTGAGGATTTGGTTGTAGATGGTACAGATCATAAAGGGATTTCTGCGTTATTGTGTTGCGAATATTTAGATTCAGCAAACACAATTGTGGAAAGAATTCTACAATTGTTAGAGAATCAAATGGATGGACAACCTGGCAAAGTATCTCTTGAAACTGGAACGCATATCATCGGGAACATGGAAGCTCCTAATGATCCTGGTTATGTTTTACAATTTAGCTTTCATTGGAAAGCCGATACAAAACAATGGCAGGTAGTAGCATCTCAGCTCATTCACATCTTTAAAGAAAATCACTTATTCTATCGTATAGCGTATTTTGATTAAAAGACAGAAGAATTAATTCTCTAGAATAAATCCGTAGTTATCAAGACTGCGGATTTTCTTTTGTTTAATTATTCAAAATTGCATTTCGAACTTCATCCCAAGTTCGGAGCCAAATCAACCGCTTTATCAAACTCCTTTAATTTGCTACCCTTAAATTATGACAACAATAAATCCTTGGATTAACTTCAACGGTAATGCCGAAGAAGCACTCACCTTTTACAAATCAGTTTTTGGCGGTGAGTTTACAAAAATTATACGTTTCAAAGATCTGGCGAGCACTGAATTCCCAGTGGCAGAGAAGGAAGAAAATAAAATAATGCATATTGCTTTGCCTATTAGTAAAGATAATATACTGATAGCCAACGACGTGCCTGAGTTTATGGGGAAAGTAAATGAGAATGAAAACCGAAGTAAAATTGTGATAAGCACAGAAAGCAAAGAAGAAGCTGATAGGTTATTCAATGGTCTTTCGGCTGGAGGAGAAATGGAAGGACCTATGGGCGATAGTCCGTGGGGTACCTATGCGGGGATGTTTAGAGATAAATACGGTATTGAGTGGATAATCGAATTTTCTCCCGGAAAATAAATACTTTATTGATCTTATTTTATCTCTAGAATACTCTTTCGAGCATCATCCCAAGTTCGGAGCAACATTTGACAAATAGGTCCTATTATGCTATAATGTAAAGAGTTGTGTAGTTCTTTGATATTTGGATTTTATTGTTAGTTTTTATTAGGTTCTCCCAGTTTCTTTATGGAGATTGAGAGAACTTAATAAATAATTTTTACTCACAATAAAATAACCAAAAATGAACATGTTTGCTGACTACAAATCACAAGCCACCTGGTCGAAACAGACAGGTGAGTTAATGAATTTAACCTTGTCAACGGGCGAAAAAGTAATGCCCGAAACGAAAGTCAATTCAATTCTGGGGCTACTGGATTTCCTTTGGAAAAAACATAGATCAGAATTGACCTGGTGGGGAAAAATTTCCTACTGGATGAATCAATAAAAACTAATCCACTTCGTGGTAGAAAAAAATCTACTACTAGGTGGATTTTTTCTTTTATGAATTCTAAACTTGCCTCCTTAGGAAGTTCGAACCTAAATTATTTTTGTGTATAATATAAAATATGGAGAAAGGAATAAAATTTACCGCTCTCTTTGTAAAAGACAGAGAGGATTTATTGAAAAGATTCCCTCCTAAACACGAGAAAATTTTTGGACATCATTCGACAATCGAATTTGAACCACATAGTTTAGATGGAATAGAAATAGGAAAAGAATATAGTATAAAAATAATCGGACGTGCGTATGATGAATGGGGAGATGACCTACTTGTCGAGAACTCGAAATCAAAGAATACATACCCTCACATCACTCTATCTCGAGCAGATAATGCTCCCCCGCTCTACTCAAAGATACTATTTGAAAAAGCCATAGCTTCTAATGCCATAGAATATTTTGACGAAGAAGAAGTGAAAGTGATCGAGGGTTATTCAGACGGAAATAATTATATTATCAAGAAAGTATAACCATACTAATATTTTCCCAAATTCGAGGTAAAAAGTTATACAATAAAATTATGTCAGAAACCACAACAGGTCCTTGGAAAGAAAGAGAATTTATTGACCTTTGGTCACTTGTGCACTTTTTTGCATGCTTCGCCATCGGTGGCGCATTTCTATATTTTCATCTCACTCCATACCTCGCCTGCGCCATCGCGGTTGGAATGTTTACTACTTGGGAAATTTTTGAGTATTTTGCCGAAATTCATGAACAAGCTGCCAACCGTGTGAGTGACGTCATTGTCGACTACGCCGGTTTTTTCCTCGCCCAACTCTATGTCTATGCCTGGCATGGCACCATGTATTGGTATATTCCGGTCATTGTAGGGAGTATTGCTCTTTGTCTTGAAATATGGGGGATCATCGACTACTTGAAGCGCAGTAAGAAATAAAATCAAAAGTTATCTCCCTGCTTGGCGTTTAGAGCACTATCACAAGATAGGCTAACAGTTTTAAAACAGCTATAATGAATCCAGGAGATTAAAAGCTAAGATAATTAGAGTAAAAATCTATGATAATCGTACACGATATTTTTGTTTGTAAGCCAGGTAATGCTTCAAAGATGGCGAAGCTTTTTAAGGAATGGGCAGATATTAAGCCTGAAAAGAATACCTATGTCATGACTGACATGACGGGGCAATTCCATAGAGTCATCATTGCCACCAATCACGCTTCTCTCGCTGCGTATGAAGAGGATATAAAGAACATGATGGAAAACCAAAGCGCTGAAGAAAAAGCGATGATGGATAAGTTTAAGGATATGAATGATATGTATGTATCCGGTTCGAGAGAAATCTATAAAGTTTGGTAAAATCCGTAAAGTAACGAAGTTACTGTTTACGGTCTCTTTTTGGAGAGTTTACCGAGTATGTACTTTTGCGATGAGCTGATTGGCTTATCCGTCCGATGCACACATCCTATCCAACAACACGGGCGACGCATGCCGCTACTAAGTTTTGAGAGAGCTTTCTTGATGCGAATACTTCGCGTCTCTGCTTTCATACCGGAAATCACCCAGCAGATCCATTCATTGCGAGCAAGGGGTGTGATATCTTGCCACACTACAGTCGCCTTTGGGGAAGAAGCAATAGCCCTTCGCAAATCCTCCGGCATCTTGTGTGGCGTATTGACCATATACTCATTGTACCAAATCTTTTGGAGTATAACTCTGGCAATATACAAAATATAATTTAATGATAAAATAAGTCATATATTAAAAAGTTAATCATTTATTCAAACTATATATGAAAACAAATAGTAAAAAATACGTAGATGGGTTTGTGATACCACTTAAAAAGAAAGATGTCGCTGCATACAAGAAAATGGCAGAGTGGGGAGCAAAGACATGGATGAAATACGGCGCGCTTGAATACTATGAATCCATCGGGGACGATTTGAAAGTGCAAAAAGGAATGGGGCAAGGGTTCGGCAAGCTTGCTAAGCTCAAACCTGGAGAGACCGTAGCCTTTTCATGGATCGTGTATAAATCCCGCAAACACCGCGACGAAGTCAATAAAAAAGTCATGAAAGAAATGGATAGTCCTGAAAATAAAAAGAAATATGAAAACATGCCTATGCCATTTGATATGAAGCGATTCGCAGTTGGAGGATTTCAATCGATCGTCGAAGCCTAATGAGTGAATAATAGTATTAATTGATATCTATAGAATTATGCAAAAAATAGCCACAAAAGTTTTTATTTACTCATCCATTGCCTTTGGAATCGTTGGGATCTTGATTGTTTTGACAGCAGGAGGGCCGGACACGCCAGATACACCTATAAGCGAAATGCTGATTCGCCTTCTCTTTGCCACTGTATTTATCATCCTACCGTCATTTGCTCTTAGCGTCGCCAGTAAGTACCTCAACGGCAAATTATAGCCCCGACTTCTTTCTATATTATAGTTTCCGCCTTGTAAAAAATCCTAACCCAGGGTATTATTTCGACATATGAAAAAATACAAAATAATTTTTTGGGTGTTTACAGGGCTCATTTTTTTACTCGAAGGTGTGATGTCAGCGCTTACTGGACACAGTGAAATGTCGGTTGCGGGTATTACCGGTCTCGGCTATCCCCTCTACTTTGTAACAATTATTGTCGCATTTAAAGTGCTTGGTTCCCTTGCCCTCATTATTCCTCAGGTACCTCCACGCGTAAAAGAATGGGCATATGCTGGATTTGGTTTCGATTTTATCTGTGCGTTTATAAGTATTTGGGTAGTTGGCGGCTTCTCCGGCGCACTGGCTTTGCCGGTCGTCGCCCTGGTCATCCTTGTCCTCTCCTACACTTCATATCACAAGCTTCATCCTGTGTTTGTAAGTGATGTCCCGAAAGCATAGCTATGGCAGAAAAAATCACAGTAGAAACCTCAGTCAATGCACCAATTGAAAAGATTTGGCGGTATTGGATAAACCCAGAGCATATCGCCAAGTGGTGTAACGCCTCCCCTCTTTGGCATGCACCGCGCGCCGAAAACGATGTACAAGTCGGTGGAAAATTTATGACCCGTATGGAAGCTAAAGATGGATCGGACGGATTTGATTTTACGGGAACATATACC
>JACCDY010253281.1_pt1 | contig 11192 bp, 9 predicted proteins | sample 7446391 | NCBI WGS metagenome assembly JACCDY01 (sample SAMN15323451, study PRJNA562643) | freshwater metagenome | isolation source: river surface water | place: USA:Blue River Watershed | collected 2017-08-18
GATAGCGGAACTTCGTTGTGTGTTGCATTGGTGTAAAATAAAACCATAAACTTTATTACGATAATTTTTCCATTTTTCATTGACAATCGAAATTCTTCCAATGCTGAGAAAATAGTATTGTAAGGCGTATGGATCTTCGATCGTCTGTTTCGAGAATTTTTGGGTTTGGTCTTTTGTTTCTCCAAACAGCGGCCGTTTTCTTGTTTTTTCTTCCGACATTTGAATATTGTATGTATTAAAATTAACTTATATAAAAAAATTCAACTTTTTTTGTTTGAATTTTGAATGTTACTGTAAATTACTTCTTATCATAAACTTTGGCATTTGCCTCGACGGTAGCAAACTCTTCGTCTACGATTTTTTGGAAATCTTGCGGAAAGAATTTACTCATGAGCCATCGAGCGTCACTATTGTTCATCTCGTTCAGACATTCTCTTGTTTCCTTGAGACCTTTAAATGCTACCAATGCGGCAGTTCTGTTCGAAAAATGTTTCCCCAGATAAATCAATCCAGGATTCAATACTACCAAACGTTCGAAACATTCGGGCGTTTCAAATTCATATTGTTGGTCTCCATATCCGTATAATTCATGCGTTTTATTGCTTTTGGCGATCAAATCTACAAATTTTTTGGTGATACGACTATGGTATTTTAAAATAAGATAAGGATAAGCAATAAGAAGTTCATCAAAATCAACACCTTCGATACCATTACAAGTATCATACATAATCTCGGCAATTAATCGATCTTTAAGCGCTCTTTTGAGTAAAATACCATTGATAGAACTTAAAGGAAGATCAGACAGCATTTCCGAAAGTAAAGTTCTTGCATTGGTAATTTGCCCTGCATGAGTGACATTTTTGAGGTAATTTAATAAACAAATCAAAATATATCCACAATCTTTACTGCCAAAAGATTTGTAAAGATTTGGCCTCCTAAAACATGCATATGCCAACACTTCTTTGTTATGTTTAAAAATGTCACGTAAAAGAGGTTCTCCAAACGCATGGATAAGTTTGAAAGTTGTGTCTGGTTGCAAAATCTTACCCAAAGCCGCGTATAACTGTGGCACAATTTCTCTCTGATCATTGTTTATGAATGTTTCGATTTGATCGATGATGCCAAATAACTTATCTGCTCGCTGTTTTGTTGCGTTTGCTGTTTTTTCCGTTTCTTTAATTTTTGCATCCGCATTTGCTTGGATTTCTCTTGTTCGTTCGAGAAAAGAATTTTGCAATTCTTCCTTCTCTTTTTTGAGTGTTGCAATCTCTTTTTTGAGTGTTTCGTTTTCTTTTTCATTGGTTTCGATCTTTTGTTGTAATGATTGACATACCATAATGATATTATGGCTATTTGAAGCTGCTGCTGCATCGCTGCACATTGCAATGTTCATGTCGCTCGCTACTTCTGAATTTTTCTGATCTGCATGGATCTCTGGTTGGTCATTGCCTTTCTGTTCTGCCATCGAAGAATGCCTTTGTTTATTTCGTAAACAAAAATTCAATTTTTCGGCCTTTTTGCATTTTATTCATTTATGCTTTAAATTTGAATTTAGATATTTGAGTATAAAACATGTTGAAAGTGTGCGATGATATTATTTCGAAGTTAAAACCGAAGGATAAATTCGAACTGGCGTATGATACAACACGCTTACATTTAAATTTATCAATGCTTACTATGAGTAATTATTGTAGAAATAAACATAAAAATGCCGCTATGAAGGACCAAATATTAGAATTCCGTGGGTTTTCTAATAATAATAGCTACACAAATTGCCTTTTGCATTTTGACGAGGAAAGATATCCTCATAATTTGGCCAGTAGTTTGTTTTATCTTTTAATAATACAAATGTTCAGTTTTGTTAAAAAAATCCTTTTGAATGCTCAAAATCATTTCGAAAAATATCACAGCTTACCACTTACTTCCGAAAAGGACATTTTTAGTATTACTAAAGAAGATCTGGAGCATTGCCATCATCTAATTAAAACAAACGTTGCCCAAATACAATTTGCTTCGCCAAAAATAAAACTATGTGCTGCACAGGTCATAGCGTTGGAAAATAAAAAAAATGAGAAAGTTAAGGAAAAGTTAAAGTTTGATACTAGTTTATTCACTGCTGTTTTCATGATTGCATATAATTTAATTAGAGGCAAGACTATCTATTATAGAGAAGAAGACACATGTTTATATTCTAAAGGAGGAGATACTCGACTCGACTATCCAACCAATGATTTTTATAACCAAGATTTACCAAGACCGACAAAATTCCATTTGATTGCTCAAGAAATGAAAACAAAACACGGCTGCACATATGTTTCCACGACTGAAAGTAAAATACTTTTTAGAAATTTGACAAATATATACAATAACGTTGTAAGCAATGAAAAATTCCTTTTGCAAGTTATGAATTTTGTCGAAACAGACCAAAAGGCAGATGCAAAAATGGCAGATGCAAAAATGGCAGATGCGAAACGGGCAGATGCGAAACAAGCATATGAAGAAATAATAAACAGACATGATTTTTATAGACCTCCGGGTAATTTTAGAGATATAAAGTCGAAAAATATACCACTTTGCTATGTTAAAAATATAATTCAAATACGATATGATATATTTGCATTTGCGAAGCATTCGACAGACAAGACCAAACAACGGAAAGCACGAACCAAAGTCGCAAAAAATATAAAGATTTGATTTCGGAAAAAAATGATTTTTCTTTTTTATATCAACCATGATTCATAAAAAGTCTAAAGCCGCCTCTAAAGAAGATATCGTTTTTGATGTTGATAAACAAATCACACATCAGCCCATCGATATTTTAAATTCTATGGCGGCAGAGGTGACTCAATTTGACCGTTGTATAATGTCAGCTGCTAAAATGGCAAATTCAGCGCCGATTTATTCTATTTGGACAGGTGATTTTGATTGTGATTTGAAAAGTCCAAATGGTGCCGCCGAACTTAGCGTCCAAATTCTGTGTTTTAATGCTAAATTTATTTATAAATTGGAAGACTTCAAAAAGTTATCTACACAAAAACAAGTCGAAACAATAGTTGGTCTTAAACTAAGATCTATGATTTTGCCACAAATTGTTATAAAATATACTGATTTAGATCGTTACAACTACGCAACAAAATTTCTCGAGAAATTAAAAAGTTTTGGGTTTTTACGATTTGCCGTGAGAGGTAATGAAATTATTGATCTTAACAAAACGCCACCAAGCAAAAACGACGTTTATGCTTTATTGATTTTTAAACATATGCATGGTATGTTCGACAAGGAAAAACCATACAAAGAAAGTGCTTTTATTTCTCATCTATATGAATTATCATTTCTATATGCCGCATTAAGTATCGGCACCGAAGAAGTTCAACTTAAAAATATCAATGGATTATACTTTTATTTGGTAAATTCTATTGGTATTAAAGCTGAATCGATCAAACAACAAGACAATTTACTAGTGATAGATTTAAGAGTCTGACATCTCGTAATTGATTTTTGGAGAATGAATTGTGCCGGGAAAAGATTTGAAATTTGTTGGTAATGCCATATGTTCGAAGAAATAGCTGCCACATGTTTCGTTTTTTCCATAATAGAAAACTATGGAAGGGATTTGTTGGGAAAATTTCCCGTTCTGGAAATTTACAGCATAAAATGTTTGCAGTGCCTGTTCGTAAGCATCTTTAATATAAATCTCCGTAAAGATAGTATTTGCAACTATTTTTTTGCTTACTACAGTTACTTTCGTTTTAAACTTATTGATTTGTGATACGAGTTTACCACCATATAAACTATATACAACAAGTTTATCTTTCGGCTGTGTCATGTGGTAAAAATCCAAAGCGTCCAAAAGATGGGAATCTATCATGCTTCTCATATTTTCATACTTTTCTAAGTGCTTGACTTCGTGCAAATAATACCATGTTTTTGTCATACTATCATATGCCAAAAATATAAATACTTCCATTTGTTTGTCTTCTTCGAACCGATTGACTTCGGACTGATTGACTTCGGACTGATTGACTGCAGAATCTGACATGATTATAAGTTCATTAACTCTAAGTGTTATATTAATAAAAAAATCACTTTTAGAATTTAACGCAATTTCGGCAGTTTCAATGTGTCTTTTTTAAATTTTCATCGACGCTTTTCTCTATTTCGACGACATAGAGATCTTTTGAGATATAAAATTTCGGACGATTGGCGGATTGGCAAATCCAACATAAAGAATTTGCTTTGGAGACTCTACAATCGCATTTTTCGCATTTGAAAAGATGTAAAGGGCAAAATCCGTCTTTTTGTATTTGTTGTTTGCAACCAGAAGATTCACAAATCGGCATTTGTTAGAAGTATTTATATTACCTTTTAAATTTCATTTTTTCTTATGAAATTAAGTGTTATGTTGGAGATTTACTTCACAAGACAAATCATGACTAATAGAGTTTAGGAGCCATTTAAAGAAAAAATTGATTTTTTAATATAATACAAATGGAGCAAGAATATAAACTTTCGATTGTGTCGAAACTCATCAACGGGCGAGAAAAATATCACATTGTTTGTCATAGAGGATCCAAAAATTTAAATTTATCTGCCAATCGAAATTATAAGAGTTGTGTTGTGCACAAACAAAATTCAGTTTTGGCAGCTCCAGAAACATTCAAATGCTTCACGCGTTCTATTAGTCTTTTTAGATTTCCTAATTTAGAGGCATGTCTTAATAATATTCGAAAATATTTTGGCAAGCAATATGAGAATTTTATGTGTCAAAGTTTGCCTACTACCGTTCCAATCGGCTGCTCTTTCGACAAAATATACGAGATCATTGAAGAATGTTATCGCCAGAACTCCAATCTGACTCCGGAATTTTGGTATACATCTATTCTACATTTGAATTTCTTAAGATTTTATGAATTAATCGCTAATGAAGACATACAGTTGAATTCGTCAAACTCATCGATATCATCAAGTGCGGCATATAGAATATCGCGTTATATGTTCACACAACCAACGAATCTTCTGCCGAACGAACAATCAGTGGGAGTATTTTTAGTTCGAGGACATGATTTCGAAGAATTTATGAAACAATTTAACAAGAACGAAAAGATTTTCCAAAATCAGAGGGAATATATTTTAATGGACGGAAAGGAAATTATGGAGTTGACCGAGCCCTACTGGTTATTTCAAAATATCAATCAGGCATTTATGTGGAAGTTATCTGAGAAAATGTATAGAATTGAAAGTGTTTTTCGTTCGATTTCCAACGTTCATAATAATGACAATTCGACGGTAAATTCATCTCATCAAGTTATAAAGCCATTGCCTGTAAAGTTGACAAAATGAAGCAGAAAAATTGATTTTTTTGAATATATAATAACTGATACCCTAAAAATGACAGACGACAAAAATGCGCCAACCCGCACAATTCATTTAAGTATCCGTATGCGTGTTGAAAAAGACGGTGAGAAATATATTATCTTAAGGCACGATAGTGACAAAGCTCCTTTTAGTTTTAATGGAACTGTTCCGCATTTAATGTGTTCATTACCGAACCTCCATGTTAATCAATCCCAATACAATAATTTGCATGAAAAATCTCATCATAATCGACATAGAACTTTCTATAATACATTTGAAGAGTGTGCCAATATTATTAAGAAATATACACCTGAAATATATCACAGCAAAATTATAAAATTGGATTTAAATAAGAGTGGAAACATGAGAAATCGAAAAGAGAAGATACAATCGAATCTTACCGAAACTACGGCAGAAGATGTTACTATTGTCCAGCCATTAGCAGAACTTAACAATGATTATATCGAAAAAGATGCGTCAAACTATGTTTCATTGGAAGAAAACACAGACACAAATGAACCATCCAAAAGTAAAAGAAAGATAAACACCACTGAACAAAGCGAAAAAAAACAAAAATCTGATGATAAAGAAGGCATTGTGGAAGAAATAGAAAAGATTTTTCGTGAAAAAAACATCGAAGACGAACATATGTTCACATCGGTAAATCAAATGAACCATTTGAAGTTTTATAAGATCGAAACACATCAGTTGGCTAACAATGTGATCCGTATAATCGATTTTAATGAAACCCCACAACACGACAGCCTCACTGACGTTTTTATGACAACGTTACCAACTATCAATGCACTTCGAGCTGAGTTGATACAACAACTAAGAAAAGATCAAATTGCGACCATAAACGATACCGAATATTATATCGTGCCAAGTGAAAAATTGCAAACTCTAAAAGATAACAACTATAGTTTCGAAAAGATTCGTGACATATTTCTTCAAAAATTTAGAGAAAAACTTAAACAGTTTTGGAAATATCCGCCAACAAAACAACACCCCACGATACAAATGACCGATGAAATGCAAAAAGAACCGATTTTCGCCAATACTGAACAACGCAAAACAACGGCTCAAATTCTTCTGCTATTAAACTCATCTCGTCAAGTGCAGCAACCCAGTCCACATTCGTCTTCCGGCCAACAACCTAGTCAACATTTAACTCCACGACCAGTCCAATTATTATCGTCGGTTCCACAGTCATCGGATCAACAGTCGTCGGATCAACAATTCAGTCCAATGTCGGTTCCACAGTTGTCGGATCAACAGAGCGTTAAAAAGGCATTTTCTGCATTTGGTGATAATGCAACTATTAAGAAGATTTTGCCAGTAAACATTCATTAGTGAAAAAAAAATGATTTTTTTAATGTAAATAAACATTGGAAATGAAATCCATCATTTTTGCCATTGTGCGTCACGCAGCGCAAATATATCGTATCAGGCATTTCGAAACATCAAGCAAGACAAAAAATCTCACAAATGCTTGTTACGGACCTGTCGAAGTTATCATTGATGAAAGTAAATACGACCAATTTTGCAAAATTTCATATCAAGGAGCGGGAAGACCAACGGATAAACAGACCTTTCGCACATTCGAAAACGCCAAGGAACAATTAGAAAATATTTTGAAGAAAGATGATTTTGATGCAATTTACCAACAAAAACGCAAACAACCAGACGTTGAACAGAACGACACCAAGACAGAAACATCAGACACAACCGATAAAGAAAACGATGAATTGGATCAAAGTGAAGTTGATGCACAGCATGAAAATCAAATCATTCAAAAAATTATTTCTAATTGCTCGAAACTTAACAGAGTGCCATTTTCCTCAAAAAATGATATTAAACTTCTCGAATTTTATCATGTTTATCGCCATTCTTTCGATGATCATTTGTGTATTATTCGTTCAGAACAAGACCTTTTGGGCAATTTTCGTTACTGTGGAGCTTTCTTAGTTTTGCAAGATTCATTTGCGGAATTTGTAAAAGACAATCTATCAATGTATGAAACAACAGTGACAAACGAAACGGCATTTAAAATTTTGCCCAAAAACATCATCAAACATCTGATGAATCCCGCGTTTTCGAAAATAAACGTGAAGAAAATTTTCATTCAACAGTTCAGCAATAGTCTTCTCAATGAAGACTAAACAACGATACTTATTTTTTTGTCTACTGAAAAATGAATTTTGGCATTAAAACTCTAATTCCCAACATATATAAAAATGCTAATTTCAAAACCGGGAAGATTTCAAAGGGCGTTTCAGGAATCTCCCGACAGACTCAAAGAACTTCTGGAACAATTTGACAAGAGATATTTCGATGTAGTTAAACAAAACAAAACGAAATCCGACACAATAATTTTTGATAAACTTGCTGCTAAAACGGAAAAGAAAGACTATCCATTCAATGTAAAGAAAATTCTAGCGTTCGAAGCATATATAGAGCCCAATATGAATATTCTCGATTTTGGCGGTTCGAATGGCGAAATTGCAAAAGCCATACAAGAATTCAAAACGAAAGTTACCGTAGCAGATGTTCATATTCCTGCAAAAAAGCCACCAGGAATTAAATATGTCGAATTGAAAGAAGATATGCCATTACCCTTCAAAAATGGAGAGTTTGATATTAGTTGTTGTTTTATGGTTCTGCATCACATACAAAACAGACACGCCACTCTTAAAGAATTAGCCAGAGTGACAAAGAAATTCTTGTTTATTCAGGAGCATGACGCGATAGATCAAATGGATTGTGATCTTATCGATATTCAGCATGGAATGTATATGTATGTCACTCAGACAGATGATTATGACAAAACCAAAAATTTCGATCAATGGAAGGCGTTTTATTTCTCTGTTACGACACTAGATAAAGACTTATCTACTCTTGGTTTTAAGAAAATAGCTTATCGAGTGTCTGCTCGTTCTGGTCACACAACAAAAAACTACTTTGCGACTTATGTCAAAGTTTAGAACAGAAAACATATCACAAATTTAACTAAAACTATTTTGGTAATTAACATATAAGAAGGAAATGGCAGAATTTCAAGCAATAACGAGCAATAGTGCTGGCTATTCGGAATTTTTCGAATCTACTGATAGTAAGGACATTGAAATAGGCCAAACTGTCGTTTTGGATAACGGAAAAGTGCGTATCGCCACTTCAAATGACACAACAGCATCGATAATTGGTGTTGTTCGGCCAAAAAATAATGGCTTAACAGGATCTATAATGGCAAAAAATACAACTACAAATGTTTATGAATATGAACTCGATGAATTTGGCCAAGTAAAAGAAGAAAAATATTACATTTGGTCTTGGGTCGATGAGAAAGGTATCAATAGAAACTATCCAAGCGATCAAGTGCCGAGTGATGTTATTGTTCCAGAAAACAAAACCGTTTCGGAAAGTGCGCGTTGGAAGAAAACTACAAATTATAGCGGGCTACAACCAACGGCTCAAGATACTGCTGGTTATGTTCTAATTGGTTTATTGGGGCAAATTCCTGTCAAAAAATCGGCACACAAACCAATCACCTGGGTTTTTATGAAAAGTTTAAGTGCAGAAGTCGATTTATATTTCGTTTCATTCAACAATAAACCAGTTCTTGGAATACTCTAAACACCAAGCAACAAATAAAATCTTACTTTTTAAAAACGAAAAGTCTGTTATTTTTTTGTGGGGCATGAAATATAGCCGAAATAAAATTCAATGTCGGACGAAACTTTGCCAGAACCCCTACCCGATGTTGATGTTAATAATCTCACGGCAGTTAACATTAATGTGAGCGGCACACTAACGGCCAATACTTTTATTTCTATCACTCAAATCGAAACGGATGATACTTTAATAAAACTTGCAGCCAATAATACTGCTGATATTGTTGATTTGGGATGGTATGCCAAATATGTATCGGCCGGAAATAAATATCGCGGAAATGTCTATGATGCATCCGCAAGTCGTTTTATTTTCTTTACCACCGACACAGAACCAACAACCACGGTCACAGGACAATCATTTTTAGATGTCCAAATGAAGGATCTCTATGCGGCCAATCTAACCGGAACTTTACAAACTGGAGCACAACCGAATATTACCTCCGTCGGAACATTGGCGGGGCTGACTCTAAGTGGCGATATTGATATGCAAGGAAATGATCTTATAAATTTGGGGTCTTTTGTTATTGACGAACTTGATGCGACAATTACGCGAGCTGCTCAGCCAAATATAACGTCGGTCGGCACTTTGACAGGGCTAACAATGTCAGGTGATATTGATATGAAAGGAAATGATCTTCTAAATTTGGGTTCATTTTCTGTTGATGAACTTGATGCTACCATTACACGGGCTGCTCAGCCAAATATTACATCTCTAGGAACTTTAACGGGACTATCTATCAATGGAACTCTTAACATGTTGAACAATAGTATTATAAATATTTTATCATTTTCTGCTGCTACGCTTGCAGGCACTCTCACAACTGCTGCACAGCCAAATATAACTTCTTTAGGAACTTTGACAAGTCTAACTCTAGCAGGTAATCTGAATTTATCAACAAATAACATTAACAATGTCGGCACTTTGACAGCTACAAGTCTCGCAGGCACTCTCACGACTGCTGCACAACCTAATGTCACTTCCGTTGGAACTTTGACCTCCCTGACTCTTGGTGGCAATCTTAACATGGGAACCTTCAATATCACAAATGCAACTTCGATTACCGCCACCAATCTAACCGGAACATTACAAACTGCAGCGCAACCGAACATCACCTCCGTGGGAACTTTGGCGAGTTTGACTCTCGGTGGTGGACTCGACATGGGGACTTTCAATATCACAAATGCAACTTCAATCACTGCAACAAATCTAACTGGAACATTACAAACTGCAGCGCAGCCAAACATCACCTCCGTTGGTCCTTTAACGAGTCTAATTGTAGCTGGCACAGCGAGATTTGCAAATGGCGCGGAGGCTACTCCATCCATTGCCTTTGATTCCGACACAAATACAGGACTTTATCGCGTAGGGGTGGATCAAATCGGAATGTCAACAGGTGGGACATTACGTTTCACTGTGAGTAATACACAAAATGAATCTACCATACCACTTTGGATTCCGAATGGTTCGGCTGGAGCACCCGCAATTGCTCTTTCTGCTTCGTCGACTACTGGAATTTATTCTGGCGCTACCAATCAATTTGATATCACCTCCAATGGAGTTCAACGTTTGTCGATCACTACTACTGTTGTAAATGTAGTAAATGATGACGCAAGTGGTAATCAAGTGCAAATTGTCGGAAGAAGTGACGCGACAAAAAAACTAATTCTAGGATACAATACGACCTCTGATTTTGGTAAAATTGAAACTAAGGCTTCAACACCTCTTCGAATTGAAACTAGTGCTTTGCTGCCCAATACAGACGCAACGATACCACTTGGATCGTCATCTCTCAAATGGACTGATGTTTATGGTGGACGACTTCTTCTGAATGATGGCCTTGTCGGCACGCCTTCGCTGACTTTTTCGTCAGATACAAATACGGGTTTATATGCTGTGGCCGCTGATCAAATTGGTGTAACTACAGGTGGAACACTTCGTTTAACAATAGGTTCCACTTTAATCTCAACTGCTCAAATTCAAGCGCCAACTGGTTCTACTGGCACAACTTCTTATGCATTTGCTTCTGATCCCAACACTGGAATGTTTTCGAGTGCGGCCGATACTATTAATTTTTCGGCTGGTGGTGTTGATGCTCTTCAAATTACCGCAAGTGCGATTACAACTAGTCTGCCTTTTACTTTCAATGGTGATTTGTATGCAAATGC
>JACCDY010196817.1_pt1 | contig 11190 bp, 6 predicted proteins | sample 7446391 | NCBI WGS metagenome assembly JACCDY01 (sample SAMN15323451, study PRJNA562643) | freshwater metagenome | isolation source: river surface water | place: USA:Blue River Watershed | collected 2017-08-18
ATCAACTCCTTCTAGTACACCTGTAAATAATTCTTCCAAAAGTAATAAACAATCTGATTCAGATATATTTTCTGAACCAAGTATAACTAAAAATATAGGTAAACTAACAGATTCATCAAATGAAGATTCAAAAGAATCAGGTAATGATGATGTTAAACTTTATAATAAAAAATTGGAAAAAATTAATAAATGGAGAACTACATCAGACGACTATGAAGTTGATGAATTTGTAGATGATGAACAATCAGATTCAGATATTGAATCAGATTATTCTGATAATGAGAAAGAAGCGATTGAAGATAAAAAAGAACCGGTTGTAGATAAAAAAGAACAAGTAGATAGTGATGATGAAAATGATAAAATTTCTCTTACATCAACAAATTCAAAGTCATCATCAAAAAATAAAGATGAACAAGAACTTGAACAAGAACAAGAACCTGATCATTTTGGTAACTATATAATAAAAGAATCCAAAAGTATTTATAATCATAATTCTTACTATTGTCAGTTTTTATGGTCAGGAATAGATCATTTAGATCATTGGGAACTTCAAAGAAAAGTAACAAAAGAACATGCTAAACAAATTTTAATTCAGATGAAAAAAGATTATAAATCACAAGGGAAATTTACATTTTATGATGTGGTTCATTTAGGTATAAAACCAGATGGAAAATATTATGTGATTGATGGACAACATAGATTAGTTGCATATTATAATTTATTTTATAAAAATCAATATCCAATTCAGCGAGTTCCAGCAGTTGTTTGGGAAACAAAAACGGATGATGAATTTTTAGAAATATATGAAAGAATAAATAAGAGAGTACCATTTGATGTAACACCATTTAGTAAGAAAATATTAGATATAATGTTTCAAATGGAAAATTATTTCGGAAAAGGTCAAACAATTTGGGGTAAAAAGAGACCTAAAATTGATAAAATTCTGTTTGTAGAAGAAATGAAAACAAATGATGATGTGCATAAGTTAGATGCAGATACTATTGTAAAAAAAATTATTGACATAAATATTAAAATTAGAGGATTACCTAGGTCTAAGCGAGGTGATGGAAAAATAACTAGTCAAGTTCATACATCAGCAGAAAATATGGATTTCTTTTTAGGATATGATAAAACATTAAAATGGATTCATGATATCAAAGAAAAATAATTTATTTAGAAAAAACTAATTTAGTCAACAGTAACAACTTTAGCTAAATTTCTAGGTTGATCAGGATTAATATTTTGTAGAATTGAAAGATTATAAGACAAAAGTTGTAATACAATTACAGATAAGAGACCAACAAAAGTGGTTTTATTATTAGGAATTTGAATAGAATTTTCATCAGAATCACAATTAGGACTAATTTCAATCACATATGCCCCTCTTGTCTTTGTTTCTTCAACAATTGATTTAACGAAATGGTCGCGTTCTTTATAGATTAAAATAATAGGAGTATCTTTTTGTATAAGTGCATATGGACCATGTTTTAATGCAGATAAATTAAATCCTTCAGCATGTATATATGCAATTTCTTTAATTTTAAGTGCACCTTCTAAAGCGCAACCATATAATTCATCTTTACCCAACAAAAACATAGTTTTTCTATCACTTAATTTATTTAAAATATTTGAAGCAATTAATTTAATTTGTGTTTGGGTTTTTAAATCTATAATATTTTGTATATCGTTTTCTAATGAATTTAAATCAGTAAAAAACTTATTTTTAAGCTGGGAATTTAATTTACCATTTAGCTCTGATTTATAAATTGCTAAGAATAAACATGCTAAAATTTGTGAAGTACATGATTTTGTTGAAGCAACAGCATTTTCTCTACCACAATTAGTATATATATTACTGATAGTTCTTCGACTTAGAAGAGAACCTACTACATTAATAATTCCAATAATTTTGATTTCATCAGGTTCTTTAATTTCGGAATCTATTTTTGATTCAGATAAAATTTTATCAATTGGGTCTGAATTAATTAGTAAGCTATTAGGTTCTAATTTATTTTTTCTATTAGATGAATATTCTCTAATAATTGTGGTAGCTATATTTAAATCACGAGTTTCTCCTGATTGTGAAATTATCACTACAAGCAAATCTCTTTCTGGATTTTCAATTGCTTCCAAATGTGCTTTATTAAATTCTCCAGCATCAAAAACATTAACAAATTCAAAGGCCTTAGTGTATCTAAAATAATTTGATGCAATTAAACCAGCATAATAAGAACTACCGCACGCAATAATATATAAATATTTAGATTTTGATATAAAAGGTATATTTAATTCTAAATTAGTATTATTGCATCTGTTTGTTTGGGTAATTGGATCAATTAATACTTTTAAATTTCTTTGATCATTTATTTCTTTTAACATCCAAGTTTCATATTCAGATGGTAATATTAAATCTGTTGTATTTACTGCAAATAAATCAAGTTCTTTATATTTACCATATATTTTAAATGAACCATCAACACCTGCATATCCATAACTCTTGTCTCTAACCAAATAATAAGATTTAGTCATATTTAAAAATCCACTAGGTTCTGATGATAACATGATAAAATCATTAGTTTTTGCAATAAGTAAAGGACTTTCATTTTTCATCCAAAATATTGTGTTTGGATATTTTTTATTATAAATTATACATGCCCAAGTTCCAACTAAAATATTTGAAACCTTTTCTAATATACTGTTAAAGTTTTCAATATCATCTGTATTGCTATCTAATTCTAATTTTTCAATTAAATTAGCTATAATTTCAGTATCAGTTGATGAATAAAAATTATAAGAGTTTAAATATTTTTCTTTAATTTCAGTATAATTAGAAATTATACCGTTATGAACTAAAATGATGTTTGAAGAGTTTGACATATGAGGATGTGAATTTTCATCAGTTTTTTCACCATGAGTTGCCCATCTGGTATGTCCTATTCCAATATTCCAGTCTGTGATTGAATTATCACTATCTAATTTGTTTTCTAAAATTTTAAATATGTCCATGTTTCCATATGATTTTCTTATATCACCATCAACAGCTAATTTACTTATATGATTTAAATTATCTTTTGATAGAAAAACTCCACAAGAATCATATCCTCTATTTTTAAGTATATTTAAACTTTTTATAATTAATTTTTTAATAAGTGAATTGTCTGATGATAATTTAATTATTCCATTTATTCCACACATTTATATTGATATATTATTTATATATATATAAACTTTAAAATTTTAACTCATTGATTCTATTTTTTTATAAACTTTATTAAATTTTTTTTAATTGCTTTCATATCTATATTTTTGGTAACTTTTTTATAAATCAAAAAAGACCAATACAAATTCATTGCTATCATTGTTAAAGAAACTATAGGAACGATAATAGAAAATATATGTCTAAATTTATATGTTAATAAAAAATGTAAAGACAAAGGTAATAAATATAAAATTCTTATACTAAAATAAGAGATAACAAAAAAATTATCACTCTGAGTAATAATTTCGTTAGGAACATTAATATTATTTTTAATTCCATATCTTAATATTTTTGAAAGGGATAAGAAAATAGTACTAAATTCTGCTAAAAATGTCTTAGACATCCATACTAAATATTCTGTTTCTCCATAAATATAACCATAATAAAGTAGTATCATACATATTGCGTGATGAAGAACAAATATGTGATTTTTATCTAAATAATTAATACCTGTGGATATAGTAAAGTATATTAAACTATATGCAAATATTGAAGTATAATAATTGTTTAGGGTGGTTAAATCTGATTGATTAAATAATACTAACATATTAAGAAAAAACATTTGTATACAATATATAAAACCATAAAGATTATGAATAAAATCTAGTTTTTCGTTATACATAAATTTATATTGTTATATAAAGATGATAATATAAAATTTTACTTAAATAATTAATTTTTATTCTAATATTTTACATAAATTTAAGAATAAAAATACAATTATTATATATTTTTTCTTCAGAATTATTGTAATAAAATATTAATGTATCAGTTGATAAATAATTTTCTTTTTTAACAATTTGTTTACTCATCACATAATTTTTACATAATTTATAGTATTTTATAATTTCATTAATTTCATCCTTGTCATTTTGAGTTTTGGTAAAAATTTTTATATTTTCATTTTTATTTATTATATCTTTTTTATTATTGTTATTAAATTCACAATCAGGACAGTTAACATAATGTTTTGAAAAAGAATTTTTTGATATTTTTTTATTGTCTTTTAAAAATAATTCTAGTTCTTTACATGGTACCCACAAAATTGGTATGAATAATTTAACAATATCTTTTTCATTAAAATCATCTGCCTCAAATTCTATTTCATCAACTTCAATTTCTTCTTCATCAACTGCATCAATTCCTAGTAATTTTAATTCTTCATCTTCATTATCTTCTTCATCTTCATTATTTTCTTCGTCTTCATTTTCATTATTTTTTTCTTTGTCTTTTATAAATTTAATGTTATTTAATCTATTTACCAGACATAGTTTTTCAAAATTAGATAGTCCACTTTTACCTTTAACTTCTTTATCAGAAGTATTATCAAATAATTCTGTATTGTTTTTATATAGATTTTCCATTCTCGAATCATAATTATTAAAATATTTGTCAGGAGAATTATTTACTATGTTTTGATTATTATTTACTATGTTTTGATTGTTATTATTTGAACTACTATCAACTATACTATTTGATTCGTATTTTTTAACTTTGTTACTAATATATTTTTTAGGATTTTCTGATTCATCTGAATCATTTGAATCATCTGAATCAGTTGAATTATTAATATGAATAAATTTATCAGAATTATCAGAATTATATAGGTTATTAGAATTATCAGAATTATCAGATGATTCTGAATTATCAGTCGATTCTGAATTATTTGATTTATCTTTTTCTACTTTTTTTTTATTAAATCTTTTAAGTGCAAAATTATTTTTATCCACAGTACTCTTTTTATTAGTATCTTCTAATTTTTTTTTATTTGATGACTCTGTTATTTCATTTACAGTATCTGAATCATATAAATCACTATTTTTTGTAATAACTTTTTTAACTGAAAAAGTCTTAAATATATCCTGATTATTTAAATTTTCTGTTTGTTTATAATTATTATCCTTTATATTTACAAATATTTTGGTATTACTTGAAATATTATTTGACGTAATTATATTTGTATTATGATAATTATCATCATCTTCTTCATCACTATTTTTATTAACTATTTTTTTTTTAACAGAACCATTTGATTTAACAGAACCATTTGATTTAGCAGAACCATTTGATTTAACAGAACCATTTGATTTAGCAGATGAGTTTTCTGAATTAGAGTCTTCATAGTTTTGTGCATTTTCAAATAAATCATTAAATTTTTTTCCAACATATTTTTTATTTAATACTCCAATATTTGTATCATAAATTGTATCAATTACTTTAGCACAAGTATATTTTTTAATATTAAAATTTGTTAATTCTTTTGGAAATTTAAGTGGTTTATCATTTGAATAATAATTATAATCTTTCAAATAAATGTCTTTATTAAAAAGTTTTTTAAACTCGAATATTTTTTCATATTTTAAAAAATATAAATTTTCTAGTTCACATATTTTATTTGCTGAAATAACTTTATTATATAGATTTGTTGACTCTTCTTCAATATTTTTTTTTAAAACATTAGTTATTATTGTAAATCCATAAAAACCCAGATATGGTTTTCTTGATACAATTAAGATAAGGGAACCAATTAATTTAGATTCATCTAGATTTTCATCATCAATATATGGTAAATATTTAAATTCTGGGTTAACAAGTTTCGTAGATATAACCCTTTTAATATCTTTTGGTTCATTTAACATATAAAGATATTCATATGTAAATACGCTCATAATTAAAGTAAATATTATATTAATATTTATTTATAATAAAAATCAAATTTTATCCTACTATATACTTTATTTTTATAGATTTAATAAATTTTATAAATCACAAGATATCTTAATTCCTTCTAACTCCCAATATTTTTTTGGATTATACATATCAACGACAGTTTTTTTATATTTTTGATTGTTAGAACTATCTTTATCAATTATAATAATTTTAATAATTTTAATCTTTCTTTCTTTAATTTTTTTAACGCTTTGTGTAGAATATTTATTATTATCCAAAATAGTAAAAGGTTTATATTTTATAACTATTAAATTATTTATTTGTTCACCAGAATAGTTATTATATACCCATTTTTTAATAGTTTGAAAATTTAAAAGTTTATTTAATGATTTTCTATCAATTTTATCATCTTTAATTAATTTAATTTTCTGACTATTATATCTTGATAATGTATTAGAATTAAAAAATATTGAACTTAATCTAATTTTAGAATTAGCATCATTAAAAATAAATATTTTTTTCTTTTGAACTAAAAAATTCATATGTGATTCAGTTTGATATACTAATAAATTAATTTCATAGGTAGAATAGTCAGAATACATAGATAAAATTTTAACTCGTTCATCATATAACATATTTTGGTTTAAGTTAAATAATATATTTTTAAGAACTATACCTACCATAATAAAACTTTTTTTATATATAATATTTTGCATCTGTTCTTTAGATAATTCAAATTCATCTTCTTTTTCATCTCTTACAAATAAAATAGCAAAAACATTACTCATTGTTCTTATATATTCTGTTAAAATATAATCTAAAATGTATTGAGGTTCTATTAATTTTATTACTTGTTGTATTGTTTTAACATCCACTATAAAATATTTATCAAGTAAATTTGTTTTATTCTTAAGATATTGAACAAATCCACTAATTGTAAAATCATTTAACAGATACGTTATGTCATCAGAATCATATTCTTTTGATATATTAAAATGATAGAACCCAGGATTTTCATCAGTAATACCATATAACTCCTGAACCTGTTCTTTTAATCTTTTCTTATTTATATGTCTATTTTTTAAAGTAAATCTTCCTAATTCATTTAAAAAATACTTTGATATTGTAAGAGGTTCTTTTAAACAATCATATTCTTTTAAATATGGATATTTAGTAATCATGTTTCTAAAATATAAATACCATAATTTAAAATGTTCCCATGTTGCCCTTTCTTCTAAACTTATTTTATTTTTGATAATAAAAGGTTTTTCCACATTATATTGTATACCATAAGCATCAACAGCACTATTTGATTTTAAATATGCTTCATCTATCTTATATAATTTTTTATAATATTTTTCTATTGAATATAACAGAGGTTTAGGGTTAACATCTGGTACTGATTCAAATTCTTTGACCAAATTCTTAAAATCATTTAAATTTGGCTGCAATAATATTAATCCAGTATTAAATTTGTTAGATGAATTTGAATAAATACATGCAGGTACATCATAATCAAATATGTTATTAGAATTTTCAAAAATAATACAATCAACATCAATTATAGCTACTTTAGTGTAATTTAATTTTAAAGCAAAAAGTTTGGTCCCAATATATTTTTGAACTGGATCAGGACTATTAGATTTTATTAAATCAGATTTGTCTAATCGAATAACTTTATCATAAAATGTTTTTAACATATCTTCAACTTTTACGCTTATATGTTCATCAATTAATATCACTAGATCTGCTAAACATCCAGAATTTTTAAGAGATTCTGCTAGTATTAAAGCTGGTGATACATATGTTTCATTAAGTATTAGCATCATTACGTATGCATACAATTTATTACCATTTGTGTCTATCATACTATCAATAAACGACATTTATAATTACTTATAATATAATTATAAATTATTAATTATAAAAATATTTTTATCTTTTCTTTTTACCTATTTTAATCTCATTACTTTTAGTCTCACTACCTTTATTCTCATTAATTTTGACATTAAGAGATTTTTGTTCAGTTATATCTACTATTTTAATTTTACCTTCTTTACTATATTTTTCGACCATTTCATTAACATTTGTACCAAAATCTATTTCATCAATTTGTATTGTTTCAATTTGTTCTTTAATTTCAGGATTTGTTGATATTTTATTATCGTTATAATCGCTTAAACTTTTAATACCACTTCCAATACTGCTTTTAAATTCATTTAAACTTTTTTCTAATTCTTTTTTTTTAATTTGGGAACTTTCACTTACTATATAATTATCAAGTAATTCATCACCACCTTCATTTTGTTGTTTTAAATTTTTTCTATTTATTATTTCAATTTCATTCATCAAGTTTAAATTTGGTAGAGCCTGATGGGTCGGATGATTTAGTTGAGTCGTTTGAGCCTGTTGATTTAAAAGGGTTGAATTTGAATCAATTTGTGTATTTATACCAAATGAATCTGATGACGAACCTGGGCTAGATAAATTATTTTGACTTGATGAATTATGTCTTGATGATTTATTTTTTAAGCTGTTTTCAAGTTCAATAACATTATTAATTTCTGTATCGTAATTAGTATTAATTTTGTGAATAAAATTATGATTAATTAATAAATTGTTTTGAAACTGAGAATTAATTTCTGCATCACCAAGTCCACCAATTTCAACCTCCATCTTTGATTCATTTTTATCTTCAAGACCAACACCAACTATATTCTCTTTATATGATTTAATAGTTTTATCATCATGATTTAATTCTTGATTATTTTCTATTTCATTTTTTAATAATGTTTTAATATTATTAGTATCAATTCCTTTTTTATTTAAAAATATTTTAAAGTCATCTTCACAAAGAGTATATAAAATACTTGTAAATATAGATATAATTACATAATTAATTTTAATCATAGGAATAAGAATATAGTTAATAATTAAATTTTTTACTTTGGAAAATTTATTAAGAGTTAATACTAGGTTATTATTTTTAAAATAATTAAGTTTTTGATAAGAATCCAAATATTTAAATATATGGTAAAAATTAACTATTTGAGTTCCAAAATGTATAAATAAACCAGCAGATAGTGCAATTAATATATCGACAAACATATGATAATCTAATAATTATATAAAATTAATTAAATTTTAAGGATTTTTATTTGATTAAATATATAAAAACTATTTGACAAAAATTATTTTAATTTATTTACATATTAAATGCCCATGGAATATTAATATTAATCTTATTAGAATATGTTTTTTGAACTTTTTGAGCCCTACTTCTTATTATTTCAATAATTTCTCTTTGTTCTTCACTCAAGTTCATAGTATTAATTTCTTGTTTTTCTTGTTTGACTTCTATTGTGTGTTCTTGATTTTCTTCTCGAGTTAAATTTCCAGAACTTTCTTCAGATTTAATTAATTTTTCTCTAAGAAGTGCTGCATTAAGTTGTAATTCTCTTCTTCTTTCTTTTTCATCATCTTCATTATTATGTTCTATGGATTTAGATGATTCAATACCAAATCTATATTTAGCAATAACTTCACCAATATTATCTTCAGAATCAGAATCATTTATAAGTTTATTAGCTAAATTACTATTTAATTTCATAAATTCATCTTCAATACTTGGAATTTTAAAATCATCATCTGAATCTGCATCAATTTTAAATGCACGATTGATTTTACTAACCCTTACTGCTGTAGAATCGGTTGATGATTCGGAATCTGAATCAGAATCAGAATTAGAATTAGAATTAGAATTAGTAGACCCTGATACAGTACTTGTTTTAGAATTTAATTCAGATTTAGTTTCTGATTTTGTTTTTACCACAAGAGAAATATCATCATCTGAATCTATTTGACTATTAGGAACTTTATTTTCTGTATCATAAAAGATTTGTTCAATTTTAACTTTGGATACAATATCTTTAATACCTGGAATAGGATTTGAAGTTATATCTAGATAATCTAAATTAGAAGGAACATTATCAAAATCAAATGATATTAATTTATTATTTGATAAATCAATTTTATTAATATTTGAGGGAATATTTTTAATAGATTCTAACTTATTATTTGCAATATCCAATATAATCATTCTATCAGGTAAAACACACAAATCGGATATTCTATTGTTTGATGCATTGAGTTCAATAATGTCTTCTGGTAAATGTGTAATTTCATAAATACTATTCGAAGATATATTTAATTTTTTTATTTTACATTCTACAAAATTTATAACTTTTATTTTATTTTCAGAAACATTTAATTCATCAATTTCACAATTTATGAATGTTAAATCACCTTCCATCTTGTTATCAGAAATATCAAGTTTTGTACACTTGATATTATTTATTTCTTCAAAATCAATACAATTGTTATTTAGTTTTATTGTACCCCAGTCTCTGTCATCCCATGTAATATTATCAAGTGAATTATTTTCTAAATTTATATTTCTAATATAACCAGGAAGTAAACTGATATCAGCATCTGAAATTTCATTGTCAGATAAATCAATTACAGTAATATAACTAGATTTTGGTAGTTTTTCTACCACATCTTCAATTCTTTCGATAAACTTATTTTTATAATTAAACATTTTGTTATATAGGTCTTAAATTTTATATATATATATACTATTGAATATATATATCAATTTTTTTCAAAAAATTATACTGAAGATGATGTTAAACCACTTAGACTATTAAATAGTGCACCAAGAGTTTCATTTATTTTTATTAAATAACTTTCTGACAATAAGAAATTATTAGTCTGAATTAATCTAAATATATCTGCTAAATCATCAAAAACTGCTTTTAATAAATTTAATATACCTAAAATTTCAGCATCATTAGTTGGGTCTAATCCAGTCATTTGAGTTTGTAAATTAGTACCAATAAGTTTTAATGCTTTGTTAAATTCTTTAAAAACTTTTTGATTTTTTTCATATAATTCTTTAGTAACTGGTTGTCCTTTTTCTAAATTATGATAAAGACTTAAATTAACTGCTGAAGTAGCAGATGATACACTAGGTGTAATTACAGCAGGTTTATCTGATTCTAATAAACCTGCAACTATTGATTGTGTTTCTAAAATTTTGCTATTATAATTATTGTTTGACCCATTAATATATCCACGTTGATTATTTAAAATATCGGACATGACTGCATTCATCATTATTAATTGATTTGGATATAAGGTTCTTCCGTTTCTACTTAATACAAACATTATATAATAATCCTCTATATATTTTATAATCG
>JACCDY011401821.1_pt1 | contig 11187 bp, 5 predicted proteins | sample 7446391 | NCBI WGS metagenome assembly JACCDY01 (sample SAMN15323451, study PRJNA562643) | freshwater metagenome | isolation source: river surface water | place: USA:Blue River Watershed | collected 2017-08-18
ATACATCTAGCAAAAGCAGCAATCAAACAAGATTCTGTTGGACAGTGAATGATAAATGCATCCTTGATAGGTGTACATTGTTTCAATGTAAGAATAACATTCAATATCGAATCCGTAGATTTAGCGAAATGATATGTTATAGCAATCAAGAAGATTTCATCCTTAGGATGTCTTTCAGCATCAGGAAAATCATTAAGATCATGCGGAATCATTTCAATATCAAAAGATGCCGTAATCATATTTTCAAAGCGAACTATCGATCTGTCAAATCCATGAGCAATTGCTGTTGAATATATTTCTTCATCATTACGAATTCCTGAAATGTCATCAATATCAATTTCAAATATGTATTCGGCTTTCGATATATAATCTCGCGAAGATAAACGTTTATAGTTCTTGATAATGTTCCATCCAGCTAAGTTGATTTCATATTTACGAGAAACAGATCTATAATATGCACTTTTTGAATTGCTGAATGTTTTCACTCCGCGTTGCTCACAATTATTAACCATTGCTGTTAGCATTGATAATGATTTGAAATATATACGAATGAATGTGCTTTGTTCATGCTGGAAGAACATAAAGTTCTTACCTTTAAATGATTCAAGCTGTACAATTTCCATATCGGTTGCATTACTTAATGATTCTACATATCCCTTAACACGAATCTCTGCTTGTTTAACAGTCTCTCTTGGTTTGACCATAATATCAACATAAGGATAAATCCCTTTGATGACAAGAGTAGTCTTTGTTCCACAAGGAGTAATTCCATGAAGATAAATACGATAATCACTTTTTTTAGTTGGCTCAGATACATCATTACCTAAGAACATAATCTCTTCATTGTTTTTGATTTTATTGGAGATTAATTCTCTTAGTTCGGGATCAAGGCACTTCTCACGAGAAATCATAGCTTTAGTCAAGTTATTGACATTAACTATCGATTGACACGTTCCATGAAGTGAAAGCATATTTACCGGTTTTTGAATACTACAAAAGGTATATTTATCTATGAAATGGTTCAATTTTAGCTATAATGACTACGAAGATAAAAAAAGATGCTTATGAAGCATCTATCATATCTTTAAGATGCTTATGAAGCATCTATCTTGTTTATTCTCGGATGTTCTTAATCATGAACGCACGATATGCAATTCCTTTGTTGAAAAAGTGTCGTTCTATGCTTACACCATCATCTCTAATAACCGTCTTGGATGTTGGGAAGTTATATGTACGATAATATAAATTTGCTCTGATATGCATACCTATCAAGCTTTGTAAGTCTGACCATGGAACAGAAATATCAAACTTAGCTTTTTTAATATTTATAATTATAACATCCCTGTAATGCGCATTGCGCTTGACACTTCGCTCTATCTCATTAACAGCATCAATACAATCTTCTTCTACACGCATACAAATACGATTTTCATCAACTACTGATATTACAAATCCTGTTAATGCAATTCCTGTCATTTATATTATTATATCTAATTATTGTTTATATTAATGCTATTAGTTATCAATTTAGAATTCAAACATACTATCACTGACATTTCCAAGATCCGTAGTAGCATTGGTAATAACATCACTGACAGCAGCAGTGCTTGATACAACACGAGTATTGACATAGTCTAGCTCACGCTTTACCTTCTTCTTAATTGCATACTGAACCATCGTTAAGAACATTAAGTTGCGTACAAGCTTAGTATTCAAGCGAGCATTCAATTCACCGGTTGTTAGCTCGCGTCCAGCAACACCACGATTAGCAACACGCTTGTATAGAATATCACCAATGAAACGTAGAGATGTATCATTAATAGCCTGATCGATGTTAATGATTTCAGCTTTATTGCGTACAACAAGATCTCCATTCATTTCTTCAATGCGTGCATACGGATCACGAAGCGTTGCACTTACGAATTTATGAATGACCGGATTAGTACCATTCGATAACTGTGCAACGATTTCATCGAATGTCATGGCATAGTTATAAATATTTACTAATGGAATTTCACGCATCAGCGAATGTACATTTAGTGGCATAATATTCATATCAAGAATATTAACCATGATTACACGAAGTCGAGGATTGGGACCAAGCGAAGCAATTGCAGGCATACCTTCAGCAGGATTTATAGATAGAGTCTTAACATATTCCGAAACCTTAAAGGTGCTATCGATAACATTAGCATTTTCAATCATCGATATTGTCTTAATTGGGTCCTTGGCTTCTTGGAATGTAATAAGCGCATTAGCCGGAACACGAACATCTTGAAGCATATCATTCTGTCCAGCGGCTAAGCCATTGAAGAATCGTAGATCGTATAGATATCCAGTCGCTTGACCAACATATGATAGAATATCATTGAATTTCTTTTCGGCAATTACATTACCGCTAGTCGAATAACCATTGAAGTCGCCTAATAATTTCTTAAGATATGGAACCTTAGATAACGAAATCTTGAAATCGTCAAGTAGAAGTGTTCGAAGACCATATACAAACTTCGACGTTATCAAATCGCCACCAGTATAAATAGGAACAAGCGCTTGCGTTGGTGCAACATTAGGGAAACACGTTGTAAGAATCGATAGTGGTGCGAACGGAAGACTCTTATTATGTTCAAGGTAGTTCTTCGTAAAGTCCTTCTTTAAGTCGAAGTAAAGAGGCGTCGTGGTATCGGTTTCAAGAAGTTCTTTCTGGACGCTCTTCATATCATCAAGTAAAGCACCTATCGAGCTAATAATTTCATCAACATATAGAGGAACAAGATCTACAGCGTTATCATACGATACGCCTTGTAGTGTCTTGTATGATGCGGCAAAGTCAATTTCAGCATCACGGACATTCTCCTTGACAATAGTCGTCATATTAACGATATTTTGTGCAAATACGCCAGGTCCTCCAGAAATATCAAGATGACCAAGAATCTTACGCATCTTCTGACAACGGTCGAGGAATGCAGTACATATACGAATGAACATAGGAATGAGCATACGATACTTCTCGAGCATATGCGGGCTAATCTCTTGCATGGTCGATAGCTCATGAAGCTTAGCACCGGATACCGGATGAACACGATTAATCAAACACTTCATTGTATATGCTAGTGTAGCACTCAATACGGTTGGCGTTCGCGGACAATGATGACGGAATACACGAAGTGCAACATTGGCATCTTCAATGAACTCCTCACTGGCAATTGGTTGTCCAGGAATGACCGGACCAATCGCAGCTGCGGTGGGTGTAGTCGTACAATGGAAATCCTTAATACATTGACCATTCATAGCATCATTTAATGCATTCGCGGCATATGAACCAAAAGCCTTGGTATAGATCTTCTTGTTCTGTACATCATAGATTCCATGTAAGTATTGCGATAGAATAATATTAAATTCTTGAATTAAACCAGTATAAGCTTGCGATGCGACAAGAGTGCTTGTCGGGCGAGGGTTGAACAATAGATTCGAAACATATGTGAATGGATATGAATCACCAGATCGTGGAGTAATATACATACCAGTCGTCTTATCATAACGCATGAATGCATCACGAATGACGGGCATCGTAGCTGTATCAAGAATACCCTTAATATCCTTCTCAAAGCCTTGCATGATGATACGATCTAAGATGCTCTTAACAGCGGGCATGATAGACGGCTTAATCATAAGCGTCGATACAACCGGAAGATACATATATAAGTTATCAATGCATAGAATATCACGACTACTCTCACTCTTATTCTGCTTATTGAAGATCTTTAATAATAGACTCTCTTCAATGTTATAGATACTATCAGGCGTATCACGCGCAGTCGCCTTCTTAATAAGTAAGTCAGGAACAAGACCAGTGAATTTATCAATCATATACTTAACATTAGCAATAAGATGTTCGCATACAGTTTGGAAGTTAGAGAAATCTATAACTACATTTTGTGTTGAAGTAATTTGTAATTTTACTAAATCTCCGGCACAACTACTCATCTGTAAGAATAAGTGCGAAAGCATAGCAAAGACCTTAGTCTGAGAGAATGCATTGATTCGCACGAATGTCATTTCACCAATACGACTAACGACGGCTATTTGTTCAGACATCAATGATGATGGAATAGCTTTAAGACGACCATTATTGAATAGTGCTTCGCGCTCTTCGTATAATAGAGGCTTGAGCTTGCGGAATAACTCCTTATCCTCAGGTGATAGACGAATCAAATCATTAGCATCAGCACATCCAATTACGGCATATACATTTAAGATGAATAGTTTGACGGCACTATGCATTTGCGCTAATGTTCGTAAAGGCGCAATGACAAATTCATGGAAACACATGTAGATATCATTCGACGATTGGTTAATCGCCTCAGACTCTTCAATGGCCTTGATGATCATAGCATACTTCTCATCACGAGACTTATTATCAATGATAGCACGCTTTAGATGGCGGATACGCTCACGAATCGAAAGAACTTGTTCTCCGGCACGCCTCTTAGTATATACATCATTGAGGACACTGGTAATACGCTCACGGAAGTCCTTTACAATCTTATAATCAGTTAATTTATTAATCTTAACTTCAGTTTCAACAGTCTTATCCTTGAGCGTCTTCTTAAGTTCCTCAACGTATTCATCCGACGGAAGATCGCCTTCAAACTCAAGAGATTCATTGAGGATATCTAAATCATTATTAACATAGTTGCTTTCAGCAATATTAACAGATTCTTGAGTAGTTGCATTCATTACACGGTAATACGTAAGAAGCTCATTACGCTTGATAACACCATAACGACGATTAATCTCAGCAACCAACTCAGTAATGACATGACGCGTAAGTTGATCTTCAGGAACCTTATTCTTATAATGCTTGTAGATAGCATTTACTTCAGCTACAATCTTTCGCATATTATCTTGTGTATAGATACCCGAATCGATATGCTTCGACTTATCGAAGATATTGATAAGAATACCAGACCAGATGTTGCCAACTTCAGGAACAAGAGAAATTTGTTCGTTATCAAGATTATCTTGTTCAGACAAGTCTCGGAACTTCTTATTACCATTATCGAAGACGCGGCGATAGAACTCGACTAAGAGTGGTAGGCGAACATATAGCTCAATAGCGCCTTCAATGACTTCATCACCATCAGCACCACCCATGATTAGACGCGTAGGACTCTTGGTAATAGCATTATGCGAAGAGCTCGGATTCTTGAACATAGCACTAATTCCAGCAACTGACATAACCTTACCAGCAATTGCCTTAATCGTTAGCATGAAATACGTATCATCAATAGCAAATATACTGACTGTGTTCTCACGACGATGAGCATCAATCATTCGTACTAAAAGATGATTTAGAACATTGACAACAGTAGTTGCACGTTGAATTTCAGAACCAGTAGTGCTCATACCAGTTAGACCATATAATAGACCTTGAAGGAATCCATTATCAATCTGAGTTCGGTAGATTGATGGATCCTCATTCATACCACGCATAACAAGTAAATCATCGAAATCGGCAATCGTGGCAATATTCTTAAATTCATCTAGCGATACAACACGACGGATAAGCTGACCGACAGCATCATTCGTTGCCATAACACTGAATCGAACATTCTTATTACGGAACTCTATAGCAACTGCCTTAATGGCTTCAACTGCAGCAGTAATAGCAGCATCTTCTGAAAGCGCGGTAATACTAGTCTTAGTGCCATTAACAGCAATCTCAGTCTTATATACTAGTGAAGCAACACGATTTCCAGATATGCGAGCAAGCGATGCCTGTTGAGCATTCATCTCAGCCATAAATACCTTGATAAATTTCATAAAATCTTCAAGAAGTTCATCCTTGACTAGCGAGAGATCTACAACACCAAACTTGAACATCTCGAAGATATACTTAGTGTTTCCAATACGACCGAACAACGTAACGACGAATTGGACAATACGTTGCATCGTATTGATGTTCAATGATGGAATGACATCACGTAGATTCTGAAGGTCGGCATGACACTTAAGGATACGTAATTTATCAATCGAATGACGATTGAAGTTAATACCTAGAAGATCCGGATCTACACGATCAGCCTGAGCAATACCAACTTCCGTATCCTTGTATGTGACGATGCGCTTCAAGTCATTGGTCTCAGTGAGAACTTCAAGACCAGATGCGTTAGTCTCAAGTGCTGATACCCAAATATAATTTACTAAATTTTTATAAATATTACTTGGAGCCATGAGGATGTTCTTCTCAGACTTGAGGTTGCCATACTTCTCACTGATAGTAATAAAGTATGAAATAATATTCTTGAGAACAACTACACCTTCAACAGCTCGTCGGCAACGCTCATATAGCTTAGCTGCACGTTCGCCACCAACACGTTCAATAAGAAAAGATGAAGGCTTCTCATTAACAGATTTATATTTCTTTTCAACGAAATCGGGAGCATCGATGATAGCATCATCAACAGGAGCACCAACTGAGTTCTTAGCAAGCGTCTCGAAAACGCGAATGACGTTATCACCAGCACTGACATCATACCACTTAGCAATAACACGAGTCGCGCTTAGAAGCTTTTGAAGGTCTGCTACAGCATCGGGATTCTTCGTAACGGTCTCAGTGAAATGAAGTAGATATAAATCAATTGCTTCAACAGTCTTATAAAGACCAATACGTGCATCACATTGCCACTTATAGATAAGCTTTAACTTCTCCTTCGAGATCTTATCATTCGAGTTGCGCGCTTCGTTATACATATCAATCTCAAGACCCATACCAGCCTTATTATCATTAATATTATTTATGATTTCAGTATATTCAGACTGAATCTTGCTGATAGCTTCACCAATAGTCTTACCAACGGATTTAGTATAATCCTTTGAATATGACGCGATTTCTTTATTCGTCTGGTTAAGATTCGTGCGGAATACAGCGATATTGCGATAGAACTCTACCTTCTTAACTGCGACCTTCATCTTCTCAAGAGCATTAAGCATACCAACGATGTTAATCTTTGACGAATCAACACTGAATAGTTCATTCATGCTTTCTACGGATCCGCCGCTCTTACGCATAGTATCGTATAGATTACGGATTTCGTCATTACCTTCATTTACGGTAGTAATAAGGTCAAGGCATACCTTTGCGAAAAGCTTAGTCTCCGATGTTTGGTCAAGAGCAAGAGCACGCTCCGATAGATCACGAACTAACGATAGGAAACGTTCCTTAACTTCCTTAGAATCAATCTGCATATTTTGATTGAGTTCTAATAAATATTGATATAACTTAGTGTTTCGCTCAGTCGAATCAACAAACTCCTTCATACGCGAGAACGTATCAAAGAATACCAACGTCTTTTCATCATAATCAATCTTCTTACCAAGTTGTTCAGACATATTATCAAGTGTGCTAACTAACATATCAAGCTTGGAACCAAATGCAGCTACAAATTTATTAACTGAAGTTCGTAGAGTATCACGATGCTCACGGAGACGATCGGCTAAGTGTTCAGTTGATGTGGTAACTGTATTTAAAGCACCAGCATCTACATCACCACCTTGACGCTCAGCACGTTTCTTATCTTCATACTCAACAAATTCCTTAACATCTTCCTTATCACCGCCTGCGTGTTCAAGATATTCCTCAAGAATGCGCTTAATACCATCCTTAATAGCACGCATCGTTTTAACAACTGGGCACATCTCTTCCTTTACACCACCGAGCTTATTAACACTCGAGATACCAAGAGAGATACTACCAGCGGTAATCTCATTAGAGCCGCCACTACCAGACATAGTCTTAACCGCCTCAGTTGCTTGTTCGCATTGACGCTTTAGTTCCTCTGGCTTAGTAAGAAGAGCCTTAGCATCCTTGATAGCCTTAGCTAACTTACTTACTTGTAAATCAAGATCTTTAACAACATCCTTATCTTGAATCTTCTTACTCAACTCCTTAACCTTCTCACCGAATGTTTCCATTCGATGGATCTTACGCTCTAGACCCTTTTCTAATGAACCTGCGCCTTTCTTAGCCCAATCAATCGCGCTTAATGCCTTTTGAAATACGGATTGATTACCAGCGCCTTGGATTCCTCCAAACGAACGTAAAATATTATCTAAGTTTCCGCCACATGCAGATATGGCAGCAGGAGTAGAAGCTACACCACGACCAGTGATAGTTCCACTTCCTGTAATATGCATATTAATATTACCAGCCGAGCAAGCGACAGCATTACTAATCTCGTTAAATGTTTCCTTCATTTTACTATCGATGATATGTTAATATGCTTCTATATATCAGTGATAGATGAATAAATAGAAATGTATATTATTAATATTCAATTATCAGATGAGTAATGAATATTAATAATATATAAAAATAGGATAGATAGTCTGAGACGCGTTTAAATAATATATAATTAATTATATATTGCAGGAACATAATATATACTCACTACATACTAATCATATTTTTATAAAATATAGATTTATATAATTCTTAATTAGTTGTTCTGCATAACTATCATAATTCATAATATATAAATATACAACACTATGGCTTCAGGTGGAAAATCTGTTTATCAGAATCTATTATGTCTAATTAAAGACAAGGCACCGCGCCTCCATAACGTTATATCGATGGTTTGTATCGAAGGAACATTCCGTAATGACAAGTTTGCAAACACATTCCTCATGCCTAATGATAAATTAATTAAACATCTTGAGAAGCTTGTAGATACTGATAAGGATAAGGAGGTTATTGAGATTCTCCGCTCGATGATCCTTAAGGGTCATTTAAGCAAGAGTGAATTCAAGAAGGATGCAGTTATTGGAACCATTCAATATGGCAAGCGTGTATTGGCCGATCCTGCAGCTGTTGGTAAGCTACTAAATCAGACTAGCGATAAGATTGTTAATATTCGAACGAATGCTATTGTCAGTATTGTATATGAATATGCTGGCGATGTTCCTCCGGAAACTACTGAAGGTGTTGAGACCCGCCCAGTTCCTGTTGTAGCTGGTGGAATGCATATTGTTAAGAATGAAGATTTTGAAGCTGTAAAGAACTTCAGTGATAAGCTTGTTATTCATGGTGATAAGAAGGCGACTCTATGCAACTTCTTCAAAGCTGTATCCGCTGGATTAGCATATCTCAAGGAAGCTGATATAGAACGTTTCCATAAGGCTAAGTTCTATCTTGCAGCAAATCCAGTAGTTGCTTGGTACTTCATGACTATGCAAGGTTGTGAATACGCACTTCTAAAACCTCAAGAAGTTAAAAAAATACAATTACAATTAGTATCAGAAGAAGTTATTCGCGAAGCTGAGCATTCCAACCATTATAAGTTCAATAATGAACTAATGCAAGAGCTTCTACGTCTTCGTAAAGAGATGATTGATAATACTGATAAGGGGCATATTGCACAAGGCATCAAGGCTATCTACATTAAGATGCTTCCTAAGTTCATCGATGCTGGTGTATTTATTAAGGATATTCCTATAGATCTCAAGATTCGTATGGATGAACTACGGTTCATGCATGAAAATTCCGTTAATTCATTTGATGAAATAGAAAAAGCTATTACTGATTTATCATTCACCAAGAATTACTATGATGCTAAGTCGTGCATTACAATCGCTGATGAAGAATTTCTTAATATGGCGGTTCAACCGAAGGAATTGATTGCTAGTCTTCATGAGGCTTATATTCGTTCCATCTACTTGGTATATATGCCATTAACTGAAGAAGTTGAGGCTAAGTTATCTAAGCTCTTGGAAACTCGTTGTGGTGGTGCTATTACTGGCGGAAACCCAGCTTCTATTAATACTGTTGTATTCTCTGGTGGTGCCGCTCGTCGTGCGCTTGTAAAGATAGCTCGTCCGCACGATCTCAAGGCGCTTGTGCGACTACTCTCTGCCAAGGAGCGCGAGGAACTCAAGCAGCTTCTATAAATATCTCACATATAAAAAAATATAAATATATATCTACAACCACTCCTCTGCAGTGTCATGAGCATCATGCTGATATGTAAATGAACTTAATGAATTAGAACTTGGAGTCCGCATCTTTAGATTCATTATTTCTATTTCCTTATCTCGCAATTGAACCTCTCTGGTCAATATAACTATATCTTTATTTTTTAATTCCAATGCATGCTCTAACTCTATTATCTTAGCTTTTAGTGCATCAAACAAGCTACAAGAATTAGTAGATGATTGGTCTGAATGTTCATACTGATTTTCTTCATCGAACTCTGTAAGATCATCATCTACTTCAATCTCAGGTTGTATAATAGATGGTTTGAAGAATTGGATATTTTTTTTATTTCCAAATAACATACTATCGACCCATTGCATATAATGGTTTGCAGTCTCATTAGTTGGAATCAATGTAAATATGAATCTCTTAAAGCATGGATATGAAAGATATTTATCTCTACCGCTTTGTGTATTAATCCATGTTGTATCTATGGTTGATGGTATTGTTGTGTTAAAGTTCGATTCTATATCATATACAGAGAAGTAAATATTAAATAATGTATTCTCTCCTCGCAGCGTAATATTAATATGCTTCAATGTCTCAGGATAGGTATTTTCATCTATAGCGATAACATCCAATGAAGGATAGTCCATAATTAGTTTCTTATATATAGAATATATCCATCGATAATATATATATATCATTAATACTTAATATGAGTGATAACTGGAAGTCTCTTTTATATAACGGTTTATTAACCGAAAGCGGAAAGACTCCTCGTGTGTATTCTGGTATGATTACCAAACCTATTGCACATGAACAAACTCGTGAGATAATGACTCGCGATCCATCAATTGAAAGTTCTAATATGCAGTCTCGTGGCTTACAGCGCAAACATAAAAATAAAACATCTACGCATCGCGCAATGAGCTTCTTACCGCAAGAATAGATTACTTATAAGAAACAATCTTAACGGCCAATACTAATGTAAAGATATCATTATCAATAGTTGCTCTAAAGACCATCATATTCTCACGATCTACAAACACACTAATCTTATCACTGATAAGTGATGTAGCTAAGCTCTGAATGTATTGAATGCGAACTGTAGTTGAAATAAATTCATTATCAGGTAAGGAACAATTAATCTTAAACAATTCAGCATTTGTGAAGATATGATTAACATCAATTGTCTTTGAATTGCTGTCATA
>JACCDY011364564.1_pt1 | contig 11186 bp, 12 predicted proteins | sample 7446391 | NCBI WGS metagenome assembly JACCDY01 (sample SAMN15323451, study PRJNA562643) | freshwater metagenome | isolation source: river surface water | place: USA:Blue River Watershed | collected 2017-08-18
ATGCACTGTTGAAATTGTTTCGTTTGAAAAAGCGTCAATGCCAAAATTGCATTTGCATTTGGCGGTAGCGCCAACCAAAATGAACGACCGTTACGAGTGGTTTTTAGAAAAAGCAACCGAAATTGGCATTCAAGAAATTTCACCTATCATTTGTGATCGTTCAGAAAGAAAAATCATCAATCCGGAGCGTTTTGAAAAAATTATTCTTTCAGCAATGAAACAATCGAACGCTTTGTACTTACCTAAATTAAATCCAGCAATATCTTTTAAAGAATTTGTAAAACAAAAAAACGAAGGACTACAACTTATTGCCCATTGCGAAGAAACCGATAAAAAAACATTAAAAACTGTATTGCAACCCAATACCGATGTAACTATTTTAATTGGTCCCGAAGGTGATTTTTCTGAAAAAGAAATCGTACTAGCATTAGAACAACACTACATTCCTGTTACTTTAGGCACTACGAGACTTCGTACTGAAACTGCTGCTGTGGTAGCTTGCCACAGTGTGGTATTCTTCAATGAGAATTAAAATCAATGCAACTTACACACGCAAATACACATTTCGAAAAAAGAAGTTTTCCAATCACCTTAGTGTGTGATCATATCTATTTTCAACAAAACTTAGGCTCATTGTTCCGAATTGGAGAAGCTTTCGGAATTGAAAAAATCATTTTTATTGGCAAGAACATTCCATTGACTCCTAGGAAAATCAATAAAACTTCACGCAGTACTCATTTACAAATTCCACATAGTATTATAGAAGAAACGACTGAAGCTATCGCATTATTACAAGAAGAAGAATACCACATTATTGCATTAGAAATCACAAGCACAAGTAATCCGATTCAACAATTGTCGGTTCCTAAAAATAAAAAAGTTGCTTTATTAATTGGCAATGAAATTGAGGGTATTAGTTCCGATTTATTGGCTATTGCTAACCAAATAACCCATATTACGATGTATGGCAACAACAGCAGTATGAATGTAGTTCAAGCGACTAGTATTGCACTATATGAAATAAGCAATCGAATGAATGAATTGCCCAAATGAATTGATTTTTTTGATTCTTTTCCTATCTTTATAACTTAATGTCAGTTTATTAAATCCAATTCATAAATGATTACACCCAAAACAATTGCAAACGGAATTCTAAGATCGATTGGTTTTTTGGTACTTATTGGAATATCGCTCTATTTTATATACCAAATTCAGGCAGTAATTGTGTACTTAATAGTTTCATTAATTCTCACGCTTATTGGTAAACCCATTATGAGTTTTTTAAAAACCAGATTGCGATTTCCTAATACATTAGCAACCATAACTACATTAATTTTCTTTTTCCTACTTATCGTTGGGTTTATTTCGTTGTTTATTCCTTTGATATTATCGCAAAGCGAAAGCTTGTCATTACTCAACACCGCCGAAATTGAGCAAAACATCAATCAGCTAATTCATCAAATTGTAGTGTTCTTAGACAATCACAATGTAGATTCTGCACGTTTTTTAAAAGAAACCAATATCAGTTCTAAAATTGATTTCAATTTTGTACCGCAATTATTGAATACTATTCTCAATACTATTAGCAGTTTTGGCGTTGGCTTAGCCTCTGTATTTTTTATCACTTTTTTCTTTTTGAAAGATAAGGCATACTTTATTGAAAACTTAAAACTCCTAATCCCAGACTCACACGAAGCTCCTATCATTAATTCATTGGATAAAATTAATCACTTACTCTCGCGCTACTTTATTGGGTTACTACTCCAGCTAGGAATCGTGTTTATTTTATATCTAATTGTATTGTCCATTTTTGGAATTTCAAATGCCTTCATCATTGCTTTCTTATGCGCTGTTCTTAATATCATTCCTTATATCGGACCACTAATTGCATCCATAATCGCTGCTGTTTTAACCATGATAAGTCATTTAGGCAATGACTTTCAAACCGAAACCTTGCCTATTACAATTTATATTTTGATCGGATTTTGGATCGTACAACTAATTGATAACAATCTGTCCCAACCGATTATTTTTTCGAAGAGTGTAAGCTCGCATCCCTTAGAAATTTTCTTGGTGATCCTAATTGCTGGGTTTCTTTCTGGTATAGTAGGAATGGTGATCGCAGTGCCTTTGTACACTATTTTAAAAGTGATTGGGAAAGAATTTTTCCCTAATAATGTGGTGATTCAATTATTAACTAAAAATATCTAGACTTGGATTTAGCCATTTTAAATCCTAGCATTCAGGAATTCATTCAAAAGCAAATCGGAATATCGGTTGCAAAATTAGCGCTGCAAAAAAATCCGTTTCCAGAAGTGGAATGGATTGCTATATTGAACCAAATTGAAGCCAAAACAAAAGCAAAAGAAAAATTACCTAGTTGGTATAACACCGCTAATATTATCTATCCCTCAAAGATTTCGGTGGAGCAAACCTCTTCGGAAAGCACAGCCCAATACAAATCAAGCCTTATACAAGGAGAAAACCTTATTGATTTAACGGGCGGATTTGGTGTAGATGACTTTTACTTTACCAAACAATTTACATCCGTAACCCATTGCGAAATCAATTCGGATTTATCCACAATTGTAAAGCATAATTTTGAGCAATTGGGCGTTACCAATATAGACTGCATTCCAGGAGATAGCCAAGCTACACTAGAAACACTTCCAACAAAATGGGATTGGATGTACATTGATCCTTCACGACGTAATGATGCCAAAGGCAAAGTCTTTATGCTCAAAGATTGTTTGCCCAATGTTCCTGAAAATTTAAATTCCTATTTTGAAAAGTCGGATGCTATTTTAATTAAAACAGCTCCCTTATTAGATGTAGCAGCTGGCCTTTCTGAATTGCAGAATGTTAAAGCAATACATATTGTAGCTTTGGAAAACGAAGTCAAAGAATTACTTTGGGAATTGCACAAAAATTACTCTGGCGTAACAACTATCAAAACAGTAAATATCACTAAAGAAGCAAATACTACTTTTGAATTTAATCTTAACGAAGATGGTGTCGAGGCGAGTTATTCGTTACCAAAACGCTATGTGTACGAGCCTAATAGCGCCATTATGAAATCGGGTGGGTTTAATGAAATCAGTATGCAATACCAATTGGATAAATTACACAAGCATTCGCATTTGTACACTTCGAATGATTTAATTGATTTTCCAGGACGTGTGTTTGAAATACAACACAACTTTCCCTACTCAAAAAAGGAAATCAAAACACATCTTGAAAATACCAAGCACAATATTACCACACGTAATTTTCCCGAAACGGTTGAAGTAATTCGCAAAAAATGGAAAATCAAAGAAGGAGGAAATTCCTATTGTTTTTGTACAACCGATATGAAAAATGATAAAATAGTTTTACTTTGCACCAAAATAAAATAACCATGAAAAACGCAGTTGCAATCGCTTTCTTTTTGATCAGTTTTGTCACATTGGCACAAAAACCATGTGAATACACCACTAACGTAACCGATTCTATTGGCACTTATAAATCTACCAAAGAATACATGATTGCTGAGAAAAACTTTGGCGAAACGGCTAGTTACATATTCTTTTCATTAGCAGTTGCTGATGGAATGCCTTTGTTGAACGTACAATTAATTCAAAAAAGCAAAGGCTTCATAAAAGCCAATTGTTTTGACAAAAATTCTAAATTATTTTTACAATTAAACAATGGTAAAGTTGTAACGTTGATCCATATTGACCAGGAAAACTGTGGGTCGATGCTTCGCGATGACAAAGGATTTGACAATCGCTTGACACCCGGAACTTTTATGTTTATGAAAGATAGTTTTGACGAATTGAAAAAATCACCGGTGTCGATGATGCGCATCAAATACTTGACGGATACTGAAGATTATGTACTAAAAAAACAATTCACATCGGAATTGAATAATGAAGTATACGAACCTGAAACCTATTTTATCCAAAATATTGACTGTGCCAAATAATCAATTGTAAAGTCAATTAATTACATAGCCATTTAGTATTGGAAACTTTCTCTTTAGCAGCATTTTTTAAATTATAATGCCACCACTCCGAATCAAAGGAAACGAAACCGCTTTTCTGCATGATTCTTTTGAGAAGTATTCTATTCTTCTTCACTTCATCTGGAAGATTGTCAAAATAATGACTGGCTTCAGGACCAAAAAAATCAAAGGATGTACCCATGTCTAATTGTTTTCCATCAGTATCGACTAAAGTAATATCGACCGCTCCTCCTCTATTATGTATTGAGCCTTTGGCGGGATCAGCTACATAGTCGGGATTGGAAACAATTTGCCACATTCTTTTTTGGATATCCAAAGGACGGTAACAATCAAAAAGTTGAATACGATATCCTTTTTTCATGAATTTGGTATTGGCTTTTACCAGCGCTTTTACCGTTTTTAAACGCAAAAAACATTCGGCACAATCGTACACTTTTGCTTTCAAAAAATTATCTTCTGTGGCATACTTCATATCATAGACAAAGTCAGCACTATAGTCTTTCAAATTAACAAAAGTAGTGTCAGCAATTACTACTTCCTGCTGAGAATACAGCCGAGAAGTACCGAAAAATAAAACCAATAGTAAAAAAGAGAAAATCAATCGCATCGCGTAGTATTCTAAAATTATTAGCTAAAAGTATTTCTTTTTTTTGACTCTATAGCACCACTTTTATTAAATTTGAGTTCGGCAAATGCTAACCCAATAGAAAGTCTTATTTTTGACTAAATTTAAATCGTTATGAAAATCCAATCGGTACTTTTATTATTTTATTTTTTTTTAATCAGTAGTCCACTATTGGCTCAAGCCAAAAAAACAATTCCGGTTAGTCAAATTGAATTTCAGTCAGCTGAATACGCAAATAAAATGTATTATTTAGCCAGTCACTATGGTAAATACCAAACATTATTAGACTCCGTAAAAGGAACTAACGACGGGAAATTAGTTTTCAAAAAAGACCAAAAATATGTGGAAGGAATCTATATGCTTGCCACTCCCGACAAAAAAATAGAATTGGAATTCATGATGGATGCCAACCAAAAATTTAGTATCCAAGTTACTAACCCAACGGATAAAACAGTAGCCATAAGCAACTCTATTCTAAACCAAGATTTCAATGTGTTCAATTCCTTTTTCAAAACCAAAATGGAAGGAATGAAAGCGTTAGAAAAAAATCTGGCCGATAAAAAGACCAAACAAGACAGTGCTATTGTTATTCAAGATTTGAAGAAAATTCAAAGCGAAATCAATCTCTATAAAAACAATTACATTCAGGCGAATCCAGAAAATACGTTAGCCTTGTTATTTCGAATGAGTCAGCCTATTGACAACTTTTCAAACAAACCGGCTGAAGAAAAACTAGCCACTAAAACGGATTCTATTGCTTATTTGAAAAAGCATTTTTTTGACGGTATCAATTTTAAAGACAATCGTTTGTTGCGCAATCCCTTTTTAGAAAACCGCATCACTACCTATTTCAACACATTTGTTCCTGTGACCCCTGAAGCGGTTACTGCTGAAATCAACCAAATTTTAAACCAAACTGATCTTCCTAACGGAGACGTTTTCAAATACCTAAGCCTCCATTTTGTTGATTTGTATGCCGAACCAAAAATCATGGGAATGGATCGCGTGTTCATTAATATTTACAATACCTATTTCAAAAACAAAGAGTACCCTTGGCTACAGCTCAAACAAAAAGAATTCTTTAAGTTCAAAGTGGCTAGTATCAAAGACAATTTAGTAGGCGATAAAGGACGTAATTTATTCATGCTAACCCAAGATCAAAAACGAATTGATTTGTATGACATTAAAGCCAAATACACCATCGTTGCTTTTTGGGATCCTACTTGTGGGCATTGTGCTACCGAAATTCCAAAAATGCACCAATTGTATGAAACCGAATGGAAACAAAAAGGAGTGGTCGTTTTTGCTGTAAACAACAACACCAATGAAATGGCAAAATGGAAAGAGTTTATAGAAAAAGAAAAACTATCCGATTGGACTAATGTATATCCGGCTCCAGTAGTGACCGGAAATTATACTAAAGAAGATGTCGATTTTCAAACCTTGTACAATGTGAGACAAACTCCGGTGATCTACCTTTTGGACCAAGACAAAAAAATTATTGCTAAAAAAGTAGGTCCCGAAAATTACACTAAAATCATAGAGCAATTGGAGAAGAAAAAATAAAATTATCTTCTTTAGAGTTAATAACTATTTTTTTATTTAAAGTAATCTGAACTTTCTGTTTGTTACATTTGTTTCGATGAAATTAAAACCGCTACATACCACTACTACACTTGAGTTTTACACTCCTGATTTTTCTACAGAGGCACCACTACCCTATGTAGACGCTGGTTTGCGCGCTGGTTTTCCATCACCCGCTGACGATTTTATCGAATTGTCAATAGACATCAATAAAGAATACATCAAAAATAGAGACTGTACTTTTTTTGCTAAGGTAAAAGGACATTCCATGAAGAATGCCGGAATCTATGATGGCGATTTACTCATCATAGACAAAAGTTTAGAGCCTCAAAACGACAAAATTGCGGTCTGCCAAATTGATGGCAACTTTACAGTAAAGCGCATTAAAATTGAACACAATATAGTGTGGCTAATTGCCGAAAATGAAGATTTTGAACCCATCAAAGTCACTCCAGAAAACGAATTGATTATTTGGGGCATCGTAACCGCATCCATCAAAAAATTCTAATGTTTGCACTCGTAGATTGTAATAATTTCTATGCCTCTTGTCAAAGGGTATTTGAACCGCATTTAATTGGAAAACCAGTGGTTATCCTTTCTAATAATGACGGTTGTATTATTGCGCGTTCCAATGAGGCCAAAGCATTGGGCATTCCCATGGGAGCACCCGCTTTTCAATTGGAGACGTTATTTAAAAAAAATCAAGTGCAAGTGTATTCTTCTAATTATGCATTGTACGGCGACATGAGTAGTCGAGTGATGAATCTCCTTACTACCTTCACGCCTGAAATTGAAGTATACAGCATTGACGAAGCCTTTTTAAAATTCAAAGGATTTGAATTGTTTGACTTGGAAGAATACGGAATCAAAATGCAACGTACCGTTACTAAAGGTACCGGAATTCCTGTAAGTATTGGTTTTGCACCCACAAAAGCATTAGCAAAAGTGGCCAATAAGATTGCTAAAAAATTCCCAGAGCGAACCAAAAGCGTCTACGTAATCGATTCGGAAGAAAAGAGAATCAAGGCATTGAAATGGACTAAAATTGCAGATGTTTGGGGCATTGGACGACGCTATGCCAAACGCCTAGAATCACTCAATATCAAAACGGCTTATGCTTTTACTCAATTATCAGACGATTGGGTACGTAAAGAAATGTCGGTAGTAGGGCTACGATTAAAGCGTGAACTGGAAGGTAAGCCGACCTTAGATTTAGAAAAAGCTTTCAATAAAAAAGCCATTGCGACCACGCGTTCTTTCGAAAAAACCTACACTACATTCGATCAAGTTTCAGAACGAGTGGCTACTTTTACAGCCCATTGCGCCGAAAAAATACGAAAACAACAAAGTCAGTGTAACTTAGTTATGGTATTTGTCAAAACCAACGGATTTAATCCTGATGCACCACAATATTCCCGAAGTATTACCATTAAAACAGATTACCCAACCGATTCCACTATCGATCTCAACCGCTATGCACAAATAGGTTTGAAAGCTATTTTTAAAGAAGGATATCAGTACAAAAAAGCAGGCGTAATTTGTATGGGGTTAACCCCAAATGCAACAGTGCAATTGTCCTTGTTTACCACTGCCAATCCAAAACACCAACCCTTAATGCGCGTGGTAGACCGACTTAATCATTCCATAGGAAAAACCGTAGTACGTTTTGCAACCCAGTCTATTGGTAGACAATGGAAAATGAAACAAGAAAAACTATCCCAACGCTATACTACCAATATCAAAGAAGTAGTCGAAATTGAATTGTAATTCAATTAAGTATAATCCAAAAACAAAAAAACCTACTGTTTCCAGTAGGTTTATGATGTGAGCGCTATAGATTTAAAATCGAACCAACTAATTGATTTTATGAAGGTTATGGATTCAATATAATGTAAAAATGACCTGTAGATGAATTTAAGTTTATACCTTATTTTTAATTCCTGTAATTTTACAATAAGTAATATATAGGTTGAATGTAAATGAATTTAAATAAAAATTTTTTATCAAAAAATCCAAATTAAGTCAAAGATTTAAACTTTAATAATCAATTTATTGTCATAAATAATCTATGTAAAATTAGCTTTATCAGTACACTTTTAACTTACGATTTACAAGTACTACTTGTTTATTTATAAATAGTCTAAAATTAAAAAAGGTGTCAATTAACACCTTTTAAAAAAATAAACTTTTTAAATAAACTAATTGGTTTTAAAACTCCAAACCTGTCCTCTGGTTTCACCACCTTTATTATCTCTAACCACTACTTTCCAATAGTACGTATTAGTAGCTTGTAAAGTAGCCTCGAACGATGTTACTGTTTTATTATCAACAACTTTTATAGTAGGATTTAATTCTGTTCCTAAATACACATCAAAGGAAAGAACATCATTGAGGTCAACATCAGAACCTGTCCATTTTAGTGTGGTTGTAGTCCCTGTAATAGTTGCATCATTAGTTGGAGATACCAATTGAGGTATAAACGGAATATGATTGGAAACCGCAACTCCCTCAGTATAAAAACTATTTGTTGATGAATAAGCACTTGATGCATTTTTACTGTCAGTAGCCTTAACTCTCCAATAATAAGCTTTCCCCTTGTCAAGAGTTACTGTTTGTAAAGGAATAGATACATCAGTAGTACTTGAAATTTGTGCAAACTTATTATCAGTTGCAATTTGTAACTGATATACAATTGGATTTTTTTCGGCATCAGTTGACACACTCCATTCAAAACTAACTATATTACTTATACATAATTTGTTAGAAGCAGGAGCAACTAAAGAGGGTACTGTAGGTGCCATGTTTTGAGGTTCTGGAGTTGGGTCACTTCCACCCCCACAAGAAATTAATACCAGACTCATTATAATACTATATAAAATTTTATTTTTCATATTTATTCTTTAATTATAATTAAACTAACTGGTGTATCTGAATGGGTTTTAGCTATATATACCCCACTAGATTGATTCTCTAAACTCAATTGTATTTTTTGATTTAAAACTGGATAAATACCTTTCGAAATTAATATCGAGTTAATCGAAAATAACTCCACATATATTTCTTTTTTAGTTGTAGGAATAGATATTTCAAATAATCCTTTAGTTGGATTTGGATATACTGCAATTCCAGATGGTAAATCGGAAATAGTTTTTGAATAAATTCCTTCACAAGCAACAGAAGACTTAACCACAATTAGATCTCCCTGATTCACATCAACATTAAAAGTAGATTGATCTGTTGTGAACTTAGTAGAACCATTAAGAATAACTTCAAATGGAGCGGTACCTCCGGTTATTTCAACAACAACCGATTTTGATAAAATACCTGATGTTTTTCCGGTTAAGGTACCTCCCTTAACGATTGTTAAATTATAGCATTGTTTATAAGAATCGTTAGGCACTTTTATACATAATTCGTAATCTCCTGGCGCCAGATTTTCAATGGTTAGATCTGTAGTGAAATTATAATCTGTTCCAGCAAGGGTTGCTAAATAGTGTATCCCTTCGGTTGCCTTAATGGTAATTTTAGCATTGTTTTTACCTGAGCATGTTTCACCAAAGGTTTGAATAGTAAAATTATTATATGGTAATATTAGACATCCTTTTGAATCTACTTTTTGATTTTCAGGTGTATTAGGGCATTGATCAAATTTGTTTTCAACACCATCGTTATCATAATCAAGATTAATTAACTCGGCTGCACCAATATCAATTTTGGAATCTATTCCACTTATTCTAGCGTTACCAAAAAAATCAAAATCAGGTAACAGAATCGGCAAATCAAGAGTCCCTTTATCTATACAAGGCGAACTCTTTTTTATTGCAGGAATATTGCCATCTATAAAAGATGGATCCCCTTCAAAATTATTCTCCTTTACAGCCTTTTTATAAACTCCCCCTCCATCATTTTGAGCAAAACTTCCCTTGGGATTGTTAAAAACAATATTATTCTTGGCAGTGAAGGTACAATTGTCTCCATAAACCGCCTGGCCCCACGGTCCTTCTGAAGTATTGTTAGTAATAGTGTTATTTATTATGTAAGTATTGGTCTCGCATAAGATACCCGAACCTGCCCCCCAATAATATGTTATATAATTGCCACTAATGAAATTATTAATTATCTCCGGAATTCCAAATGCAGGACCTGTATAGATACCTCCGCCATCCCATGCAATATTATTAGTGATTTTATTATTGATAATTTTTGGTGATGATAATACTGTAGATATGCCTTGGCCATTATTATGATTAATAACGTTACTTTTTATTAACACATTTCCCTCAATGGCAATAACTTCTATTCCTCCTGCATCATTGTTTTCCATTAAGTTATTTCTAATTAATAATTGGTCGTTTCCAGTGACATTAAAGTTATTGTTCGCTCTTAGTGTTAGCATGCCCCAGGATTTATTATTTCTAAAAGTATTATTTTCAATAATAGCATTTTTAGATTTCCATATATAAATAGCTACAGCATGATCAGCTTCATTATTGTCGAAAATACAATCTCTAACTATAATATCAGAGTAATAGGCTTTTATACAAGCACCAGTGTGGCATTGACTGGATCCCCATTGATAACCTTTAGCGTTATTGTTTTTAAAAATACATTTTTCGAATATAAAACCATTGTTGTTGTTTAGTCTAATTGCTCCGCCGTAGTATGATGATGCTCCATCGGAACAGATGGGATTAAAATTTCTGAAATAGCTAATATTGGTATAACGTATTGTAGAATTAACATTATTGTTTGTAAAATCAATTCCATTCCACCCATTTACCTCAGTTTTAAAAGTGGAATAGTCAATATGGTTATTTCTATCCCAAAAATTAAGTGTGTCTAATGAGCTAAAGGTTATTCTTTCATCTTCCGTACCTATTGATTTTAGATTTCCCTCTACTCTAATGCCGCAATACTCTTTTAATAATCTTTCACCACCAGTTTTAACATCAACAAGTTAATATTTTTGAACAA
>JACCDY010605503.1_pt1 | contig 11180 bp, 10 predicted proteins | sample 7446391 | NCBI WGS metagenome assembly JACCDY01 (sample SAMN15323451, study PRJNA562643) | freshwater metagenome | isolation source: river surface water | place: USA:Blue River Watershed | collected 2017-08-18
ACCTACGACAAAGAAGGCTACGGCACCCCCGCTTACAACAAAGCACAAACAGCCTTGACCAATGAGTTGATGGGCATTCGCTTCACGGCCAAGACCATTGAAAAACTGTGCGAATCTGTGCGCGGCCAAGTGGACGATGTGCGCAAGAACGAACGCGAATTGCGCCGCATCATTGTGGACAAATGCGGTTATCCGCAAGAACAGTTCATCGCCGACTTCAGCGGTCGCGACAAAAACGGCAACCGGGTGGAATCGCAGCTGCTCAACCTCAAGTGGATTGAAAAGCAGGCGGCCGCTGGCAAGAGCTGGAGCGCTGTGATGGGCCGCAACATTCCGCCGGTGCAGGATCTTCAGCAAAAGCTGATCGACCTGCAATCGCAGGTGGTGGTGCCGCTCGATGAGCTCAAAGACATCAACAAGCGCATGAACGCCGGCGGGCGCAGCTCACGCGGCGCGAAAAAAGAAATGATCGAAGCCAACTTGCGCTTGGTCATTTCAATCGCCAAGAAATACACCAACCGTGGTTTGCAGTTTCTCGACTTGATCCAAGAAGGCAACATCGGTTTGATGAAGGCCGTGGACAAGTTTGAATACCGTCGCGGCTACAAGTTCTCGACCTACGCCACATGGTGGATTCGCCAAGCGATCACGCGTTCTATCGCTGATCAAGCGCGCACCATCCGTATTCCAGTGCACATGATCGAGACCATCAACAAGATGAACCGCATCAGCCGCCAACACTTGCAAGAGTTTGGTTTCGAGCCAGATGCCAGCGTCTTGGCCGAGAAGATGGAGATTCCAGAAGACAAAATTCGCAAGATCATGAAGATAGCCAAAGAGCCAATCTCGATGGAAACACCGATCGGCGACGATGACGATAGCCACTTAGGCGACTTCATCGAAGACAGCGTCAACACTGCGCCTATCGAAGCCGCGATGCAAGCTGGCCTACGCGATGTGGTGAAGGACATCTTGGATGGCCTCACCCCACGCGAAGCCAAAGTGCTACGCATGCGCTTTGGCATTGAAATGGCTATCGACCACACCTTGGAAGAAGTGGGCAAACAATTTGACGTGACGCGTGAGCGTATTCGTCAGATCGAAGCCAAGGCTTTGCGCAAGCTGAAGCACCCAAGCCGCAGCGACAAACTGCGCAGCTTCATCGATACTATCTAAGACAAAACCCCGCTAGCCTCAAACTAGCGGGGTTTTTCTTTGGGTGATTCACGTTTTGTCTTGAACGAGGCTGTAAGCGCAATTTAATGCAGCATTCGTAAGATTTAGCCTTCAAACAAAGATTCATCGCTGTGCTCGAACGTCTACTCTACCGATCAAAAGCAACCAATACTTTGGGAAGCTTGCATCTCTTCAACATGCTCAGTGAAGCACGTGCGAAGAATGCATCGATGGGGATTACGGGCCACTTGCTCTACACAGAGGAAGTGTTTGTTCAGTGCATTGAAGGGCCACCAGCGGCCATTGCGGCGTTGTGGGAAAGTCTGCAACGGGATGACCGCCATTACGAGCTTCAAGTCCTAGCAAAAGGTCCGATTGAAGCCAGACGGTACCAAGACTGGAGCATGGCCTTTTCAAGCTACCCCAGCCTCAACCGCTTTAACATGCCTGGCTTCTTTGCAGTCGACAAAGAGGGCATGAACGCCGAAGCCGAGCGCTGTGCGCAAGCAGACGCTTAAACGCACTCGCCACATTTACCAGCTGTCGTCACTACCACCCGAATCAGCACTGTCCCAATCGCTGCCCGAGCCCGCGTCAAAAGAACCGAGGTCAGGTTGTGCTGGCGCATCGAACGGCACATAGCCACCATTGCCTGCACTCGGTGTTGCGCTAGCCGCTGCAGCTGGCGCAGCATGATGGTCGCCCTCTAAGGCTTTAGACAAAGCGTAGCCAGCAGCCACACCAGCCAAGCCACCCACCACAGCACCTGTCATGCTCGAGCCACCCGTGTTGGTCTGTACGTAGCCCTGAGGGCCATAGCCTTGCGGCGCGTAACCAGCAGGCACTGCATTGGGTGTGAACTGCGCGCCAAAACCACGCGGTGCGGGTGGCGTGCCCATGGGTGCTGATGCGGGTGCGTAAGTTGTTGTATTGACGTTGTTAGCCGCATTGGCCGCTGAGCGACGCAGCCAAAGGCCCAGCACCACCAAGCCCGCAATGGCTAGCCAGACATAGCTCAGTGATGAACCACTGCTGCTAGCTGCTGGCTCGGGTGCAGCCTTGATTGCAGCGTGTGTGCCGGGGGCAACGGAAGGTTCCATCACCACTGACGATGAAGGCGCAACAGCCAGTTCATTCACCTTGGTCAACACGGTGTTGAACTTGTCTGGGCTCGTAGCGAACTTCAAAGACGGGTCAATGTCCTTGGCTTTTTGCAATTCAGTTTGCGCTTCTTTGTAACGGTGCGCATGCGCCAACACTTGGCCCAGCTCGTAATGCGCTTTGGCACTTTGCGGTTTATCTTGCAGCACCTCACGCAGCATGGTTTCGGCTTGCGTGTATTGGCCCGCTGCCACAGCGGCTTCAATGTCTTTGGGTGTGGGCAACGCCAACGCCAAGGTGGCACCCAACACGAATGCACCCGCAACAACAGATTTCAACAATCGAGAGAACATGAAATTACCTTTCAATCCAATCTGAACACTTCAGTGGCGTTGCATTGTGCAACAACATCGAAGGTATCAGAACAATCAATTCCCTTTGCCAACTGACCAAAGCAGCTTTGATTGGTCAACATATTTTCGAATTGCTGCTGTGGCTTGCAAGTGACTAACACCTTTTATTTTTTCATCAAATTGCGCGATTGCTTCAAAGTCATGTCCGTTGTACAAAGAATCAACTAGCGTTGAGACGAATTCACTCTCATCACCCAAAGTACTCTTTCTTTTTTGCATCCAAGCTGACTTAGCTTTTTCAACTTGCTCTGAAGAAAATCCATCCGAAATAACTTTCAACAGTACGGACTTAAGACTGTCAATGACTTTGCCTGCATTTGAACTTGATGATGTGGCATAGAGTTGAATGGTTGATCGGTCCTCAAAAGAGGATGCCGAGACCTTCATCCCAGAGGAATACGCCAACCCTTCAGTCTCTCGTAATTGCTGCCATATCAGACTGCTGGAGTTACCACCCATCACATACACAGCCAACTGAAGGGCGGGGAAATCATCTGACTTGAAGCTGAGGGGCACCACAGTGGTACCTGTCACGCTAGCGTTAGTTTTATCCGACATCACCACAGTAATGGGAGTGACGTCCACATTAGCAGGCGCTACAGGACTTGGGACACGCTCGTAAATTGATAAAGACGGGTGCTTAAGATTTGTTTTGGCCCATAAACTTTTGAATTCGTCAGCACTTAGATTGCCAACAACCCCGATACGCGTATGAGAGACCTTACCGAAATCTCGACTGCATTTCACAACATCTTCATATGCAAGTTTTTTTATTTCTTGGATCAACACTGGATAGGTTTTAGGTTTACTCCAATGACCGTCAGGATAGTTGTCGAATCGAAGTCTCACTTGGTTATCAGCCATCGCGATCGGATTTTTTAAGGCTGTCTCAAGATTAGCAATTCGGGATGCCTTGTACCGCTCAAATTCATCGGCAGGCATCAAAGGATCGGACCAAACAGAAATCAAAGTTTCGAACGTCTCTGCAAAGTTATCGCGTGGAACTTCGATATAAATTCCGGCCAAACCGATATTCCAAGTCGCTTTCAGTTTTTCCATCTTGGCGCTCAGTACATCTCGATTCATACCATTGCCACCATAGGCCATCAGCGCACTAGCTGCATCACATGAAACTTTTCTATTCTTAAGCTCAGTAGGATTACCAAAGTCATTCTCTAAAGATAACCAAACCTTGTCGCCCTGCGTCTTACGTTTGATCAGTGCGACCTGCACTTTTTGATCGTCAAGATTGAAACGAACCGTTGCCTTTGAAATTTCTAGCAAACTAGTCGGCGCTGGATCAGCTGATGACAACAAGTTGGGCCAAGTCTGTCCTGTAACCCGTGTCTCAGCAGCAGTTGGCTTTGGAAATACGATAGGCGTCACGACGTCGGAATGTCTAAGCACGACGTCGTTTCGGTTGAAAGAAACGACCCACTTTTTAAGAGCCTCATTAGCTTCTTGAAGCGTTACTGAACTGACCACATCACGCATCCACAAAAACAACCGCCAGTCACCCGCTGCTTCAGACTCAGAAACGAGTTCAGCGACCGCCTCATGTGAATCCAATGCATTTTGAAACTTGTTAAGTTCAGCTAGCCTAGAGCGTTCAAGTTGTTCTTCAGTAGCACCTCGCGTCGCTGCCTCTTGGATGTGCTTGACAATTTGCTGAGAGAGTTCAACTGCGTCAGCTTTTTGATCTGCTCGCGCAAATGAAATAAATCTTCCATAGTCAGTTTGAGTCCAAGTAAAGCAGGATGCAGAGACGGCCAACTTGCGCTGTATGACGATATCTTTTCTCAAGCTCCCCCAATCTGAGTCGCAAATGAATGCTGCAGCTAGATCAAGAGCGTGTGCATCACGCTCTTTCATACCAGGCAATTTCCATGCGCTGGCGACAACCGTCGTACCAGCTGATAAAACGAGTTCAGTTCTATTCATTGCTGTTTGTGGACTTTCTAAAGTCCAGTTGGCAGGCCTTTGAAGATTCGGATTTTTAGCCACAACAAAAAGCTGACTGGCAGTCGCGAGTACTCTTTTGGAATCGAACTTGCCAGAAATAATTAGGGCAGCGTTGTCGGGACGATAGTGCTTTCGATGGAAAGCTTGCAATGCTGCAAATGATGCGCCTTCGATATCACTGCGCGCTCCAATCGTTGAATGCGAATATCCATGCCAATTGAAACCATGACGTGCAAGCGCACTGAAGACGAGTTGAGATGGTTCTTTTTCTGAATTTTCAAGTTCATTACGAACCACTGTCATTTCACTGGCTAAGTCGCTCGCGGTGAATCTTGCTCGAATGAAACGATCCGCCTCGATCTGAATCAGCTCATCAACCTTCGTCGGGTCTGCATCTACTGTGGCGAAATAGTTAGTTCGATCCTGATTTGTGGTGCCGTTGTAGACGGCGCCAAGCTTAGTCAGGTCTTCTTTGATGTTTTTGCGATTCCCTGCGCCTTTGAAGAGCATGTGCTCAAGCAAATGCGCCATCCCAGTTTCACCATATCCCTCAAGCTTGCTGCCAGACCTGACGAGCAGTTCAACGCGCGTGTTGTGCGCGGAAGGATAAGGAATGAGAATGATCTTGAAACCGTTGGGTAATTTGTACGAGCTGATACCACCTGCTTCAGCATCCGAACGGGCATGTTGTAGCGATGTCACCTGGGCGAATGCCGAGGCCCAAAAAAAATAAACTGAGGCAATGCCAAGGACGAGAATTCGTTTCATTAGGAATGGCTTACCTTTTTGTTATCCGAAAAATTAACAAGGTCAGCTTGCAGACATAGCACTCGCAAACAATGACCTGCGCGCGCAAAAGTAAGTTACGGCCAAATAGGGCGCAAATGACGTATGCGCATCACGCCAAGAATGATTGCTCAAATCAAAGGTAACAGTTTCAACTTGCCACAAGACCCTGTAATAAGAGTAGCACGATCGCTCCAGACTACTTTTGACGTAAAAAAAGCACTGAGAATTTCTTCTAAGTGCTTGATTTCATTGCGGCAAAAATGGTGGGCGATGCAAGTTTCGAACTTGCGACCCCCACAGTGTGAATACTATGGAATTTCACCATATTCCCCATTTAAATCAACAACTTACGCAATTCAAAATTCCCAAAAGTAGTATGCTTGTAGTATAGTCACATAACTATATACAACTATTTTTTAGATAAAATTTAGAACTTGTAGGACCACAAGCGTAAAGACTCTTTACGCTTAGAAATTTTGAACGCTCACACATGTTGCTAACTAGTGACTTGCATCAATGTCTATGGGGTTTGGGATACAACTTCAGCACAGGATAGAAATTGAGTCCTAGAATTTGTAAATGCGAAAGTTATGTCTCATCATCTGCCTAAGCTTGCTCAGCAGCATGTTCCATGCTGTGGCTATGCCAATTGAGACAAATGAAATGGCGCAAACGGATGTAATGACTCAATCACACGCATCCCATGAGTGCGATGAAACACCAAGTTCATCAACTAGCAAGCAATGCAAACTGAACGGCCACATCTGCTGCCTCGGCATAACAGCAGCTATTACCAATAAGGTAATCCAGGACAGCAGCCCTACTCAATTGTTTAACGCGTTTTCTGAAACGCTAGCACTGCAGGTACACCCAGACAAAAGATTCAAGCCTCCCAAAAAATCTCTTCAAAGCTAAATCAACTTGCCCATAGCTGGGTTGTTAACTTTTTTTTGGAGAAATTTATGAACATGACGCATTACATGGAGTTGCTTGCGACTAACCAACCATGGAATCTTTTGATTTTTATGGCAGTTCCAGTGATCTTGGCGGAGACCTTGGCGATTACAGAACTTTATGTTCTATTCACAAGGCGCTATAAAGGCTGGGTTCACAGCCTAAACCGTGCAGCTGGAATTACAGTCGGTTTGTACTTCATAGGTGTCATCATCTATTTGATGAACACGGCAGTTTTACCGATCACAAAAGCAGGCGAATGGCGAACCATCATTGATGTGATCGCAGTTGGTAGCTACTTAATAGGCGGCTTGCCATTGATCTACATTGCTCTGCAAGAGTTGAGTATGGTCAACTCGAAAGCCTCCGATGAAGACAAGCGCAAAGCACATGCAGTCTGCGTAGCTTTATTCTTGGTGTTTGGCCACATTGCCATGATTGCAGGAATGATGGATCCAGGGCTACTTGGATATGCTCCAGAGGCTGCACAGGATATGCCAATGATGCATAACCACTAACACGGTAGATATTAGGCTAGAGCTCACTACCCCAGTGAGCTCTTTTTTATCGAATTCACAAGGTGCTTATATGCAGTGGTTAATTACCAAATACTTGATATCAGCAGGTGTTGTTGTGCTGGTCTCTGAAGTAGCGAAACGCAGTGGAAAGCTAGGCGGACTGATGGCCGCACTACCTTTGATCACACTTCTCTCAATGATTTGGATGTACATCGAACAAGCTCCCGAAGCGGAGATCGCTGATCAAGCATCGTTCACCTTTTGGTACGTCATTCCAACCCTACCAATTTTTGTAGTGTTCCCATTTCTGTTAGCGCGGTTTGGATTTTGGACTTCCATGGGATTCAGCGTCATTTTGACGATCGCTTGCTTTTTTTTATTGAGCTTAGCTGTCAAACCCATGGGGATCGAATTGCTATGACCCATTGTTCAAACCAGGTTTCAAGCAGAAATTCTTGATCAGGAAACGCGACCAATCGCACAACTCACGAAAGACTTGGCATTTGCAAGTCCAGCATCAAACCCGCTGACGCTGCCATGCTCGGGATAGCCCATCGATTTGAGCTTGGCCACTAGCGCTTCACGTAATGACATATCAGCTGAAACACTGATTAGCTGCTGATCACGATCGATAACGATGTTGGACACGCCTTCGATTGAGGTCAGCCCTTTGATGATCGACTTCTCACAGCCACCGCACTTGATGTTTTCAACATGCACTTGAATTTGATTCACTGACATAAAAACCCCTTGATTGAAAAGTAAAACCACCCACAGATGGTTTTACGCATACAGATAAGTTATCCGCAGTTTTTGCCCCACATCATGTGCGGTCCGTGTCCTGCTGGGAAAGTGATACCTTTGTCCTTGGCACGCTTTTCCATTTCAGAATGGTTTGCTGACATGATGGCTTGTCGCTCTTCTGGAGTTTTAGCGTCGATCATCTTGTCCATCATGGCAAGTCTTTCGGCTGGCGTCATTAACTCTCGCATCACTTTCATGTCGGAATTTTGTCCCGCCATTTGTCCATGCATCATTCCCCCGCGCATCATGCCCTGCCCCATACCATTACCAAAGGGTCCTTGTTGAGCGTAAACAGCACCAACTGCCAAGCTAAGACCCAAAACGGCAGCAACACCTACCGCGATTTTCTTTACGTTCTTCATTTTCAATTCCTTGTTCATTCAATTAGTCACAACAACAACTCAATCCACTAGTACGAGGCCTCCTTATTCGTTAATTCAATTGTTGAGCAGACTCATCCATACGCGTATGATTTCGATCATATGAAAAGCATTCTTCTCCCGCCGTCATTAACCACGCTACTCCCCGCGCAAATGCATCCACTTTGCGAAGGCGCCTATTACAAGAAGCACCAAAGGCTATTTCTCACCGGTGAACGTCCTCGTTGGATGTTCTTTGTGGTCAGTGGTGAAGTAACGCTAGAGCGAACGGGACTTCAGGGTGAGCCGGTCGTACTTCAGAGAACTCGGCTTGGTTTTGTTAGCGAGGCAAGTCTTAAGGTACCCAAATACCACTGCGATGCGCTAGCAATTACGGATACGACCGTGATCAAAGTACCCGCAAAAGAATTAGCTGAGGTACTTGATCGAGATCCAGACTTTGCAATTCGTTGGATCAATATGCTTAACAGCGAGGTGAAGCGCCTACGCCTTCACTGCGAGCGTTTGAGTATGAAGTCATTGAAAGACCGCGTTCTTCACCTCATTGATACTGAAGGTAAAAACGGACAGTACCAAGTAACCTCAGGATTGAAGTCATTGGCAGGAGAACTTGGCGTGACACATGAAGCTCTTTATCGAACACTAGCGCTATTAGTAAAAAACAAAACTATTAGGCGAGATGAAGCTTTACTTGTGCTAACCCGTAAATTTATTTCTTCTGTGGCCCACAGCAAAGGCGATTCCACGGTTTTCACTTCGTAGGTTGCTCATTTCATTGAATTCGATTCCCAAGAATGAGTATCGAATTTCACCGAAATTAGTCTACAGATGATAGATATTTTTAACAGCAGCTAAACCTTGAAATCCATCATGAAATTACAGATTACATAATTGAACATGCAAAAAATGTTCAGTAAAAAATTATTTCAGTTCGTAGCATTTCTTTCTGTTTCGGTATTCGCTTGGCAAACCTTACCAGACGAATATTGGGGGCCAAATAAGGCCTTGAATCCGCATGCAATCACCGAATTCATAACCACGATCCTTTTGATCTCAGCACTTGGTAAGTTTTCAATTTACCTATTGGGAACACGTTATGGTTTGATTTTGACGGGACTGATAGGAGGATTTGCATCAAGCACTGCAACCATCTACTCAATGGGTGTAGCTAACCAACGAGATGAGACTGCACACAGCGGCGCAGTACTAGGCGCCATTTTGTCTAATGTTTCAACTCTCATGCAAATTTTTTTGCTTTGCCACCTACTTGCTCCACAACTCACATTGCTCAGTCTCAAACCAATAGCTGCAGGAATCGCGACCATCATGTTGGTTAGCTTTTTAGCATTTCATAAGTTAAAGAAAAGGGAAGAAATTCAACAGCTATCCACTTTGGATTCTGAGATAGTCGATTGGAAAAGCCTGCTTGTATTGACGTTCGTTGTGACTAGCATTTCTTTTATGTCAGGGATGCTTTTTTCAAAGTTTGGAAGTGCAGCATTACCGTTGATCGCAGCTATTTCAGGGTTGGCCGATGCTCATGCTGTCATCCCATCTCTAGCCGCATTCGTCAACCAAGGCACTTTAGAGCCTAAAGACGCACTATTGCCCATGATGATTGCCTTTACGGTTAACACATGTACCAAGTGCTTAATTTCTTTTCACGCGGGTGGCAAAACATTTGGGTTTGAAGTTTCTGCAGGCTTAGCACTCACAGCTGCGGGTGCTTGGTTAGGTTTGATTTTTTAATTCCCACAACGAACATGTTTCGGTGGACTCAACCTCATTCGTATCAAAACCTCCACCAATGCAGACTCCAGTTTCAAACTTTTCAACGCCATTACTTTTCGCTGCAGAAATGAATTCAGGCTGCTTGACCCAATGGATACAAGTCGAACATTGGTTCATTGGCTCGACTGTAGGTTTGTAATTCATATTGATTGTGTTACTCATCAAAATCCCAAATCTGATGCAGGTCTAAGCGGATCAATGAAAGTAATTCCACAACCTCAAGTTGCATACGCTCCGCCGCGTTAAGGTTGTCACTAGCCATACGAGCAATCAGCAAAACATCCGACAGGCTCCCCTCACCCAAGGTATAGGCCTTGACAGATTTTTCTGCTGCTAAGGATTGACGTTGCGCAGCAGATTTCAAGCTATCAGCAGCTTTGCGTTTGTTTTGATACTGAATCCACATGCTGTCAAACATGGCGCCTAATTGCTGCTCAGCAAGATTCACTTTGTCGCTGGCGGCTTGCGCATCAGCCACCAATGCCGTTGCGTGGTGAAAGCGCGACGCCCCAGGAAATGGCATAGAGAACATCACACCCGAAATAGTTTCAGCCCCTGCCCGCTCGCGCCCGCTAAACACCCCTATCGTTGGATCCGGCAATCGATCACGAGATGCTCGGTTTGCCGCCAACCGCAAACGTTGAGCGTCTACACGCATCATGTTGAGTTCGTGGTTTTTTTCTAGAAACTCTTGACGCATGACAGCCATAGGATCAGCTAAAGCTGGCAAGCTTAATGATGCGTCTACACGTAAAACTATAGGCAACTGTCCCGGTAGAACCATCCCCGCGTATCGACTAGTGAAGGCTGAAGCACTAGATGCCAACTGCGCATCGGCCACAGATCTCGCTGCACTGATGCGCTCAAACTCAGCATTGGCTAATTCCGAGTCCAGCTGAGAGATTTCGCCATGCTTGAGTTGCACCTGAGTAAGGCGTTGCATCTTGGCGGCCAATTCAAATGTAGTAACTGCATTCTTTTGATCAGCCAAAGCGCGAAGGTAGGCAAACCAAAAATGCATAAGTTCACGCGCACCTTCGTGCATTGCATCAGCGTATTCAATATCGGCAAAGGCTTGGGTATGCGTTGCAAGGTCTGCATCTATGCCCCGCTTCCCCCAAAACCGCACTGGCCGTTCAATACTCACCATAGACTCGTGTAGCTTTGTTCCCGCAGCTACATCGCGACGGTGCTGCGAAGTGCTGCGTAATGTGAACTCTGCTGCGCCTGAATCAATACCTTTAGCGCGTGCGGTTCCTGCTTCTTTTTTAGATCTAGCCGCTTGCCTCAAA
>JACCDY010821789.1_pt1 | contig 11180 bp, 10 predicted proteins | sample 7446391 | NCBI WGS metagenome assembly JACCDY01 (sample SAMN15323451, study PRJNA562643) | freshwater metagenome | isolation source: river surface water | place: USA:Blue River Watershed | collected 2017-08-18
CGGGTCGAGCAAAGATCATTACAGGTGGTGGTTCGAACGAGACCGCACACGCTATTCAGCTTTACAAGGCAAGTGAAAAAGCTGGAGCTGACGGAATCATGGTTGTCACTCCTTATTACAACAAACCGACTCAGGCTGGAATCCTCACTCACTTCCGCTTGATTGCGGATGCCACTGATTTGCCAAACATCCTCTATGACATTCCGGGCAGAACCGGTGTTGCAATTTCATATGAGACTTTTCACCGTGCAGCTAAGCACCCAAACATTGTGGCAATCAAAGATGCCAAAGGCGATTTGGCCCAAGCTTCTAGGCTGATGCTTGAAACGGGCTTGATGTATTTCTCGGGGGATGATTCAAATGTCCTACCGCACATTTCTATCGGTGCAACTGGAATGATCAGCGTCACTGCCAACATCGCCCCACACGCCTATCGTCAGATTGTCGATGCGACGAATAGCAATGATTTCCACTCTGCACTAAAAGTTCACAATGCACTCGAACCGCTGCAGCGGGCGATTATGACCCACGTTCCGGGAACGGTGGCTGCCAAGTATGTGCTGCACGGGCTCGGCTTTATCGGATCTCCAAGAGTGAGACTTCCACTGGTGGGTCCGGAAGATCACGAGGCTGCACTTATCGAAGGCGGCATCGATCAGGTGGTTAGCGTGCCAGGAGTGAGCTTCGATAACTTCCGTCCAGACAGAAATGCCGCAGCCGGTGGAGCACTGCCCAAGGTCGCGGGAACCACGAGATAGTGCAAACACCTCCAGCCCTCAAAAAAGACACTCTTCGAATCATTCCGCTTGGCGGGGTCGGAGAAATCGGTCGAAACTGCACGGTCTTTGAGATAAATGATCAAATTCTGATTGTTGACTGCGGTGTGCTATTTCCAGAAGAGTCTCAACCCGGTGTCGATCTAATCTTGCCTGACCTGGGCTATCTCTCCGACAAGCTGGACCGCATTGCCGGCCTGGTTCTGACTCACGGTCACGAGGACCACATCGGCGGCATTCCATATCTATTAAAGATGCGACCAGATATTCCTATTTATGGATCCAAACTGACCATTGCCTTTATTCAAGAAAAGCTGGCTGAGCATCGCCTAACGGCCAAGGTGCAGCTGGTGAGCGAGGGGATGAAGAGCAGCATTGGCGCGTTTGAATGTGAATACGTGGCGGTCAATCACTCGATTCCTGATGCCCTGGCAATCATTATTAGGTCTAAGGCTGGAGTGGTTTTAGCAACCGGCGACTTCAAGATGGACCAGCTGCCACTGGATGGAAGGCTTACTGACCTCAGAGCCTTTGCCAAGGTTGGCGAAGAGGGAGTCGATCTGTTTATGGTCGATTCGACCAACGCCGACATTCCCGGCTTCACACCGCTTGAGCGAGACATAGGTCCGGTCATCGAGGGTGTTATCTCCAGAACCAAAGGAAAGGTTGTGGTGGCATCCTTTGCCTCTCACGTCCACCGGGTGCAGCAGGTAATCGAAGCAGCGCTAAACAATAATCGCAAGGTCGTGTTTGTTGGTCGCAGCATGGTGAAGAACATGAAGATTGCCGCGGAGCTTGGATTTCTACACATCCCAGATGGTGCAGTTGTGGAATTGAATGAAGCAGCCGACATGCCCGATCACAGCCTTGTGTTCATGTCAACCGGTTCGCAGGGGGAGCCGATGGCCGTGTTATCCAGAATCGCGAACCAAGACCACCAAATTGAAATTGGTGAAAACGACACAGTTTTATTGGCAAGCTCGATGATTCCTGGAAACGAAAATGCTGTCTACCGGGTCATTGACGGGCTCACTCGCCTCGGCGCAAACGTGGTCCACAAAGGCAACGCCCATGTCCACGTCTCTGGTCACTCGGCGGCGGGCGAGCTGCTCTACTGCTACAACGTAATCAAACCTAAAAACGTCATGCCCATCCACGGCGAGTATCGACACCTGATGGCCAATGCCAAGCTCGCCAAGAAAACTGGCGTTGCAGAGGAAAACATCATCGTGGCAGAAGATGGCAGCGTAGTAGATCTAGTTGATGGCAAAGCTGTGATTGTTGGCAAGATTCCCTGCGACATGCTCTATGTCGATGGTCAAGCGGTTGGAAAGATTACTGAAGAGGATCTGCAGGATAGGCGAACCCTCGCTGCAGAAGGATTCATATCTATTTTTGCTGTAGTGAATAAAGAAACCGGTGAACTTGTCGAGGGTCCTGCAATCAGAGCGAAAGCTTACGCAGAGGAAGATCATGTCTTTGATGACATCCTGCCCGCTATTCAGCAGGCTCTCAGGCAAGCAGCCAGCGATGGCGTTCGAGACAGCTATCAGTTCCAGCAGGTGATTCGAAAGACGGTGGGTTCGTGGGTGGCAAAAGCCCATCGCCGCAGGCCGGTCATCATTCCAATCGTTGTCTACTCTTCTCGCCCTGCCTAAGCAGGATTTTCCCAACCCCTTGCTAACTTTTTAGCATGGCTGGAAAGACCAAGCCGCCCAGCCGAGCGGGCGGCAAGACGCGCTCGCGTTCGGCCGCACCCAAAGCCAATTCAGATAGAAACTTTTTTGACTATCTCCAGCGGGGCTACATGGCAACCGCCCATGGCATCGGAGGTCTGGTCAGATCCTTCAGCAAAGAGATAAAGGAAGATCAGAGGCGAGATGGATTGCCTTTCGCCCTTTTCGTTCTGAGCGTCCTAGGGGTTCTGTTCGCCTGGTTTTTGAGCAATGAGGCCTGGGCGGTGCTTTTGCACCAGTTCACCTTTGGGCTTTTGTTCGGTGCGGTCAGCTACGCTCTGCCGGTAGTGCTGTTTGCCTACTCCATGTTTTTGTTTAGGCACCCATCGTCGCTGCGCGACTCGACCAGGTTTGCTCTGGGATTTTGGCTATTCCTATCGGTTCTCTCAGGTTTCTTCCATGTCTTTTCGGCTCTGCCTTCTCCCAGTGACGGTGTGCCGGCGCTCGCTAGCGCCGGGGGACTATTTGGCTGGCTGATCGGTGGTCCGCTAAACGCCCTGCTGACTATCTGGGGAGCTGTCCCAGCTCTAGTGCTTCTAGCAATCGCGTCCCTTTTGATTATGACCGGCACCCCACCGGGAAGAGTCATCGATCGCATTCAAGAGCTTTATCGTTTCCTCTTTAACGTCACGGACGAGAAGCAAAAGAAAAACAAGATACAGACTGAGAGCAAGTGGTGGGGAAGCAAGAAAGAAGAACCGAAGGCGTTTGAGACACCGCTCGAAATCATTGACGAGCCAGAGGTTGAGCTGCTGCCAGAGCTTGAATTGCCGATTGAGCAAGACGATGAACCGGATCTGGACTTTTTCAAGGCGGAGGAGGGAATTACCGAGCCAATCGATATTCCTGCACCCCGGGAGAAAAAACCATATGTTTTGCCCGGCCTTGGAATCCTGGCAGCCGGATCCCCTGCTAAGACGGCAAGCAGTGCTAATAACCAGGTGGCAGCAGCTATTGATGCGGTCTTCCAGGAGTTTGATGTTGATGCCAAGGTTTCAGGATTCCAGCGCGGACCAACAGTCACCAGATATGAAGTTGAGCTGGCACCGGGTGTGAAAGTCGAGGCGGTTACTCGCCTGACCAATAACATCTCCTACGCGGTCGCATCGAATGAGGTTCGGATTCTTTCGCCGATTCCGGGTAAGAGTGCAATCGGAATTGAGATTCCAAATTCAGATCGCGAAATTGTGACGCTCGGCGATGTCCTTCGAAGCAAGAATGCTCAGGCATCAACTCACCCACTAACCATCGGTGTTGGTAAGGATGTCGAGGGTGGCTATCTGGTTGCGAACATCGCGAAGATGCCGCACCTGTTGGTTGCAGGTGCCACTGGGGCCGGTAAGTCAAGTTTTGTGAATTCCATGATTGCATCCGTTCTGATGCGCGCGACCCCGGCCGAGGTGAGGCTGGTGCTGATTGATCCCAAGCGGGTAGAGCTGGCTGCCTATCAGGGTGTTCCTCACCTGGTGACCCCGATTATTACCAATCCCAAGAAGGCTTCGGAGGCGCTGCAGTGGGTGGTTAGGGAAATGGACTCTCGCTACGACGATTTAGCATCATTTGGGTTCAAGCACATTGATGACTTCAACCGTGCGGTGGTGGCAGGTGAGATTGCACCACCAGCTGGATCAAAAAGAGAACTAATTCCTTATCCATACCTGCTGGTGGTGGTTGATGAGCTTGCGGATTTGATGATTGTTGCTCCCCGGGATGTGGAGGATGCCATTGTTCGCATCACTCAGCTGGCCAGGGCCAGCGGTATCCACCTGGTGCTGGCTACACAGAGGCCTTCGGTCGATGTGGTTACCGGTTTGATTAAGGCCAATGTCCCATCCCGTCTTGCCTTCTCTGTTTCTTCGCTTACTGACTCCAGAGTCATTTTGGACGGACCGGGAGCGGAGAAGCTGGTTGGGCAAGGAGATGCGCTGTTTGCCCCGATGGGTTCGAACAAGCCAATTCGTGTTCAGGGTGCATGGGTGAGTGAACCTGAGCTTCACAAGCTGGTCGCTCACGTCAAAGCTCAGATGGATCCGGAGTATCGAAGTGATGTCACCGCAGTTCAGCAGTCAAGAGTGGTCGATAGTGAAATTGGCGACGATCTTGATCTGCTGCTGGCAGCATGCGACCTGGTGGTTAACTCTCAATTTGGTTCAACCTCCATGCTGCAAAGAAAGCTCAGGGTCGGTTTTGCCAAAGCCGGAAGGCTGATGGATCTTCTCGAGTCCAGAGGCATAGTCGGGCCATCAGAGGGATCTAAGGCCAGAGAGGTGCTGATTAGGCCAGAGGATATGGCTAAGGCTCTTGCGCGAATTTCTGGAAATGCACCGGTTGCGGGCGATGAAGTATCGGGGGAGGATAGCCCTGATGAAGACGCCTGGCAGCTCACCGGTCGAAGAGATGAATTCTAAAAGCTTTCTCTATCGACAAACTCCCAACCTCATAACCTCACTTCGATTAGCGATGGTTCCCATCGTGTTGTGGCTGCTCCTTGAATTCTGGACTGATCCAATCATTCGATTTTTGGCAATGGTGATTTTGATTATTGCCGCATCCACCGATGGTCTCGACGGATCAATCGCACGTAAACGCGGATTGATAACCAATCTTGGAAAGATTCTGGATCCCATTGCAGACAAAGCGCTACTGAGTGGAGCGCTTATTGTCTTATCAATTCTCGGAGCCGTCTCTTGGTTCGCCACCGTGTTGATTTTGTTTCGAGAGCTTGGCATAACACTTTTTCGACTTGTAGTTATAAAAAAACGGGTAATCGCAGCGGATGGCTGGGGTAAATTCAAAACGGTTATGCAGATTGTTTCTGTCTGCCTCGTGATTGCGCCGTTTGGCTTTTTAGGCGATTGGTATCTGTGGCTAACCAACATTGTGCTTTGGTTCACCGTGGCAATTACTCTTTGGAGTGGAGCACTACTTTTATGGCCGAAGAAATAATTACTGCTGCCCTTGCCAAGGGCTTGTTTGTGGCAACAGCTGAATCTTTGACCGCGGGCCTGATTTGCTCGGCATTGGTTGAAACCCCTGGATCCTCCAAGGTTGTTTTAGGCGGCATCAATTGCTATCAGGATCAGATCAAACAGCAGCTGCTGGGTGTGCCAAGCTCCCTGCTGCAGCAGCAGAGTGCCGTTGATCCGGAAGTTGCCGCACATCTGGCCTCTCAGGTCCGCTCCAAATTCGCACTCGCCATGCAGCTTCCAGAAGATCAGGTCATTGGCCTATCCTCAACCGGAGTCGCAGGTCCCGACACCGTGGCTGGCAAGGCGGTCGGAGAAGTGTATCTGGGCATCAGCTCGAGGCTTGGGACCAAGGTATTTGGCGAGCAATTTGAGGGCTCCCGGGCTCAAATCCGCCTAGCTGCAAGGGATAGAGCACTTGAAATTCTCCGGGAAGAGTTAGCTCGGTTTTAGGTTTAACCTCAGGAAACATTCAGCAGCAGCCTCTATCTTTGTCCTCACCAGCGGGTAGATTAGAGGGCCAGGAGGAAAGTTGTTACTTAGACAAGAAATCGGCGATGTCCTAAGAACCCACCGTCAGAAGCAGGGTGCGACCCTGCGTCAGGTGGCGGCCAAGGCATCGGTGGCTCTGGGCTACCTGTCCGAGGTTGAGCGTGGCCAAAAGGAAGTCTCATCCGAGATCTTGGCTGCTGTAACGGACGCCCTGGAAATCCCGCTATCTTTAGTCCTGCGCGAGGTAGCCGAGCGCATGGCCAGTGCCGAGGGTCTGTACTTTGACGACACCTTCATTCCTGACACCCTGCCCGATGACTTTGTGACCGAGGCAGACCTTTACTCCAGGCAGTAATTGACTCTTAGCCGCTTTCACGAGCTGATGCTCGACGAATTTGGCCCTCTGGCGGACGCTATTTTGAGCGATCTTCGCCTAGATACTTCAGATCAAACCCCAAGCAGCCTGCTCGACAAAGGCATTGATCCCAAGGAAGTCTGGTTGGCTATCTGCGCCCAGCTAGGCGTCCCTAAGGAGCGCTGGCAGGGCAAGCTAAAGACCCCAAGACACGCCGACTGAGATTATTCGAAATTTTGTTCGAACGCCTAGAGTTTTCACAACTTAGGCAAATCGGGAGTTATCCACAGCGTGTCGGATTCCTCCCAAGGTGTCTGAGGTGGCAGCTAGCTTTACCAGCATGGCTACTTACCGAAGAAAAGAGGATGCAATGCCCACATCAGCAGAGCGCGAGAAGGCTCTAGAAACCGCCCTGGCACAGATTGACCGTCAGTTCGGAAAGGGCTCGGTTATGAAACTGGGCAGCGAAGAGCGAGCACCGATCGAGTCAATTCCGACCGGATCCATCGCCCTGGACGTAGCCCTGGGTATTGGCGGATTACCTCGTGGCCGAATTGTTGAGGTCTACGGACCTGAATCTTCTGGAAAGACCACCATCGCCCTGCACGCGATTGCCAATGCGCAGCGCGCAGGAGGAGTAGCGGCATTCATCGATGCCGAGCACGCCCTAGATCCCGAATACGCCCAAAAACTTGGTGTGAACATTGATGAGCTTTTGGTCAGCCAGCCTGACACAGGCGAGCAGGCACTGGAGATTGCCGACATGCTGATTCGTTCCGGATCAATCGATGTGATTGTTATTGACTCCGTGGCTGCCCTGGTGCCAAGAGCGGAAATTGAAGGCGAGATGGGCGATGCCCACGTGGGTCTGCAGGCAAGACTTATGTCGCAGGCGCTGAGAAAACTTACCGGTGCTCTGAGCCAAACCAAGACCACAGCAATTTTCATCAACCAGTTGCGCGAAAAGATTGGTGTCTTCTTTGGATCGCCAGAAACTACCGCTGGTGGAAAAGCTCTGAAGTTCTACGCATCAGTCAGACTTGACATTAGAAGAATCGAAACTTTGAAGGATGGCCAAGACTCAGTTGGTAACAGAGCTCGCGTAAAGGTTGTGAAGAACAAGCTCGCCGCTCCATTCCGTCAGGCCGAGTTTGACATTTTGTTTGGTGAGGGTATTTCTCGCGAAGGTGGTCTGATTGACTTCGGTGTCGAGCAGGACATCGTCAAGAAGTCCGGTGCCTGGTACACCTACGAGGGCGAACAACTCGGTCAGGGTAAAGAGAACTCCCGCAAGTATCTAAAGGAAAACCCAGCGGTTGCGGACACGATCGAGCAGAAGATCAAGATCAAACTCGGTATCGGTGTGCCCAGGGCAGTAGCAGATTTGCCCGCGGAGAGCGTGAGCGAAAAGGCAGAGACTAAGCCGAAGGTTGCTAAAGCCGCAAACGATGCCTAGCGAGGAAAAGCTCGAAAAAAGAGCCAAAAATATCCTGCTTCATCAGCTGACCCGATCAGCAAAGACCGAGAGTCAACTGCGCGAGGTGCTTCTTAAGCGAGAAATTCCGCAAGGACTTATTGACTCGGTGATTTCTGATTTTCTCTCAGCTGGTCTGATTGATGACCTTGCCTTTGCCAAGAGCTATCTTGCGTCTCGGCTTGCCCGGGGCAAGGCGGTGAGACTAATTTCGCGAGAGCTTAGACAAAAGGGAATTGCCGAGGATGTAATCGAAAGTGTCTGCTCAAAGATCTCTATCGAAGATCAGCGTCAGCAGGTCATCGAGCTAGCTAGACGCAGGGCTGAGCGCTTGGCTGGGCTTGAGTCTGAGGTCCGAAGGCGCAGACTGAGCGGATACCTACTAAGGCGGGGATTCCCAGGGGCATTGGTGAGCCAGGCAGTGCGGCTAGTTGAGCGCCAGGGGTAAAATCCCCTTGCAATGTCTCTAACTTACGAAGTCCGCACTTACGGCTGCCAAATGAACGTTCACGACAGTGAGCGCATTTCTGGCTTGCTTGAATCCGCAGGGTATGTGGCAAACAGCGACGGAAATCCAGATCTCGTCGTCTTCAACACCTGTGCAGTTAGGGAGAATGCCGACAACAAGCTCTATGGCAATCTCGGAACTATGCTTCCGCGCAAAGAGGCTAACCCGCAATTTCAGATAGCAGTTGGCGGCTGCCTTGCTCAGAAGGATCAGAGCACAATCTTGAAAAAGGCTCCCTGGGTGGATGTTGTCTTTGGCACTCATAACATGGGTTCTTTGCCGACTTTGCTGGAAAGAGCCAGACATAACCGCGAAGCCCAAATCGAGATTTTAGAGTCGCTCGAGGTATTTCCATCAACGCTTCCGGCCAAGCGTGAGAATGCTTACGCCGGTTGGGTATCTATATCTGTTGGTTGCAATAACACCTGCACCTTCTGCATCGTGCCATCTCTTCGCGGAAAAGAGAAGGACCGTCGGCCAGGAGAGATTCTGTCCGAGGTCAAAGCACTGGTCGACGATGGCGTTATTGAGGTGACACTGCTTGGACAAAACGTCAACACCTACGGAGTTGAGTTTGGTGACAGGGGAGCCTTTGCCAAGCTCCTAAGAGCGTGCGGCGAGATTGAAGGACTCGAGCGAGTTCGCTTTACATCTCCGCACCCTGCCGCCTTCACAGATGACGTTATTGAAGCCATGGCCGAAACACCTAACGTCATGCCGCAGCTTCACATGCCGCTGCAGTCAGGATCAGATCGAATACTGAAGGCGATGAAGCGCAGCTATAGGGCGGAGCGCTACCTGGGCATTTTAGAAACCGTAAGAAATCGAATTCCAGATGCAGCAATCACCACGGACATCATCGTCGGCTTCCCTGGCGAAACTGAGGAAGATTTTCAGCAAACCCTAGAGATAGCAAAACTCTCTCGTTTTGCTATGGCCTACACATTCCAGTATTCAAAGCGACCAGGAACCCCGGCGGCAGAAATGCCAGATCAGCTCCCCAAGGAAGTTGTTCAGGAAAGATATGAACGCCTGCTTGAAACGGTTAATGAAATTGCCTGGCAGGAAAACCAAAAGCTGATTGGGCGAGAGGTTGAGGTTTTGGTGGCAAGTGGCGAGGGTCGCAAGGATGAGAACACCAATCGGCGATCAGGCAGAGCCAGGGACAATCGACTGGTCCACTTCGAGGTTCCAGCCGGAGAGCCAGAGCCTAGGCCGGGTGACCTCGTTACCATTCAGGTAAGTCGAGCAGCTCCGTACTTCCTGGTCGCTGATTCGCTCGAAACTTCCGTGTATGAACTGCGCAGAACCGCTGGAGGAGATGCCTTCGACCGCTCACAGGCCGAGTCCTGTTCAGATGGAAAGGTCAACCTAGGCATTCCCATTCGAGTCAAGCGTGACTAACTTGATTGCGCTTGTCGGAGCAACGGCCTCTGGCAAATCCTCGCTGGCTATTGAAATTGCAACAGCTCTGACCGACGCTGAAATCATAAATGCCGATGCGATGCAGCTCTATCGAGGCATGGACATTGGAACGGCCAAGCTTTCATCAAAGGAGCAGAGGGGTATTCGACACCACCTTCTTTCGGTTATTGATCCTTCAGAGGAGCTGACAGCAGTTGAGTATCGGGAACTATTCGATACTGCAGTTAGGGACGTGCTTTCCAGAGGCAAGACGCCGGTTGTTGTCGGAGGTAGCACGCTCTATTTGGCATCAGCGCTTGATGAGCTCAGCTTTGCGCCTACCGATTCTGAGCTAAGGAGTGAACTTGAGAAGCAGAGCGAGGAAATCGGCGCGCTTAGCATGCACGCGAAGCTTAGGGAGCTGGATCCTGCGGCCGCTGAAAAGATTCCCGCCACTAATCGGCGAAGAGTCATAAGAGCTATTGAGGTTATCAAGCTCAGTGGTAAGAACTACTCGGCTTCTTTGCCTGACCCCTCCTATCGCAGGCCAACTGTTCAGCTAGCGATTGATGTATCTCGCGAAGAGCTAGGACGGCGCATCAAGCAGCGCGTTGAAAAGATGTGGAGAGAGGGTCTAGTTGATGAGGTGAGAGAACTGATCAAGAAAGAGCTCTCGAGAACCGCCAGAGTTGCCATTGGCTATAAGCAGGCTATTGATTTCATCGAGGGACGACTCACCGCAGAGCAGGCAAAGGAGGAGATTGTCTTTTTGACTAACCGCTATGCAAAGAAGCAGGGCACCTGGTTTAGAAGAGATAAGAGAATTCACTGGCTGAGAGATGAAGCTGACCTAAGCGCAAGGGCCCTAGAGATAGTTAGGCTTGAACGATGAGCATCCAATTCACCAAAGGCCACGGCACGGGTAATGACTTTGTGCTCGTCTTAGACAAGGTTGGCCAGCTTGATCTGAGCGAGGCTGAGATACGAAAGATTTGCGATCGCAACTTTGGAATTGGTGCAGATGGTCTGATTGTGGTTCGACCAACTGCGGGTAGCGAAGTTGGAGATCTGCTATCTGAAGAGCCAGGTGCTACCTGGTTCATGGACTACCGCAACCGCGATGGCTCCAAGGCAGAGATGTGTGGAAATGGAATACGAGTTTTCGCGAGGTTCCTTCTAGAGAATTCTCTGGCTGAAATTCCAGCTGGAAGCACTCTGCCTGTTGCTACGAGAGCGGGAATCAAAGATCTCACTCAGACCGCAACGGGCTTTGCGGTTGACCTGGGCCCTTGGAAGATCTCCGAGGATGAAGTCCTGGTTCGTGCCCAGGGACTTCAGGTGGCAAGACCCGGACTGCACGTGAACCTAGGGAATCCGCATGTTGTTGTAGCGCTTGCAGATTTGGAAGAGTTAGAAAACCTGGAACTTTATCGGGCACCGCTTCTTGAACCCGCATCAGAGGCTGGAGC
>JACCDY010925467.1_pt1 | contig 11172 bp, 13 predicted proteins | sample 7446391 | NCBI WGS metagenome assembly JACCDY01 (sample SAMN15323451, study PRJNA562643) | freshwater metagenome | isolation source: river surface water | place: USA:Blue River Watershed | collected 2017-08-18
CTGACCCTTCTTTTGGTCCCGCGTTTTGGTATACCTATCAAGATTTGGGTAATCGAGATGATCATGAAGATCATTTTGGATTGTTGCGCATAGATGGCTCGCGTAAGCCTGCATCGGATGTATTTTCGGACAGGGTCGTGGCGAGCTCCACTCCATAATTGATATACTGGGATTCTATGGTTCACCCCACCTCACTGCAAATACGTATCGGTATTGCTCTCGCACTGCTTTCTTCTCTTCTGTGTTGGGGTGTGTGGTCAATGATTCCGACACCTCCATTATTCGTCGTGAGCCCTTCCTTCTCTACCAGTACGATAGATCATGCGACTCCTTCACCGAGCTCACCTCCCGAGGAACCCATTCCTTTACCTTCTCGCCCAGTTTTATCATCGCCCTCGATTCTTCCTTTTGGCGCAGTGCAGATGCGATTAGGGGAAACAATACACATGCCAAGCATGACCATGTCTGTCATCAAGGTGTTGGAGGATAGTCGATGCCCAAGCGATGTGATGTGTGTGTGGGCAGGCATCTTGAAAGTGTCAATGATAGTGGTGGAGGATGGGGTGAATCGGAGCAGGGATATTGCACTGGGTGAAACACAGCGCACGACACGCGCTCGGATTTCGTTTCTTGATGCGGTGCCACTTCCGCGCGCAGGTGCCCCAGTTGATTCAAGCGAGATGGTGTTCACCTTTGATATCCACGCGGATGACTCTGCATCAATGCCACCTGCAAAAGAGGATTCGGGGTGCGTAGTGGCTGGATGCTCTTCCCAATTATGCATGGAAGCCAAAGACGCCGAAGGTATGATGAGTACTTGCGAATACCGAGAATCGTACGCGTGTTATGCAACTGCTCTCTGTGAACGACAACCCACCGGAGTCTGTGAGTGGACCCCTACTCCTGCATTATCGGCATGTCTGGAGCGCGCAGAAGCCGAAGAGGTATCTGGGGTACGACCATAGCTACTCCAGTATTATGTGCACACGCAGAGCATTTGGACCTAGCGAGGATGTGTGGTGAAGGAAAAAGAGTGATATACTTTTCTCATATGCACAAAAATACTATTATCTTTTTGGTCGCCATCGCATTTTTGGTTGGAGTGATGTATGTCTTGCGTACCCCTGCACCCCCCGGAGGGCATCCGGTAGAGACGGAAGAGCATACCCATGGGACAGGGACGGGTCAGCATACCCACTAACATGATGCGACGCACGATTGTAGCATGTGTACTCGCGCTCGCCTGCACACTCTGGAGCGTGCCAGTCTTGGCGCACGAAGTCTTGCCTCAAGTGTATTTGGATTTTGCACGTGCGAATCCCAACGCCACAGAACAAGAGATGGAGCAATTTTTGTCTGCGCACCCAGAACTGACATCAGATCCGGATTTCATGGCGCATATGGATGTGGTGACCAAAACTCCGGTGAGTTGGTGGCACAATGTGCGCGACTTTGTGCGCCTCGGTGTGATTCATATTCTCGAAGGCACGGACCACGTACTCTTTGTGCTTTCGCTGGTGTTGGTGTATACCACATTCAAACGCGAACTCCTTTTGTTGTCGGTCTTCACCCTCGCGCACAGCATCTCGCTTATCTTGGCGGGGAGCGGGGTGCTGACCTTGTCTTCGCGTATTGTTGAACCGGTCGTGGCGCTTTCTATTACCTACATGGCCATCACGAGTGTATTCTTGCCCCATCTTAAATGGTTTCGCGGGCACGCCAACAAGGTATCTACCGTATTTCTCTTTGGGCTTTTCCACGGACTTGGGTTTGCAGGACTACTCAAGGATATTCGTGTGCCAGATGAGCGCTTTATCTCGTCGCTCCTATCTTTTAATGTGGGAATAGAAATCGGACAGTTGGCTATCTTGGCTGTGGTGCTTCCGTTTGTGTATCTCTGGAAAGATCGGTCATGGTACCCTGAGGCGGTGCGAATAGTGGCAATCCTGATTGCTACCTGCGGACTCTGGTGGGGATTTGAGCGTATCGTGCCGTAGAGTGGTATCTTTAATTTTTTGATATACTGTACATAGGAATACAATCAAGCAGTTATCCTATGCAGGGCGACGCTATATTGTTGTGGGGGGACTGTGTCTCATGATTGCGGTCGCATGGATGGTGTGTCCATCACGGACACACGCTCCGGTAATTGACGCACCTCCGATTGCCAAAGTGGCACCAGGAGGCGCGCGGGCGATGTTTGCAAATGGATGTTTTTGGTGTGTGGAGCATGATCTCGAAAAGCTCACTGGCGTGAGAGCGGTAGTGTCTGGGTATGCTGGGGGAAGTACGCCATCGCCAACCTATGACAATTACGCAAAGGGAGGTCACCGCGAAGTCGTAGAAGTCCAGTATGATCCTACTCAGATTTCATTCAGTCAGCTCGTTGAGCATATCATTAAGCACGGGGATCCTACTGATACGATGGGCTCATTTGTGGATCGGGGAGTAGAGTATGCGCCTGCCATATATGTGAGCTCTCAAGAAGAGCGAGATGCTGCGCTCTCGGTGATTTCAGCTCTGGAACGCTTGGGTATTTATAGCACACCGCTGACTATTCCGGTGCTCGACATGGTGCCATTTTATCCCGCTGAAGCATATCATCAGGACTATGCATCCAAGAACCCTTTGCGGTATGCGTATTATCGAGAGCGTTCAGGGAGAGATCAATTTATTGATAGCCATGTGGGAGCACAACGTTTGGTGTTTCAGGTGAGCAGTGCTCCTGTGGTGGTAGATCAAGCAAGTACGACACCAAAGAACGCGCAAGAATATGCCAAGCCTGCCTCTGCTCAGTTGCGTGCAATGCTGAGTCCGCTCGCGTACGACGTCACTCAGCATAACGCCACAGAACCTGCGTTTTCTCACCCCTACGACAAGGAAACCGCTCCGGGGATTTACGTGGACGTCACATCAGGAGAACCACTCTTTTTGTCGACGGATAAGTATGATTCCAAAACAGGATGGCCCTCATTTGTGCGCCCTATCTCGAGTGATGCCGTGACGCTGCATTCGGAATGGGGTATCCTGGGGAAGCGCACTGAAGTGCGATCGCGTCATGCAGATTCACACCTTGGTCACGTATTTTCTGACGGTCCCACCGAGCGGGGCGGGCAGAGATATTGTATCAATGGTGTGGCACTGCGCTTTGTTCCTCGTGCCCAGATGGAATCAGAAGGGTACGCGGAGTATATGTCTCGTCTTCCTTAATATATTTTTTTATGTCTAAACTCAAAGATGCTTTTCGTTTATCCGCTATCCCAGTCTTGTTCGCTTCTTTGTGCTGTTTGTCACCAGTAATTCTTGTGCTCTTGGGGGTATCGACAGTCACGTTTGCCTCTTCGTTGGCTGACACACTTTATGGCGAATACAAATGGGTATTTCGTGGGGTGGGACTCATCGCGCTCGTCGCGTCCATAGTCTTGTATGTGCGACGCACAAAGGGAATTTGCACGTTTGATGAGGCAGTGCGACGTCGCAACGAAATCATCAATATGGTGGCTATGGCACTCATTGTGTCTGTCCTGGGGTACCTCTTCTTTCTTTACGTCGTGGTGCACTATGTGGGTGTATGGCTCCGACTTTGGGTGTAGTTATCCAAGCATAAGTGCATTGCCGATAATCCAGAGTGCATAAAGAACAATCAGCCCGCTTCCCACCAGGAGCGGGTGGTGTCTCCTTGCAAGGATGCCCAATAGGGTGCTCAGCACAGCAAATCCAACGGGGAGAGCCAAGTGAAGCGGATGTACGGTGATGGGGTGAATAATCAAAACAATTCCCAAAATCCCAAGAGAGTTAAAAATGTTGCTTCCAAGCAGGTTTCCCACCGCAACTCCGTCCCGATGCTGGCGCACTGCGACGATGGTGGTGGCGAGTTCGGGCATGCTGGTGCCTAGTGCTACCACAATTGCGGATAATAGAAAGAGATTGACGCCAAAGTGAGTAGCGAGCGTGTGAGCGCTTTCGGTGAACGCGTATCCAGCAACCACGAGCATGGACAATCCTATTGCAAAGTGAAACATGTTTCCATTCTGCATAGATTCTTCTGTTGGTGGTGCAGGACGAGTCAGTAGCCAGCGCACCCACAATGCAAATCCACCCAATAACACTGCTCCATCATATTGCGACAGGTGGCTATCTAAGCCCAAGACCAGAATCATGAGTGGCGCACCTGCAGCGAGGAGGATGTCTGTAAGACGAATACTCGTAGTGGTTTTATGCCCTGATAGCACGAGAAAAATTCCAAAAATAAGGGCAATGTTCACAATATTACTGCCGAGCACATCGCCCAATGAGACCGCTGGCATACCCCGGAGCGCCGAGCTGACGCCCACAAAGAGTTCCGGTGAAGAAGTGGAGATAGAGGCAATCAAGAGACCTGCGATTGCTCCAGAAAGTCGAATAGTCCGACCCACTGCGTCGACCCCTCGAATAAAGAGATTTCCGCCTGCCCATGCCACAAAAATTGAGAGTAAGAGCAGGAAGAATGCAAAGATGAGCGACATACGCTATAAGTGTGCCACGTCATGGCCATATGAGCAACGCGCTTGAGATAGTCAGGGATCAATTCCTTGTGTATACTCTGTGGCACGAGCGTATGCAAAATGATAGACATGAACAATTAGTGACCGCACTGTGTGATCATGACACGTTGTGTGCATATAAGTTGACCTGCGATAACGTGACGATTGGACTCGTTCCTCGCGTGCTGGGGCGCATATTAGTGGGGATGGGCAATATGGTGTACGGCGACGCCCCTTCCTACGGAAAATTCAAATCGATTGAAGTGATTGCACGCATACCCTACCAATCATGGGAAGTCGCGAGCTATATGCTACTGACAACGTTTTACAGCAATGAGAAGAAGGCGATAGAACTTTCAAAGACTTCTTTATTTGGTCGAGAATCACAGGATAATGAGACGATGCATGTCGTGGTGCTCGCGCAGTTAGCCAGGAAGTATGGGGAGGATAGCCTCATTCAGCACACGATATTGCCGTTATGCTTTGCTTTTTTCTATTTCTTTGCTTCATTTATGCTCTATGCAGTCTCTCCACGAAGCGCACTGGAACTCAACTATCTCTTTGAGGATCATGCATTTGAACAATATGATCTATTTTTGCGTACCCATGCTGAAGAGCTGAAGAAGCGCGCTGTCGATATAGAGTATCTGGTGTTTTATGGGCGCAATGTCCGCAGTGAGTATGAATTATTTCAGACGATTCGTAATGATGAGTTGGCGCATCGCAACCGCTCAGCTGAGCGCGCCTGCGAGTACGCGTAGGCGTGATATACTACTTTGTATATGAAAGAATCATATTCAGCGAGTGAAGCCGAGCGCATGTTTTTGCATGAGGTAGATATCGATGCTACGCGTGCGGTACCGGTGCAAGATGGAGAAGAAGTACCCGCTATGATAGCCGCTACTTATGTGGATGAAGCACGAAGATTTTTAGCAGGAAGAGAACTGGAGTCGACCGAACGGATCACCGAGCTCCTTGAAGGGCTCGACACTGCAGTGGCGATCAACAATGATCCCGAGGCGCGTGCATTGCGCAGGGAGTTCCTCCATCGTTTTCGCCCAGACATGGTGGAATAATGTAACCTTTCACCCACGGTGCCCCATATAGAGGTGTGAGTCAGCATATGGCTTGATTATTCATTTTTATCGTACATTCATGAAAAAATTTATTGTTACAGGGACAGCACTTTCGCTCGCGCTTATCGCGTCGTCCGCTTTTGCTGCGACCTATACCACACAGGATGTGGCAAGTCATGCCACCGAAGCAGACTGCTGGGCTATTGTGTCGGGGAAGGTTTATAATGTTACTCCACTCATGAATGCGCACCCTGGAGGAAAGGCTGCAATTTTGGCAGCTTGCGGAAAGGATGCAACAACGGCGTTTACTACCATGGGGGGAAGTGGTCATCCCACAAGTGCGATCACTCAGCTGGAGAATTATTTTCTCGGCACTCTTGTGGCAACGCCTGCCACCACGACAGCAACTTCAACCACCGGCACCGTTGCGACATCGACTGCCACCACGACGACTCCTACTCCACCAGTGATTCCTCAGCCACTGAGAATGAAGGAATGGAAGCTTAACGTAGAAGACAATGGGAAGGTGTTGCTCCGCGGAGTTGTGGAGTCTGTGGCCTCCGGCACTATCAAGGTGAAGTCTTGGGGTGGGGTATGGACAATCATCACTCCTTCAGGCGCAGAGCTTCTGCCCTGGCAGATGTCCAAGGGCAAAGTCCGTGTCGACCACTTTCGTGTAGGTGACTTGGTAGGAGTACAGGGATGGATGTCTTCTGCGGAACCCCTCACTATTACCGCATCCACTGTGCGCAATCGCACCGACCACAATGACGATCGCCGAGGTAGCCGTTCGGACGACAGTATCAAAAAGAACATGGAAAAGGAAAAGGAAAAGCTAGAAAAAGAGATTGAAAAGCGCAAAAAAGAGCTTGAAAAGAAGCAGAAAGAGCGCGATCGGGATGATGACTAGTCATGTGCATAACACCCCCCATTTAGGGGGGTGTTTGCTATAATGGCAGTATTACCAACAAATATTCATGATATGAAACTTCCACTACTCAACATTGCAGGAACCGCTCGTGTCGACGTCGCACTCCTTTTGATGCGTCTCATGCTCGGTGTAGTCTTTATTATGCACGGTTTTCCCAAGATTATGGCATCCGGCATGTTTGTCGGATTCTTTGGTTCTATTGGAATCCCTATGCCAGAGCTTATGGTGCCCTTTGTTGGCGTCGTCGAACTCTTGGGCGGACTCTTGCTTATTGGCGGGGTGATGACCAACCTTACTGGATGGATCTTGGCATTCACGATGCTTGTTGCTGCAGTCATGGCACACGGGAAGGCAGGATTCAACATCATGAATGGGGGATATGAGTACGCTCTCACTCTCGCTGTGATGTGTGTTGCCGTGGCTCATCTTGGTGCTGGAAAGTTCTCGCTTGCGCGCAAGTGTGGGAATGTGGATGCTGAAGCATAGTCCGAAGATAGGGGAGAAAGAGATAAGGCGCCCGCATCGTGCGGGCGCCTTGCTTTATGTGGTTGAGCCACTACATCACCTTTTTATGTCAAGGCCTCGCCTTGACAAGATAAGTTATCCACAGAAGAAGAGGATATGGGGTTGCACAACACGACGGATGGCGTATACTTCAGATATCGGAAGCAATGCTTCTGATATTTCAAAAGCCCCTCACTATGTGTGGGGCCTTTGTTTTTATTTTACTGCTTTTGCCTCAGTACTAGAACACCGGTGTGCACACGTAAATAAGTTGGTTTTGATAGTCTCCCGACTCTTGTGTGCCCGAGACCTCTATTTTATATGCAACGCGAGCGGTTCCGATGTCCTGTGTTGAACCATCTGACGGTCCATTGTGTGAGAATATGGCTCTTGGGGCAGTGAGAAAGTTCCCAGCGTATTTTTCGCCAACAAATTCCCCTGCATTAAGGTTGGAATCGTTTGAAGTGAGACCAATATGGCCGTATGTGTCTTCGTTGCCGAGGCTCACAGAAGGCGATGCCCATACGACCGGCACTGCTGTCTCTGCTCCATCAATAAAGGTATCAATGTCGCTTGCCCCCGAGGTGAGATTTTGATTTTCGCGTACTGTGACGGTAAATCCATTGCGTGCATTCGTTGAGACATTTAGTTGTTGAGCAAAAATGACTGGGGTATTGGGTGCGAGAGTGCCAATCCCGATGGTGCTTGCATCTGTCGTGGTGGAGGTGACAGCGCCATTTACGTTGACTCCGGTCCCCAGACCGGAAACAGTAAAGGTGAGGGCTGTTTCCACTTTGGCCGACATCACCACCTGAGAGATGATGGCGACGCGCGTCTCACTTTGATCAGGTTGTGTGCCACTAATGCGAATAGGGTATGACCCTGTGACCGCAGGATTGAGAATATGAGCATTTCCAACGGTGACAGTTTTTGCACCAGAGGTGACGGTGTCGCCAGGGCACACGGTGAGCGTTACATGTTCATCTGGGGCGGTGGCATCGATAGTGGGGTACACTTCGTCACCACCACCACCACAGGCACCAACGTTGGCTACGAGCGTCATTCCGGAGACAGAGAGGTCGCCCGCAACCACCGCTCCAAGGTCAAAGGCATCAGACACCGGATCAAACCCAATCTTGATGGTGAGCCCAGATGTGACTGCCGTGGCTGATGTCCAGGCGATAACATGATTGGCACCCAATGAAGGTGCGGACTGCGAAATCGTGTCACTGACGAGCGTAAAGTATCCAGCTTGAAGGGGAGAAAAGAGTCCTGAAATAAGAAAAACCACCACTGAGCTTGTAAGTGCTCGTGTGAAAACATTGGGTCGAAAAATATGACAATAGCTACGTGGGATGAATCGCATGTGTGTGGGACACCTGCGTTTACGCCACCATACCCCCACCACATAGTGGGGGAGGTGGTGCATCGTGCTGTGGGGGCACAATGCTTTGGTTTGTGGGCCAAAGAAACTGGAAAATGGACAAAACCTGCTTTCTACAGGGATGGGATATCATATTCCTCCAAACACGGTCGCCTGGGGCGAGAACATGATGCTCGCATTATACCCCAAAGTGTGGAAAACTATCTGATAACTTGTGTATCTGATGTGGATAAGCAATGAGCTGCTCCGTCTCATGTCCACATGCGAGCACGATGCATCTCTGTGCATGCACCTTGTTTTCAAAGTGATGTGTGAGTGGTATAGTGTGACCTTCCCATTTCTTTGCAATTCGGGAAGTCCTTACTCTATAAATACAATATCTATGGTGTCGGTCATGCTCGCGCTCATGAGTATCTTGTTTCTGTCTTTGTTGGTGTATCTCGTGTCAAAGTGGTCCAAGTTTCCTTATACAATTTTGCTCGTACTCGCTGGGCTGTTGTTGATTCCACTTTCTCGTACTGAGACGTTCGGATTTCTCTCAAGCTTTGAGCTCACTCCCGAATTGCTTTTCTTCGTGTTCTTGCCGACGCTCGTGTTTGAGTCCGCCTACAATATCAATGCACGCAAGATGATGGAGAGTATACGCTCCATTAGCTTGCTTGCGGTGCCTTCTTTGCTTATTTCGACAGTCCTCATCACGTTTGGTCTCCATTATGCAATGGCATTTTTTGGTTTTGATATCCCGCTCTCGGTCACCCTGTTGTTTGGTGCGTTGATTTCGGCAACCGACCCAGTCGCAGTGCTCGCTCTTTTCAAAGAGTACGGCGCCCCCAAGCGTCTATCGTTGGTGTTTGAGGGTGAGTCGTTATTTAACGATGGTACCTCGCTCGCTTTGTTTCTCGTCATTTTGGAAATACTCACTAAGGGGTGGAATGGCATTTCTTCTATATCAGAGGGTATGTTTATGTTTACCTCGATGGTGCTCGTCGGAGTACTTTTTGGTGGATTCATGGGTGCACTCTTCTCAAAGATGATTGAATGGGTGCGAGGGAATGAATATGTGGAGCTCACCCTCACCATGGTGGTGGCACATCTGACATTTATCTTGTCTGAGCAAATCACCCATCACGTCTCACTGTTCGGGCATCACATCTATTCATCTTCCATCATCGCTACCGTCATTGCGGCTATGATGGTGGGAAATTATGGGCGTTACAAGATTTCTCCGAAGGTCTCCGAGTATATGGAGCTCTTCTGGGGATATTTTGCATTCTTGGCAAATTCGATCATCTTTGTGTTGATTGGTCTTTTGTTTGCTTCCCTCGATATTCCGTTCTCCGAACTTGCTATCCCTGTGGCCCTCGCGATTGTGGTGGTCATGATTGCCCGTGCGATATCCGTGTATCCGGTGATTGGGTTTCTCAATCTCACCAAGACCGAGGAACATATCCCGATGTCTTGGCAACATTTGATGGCATGGGGCTCGTTGCGGGGCGCACTTGCCGTGACCATGGTTTTGCTTATCCCTGAAGACATGACTGTTTCTGGCTGGCCATACGCGGATATTTCGGTCCGGGACTACATCACGGCATTTACCATCGCATGTATTTACTTTACCCTCTTTATCAAGGGGTTGACTATCGGTCCCATGATTAAGGCGCTCAAGCTCGACGCATTGTCGCGAGTGGAAGAAGCTGAAGCGGAAGAAGGGCGCGCACTCGTCTATGCCAAGGTGCTCGTGGAGGTGGATCGATTTCTCAAGAAGGGCTATATCACTGAGGTGTTGCATCAGTCGCTCAAGACAAAGTATGAAGCATACTATCGCACCGCATGTCAGCAGTTCCGTGCTTGTCTCGATGCCACATCTGGGGTGCACGAAAATGTGCTTCATGTGTATGCCACTGGAGTGGAGAAGTCTTCTTTGAAGTCACTGTTTACCTACAACGAAGTCAGTGAAACGGTGTACAAGCGTATCTTGCGAGAACTGCATGAGCGCACCGAAACAGCGGAGCTCTATAATGGAGCAGTCACATTAACTGAGAATGATTTTGAAAAAGACTGGCTAGACATGGTATATGACGTGGTGACCCGAGCGTTTGGGGGAGTGGTGACCAAGGTGCCTGATGAGGTGACCCACTTCATGTATTATCGCGCTCGCGCAGTCATTGCGCAGAAGGTGGCCGACGAACTGACTGCGCTCGCTGAAGGGAATCAAGATCTCTTCCCTGGCAGTAAGGATGTCTTTACGCCACTCATTCAGCAGTATCGTGATATGAATCAATGGGCAAAGACTAAAACAGAGGAGGTCGCTCGACTTCATCCCGCAGTGATTGACCCCATCAAGGCGCAGTTTGCTGAGGCGGGATTATGGAAGGCCGAAGCGCGAATATTGCATGACTTGCTCGAGAAGGAAGCGATTTCTGGCAAGGTACATCTCCTGCTTTCGGAAGAGTTGACTCAGCGCACCGAGCGCGTTGCTCAGGGGCGAGCATAGTGGGTAAAGCAAAGAGCACCAGAAGGTGCTCTTTGCGCTTTTGGGCGCTATTCATTATCATGAGCACTTATGGTGCACATGCTTGAATGGAAAACTCTGTGGGAGCGGTATGCACATTTTGCCTTTAGTGCCCTGTTTGTACTCGGAGTGCTGGGAGATATATTTTTTCTCCCGGCTCTGAATGCGGGGACCGCACTGGGGTATCTCATGATAGTGGGATCGTTTCTCACGGTGTCGTACACCATCCTTGTGGTCGATAC
>JACCDY010440360.1_pt1 | contig 11170 bp, 9 predicted proteins | sample 7446391 | NCBI WGS metagenome assembly JACCDY01 (sample SAMN15323451, study PRJNA562643) | freshwater metagenome | isolation source: river surface water | place: USA:Blue River Watershed | collected 2017-08-18
AACCAGCGACAAAAATACCACACCAAAATTCAAACCCGAAAAGATCATCAGCGGCCATGCAGAGGGTAAGGCTGGAATGACGGGAGCCACGCTCAACAAGCCATTCAAGATCGAGAGCGCTTGGCCGCCTCGGTAGTGATTCAACAAACCCGCCCAGACCCTGGATGACACAACCACAGCAACACCGAGCAGTGCATAAAACAAAGTAATGTCGGACGGCGTAGCGCCTTGCTCTCGCAACAGCGCAACCACAAAGGTCATGTAACCGATGTAACCCACCCCAAAGCAACCATAGCCCAGCAAAGCAAAAAACCACTGCCGCAAATGAGAAGAAGACGAGCGTGCAGTGGCGGCCGTCGTTTGAATTGGCTTAGGCGCTTCTGGTGCCCATCGATTCAAAGGCAAGCGAATTAAAACAAGCAAAAGCGTCAATACCAAACAAAGCCCTGCCAAAGACCACCAAGCCCACGACCATGGATGATGTACCGCTTGCGCTTGAGCCCAGCTCAATGTCGCGGGAACCGTCAAGGCAGACAAAACGATGCCCCATCCAGTCCCGCCATAATAAACACCCAATAACAAACCCGATTGGGACGGTATTTGTGCACCCAATCTAGCAGCGAGCAAACCGCCAGAGACAAACACGGCGGCACTGGCAACGCCCGCCAAAAAGCGCTGCAACAACAAGGCCGACGTGTCCACCAAAAAGCCAGTCAAGGCCATGAACAATGTCGCGGACAATGCCCCCCAGATCAAAACTCGAACCGCACCCCAATGCCGTAAAACCAAAGGCGTCAACAAAGCACCTACCAAATAACCTACTGCGTTGAAAGTGTTCATGGCACCTGCTAAGGTGTAGCTCCATAACAAGTCGTCACGCATGGGTGGCAACAAAAGCGCATAGGCAAACCGCGTCATTCCCAAAGAAACCGCGGCCGCCATTGAAATACAAACCGACAAGCCCAAGGCTGTCATCCATCGAATATTTTGATTCATGAAAACTTTATTTGATCCTTGCCAAGCGGGCCAACTTGAACTTGCGTCACGCATTGTGATGGCACCACTGACTCGCAACCGAGCACCTCATGCTTTGGCAAATGCCCTGATGGTTGAATACTATGCGCAACGCGCCAACCCTGCAACGGGCGCGGGCCTCATCATCACAGAAGCAACCGCCATCAGCCATCAAGGTCAAGGCTATGCCGATGTCCCTGGCATCTGGTCACCAGAACAAGTGGCCGCATGGAAACACGTCACGGCGGCCGTGCACGCGCAGGGTGGAAAAATCGTTATGCAACTCTGGCACGTTGGTCGCGTGTCACATCACTGCTTTCAACCAGAAGGCAAAGCGCCTGTTGCGCCTTCCGCGATCATTGCAAAAACCAAAACTGTCCAACTGATTGACGGCGTGCCAACGTTCATGCCCACCTCTGAGCCGCGTGCGCTGACGCTTGAAGAAATATCAGACATTGTGACCGACTACAGAAAGGCCGCACGCAACGCCATCGAGGCCGGTTTTGACGGCATTGAAGTTCATGCCGCGAATGGCTATTTGATTGACCAATTTTTGCGGACAGGAAGCAATTTGCGAAACGATATGTATGGTGGCTGCATTGAAAATCGCACACGCTTTTTAAAAGAGGTCATGACGGCAGTGTGTGAAGAAATTGGAGGGCCCCAATGTGCCATACGAATTTCACCTGTCACGCCCGTCAATGACGCAAGCGATTCACAACCTCAACCCTTGTTTGAACATGTCGCGCAATTTTTGGGCACCCTTCAATTGGCTTATGTTCACACCGTTGAAGGTGCAACAGGTGCATCACGCGATTTTTATCAAGGCGAACAGGCCTTTGACTATGCGGCACTGAAGGCGGCTTATGTGAAAGCTGGTGGAACGGGTGCCTGGATGCTGAACAATGCGTATACGTTCGAACTGGCCAACCAGTCCTTGGCCGATGGTGCCGACCTCATTGCGTTTGGCCGACCGTTCATTGCAAATCCAGATCTTGGCCTACGCCTGAAACAAAACAGCCCTCTGAATGAGCCTGATCGCAGCACCTTTTATGGTGGTCTTGAAAAAGGCTATACCGATTACCCCTTTTTAAATGCAAGCACATGAAGCCATTCAATGAAAAATTTCAAGGTCGCCGCGTAGAACAGCAGGTGATTGGCCAAGCAACACGTGATGGTGACGGTGTCAAACTAACCCGCGTGCTCACACAGGCGCATCAACGACGCTTAGATCCTTTCTTAATGTTGGACAACTTTGGCAGTGACGACCCAAACGACTACGGCGGTGGTTTTCCAGATCACCCACACCGTGGTTTTGAAACGGTGACATACATGATTGCGGGCCGCATGCGACATCGCGACAGTGCTGGCAATGAAGGCTTGCTTCAAAATGGCGGTGTTCAATGGATGACGGCTGGCCGCGGTGTTGTGCACAGCGAAATGCCTGAACAAGAAGAAGGCGTCATGGAGGGCTTTCAACTGTGGCTCAATTTGCCTTCACACCAAAAAATGTGTGTGCCTGCTTATCAAGACATTCAAAGTGAAAAGATTCCAGAAGTTTCTTTGCCAACAGGTATCAAATTGCGTGTCATTGCTGGCGAAACGCAAGGTGTTCAAGGCGCAGTTAACAGGCCTGCTCATTCGTTCCCAACACAAGCCCTTTATTTAGACATCCACTTTGATCAACTTGCAAATTTTCAGCAAGTCATTCCTGCTGATCACAATGCTTTTCTCTATGTCTATCGTGGCAGTGCCAAAGTCATCAGTGACCATCAGGAAACCAGCATCGGTCTTCATCGAATGGCCATTCTTGAAAATGAAGGCGATGGTGTCAACATCGCTGCAAGCGCAGGAACCAAACTGCTTTTAATTGCTGGCAAACCTCTCAATGAACCGATTGCCCAATATGGGCCATTTGTCATGAACACCCGTGAAGAACTGATTCAGGCAGTCGATGACTTTAGAGCGGGTCTTTACAATTCATAACAAAGATTGAAAGATACAGACACACTAGAAAGCGAAACTGTCCTTTTCTTTGAAAGGAATCCAAATGTCCAAAGTTCGCAATGCGCTAGTAACTTCCTTAATGGTCGTGTCAACTGGCTTTTATCTTTCTGCGCTTGCACAAACCCCCGCCCCATCACCTCAATACATGCCCGTTCAACCTGGCGCAATGGGTATGCAGCCACACATGCAAGGTGCTCATGCGGGTCACGGCGGTCAAGGCATGATGGACGATGCAAAACGGGAATCACGTCGTGCAGAGCGTCATCAAAAGCACTTGAATGAGATGAAAGTCTTTCTTCAACTGCAACCCACACAAGAAGCTGCTTGGAATTCATTTGAGACGGCCATGAAGTCGCCTATGAAAAAACCCGTAAAACTCAGTCCCGCAGACATTGAAAAAATGTCGACGCCAGAAAGAATCGACAAAATGATGGCTTTCAAAGCAGAGCGTGATGCAGAAATTACAAAGCGCATGAATGCCAGTAAAACGTTCTATGCAACCTTGACACCCGCACAGCAAAAAGTTTTTGACACACAAACTCAAAAATTTCTAAATCGCCCATCCATGGGAGGGACGCATGGCAAAATACATCCATGATTTGGGGATTCAGTGAAGATCAAATTGCCTCTTTTGGCTTAACTATTGGCATTGCAGCATTCATGCTGTACATGCTATTTATCATTGGCCACTTAGCATGGGAATCAAAAGCAGGAAAGTTTGGAACTCTTGTTCTTTTCTTTGGCCTGGGTTTTGGCATGATTGGTTTCATTGCTAAAACTGGTCTCCAATGGTTTTTGAATAAATAAGCATTTGATATTTGTCAAGTAACAAGTTTGTGGAAAATTAAAGGATAACTGGCAAGTTATCCACAGATATTTTTCAATTTAAAACTTGTTAACTTTTCGGATACACCTCAGATGCAGGACCTTGCACATCCTTCAAAAGTATCTAATGGGTTGATCTATAAAGAAAAAAGAGACTTGTCCACAGAACGAGTCTCTCCTTATCTACTACTACTATGTATTAATCTATATAAAAGAAGAATACAAAGACAAAGTCAGTGCAAAAAATTAAATTGATTTTCTAAACAAATCCAAATTGTTTTGCCATTGAAGCATGGCAGCTTCAATGTGCCTTTCTTTCACATGACCAAAGCCTTTGATTTGTTCTGGTACCTTGGCCACATTGACAGCCAGTGCATGATTTTGAGCATTCAATGAAACGAGCAATTCTTCTACAGCATCTTTGTATTCTTGAATCAAAGCACGTTCTGTTTGTCGTTCTTCGGTACGACCGAATACGTCAAAAGCGGTACCCCTCAAAAATTTCAATTGAGACAAAACTTTGAATACCAGGAGCATGTAAGGGCTCATTTTTTGTTTGATCAATTGGCCCTTCTCGTTGCGTTTTGCTAGCAAAGGTGGGGCTAGGTGATAGAAAACCTTGAAATCACCCTCAAACTGGCTTTTAACGCGTTCTAGGAACTGTTTATCGGTATGAAGTCGAGCCACTTCATATTCATCTTTGTAAGCCATCAATTTGAACAATTGTTTGGCAACTGTTTCAGTTAGGCTAGTTTGTCCTAGCAAAGACTCTTTGGCTTTGACCTTTAATACAAAGTTTTCATACGATTGCGCATAGTCTTTGTTTTGATAGTCAGTTAAAAAAGCCATTCTGTTGGCAATCAGATCATCCAGCGAAGTGCGTTTTTTAAACGCAATAACTTGTGCGGGAGAAGTCAGCGCTTCCAAAGCAGGCATTTGATGCGCAGCGTGCCGACCCCATTCAAACGCAGCCAAGTTATTTGCAACAGCAACCTCATTGAGTTCAATGGCACGTTGCAGTGCTTCTAAACTGAGTGGTACCCAACCCTTTTGCCAGGCATAACCCAAGATCATAGGATTGATGTAGATGGTGTCACCCATCAAAAGTGTAGAAAGTTTGTCAGCATCAAAACTTGCCAAACCTTCCAAGCCAACGGCATTGGCAATCTCTGCAGCACAACTGTCAGCAGGATTGAGCCATTGGGTGTTTTTGACAAAAGCAGCAGTTGGTGTACTGTGCGAATTCAAGGCCACATGTGTTCTGCCTTGCAACATGCGAGAGAGTGTTTCTTTGCCGGCACTCACAATGGGATCACATCCCAAAATTAGGTCTGCTGCAGCCATGCTGACACGTGTGGTCTGAATTTGATCTTGGCGGGAAGCTAACAAAACGTGGCTCCAAGTTGCACCCCCCTTTTGAGCCAAACCAGCAGAATCCTGTGTCACAACACCCAAACCATCGAGGTGAGCTGCCATGCCTAACAACTGACCAATGGTGATGACGCCTGTGCCACCGACACCGGCAACAACAATGCCGTAAGCACCTGATTGAGACAAATTCGGCAACACAGGTCGCGGCAATGATGGCAGCTGTGTTGAATCAAACTTTTGAACCTTGGATTTTTTCTTCAGTTGCCCGCCTTCGACAGTGATGAAACTGGGGCAGAAACCTTTTAGACAACTGGTGTCTTTGTTACAAGTATTTTGATTGATGGTTCGTTTACGACCCAGATCTGTTTCTAGTGGTTCAATCGATAAACAGTTCGATTGAACGCCACAATCACCACAACCTTCACAAACCAATTCGTTGATCATCACGCGAACTGCAGGGTCAACCATGGTGCCGCGCTTTCGGCGACGCCTTTTTTCAGTGGCACAGGTTTGGTCATAAATGATGACGGTACAACCCTTGATTTCACGCAGCTGTCGTTGAATGGCATCCAACTCGTCGCGATGGTGAACCATGACACCTTCGGCTAATGCAACGCCGTTGTATTTTTCGGGCTCATCCGTGACAACTTTGATCACAACTGCGCCTTCAGCGCGCATGCTTTGAGCAATTTGAACAACGCTGTGACCTTCCGCACGTTCACCAACACGCTGACCTCCTGTCATGGCGACAGCATCGTTGTACAAAATTTTGTAAGTGATGTTGACGCCAGCGGCAATGCTTTGTCGAATGGCCAAAATGCCACTGTGAAAATAAGTGCCGTCACCAATGTTGGCAAACACGTGATTTTCGTGACTGAAATGTTGTTGCCCAATCCAAGGCGTGCCCTCGCCGCCCATTTGTGTAAAACCAGTCGTACTACGGTCCATCCACAAACTCATAAAGTGGCAACCAATACCCGCCATCGCACGCGAACCGTCAGGCACTTTGGTGCTGGTGTTATGCGGACAGCCTGAACAGAACCAAGGCATGCGGTCTGCTGCAGGATTCAAAATCAAACTATTTTGAGCACGCTCTTTGGCTTCAATGATGCCAATTTGTGCATCCATTTTGGCAACAACATCGGCGGGTAGATTCAATGTTTGAAGGCGCTTGGCAAGTGCCTTGGCAATCAGACTGGGCGTGAGATCGGCATTGGCGCGCAACAACCGATGAGAAGTGGGATTAGGCATCGACCACTCGCCACCAGAATCGTCACTGTCCAATTCATCAAATTTACCCACAATGCGGGGGCGCAAATGATCAGGCCAGTTGTACAGTTCTTCTTTCAGTTGGTACTCAATGATTTGGCGTTTTTCTTCGATCACCAAAATTTCTTTCAAACCCTTTGCAAATTCTCTGGTGGTTTGCGCTTCTAAAGGCCAGACCACGGAAACCTTGTGTACGCGAATGCCCAAACGCTGACATGTGGCAATGTCTAATCCCAAATCAAGCAAGGCTTGTCGTGTGTCGTTGTAAGCTTTGCCGCTGGCCATGATGCCGAAACGGTCGTTGGGTCCTTCAATGACGTTGTGGTTCAATTTGTTGGCACGGATGTAGGCCAACGCCGCATACCATTTGTAATCGAATAGCCGAGCTTCTTGGTCCAACGCAGAATCTGGCCATCGAATGTGAACACCACCAGGCGGCATCTCAAACTCTGGCAAAACAATCTTGACTCGGCTGGCTTCAATGTCGACGGTGGCACTCGACTCCACAATTTCTTGAATGGTTTTCATGCCAGACCAAACGCCAGCAAAGCGGCTTAAGGCAATGGCATGAACGCCCAAATCTAAAACTTCTTGAACAGAAGCAGGAAAGAAAACCGGCAGGCCGCACGCTTTAAAAATGTGATCACTTTGATGGGCGGCCGTAGAGCTTTTTGCGACATGGTCGTCGCCTGCAACAGCCAACACACCGCCCCATGGGGTGGTACCCGCCATGTTGGCGTGTTTAAAAACATCAGAGCAACGATCGACGCCGGGGCCTTTGCCATACCAAATGCCGAAGACGCCATCAAACTTAGCGCTACCGGGTGGTGCAAAGCCCATTTGTTGGGTGCCCCACAAAGCCGTTGCTGCCAACTCTTCATTCACGCCAGGTTGAAAAACAATGTTGTGTTTTTCGAGATAAGGCTTGGCTTTCCAGAGTGCTTGGTCGTAACCACCAAGAGGTGAGCCCCTGTAGCCGCTGATTAACGCAGCTGTTTTTTTGCCAGCCAAAGCATCGCGCTCTTGTTGCAGCATGGGCAAGCGAACCAAGGCTTGAACCCCGCTCATAAAGGCCATGCCGTGCTGCAGGGTGTATTTGTCATCTAGCGTGACTTGGGCCAGCGCTTCGCGCAGGTGTTCAGGCAAGGGAGCGTTCATGGAAACCCACTTTCTAAAGCATTGGCCTGCAGTGTAGAACGACTGCGCTTAGCGTGGAAGCAAAACCCACATTTTCATGTCTTGTTTGAGACGCCCAGCCAACTCACCTGCAGCCTGGCCAGAGCCTACGTAGTAGTCGGCACGGACTGCGCCCAAAATGGCGCTGCCAGTGTCTTGCGCAATCACCATCCGATTCAGCTGGGTTTGAGGGCCGTTGCTTGAAAGCCAAACAGGCATCCCATAGGGAATGCTGCCAGGATCAACCGCGATGGACCTGCCCGGCGTTAATGGCACGCCCTGTGCGCCTTTGGGTCCTAATTGCGCGTCATTTCCAGCCAGCGCCTCTTCTTTAAAAAAGATGTAACGTGGGTTTTTGGACAGTAACTCTGTGGTTCTCCATGGGTTTTGAGCAAGCCAATTTTTAATACCAGGCCAAGTCGCGTCTTTGGTTAAGTTTTGATCTAACAGCCAGCGGCCAATGCTTTGATAGGGATGGTCGTTGGTTCCAGCAAACGCCAATCTAATTTGTCGGCGCGACCCATCTGCCTGTGTCACCCAAAGGCGGCCAGAGCCTTGTATGTGCAAAATCATGGCATCGACGGGGTCAGCAATGTAGGCAATCTCTTTACCCTTTAAAGCCGACTGCGCGGCTGGCAATTTGAGAATTTCCTCCCTCGTAAACCAAGGTGATTTACTTTTTAATTGAGCGGGTGCGCTATAAAGTGGCACCTCAAAGCCAGGTTTGGCAATGCGCGAGGCTTCAAAAATTGGCTCGTAATAGGCGGTTAACAAACCATTGGATGGTGAAGCGCTGCTGGTCAGAGTTTCAACGCGATACGGCAAAAAGTTTTTGACCAGCCACTCTCTTTGAACAGTAGAGGTTTGCCCGTTCAATTGCTGTACATCCGTGCAAAGTCTTTTGTGGGCAGTTGTGCTGCGTGTGCAACTTTGTAGCCACGCGGCCCAAGCCTCATTCAAATTGTCGCTTGTGAGGCCAGGAAGATCGTTCCAAGAAGCCAAGACCCATTTGCTTTTTGGGTTGAGAAAACTGGGGATGTTTGGGGCGGACGCGCTGGGCGCAGAAGGGGTGACCACCGGTTCCGGTGGGAGGGTTGGCGGTGGTATTGGGGGTCGCGAGCCGCAGGCGGCCAAGAAAACAGGCAGGCTTAAAAACAAGCGCCTTAAAATGAATGAACCTAGGAGCGTTTTCATGGGATTGATTTTGTTAGAGGCGTTGCTGGCACTGGTGCTGCTGCTGCTGATCGTATGGTGGACCATGTTTTCTGGGCGAAAAAAAGGTGAGCTAGTGACAAAGGAAGAAGACACATCTAGCAAACAAAAAGACGCCGAGGGTTCATAAGTCAACGCCGTCGAAGGACTTAGACCTCACGCAACAAGTTGGCCAACTCAACCGCCGACTTCACGTTCATTTTTTCAAAAACACGTGAGCGGTGAACTTCTACGGTTCGAACACTGATGTCGAGTTGATCGGCAATTAATTTATTGGGCAGGCCCTCTACAACCAGTTTAAGCACATCGTTCTCACGTTCGGTCAGTTCTGCCAAACGCGACGCGACACCTGCGCTCATGGCTTGCGAAGCTAGGCGTTGGCTTGAAAGTACCAACGCTTGTTCAATGCGGTCAACCAACGCGTTGTCAGAAAAGGGCTTTTCACAAAAATCAAAAGCACCTCGCTTGACGCTGTCGACGGCGGTGGGTACATCGGCATGGCCGGTTAAGAAAATAACAGGCCAGGCCGTCGCTAGACCATTGGCCAAAAGTGTTTCAAACAAGGCCAAACCGCTTTGCCCGGGCATGCGAACATCCAGAAGAATGCAACCCGCTTGCTTGGGCTTGGGTGCATTGGCATCGGGAAATTGATTTTTGAGCATGAGAGAAAATGCTTCTGCACTTTCAAACGACTCACTCAAAACATGCCGCGAACGAAGCAACCACGCCATGGCATCGCGCACGCTGGCATCGTCGTCAACGATATAGACACAGGCATTCAGGATGGGTTGCATGCTGAATTCTAAAATGCCTTAGGCTTGGGTGGGAAGCGTAAAGCGAAACAAAGTGCCGTGAGGTAAAAACGGTTCAAATGACAAGTGGCCACCGTGTTGTTCAACAACCGTTCGGCATAAACTTAAACCCAAGCCCATGCCTTCCGATTTGGTTGTGAAAAATGGCGTGAACAAATGCTGAGCAACCTCTTCAGAAATGCCAATGCCCTCGTCAATCACTTCAAATGCAATCCAGTCTTGAGCGCCGTGGTTGGCAGCAGGTTTGACAAGGATGGTTAAAACGCGGTTCAAACAAGTGGGGTGATCCATCGCTTGCATGCCATTGCGCGCAAGATTCAAGAGAACTTGCTCAACCATGGTTCGATCACAAATGACATTGCTTAGTAAGTCATCAATTTGCACATCCAAACGAACATGAAGCTTGCGAGCTTGCAATTGAACCAACGGCAGCACAGCGTCGATGATGGCGCTTGGGCGAACTGATTCTCGCGCTTGATCTCTGCGGCGGACAAAGTCGTGAACACTGTTAATCACTTTGCCCGCCCGGTTGGCTTGCGCTGCAATTCTCTCAAGCGCCATCTGCAGATCGTTCAAATTGGAAGAGCCTGATGGATTGGGCGTGCGTTGTTGTTGACCAATCAAATTCAAAGAGCCTGTGGCATAGCTAGAAATGGCGGCCAAGGGTTGGTTTAATTCGTGACTTAACAACGAGGCCATTTCGCCGACCGTTGCCAACCTGGCGGTGGCTTGAAGTCTTTCTTGACTGGTTCGAGACATTTCTTCGACTCGGCGTTGTTCACTGATGTCTAGAAATGCGCTCATCCATCCAGTTTGTTTGCCAACCGCATTGATCAGTGGCGCTTCAAAAATGAGCACCGGAAAACGTGACCCATCTTGTCGGACGAAAACAGATTCAAAACCCTCACGAGGCGGCGCGTTGCCAGCCAAGCGAACGGCTTGACGGCGCTGATACTCCCCCACCATTTCGGTTGGCCAATACGGCATGGGTGCGGAAGCCCCAAGCAATTGTTCTGCGGAAAAACCAACCATCTGACAGAACGCAGGATTGACATAAGTGATTCGGCCTTGCAAATCACGCGCACGCAAACCCGTGACCAGAGAGTCTTCCATGGCTTTTCTAAATGCCAAAGCATCGGCCAAGTCTTGCTCGGCTTTCAAACGCCTGCGCGAGTCTTTGACCAACAATACCAAAACCGAGACCAATGCAATTGACATGGCCGTAACCAGTGCAGGCAAGACATTGGGAAAAAGATCGGGCCCTGCACGGCGACCATCCATGCGGAGTACCAGCGTGTTACCTGGTAAGTCCATCAATTGGGTGGCTGTGAAAAGACGTTTGCTTCGTGGCAATGTGCCGTGAACGGCCAACCGTGTACCGTCGGGCTCAATGCACGATATTTCGTTTCTGCGGCCCTAAGTTTCTGAAAGCTGGGACGATAGGATGTCTTGCAGGCTGTACGTTAAGACGGTGTAACCCATGC
>JACCDY011008764.1_pt1 | contig 11170 bp, 11 predicted proteins | sample 7446391 | NCBI WGS metagenome assembly JACCDY01 (sample SAMN15323451, study PRJNA562643) | freshwater metagenome | isolation source: river surface water | place: USA:Blue River Watershed | collected 2017-08-18
ACACATTACAGTCCAGTAAGTGCTCTTCTTCAATCGCAAAATGACTCTGAAGTTGAAGAGTGTATTTATGTCCCCCTGTGGATGATTCCTAGAAGCCAGGAGATTGGAGTTGACATTCAAGTGGACTTTCTTCCTGAAGAAGCATTTCCAGAGGCGCTCAAAATTGTTCTACGCCCACTGGATTCTGCTTTCTACAATACAAACGCAGAAGAGGAGCTTACCCATGCTCTCACACATATTGGAGTTCTGAAGCGCGGGTCTATTGTATCCGTAAAGCTCTCTGGCCTCGGCGGATATCCGATGGAATTCTTTGTTGTTGACCTTGAACCCGCAGAGATTGTCCTGTGTAATGGAGATGAAGTTGTCATTGAGTTTGAAGAGGCAGTTGACCAGTTGGATGGTCGTCGGCCACCTACGCCCCCTCCACCTGAGCCAGAGATTCTTGTCCCAATGGTGCCTGCTGATACAGAAGTGGCTCAGCAGACGGGTCACCGTCTTGGAGGAACAAATCGGCGGATGCCTGATGGACGCGCGTGGAATCCTTGGCGTGAAGTAGAGCGAAATGGCGGACGACCCCCCTCCCAACGATAATCTTGGGTCTATTCTTGGAGGAAGTGGCGCAGCGATTTTATCTATTCTTGGTGTCATCTACACAGCGGTGAATCATAAACGTGTCAAGGCGAAATGCTGTGGAAAGACATTTGAAGCGGAACTGGATATTGGTAGCACAACAACAGCAGAGACAGCCACAGCAAAAGTTCATCCTGAACCACCGAAAAAAGAAGAGAATTCTGCCTAAACCAGGCACGACTTTTTTTATAGAAGAGCAGATGAGCACAGAAGAAGAAATTCAAGCAGGAGCGAAGTTAGTCTATGATTGTCTTCGCAGCGCACTCGCAACAAAGCGTGGATGTCTTCTGGGTCGCAATGGAACAATTGAGATTCAGGCAATTCAGTCCTTTCAGAAATCTCTGGGTGGAATTCCAGGGCCTATTGCGGCCAAGCTGGAACTCCATGCAGGAGTCTTTCCATCCACCCGAGAATCTCTGAGCTCCTGGGTGAGAGAGTATTTGGAGGCGATTCGTTCCATCAATCAGGACCCTGTTGTCAGTGGATGGTTTGCCCCGACACGAGAGATTGAAAGAGCCATGTTTTCAGAACTGAGTCCCCGCAGCGCACAAATTCCTCTTCGGTCTTTGGAACCTTATTACGTTGAACCAGAGAAACGCTGGACAAACTTGCTGACTGGAAAGAAGGTGTGTGTCGTCACCTCGTTCGCAGAAACTGCGCATTCCCAGATTTTTCAGCGGAGGCAAATCTGGGGCGCGGATGCGGAGAGTCTTCTGCCTCCAGAAACGGAGTGGGTCTTCGTTCAGACAGGATATTCTCCAGTCCTTGCGCACGGCCGAGCAGAATGGCCAGTTGACTGTGATGGGTGGCAGGATGCCGTTGCGTATATGGAAAAGAAGATTTCAGAGCATCGGCCTGATGTTTGCCTAATTGGTTGCGGAGGACTGGGGATGATTCTAGGTGCGCGGTGTAAGAAAATGGGAATCGCAACTCTGGTTCTAGGAGGAGCAACACAGGTCCTTTTCGGAATCAAAGGAAATCGGTGGGCGTCTCACTCGGTTATTTCCAAGTTCTGGAATGACGCGTGGGTGTGGCCATCTACGCAGGAAACACCTCGTGGAGCAGGGCAAATAGAGGGCGCATGTTATTGGTCCAGCGGCGGCGGCCACGGCAAAAATTGAAATCCGACACCTGGAAAACACGAGACACCAAGTAGAAAATGGAGCCCAATTGTTTCTCGCATTGGCCGTGGAACCAGAAATCAGAGAGTGTCTCTCCGCATGACCTGGCCCATTCAGAAATCTACTCTAAATTCATCCGCCAGGAACAAGCTGTGACAATTGAGATTCCAAAGTGCCTGGAGGGATTTGTCTGGACTGGCTGCCGCCTGGTCACGAGTGAAGAGGATAAGCTGGAGTGGTATCCGATGGGGATTGTAATTCCAGTGGAGGAACCGGTCATTCATACAATCTTCATCAAATACGGGGCGTGGAATATTCTCCCTGTCGCATTTACTCCCGAGTTTATTGAAGAGCACGGAAGTCCCGTGCTCAAGCTGGAGTTTCCGTCTCCAGTCTTTGGAAAATTTGAGCTCCTTGCTCAGAAGTTGTCATGAGACTCCAATATGCGAGTGACTTACATTTAGAATCATGGATTCATTCAACCTTTGAAGAAATTCTTGATATTCGGGCTCCTGTGCTGTGTCTTCTTGGAGATATTTGTCCGGTTCCTCACACCCATCTCCATGCCTTTTTTGAATGGTGTTCCGAAAGATGGGAGACAATCCTCTGGATTCCTGGGAATCTGGAAATCTGGTCATCCGGCCGCCACCGCGGTGTAGAGGACGGAGTGGCAGCCATGCGAGCCGCTGTGGCACCCTTTCGCAATGTAGAGGTTCTCTATAAAGACAGATTTCTCAGTGAAGATGGTGCGCTTGTATTAAGTTGCCCTTTGTGGAACATTCCGCGTCCTGAGATGATGCTTCAGGTGCGAGGTCGGATTTGGGCGAAAGCAGACCCTCCTCCGACGGACAAAGACGTCTTTTTGCGCGAGTATCAGGCAAATGTGCGCTGGCTTAACACACAGTTACGCGACACTCACATTCCAACAGTAGTCTTGACACACTATGCTCCCTTTCCATGGATGCAGGAGGAAGAGTGGATTCAGGACAAGGACAAAAGTATCCGCTCCGTGGAAACCGAGAAACTCGTGCGGCCTCCTGTGGTCGCATGGGTCTTTGGTCATTGTCATGTTGCTGTTCAAGAATTCTCTACGTGGGCAGATGCGACAGGGCGGGAGTTTTCTACGCTTTTGACGAGCAACCCACGCGGACTTCCTGGGAGACCTTCACCCGATTACAGAAAAGATGCCGTAGTTCGCATTGACCCTGCGCTCTATGAATTTCTCTGAAGAAGCGCATCAAGCTCACGCTCAAACCCCTTGATAGCCGGTTGGAAATTCGCCATCGGTAAGAAGGCAATCGGCCTCTTTTCTCGGACATAATTCATAGCCTCCTCTGCTGGGACGCGGTGTGTTGCAATCAGATACATGGCAACAACTGCGGCGGACCTCTGCATTCCTGCGGCGCAATGAACAAGAACTGTATTTCCCGCTTTGAGCTCTTTACAGAGTTTCGCAACAATTTCAAACGACCAGAGTTCCATATTCCGAATTTCCTCCTGCTTCAGATTATCATCCACTGGAACTCTGTAACAGCGCTTTGCCAACGGGCTAAATGGAATATCTTTAGAGCAGTTGAACACTGTAAAGATATTGTTTTTGCGAAGAAACTCCTCATCATGTGCCGCCTTTGCGTTTCCGAGCCAAAGGTTCGGCTGAATGAGGTTTGCATTTTCCCCAATTGGCAGGACAAACATCCGCTCTCTCTGGTGTAGTGCGCATGGAAAAATTTGGCTGTTGCGCCCGAATAGCAGGTGTTACCCTCGGAAGCATGTCCTCTGCGCTCTCTCGTCATCTGTATCGCTTGGATGAAGTGAAAGCATCGCTGCGATATTCTATAATGAAACGGCGGCGGCTGGAGGCTATCTTTTGGGCCATGGAACTTCTGGATTCTATGGAAGGTCTCAGCATTCTTGAAATCCTCATGGAGTGCTGGTTCTCTTCAGCTCCTTATACGTGGACACTTGGCATGGCTCTTCTGGAGTTAGCCGCAAAGGAAGAAATGGATGGTGAGGAGCTTCTTCAGATGGTCCATGCGAGCGCAGCCGTTGTGGAACGAGACGCGTCTGTCTTCTGGCTTCTGAGTCAAGGATGCCAGGCGTGGGAGAAGCAGCCTGATTTTGTGGGTGGAGTTGCAATACCATCTGAATTCCAGGATACAAAGCCCGAAATCCAATGCTTTGTGCGCGCACTTCTTCAAGGAAAGTCGCTGTTTGCGTTTACACTTGTTCGGCACGTGTGGTCTGAGGAGACCTGGGTGACTCTTCAAGCCTGTGCGAAGATGAAGGGAGTGTGCGAAGATGTTCTGAAGTTGCTGGAGCGCTTAGCGGCAGGAGAAGTTCCAGGGGTCTTCCAGTGGGAGAGTCGTGCGCTTGGTATCCTCCTGGTAGCAAATTCGCAGAAAGTCAGCCGTGGCCGTCACGCACCCGTCTTGAAACTGGAGTTGGGGGCAGATATTTTGGAGAAAAAGGCGGAATGGGAAGGGGCGGAAGGACGGCGGAAGCGGCGAGCTCTCCGAATCAATACGGAGGCGATTTTGTGGGGATGTGCGCGGTCTCTTCAGAAAAATACGGAGACAAATGTGGAGGAGATTCGTGAACCGTTCCAAGCTCTGAAGGGTGGAGCTTACTGGGAAACTGTCGCTGTAGAGATGGGAGGATGGCGACGCATCGCAAAAAGTGACGACCACAAAGAGGTCTTCTATGACCTCTATTTCCCAGATGATATTCCCGATGAATGGTCTGCGGAGGACCAAGAAAAGAGTCATGGTCGCGGAGTTCTCATTGGTTCTTTGACAGAAGATGGACAGTATTGTAAGTGGCTTCGGTGTTTCTATCTGGGGTCTGCGAGCAATGGGCTCCAGAGTTTGACAAAAAAGGCTGCTGGTGTATGCCTGGGAAGGGAAGGGTGGAGCAAAGTATATGGGGAAAAGAAAGCGGAATGGACGGAGCGTTTCAAAACGTGGCGACTCACACCTGTCAAAAAGAAAATACTTCTTCTTCAGTAGGGTATGCCTTCTTGGAATCGGACAAGAAAACAAAAAAAACGAAATTCCAAAACACAAAAGGGAGGAAAGCGCCTCTATTCATCCGTTAACGATTATACCGAAGAAGAAATTGAGAGAATTTTTTGTAATGGTGGCCTGCTGACTGATTTGAAACGGCCACTTAGTACCAGGCCCATTTTTTTTATTAAGTGGGCTCCTATGGCCTCTGGAAAAAGTTCAAAAAAAATCATGGATATTATTGAAAGAATAGTTGCCCCCTATCCTCTTGAAAGTTGCGCGGATGTTAGTTCAGACAAATTAGTTGAGAATTTACTCCCGTTTCGTTACAATACTGTTGATGCGAAAATGAAGAATATTCGCATGAAAGCAGATATTGAACTGCGAGACTTTGCCCACGCAAAAAGAATACTTCAATTACAGAGAACTGCGTTAGCCGGCACGGATAAAAATCTAGAAAGAACACTTACTTCACTCATTGATGAACCAGGAGGAAGCTCATTTATAGAAGAAAATTCAGAAAAGGATAGCATAAAAAAAAATGTGGATTTTGTATTTGATACACTTCTTCAGAAAAGAGTCCGCCAAATTTATAATACTTATTACAGAAAAGAGAAAAATCAAAATTCAAAAACACTTCGTGATAAGGTCATTCAGTTTTTCCCAAAGGCGTATGCGCGAAAAGTGAATATTATTTATGAAACAGCAGGACTTGGATATGGAGAGTCACCTGCTATTGGAACTCTTATGGCACGCACTCGTCAAGGTGAATTGCGGGCAAAAGAAGCAAGTCCCATCTTTAAAAATACATTTGCGAATTTTTTGGGAGAAATTGTCACGGCAGAATTACTTCCTGGTGAATTAAAACCTGTAGGATATAGACCGAGCAGCGGCGAAGGAGCACATCCTGAATTGTTTATTCCTGAGGAGTATCGCATAATTGTCATATTTCCGATGGTTTCTGTTGATGATTTAGTAAAAAGAGGATATCTGCGCGCATATGACCAACTCCAACATACAACTCTCTATGATGTTAATAGTGACCAGAAAAAAGAAATTGCGGCATACATTACTGCGTTAATAAATACACTAACAAAAGGCGAAAAAAAATCTGAATTACCAGCAAAAATTACAGAGATTTTGACTCGTGAATTTAGAGAACGTTCGCAAGTTGCGGGTGAAATCAACTATGTGAAAAATTTAGAGGATTTGCGCAAAGCAAGTATAGAAAACAGTGTAAAGGTGAGTTCCTTCCCCTTTTTCCGCCTCACAGCCTATGATATTGAAACAGCTGTTGCACAAGCCTTCCAATATTCAGTTGACTATTTCCTTCGCCAATATATTCAGATTGGTCGCGTAGAACAAGTCATCTACGTAAATAATAATTGAAGAAATGGCTTAAAAATCTCCTTACTCTGTTACTACAGTAGCATGAGTAAAGAGATTCCCGCTATCGGTATTGATTTGGGCACCACTTATTCTTGTGTGGCGGTTTGGCAGAATGACCGCGTTGAAATTATCGCAAATGACCAGGGCAACCGCACGACCCCTTCTTATGTTAGTTTTAATGGGTCTGAGCGTCTCGTCGGTGATGCCGCAAAGAGTGTAGCTGCTGCAAATCCGAAGAATACTGTGTTTGACGCGAAGCGTCTCATTGGCCGTCGTTTCCGCGATACAACGGTTCAGAATGATATGAAGCACTGGCCTTTCAAGGTTGTGGAGGGGCGTGGTGAGAAGCCTGAGATTGAGGTGGAATTCAAGGGTGAGACGAAGCGCTACATGCCTGAGGAGATTAGCGCTGCGGTTCTTCAGAAGATGAAGGCGACTGCTGAGGCCTATCTAGGCGGTGAAGTAAAGAATGCGGTCGTCACGGTGCCCGCGTATTTCAATGACAGTCAGCGCCAGGCCACGAAGGATGCGGGCACGATTGCGGGCCTCAATATCCTGCGCATTATCAACGAGCCGACCGCGGCCGCAATTGCCTATGGCCTGGATAAGAGCAAGGGTGCGGGGGAGCAGAATGTGCTGATTTTTGACTGCGGTGGCGGCACGCACGACCTCAGTATTCTTACGATTGACGATGGCATCTTTGAGGTGAAGGCGACGGCGGGCGATACGCACCTCGGTGGTGAGGACTTTGATAATCTCCTCGTGGACTATTGCGCGGACGAGTTCAAGAAGAAGAACAAGGTAGATATCAAGCAGAACGCGAAGGCCCTCCGTCGTCTCCGCACGGCTTGTGAGCGCGCCAAGCGCATTCTTTCTTCCTCTACGCAGACGGCTGTAGAGGTGGATAGCTTGGCTGAGGGTCTGGATTTCACCACGACTATCACGCGCGCGAAGTTTGAAACTCTCTGCGACAGTATCTTCCGCAAGACGGTTGCGCCCCTTGACCAGCTCCTCAGCGATGCGAAGATGAGCAAGGACCAGATTCACGAGATTGTGATGGTCGGTGGTTCCACGCGCATCCCTCGTATCCGCCAGCTTCTGACTGAGTATTTCAATGGAAAGAAGCTCAATGACAGCGTGAATCCTGATGAGGCGGTTGCCTATGGCGCAGCAGTTCAGGCGCATATTCTGACGAAGGGTGACAAGCCTGATGACCGCACGAGCTCTCTGCTTCTGCTTGACGTGGCGCCTCTTTCTCTCGGCATTGAGACGGCAGGTGGTGTCATGACTCCGCTCATCAAGCGCAATACGACGATTCCTACCAAGAAGACTCAGACTTTCAGCACGTATTCCGACAACCAGACAGCAGTGGACATCTGTATTTACGAGGGCGAGCGCAATTTCACGCGCGACAACAATCTTCTGGGCAAGTTCCGCTTGGACGGCATTCCTCCTGCGCCCCGCGGTGTTCCGCAGATTGAGATTACCTATGATATGGATGCGAACGGGATTCTGAATGTGAGCGCGGTGGAGAAGGGCACTGGTAAGTCTAATAAGATTACGATTACCAATGACAAGGGTCGTCTCTCTAAGGAGCAGATTGAGAAGATGGTCCAGGATGCGGAGGCGCATGCGGAGGAGGATAAGGCACGTATGGAGAGAGTGGACGCGCGAAATGAGCTGGAGGCGTATTTGTATAATGCGCGCAACACCTTCCGCGATGAGAAGTCAAAGGAGAAGCTCAGTGAGGAGGAAGTGAAGGCGGCGGATGAGAAGATTGAGCAGCACCTGAAGTGGCTGGCGGAACATGATGAGGCGACGACGGAGGAGTTCAAGGACTACAAGAAGAAGGCAGAGGATGATATTCGCCCGACTATCATGAAGCTCTATGATGTGAAGGATTTCAGTGGCGCAGGAGGGGTTTCTCCCGAGTCTACATCCAATGCGGGTGCGGATACGGGGCCGAAGGTTGAGGAGGTGGATTAAGAATAGAGAGGGTCACAGTAAATATCCACGCAGCACACGCTTCACCGTAAAGTATGTAAAGAAGATAGGATGAGCCCTCTCCGTAGGACCCAACGCGCAAAACTCAAAAAGGGGGGGCGGGCACGCTTGCGGAGCAATCGCCCCCAGCGCAGAGCGACACGAAGGCGACCACAGCAACAAGGTGGCAGAGCACCCCGCATTGCCCTTGTGATTGCCCGCTATCGCGAGGACTTGGACTGGATGCGTGAGTATGCCGACCTCCCTTTTCAGCGCATCTTTCTCTATAACAAGGGGCCGGCAACTGAAGCCCCAACATGTCCCCCTTTGAAGGGTAAATGTATCGTGCGCCAGCTGGAGAACGTCGGCATGTGTGACCACACCTATATGTATCATATTATCGAGAACTATGATGACCTCGCGGACATTACAATCTTCATGCCTGCATCAGGGGATTTATCGAACAAAAAGGCACGCTCCGATTTCGTCATAAAGAAGACCTTCGCGGAAGGACATCCTGTGATGACAGGGTTTGTCCATCCGAATCCCGTTCACAAGCACATGTATGATTTCACTCTAAACTCCTGGGCTGTGAGCCACAAGGACAATAAGCCAGAAGGATATTTGCCGACACTGCACCCCGCCGATGTCAGGCCTTTCGGAAAATGGTATGAGGCATTCCTTCCTGGCGTGGAGACGCCTCTTGAGCAAAATGTAGGCATCTTTTCAGTGTCTCGTGAGTTGATTCGGGCGAAGCCACGCGAGTTCTATCAGACATTCCTGGACCAGTTGGCAAAGGATAAACAACCCGAGGTGGCCCACTACATGGAGCGGGCCTGGCCCGGCATCCTCGGATTCCCGCGCGAATGGTTCTACGATGTGAATGAACTGAAGCTAATCTAGCCACCGCTTATTTCAATAGAACATGGATATCATCTACGGCAATAGATGACATTCTGGATTCGGAATGCCCCGCCTACATTTTTACAAACCGAGGGTCCTTGCTCTAGCATGTACCCATCCTACTTCTTGATTATACATAAACTATGCCAAGTCACTTTATGGTGAATCATCTTTTGGCTTTCTGATGCAATATAGGTTCTAAAGGCATCTGTGAAGGCATGTGGACGAATCTGTGCTGCCCAGTATTTTCTACAAAGATAGACCCATGCTCGCACATACGGATGCTCCCAATGCTTCTTTAGCGCATAAAAGATAAAGGACTCATCTGGCACTAATTCATTCAGTTCACGATACTGCCCATCCACGAAATCTACAATCATATCGGCCGAGTCCCAACTGTAGGTTTTGAAAAGTGTTTCCATGATTTCAAGGCGCATTGGAACTTCATACTTGTAAACGAGTTTCTTGGTGCTAAATCCACACTTTGCGAAGGATTCCCAGTGGGAATTTGTGATACCATGTGGCTTCATCTGCGCATACAAAGCAATACACTGACCCTCTGTAAAATTCGTGTTTGTTAAGATATTGCGCGGAGGAAGCGATTCCATCATAAGAGAATCATGATTCAAAAGTCGCAGAGTAGAATCCCGCAGAATTGTGGATGCTTCAAATTGGTAGCATTTCCGCAGATTCCAATCGTAAATGTTGACGAGTTTCTGAATGGGTTCTTGGGTCACAATGTCCACTGTGTTCACGATAACAACGTGTTTGAAACGCCAGGCATTCAGAAGACGCTTGAAGGCGAAACGGATTTTTTGATTTTTCTCAAAGGCTTCTTGAATTTGTTTCTGAATTTGTTCAAATGTGAGTTCAGTCTTGCGAAACGCTCGCAGATACGTATATTCCTTAGAGGATTCGGAATAATAGGATTCAAGGTCCGTTGTTGCGGCATACAAATCCTTAAAATTCTGTGGTAGATGACTGAAAATTATCTGTTGATACGGTGTAAGTTTTGAAAAGGGGATGAGTAGCCAGGATTTCCGAAACTTGTGCTGAGAGGGACTTGTTGTTGTGTCAGTAAACTTTCTCTTTCTTCCACCCTGTTGATTCTGGGGTGGTGCGCGACCTATATGAAACATGTGAAGGTAAAAAATGCTACTTTAGGAATTGATTTCAATTTTAGACTGTTGAACTTAGTCGGTTTCAAACACAAACAGACGACCCGCCGTATCCATCCGACCGACCGGTTCCATTTCCGTATTCAGAAGAAGTTTCTCGGTCGTCAACCAGTATTTTGTTCCTTGTGAGTCCTTTACAATGCGAAGAGCCTGTAGATTCCTTAGAACTGGAAGCTTCTTTCCATGGAGATGACACGGGCATTTGGAGCCTTGGCCAATCACTACGGGCTGGCCACAAGGTTCCAGAACAGCTGGATTTTCTGGACTCCGTCGCATTTCTTTACAGCGCAGACTTTCCAGGTCCACATACTCAGACCCCTCTTCTTCAAACAAATAGACAGATACCTTTTCTGTTTGGAGTGCCTGAAGAAGAGGAGCTTCCGACTGGCGGAGACTGGCGGCTATCTCCTTGGCCAGACGGCGTGTCTGGGCCTGGACGGTAGATTGGAAAGCATCCCAGTAAATCTTCGGGAGCGGAAAGGCAACTCCTGGTGGAGCTTGCATGGGGTGCGTGTTTCCGTGCCACAGCTATACTTCAAATTTTATAGGATGGCGCAAAACAAAGAGTGGGGGCCCCTCTTCTGGGCAGTTCTTCATACTGCCGCTGAACAACTCGGAAAACCGAGAGCTCCCATCAATCAAACAGATGAGGTGAATACCTGGATTCTCTTACTAAAAAGTGTAGAAGGAGCAATGCCTTGTCAAATGTGTCGTGACCATTATCACACCTGGTTGGGAAGCCATCCTGTGTCGGCATTTACTTCACTACGAGGACCCCCTCTTCGTGAGGCTGCGCGGAAGTGGCTCTATGAACTTCATGAAGATGTGAATCGTCGTCGTGAAGTTGTATCTGGAATTTCTATAGAGCAATTACCATCACTCTATGGAAGTTTATCTGGATTTCAAGGAAAAGTAGAAGCCCTCGTGGCAGCGTTGAAACTCGGTGTTCAATATGGTCGGGTCA
>JACCDY010712213.1_pt1 | contig 11167 bp, 9 predicted proteins | sample 7446391 | NCBI WGS metagenome assembly JACCDY01 (sample SAMN15323451, study PRJNA562643) | freshwater metagenome | isolation source: river surface water | place: USA:Blue River Watershed | collected 2017-08-18
CCAGTCAATCTCCAACTGACAGTTTTAACTACACTACGTTTAGTAGTATCACTCAAGTCCCAGTTCCTTGCGAATTTTTGTAGCGCTAATATTAGTCACCGATTCATCAAATGTTTCTTGTTCAATTTTGTAACCAACATCTCGACCATAGGTAATATTAACAATGTTTGGCACAACTTGAATTTCATATTGGCCCTGATAGATTGGATCCAAGTCCCTGCGAATAAAGGTTTTAACTTGTTCAATGGCAAAAGGGTTACTGCCTTGCCAACCTTGACAATCTCTGATTTGAATCACTACTTGCCCTGTTTTCCTGATAGCACGTTCAAACAGCGCACGATGACCAGCATGCCAAGGTTGCCAGCGGCCTAGCATTTGTACAGTTTCTCTCTGCCAATCGAATACGGGCCTGCGACGATTTTCTAATATATGTTGGGCAATAAAGTCTGCCCATGTTTCTGCTTTTTGTTCTGTAATGCGAAAATCATATAATTCAGGTGCCGTAAAAACTTTGTTGGTATCTTCAAATCGACCTTTATCAATAGTGTCCATCCAAATAGTCCAATCGGCTTTAAAGTTGTTGCGCATTTCAACTAAAGGTGCAACAAAGTCCACAATACAATAATCTGTGTTAGCTTCATCGGATAGTTCGCGCATACGCAAACTTTGTCGAATTCTTCCCTCCTTGCTGAAGTCCCAGTCATTGTAATGGCGGCGCACCTCATCTGCGTTTAGCCAACTAACAGATTGGCCTGCACTTTCTAGCTGGATTTTAAGACGTTCTGCCAAATATGTTTTGCCTGCACCAGGCAAGCCCATGATAAGAATACGTTTTGATTGCTTCATGATAATACTTTCACTCCATATAGTTTCTCGAATCTGTCTGCGTCCGTTCGGTCATTGACCATAGGCTCGCCTTTAATGTTTAGACTAGTATTTAACAACATGGGACAGCCTGTTACAACAAACCATTTTTCAAGGAGTTCTCTAATTCCCGATCCATCTTGCGGCACAGTTTGAACACGACTAGTTCCGTCAAAATGAACAATAGCAGGAAAAAGACCAGGCTCCCTGCAATTAGCGACTGACTGCATATACCTACTGTTATGCCAACCAGTAGGCATATCAAAATACTCATGAGCATACTCTTCCAAAATAACTGGCGCAAAGGGTCTGAATAATTCTCGTTGTTTAATTTCATTTACTTTATCCTTAATGTCTGTGCCACGGGGGTCTGCCAATAAACTACGGTTTCCTAAGGCTCTTGGTCCGAATTCGGCGCGGCCATTAGCCACACCAACAATACGATCCCGCAATAAATAATCCAAGGCGTCATTAACAGGGTAAGGGCCAGTGATATTGTGACCCAAATAAGCATTGCGCCAATTAAGCCTACGGCCATGAGCAAGTGCTGCGGCACCAAGACTAGACCCAGCATCACCAGGGTTAGGCATAATCCAAATATTGTCAAAGTAATTTCCTATTCTGGCATTAGCTTTGCAATTAAGAGCGCAGCCTCCCATGTAAACTAAATTGCTGCTCCACTTAAATTTTGCAGCACGCCACATAATATTTAATATTAAATCTTCAGCAAGATCTTGAGCACCTGCGGCGATGTCCATAGTTGACACATGGCTCAAATACTTTTGACTAAGACCCAGATGTAAATTTTCTTTAAACGTGACCTTCATTTCATCTGTCATTAGTAAGCGCATGTGATTACTAAATCCAGGCTCGCCATATGCAGCCATGCCCATTAAGATATATTCTTCTTCGTTGGGTTTAAGGCCTACTCGTTCAGTCATTGCACTGTAAAAAAGTCCTATGCTGTGCGGATATAGTTGTCTCCACAAACGTCGATAAGTTGCGCGGCCGTCGACATATTCTGCTGCCCAAATACTAATCGTATCCCATTCCCCAATAGCATCGATGACAACTACTGTGGCTCGATCAAAAACACTTGTCTGGAAGCCAGCCGCTGCGTGGGATAAATGATGATTGTAGTTTTGGTAGTGTCGTATATCTTGCCACTTTGCATGACCGATTTGATCATGTACCAGCTTCTTAACAGACAACTTGTTCCACTCAAAACCTTGCCCCGAATAGGCCTGCCGTAGCTGTTTGAAAAATGGCTTCTCATAATATGCAACGGTTTGTATGGGATTATAGTTTTCCAGCTCTCGGATAAGAGGGTTACAAAAATTCGAATCGTTCTTGACTTTACTGTATCGCTCACTATGTGCGGCGAATAAGATGTTCCCGTCATGGTCTATTACTGTTGCGGCCGCATCATGAAATCCAGCCGAGATGCCTAATATGTTCATTTATAAATGAATGGATCACGTTTACGTAATTCTTTAAGTTTTTTACGATAGCGAATCTCCAACACAATTCGATGATATATTTTTTTAAAAAAGTTCATATTATTATTTATTGACCTGACTACTGCTATAATCATAACCAGGCTTTAGTCGTTCAATTTGCTGGTCGTAGTAGTCCCGGTCTGACCAAGTGTAGGGATATAAGGCGCATAAAACATTCCCCGATCCATCGTCACATTGGATTTTATAGATATCGAGGTACTGCGATAGTACGGGCCACACTTTATTGTAATCGGTTGTGCCAAAAGACTTTTGTAAATCAACTTGGCCCACAGGATGATATCCGTAGTTGTACTGCGGGTCATCCACATCAAATCCGTTACGTCCAAGCCACTCTCTGAATCCCGACATTTCTGCGGTGTGCCAAGGATGAGGGCCGTTATAGACCACATCTTGCGCCCACTCCACGTCAAATTCCCCGCTATAGTAACGTAAGTGAGTAATAGCGTCACAAGTAGCCTTGTCAATGTCGATTCCCTTTTCGTCTCGATATACCTCATACAACGTCTTACCAATTTGCGTCCAATGTAAGTATACCTCCCCGAATCTCCTATCGTATCGGCATTCCTCAAAAGTAGTTTTATGTATTGCTGGGAATTCATATCTGGGACAATTCAAAAAAGTTGTAATTTGACTAGGGCGTACCCATTCTGGAGTTTGTGCTTTCTTACGTTGACTCAACATTAAGCTTTCTGCTTCGTGGCATAGATTATTTAATTGCCGGATGGCAAACTTTGTAGTATAATCTGCTCTCTTGTAGTATTCACTTAGTCCCCATACTGTGCCTTGTAATATCTCAAAATGATTATGCAACTTATTCATTAAGTCTTGATCAGGACGCAATGTTACAGGATCCCTTAAGGTATTGGGGAAATAGTTTTCTTCAATTTCATATTCGCCGCGAAAGAAATTGTTAATTTCGTTTTTTGCCCAGAACAATTCCTGGCAGATAAAATCTAAACTTCTTTGACTGTCGGGAAATCCTAAAAAACAAAAGTTCTTTTCTAAATATTTGTTTTGTTGAACAATTTCTTTAAGAGCGTTTAACCAAAGATTGCCAATTGGAGTATCATATACGTTAATGTAATAATCTAACGTTTCCGTTTTTTCTAACGGATTTCTTAATGTTACGATAACCTTATTCAATTGACATCCACCATTTTAATACGTCCGGACGCTTAGCCAAAATATCTGTCATAGTGATTGGCTGTGTACGGATTTGCTCTAATTTTAACACACGAGCTTTACCTTTTGCAATAGCCGCTCGATATTCATTGGGCCATTGTTCTTCAAACGTAGGTCTAGTTTTTAGCTGGACAAGGATATCCCTTAGTTGGCCGTTAGCGACAGCAAGAAGTGTTTCATCCACCCAAGAATCTAACAGTTCTCTGGGCAGGGCTAAAGGTGACATAACGATGTCCGGACTAAAACTAAAAATTACTTTGGCAAGAATATCAACATTTAACTCTTGTCCAAGTCTTTGAATGTTTTCGATTTCAAACATTCCGGGGAGGGTGAGTGTGAAGTCAATTCGCATTTGACGTCTATGAGTTTGGATCTCAGTTCCGCGACGGAAGTTTCCAAGCCATGAATTGTAATCGAGGCCCGTTCTAATGTATTCTCCAATTGGTCCTGTACCATCCAGGCTTGCACAAATTTGCCAATCACGAAGCCCGCTAAGAATATCGCGATAAAGATCGATATCCTTATAATTAATCCTAGACAAGTTAGTGTTGTAACGTGCGTAAACATTTTTTCCGTCTCCTAATTCTATAATACGCTTCATGTAACGCCAATGTTGTTCGTACATCAGAGGCTCACCGCCTACCCAATATACTTCTTCAACACGGTGGTCCTCGACGGCTTGAGCAAATTCTGCCTCTATTTGTGAATCTTGAAATTGTTCAATTTGTTTTTTGATTTCGGGCTGCATCCAATTATTCTTTGGATCATGCCAATTGATCATGTTGTGTTGGCGTTGTTCGCTTTCCCATGCACTGCTCAACATGTCACCGCACATGCGACATTTGAAATTACAAAGATTGCTAAAACGGTAATCCCATGATACCGGAAGCATTGTAGTACTACCATCCTCGGCAGTTTTCTCCATTGCTTCATTGTACTTATGACCGAATAACTGATTAAAATAACTACGGTAAACGGAGGTATTCAACAATTTATCGTTACACACTTCGCACTCGGGTAGAACGTCTCCAGCCATCATGCGTCGGCGTACACTTCGCATGTGGCCACTGTTCCAGTGTTCATCTAGTGTTATAGGAATATAACGACCAGTGCCAGCGCTACTGTCGATATACTGTTGAAAATTTTGTGCAGGTTCTCTACTAGCGCAGCACAATCTGCGTTCTGTTTGCGGGCTCAGATACGTATGAGTCCACGGTGCCATGCATAAAGTATCGGGTTTACTCATACTATTAAATAAGGAAACAAACTGCGCCAGTCAGTATTGCGGCGGCGATCTAACTCATCTAAATACACATGCAGTTTTTTTATTTCTGCTCTATTGTGGTCTGTTTTTTGCTGAAGTTGTTTTTGTAGCCCTTGCATTCGAGGAATAGCCTCTGTTTGATGATTTGTTCTAGTAGGCATGGCAGCAAATATATTTTCAAAATCTTTTTCCCACATGCTGTATGAATACATCTCAGGATGTTGAAAATTATGAAGTCCTGTATAAAATTGAAAATAGTGGCCTATATGTCTATGTTTACTGTATTTGTCAATACGTTGAATTAACTCAGGCATAGTTTTAATAGTCATTGATGTAACAGTTTGATTTACATTTAAATATAACCATTTTTCATCTTGCGCGGCGGCCCACTCTAACCTTGACTCTAGTACGTCTAAATTTAATCCTGATCTAACATAACTCGATTGCGGGCCCCAACAATCAACACTACAAGTTAAATCGAATCGTTTAATGTTCCCTGCAACTTGTAAATCTTTAATTTTATTGATATACAAATTCCAGTGTTTCTCAGGAGCATTAAAATTGCTAAAAACACAAAGCTCCAAATTTGGACTAGGTCGTTTTTCCAATACTCCGATTACTAAGTTCATTAACTCATGTTGAATAAAAGTTTCGCCGCCTAACAAATGAAGTCGTTTTAGTTTTTGAATATTGCTGTCGAGCCATTCAACAAATTTAGCAAAATACTGATCTATTGTAAAGTTGGACAAATTGACAACTGGTATATAGACTTTATCTTTACGGAACGATCCGTGTTTTTTATTTTCTTGCTCTATTTTGCTACTTAATGTCGAATTACAATATATACAAGCTAGGTTACAAGTATTTTGTGCAAAAATTTCAACTATTTGCGGTGTTACAACTATCGCTGTCGGATCTGCTAATACTTCCGGAGGAGTTAGATCAGGAATATCTAAGTTGTGCATCCTGTCACTAAATCCGCCTGCATCTTCAATATTCTTACAATATTCGCAACCACCAGTCGGCCATTGGCCTTTTAGCATAAGTTGTCTGTCAGCTAACTTCTTAGGTAGATTATGAAAATTATTTAACTCTTCTAATTCGAATTTAATAGGCATGACTCTATGGCAACTAGCAGAAGATAACGCATTTAAATAAATGGTACTCCAAGTCCATTTACTCTGACATGCTGTTGCTGTTTTAATTGGAAAGAATACTTGATTACTCATATCCCATGGCCTTTGCAATCTCAGTATGTGTGTCCATAAAATTTTGTTTTCGATATTCGTCTGTTTGTTTCATTTTTTGAAGAAATTCTTTGCCGTCACTCCCTGGGCCGTTTTCGATAAACTTAATTACATTGTCTATTTCTTGTGCATACGTGGTGCTCTGCCAGAATGTAGTCTTGAGTTTATTTAATACCAGCTCCTTGGCTGCTGGTGTCATTCTTTGTACACTCATATGATCCGGGCTATGCAACATATTAAAGTACACACTGTCAAAAGGTTTTGTATCTGCCCAAGCTAGCAATTCGTCGAGATAATAAACATTTTGAATATTGATTGTAAAACAAAGTTGAGTAGTTATATTTGGATTATCTGCATCTCTAGCAAAATGTGTAGAATCAATAATCTTATTTGCTTCGTCCCAGTTAGCACCATAACGCTCGAATTCGAAACGTTCTTCTACGTTGTCTATACTAAAAGCAATATCTACCCGACCAAAATCAGCCCATAAGGCAGATTTATTTGGACTCAATGGATCTACTGTGGCATTAGTGTTGTAATGAATATCAATGTGTTTACTGTCACCTGTCTCTACTGCATAACGCAACAATTCCCAATGCTCTTCAATTAGCCAAGGTTCGCCGCCAGTGAACTCAAAATACTTAATTTTAGGCAAAAGTGTTTTTAAGTTTTCCCAAAAGCCAGGACTTTCTTCTGGCCACTTACCTTGCTTTAGCCATGTATAAGCAATATGAGATTTCTTATCGTGCCCTTTAGGAAGATAGTCTAATTCTTCTGCTGCCCATTTGCTACTGCTCCAGCTTCCGCAAATACGACATTTTAGATTACATATATTACCTAACTTCAGATCAATAAACCAAAGTTGGTCGGGCAGATCATTATCCCAATCGACTAATGGATATAATTCCTTAAGTCTAACCTGACTGTAAATACGCTTACTGTCCCTACCGGCTGCTTCTTCGTCCCAACACAGTTTGCACGTAGCAGGTTTTTCTCCTGCACGAAATTGCCTGCGCATGTTTTGCATATACTGGCTTTTATACGCATCTTCTAATGTATGTTGTTTCAAATCTATTCCTGTAATGTCTTCTCTTGCAAGGCAGCAGGGTCGTGCAGTTCCCATCGGGCTTGCTTCTATACTAACCCAAGGTAGCATGCATATTGTATTTGGTAATGTCATATTCTTTTTCCGCAAACTTCATTGCAGGCATGCAATTTTCCTGCAGATACACTTTTATATTCCCAAGATTGTTTAACTTTGATGAACCATTCGATTGCTTGTTCTAAGCCATATTCTAATGCATTATTCTTATAAACGATTTCTTTTAATTGTATATTTGTTGGCTCAGCTAGACTGTGCAAAGGATAATGACCTAGCCAACAACAAGGATAAACCTCACCTGTTGCTGTTACATAAATTTCCTTGGGGCCAACTACTTTGCACATAATGTCGTTAGATGTTTTATTTTCTCGAACTGTTTTTCCCGGATCATTTTTATAAAGTTGTCTTAGATCAAACAATGTTTGAAAATCTGTATTTCCTCGATACTTTCCTATAACATGACTAAATGATTTATCTTTATTAAAGACTGGCATAGTGTCTCGGCCTTGGTTAATCAATTGAAACGACTTAAATCCTAAGTCATTACTTATTTTCTTACATTCTTCAATTTGATGTTTATTATGATTGAATTCAATCATAGCCCAAACAGCTTTGCCGCCTGCATCTATAAATGATCGTGCATTTTTGATGATTGTATCATAGTTAGTATCTAATCTATATAGGCTGTGTGTATCCGAAAGCCCGTCTAATCTAAACCAAACTTCAACACCAAGTTTAGCCAACTCTGACCAAATTTTAGGTTTTGCGCTTCCGTTAGTACTGATTCTTAACCTTAACCTAGGATTAACAGTTTTTGCATGACGCACAATTTCTAATCCATCTTGGGCTGTTACAAAATCTCCGTAATTCCCGTTAATATTAATTCTCTTAATTTGTTTTAAAAACTTCTCCGTAAAAATTTGTTTAAATTCACTAAGAGACATGTCATGGATAGGGTATGTATCAACTATGTCTACTCCTCGAAAATTCCGCGGGCAATCAGGACACCTAGCGTTGCACCTAGTACTTATTTCTAAGTGGACTGATTCAATTTGATTATACTCTATCATTTTAACTGGGATAATTCAGGGAAAGTTTCCCAGAAGTTTTCTTCGCGAAGATTATCTAGTAGAGCAATTTCGTTTTTGAATTTATCCCAGTGCTGACTGCCGTCATTTGACATTAGGAAGTTAATTGCGCTCTTGAATCCGGTCGTTGCACGTTTCAATGTATCTCGAGGTTCTAACCATTCAATGTGTCGTTCGTATGCAGGTTTAATTACACGCTCTTTAAAGTCTTGTGAGAATATGTCAACTCTATACCACTCAGGGCTTTGACAAATATTTACGTTAAAGTCTTTGGCTTTAATAAATCCCAAGTCAACCCATTCTTTATGGAAATCTAAAACGTGTAAAACATTCATGGCACTTATAGTAGTAGCAATATAAAAATCTACATGAGGAACTTCTTCTAACATGCGTTCTCTGTTGCGAACAGTTTGCTTCCAGTCGGTGCCTTTACGCATAAGTTCAGCCCTGGATCCACTGGCATCTAAACTGGCCCCTACCCCTACAGTTCTGAAATGTTTCCAATATTCGAATACGTGTTTGTCTTTAAATGCCAATTCACTGAAGTTGGTGTTATATTGTATGCAAACATCTGTGCGGCCTGCCTCAATTAATTTCTCTAACAGTACATAGTGTTCCTTCATAATTAAAGGCTCGCCGCCTGCAAAATATACTTGCTCCAAGTAGGGAATATGTTCTTCCATTTGTGCAATCATATGATCTTCGTCGCCGGCTGCATATTCCACTCTGGCAAGATCTACTCCGTTAACATCGGGTACTCTGTTGAATAACTTAACGTGGTCATTATACCAATTACTACTAAACACAGGCCCGCATGTCCTGCATCGAAAGTTACATAAGTTACTAAAACGCACATCCCAGTATCGAATTTTAAATTCAGGGTTTGTGCCGTCTGGCAAAGTTTTATCTACTACATTTATATTATGCCCGTAATTACGATTTGCATCGTATCTCATACTAAAGAAACCGTTTGCTTCTTGTTCGTAGCACTTGGTGCATTGTTTTACTGGCTGGTCCGCCAGCATTAATCTTCGTATTTCCTTGTAACCTTCTTGATTCCATACCTCTTTCATTGTGTTCTTTTTTAAATTGCCGATCGGGTGAAAGTATTCAGCAAAGCAACAAGGATAAACTCTGCCGTCGGGATATGCATGTTGATGCACCCACGGTAGCATACAAAAACTTTTGCTTTCAGTTAATCTTGTTTTTTGTGTGTCTGTTAACGAGTCAAATTCTGCAAACAATGGCTTTCGACTATTATAGTCGTATCCTTGTTTATAAAATCTATCTATCTTTTTTTCTTCGCTCATAATGTTTTGTACCAATCTGCTAGTGCAGGAAATGTTTTGCAGAAATCTTTGCCTCTACGTTGATCGTATTGTGTATAAAATTGCTTAAAGTCATTGCGCAAAGAGGGCAAATCAAATGCGTCGCTATGCGGAGTCTTAACTACATCTAAATAGTCAACTAATCTTTGTAGATGATTTATTTCGTGTTCGTGTAAGTAGTTATACCCTTTGTGTCGTACAAGAAAATCTATTAGACTATCTCGGTAATGCATCCTAATATCGTCGGGCAGCACTAACGGACTTTGGAAGCTAGGAAAACGCAAAATGTTTAACGTAAAGTTTGGAAAGTCTCTGCCATATGTTTCTTTGGCTGCAACTATGTAATCTAAGAATTTAGGCAACGAGTCTAAGCATAATGCATTGACTGTACACATAATGTGAAGGCCACGAAGTTTCTTACTTTGAGATAGCTTATGAATGTTATTGATCCATGCTTGCCATTCTAAACCGTCTCGAATGTATTCTGCTTGCTCTGTCATGCTTTCGTTGCTAGTATACAGATCGACTTCTAATCCATCAATACTATCAAGCAATCTATCGATGTCTACTTCTTTGCCTAGGTTACTGTTAATAGCAAGTCTTGTAGTACTCTTTCCTCGATTGGCTTTAAACCAATCTAACAATTTCCAAGTTTCGCCGCTCATTAAAGGCTCGCCGCCTGTAATGCGAAGTTCTTTTAAAGTCTTATGTAGATCCGATTCCCACCACCGATGAAATGCTTCAACATACGGATTTGATTCACCGAATTTATAAAGTTGGTTAGCATCATGAGTATGAGTAAAGTGATTGCGACCGTCGCTAATGAGCCCAGTATAGGGTCCGTTACGCCTAATGTCATTAACCCAAGTGCTACTAAAGGCAGGATTACAATAGCTGCAAGCAAATTGACAAGTGCGATCAAAAGCGATCTCCAACGTCTGAAGGTCAATATCAGTGCTTGCAGGGGTTCGGAACGCATAATTCAAATCCTCGTCGTTGTAGATAACAGTTTTATAAACTCTGTCAGACACTGCATCTCTTCCCATGTCTTCGATTTTCCAGCAGTATTCGCAGCCCGAAGGACGTTCGCCTTTTTGCATTTGCTCGCGTTCCATTTTCTTACGTTGGGTGTTGTGCAATACTTTTGGATTGGCAATAACATCAGCTATTTCAACTTTGTGTGGTAAAGGATGATGACAACTTGTAGTCATGCCGCTGCCTAACCAAATAGTTGCATTGTACCATTTGGCTCCGCAAAAACTCTCGCTCTTAATATCAATGACTCTACGCTTATATTCTAGATCAGTTTCATTTTGTTGTCTGGGCATGGTACTTACATTCGTTCCAAAAATCGGCCATTTCCGGGAAAGTTCTTATAAAGCCTGTTCCCCTACGTCGATCGTGTTCACTAAAAAATCTATAAAAATCGGCCTTTTGCATTTTAACATAGTTAGGATCCAATTTGCTACCTTCTTTCATCCAATCTATTACACGTTGTAGTCTGTGTAGCTCGTAGTCTTTGAAACCTTTAAAAGGACGGTCAGGTGTTTCTATTTTCTTCATCATAAATGC
>JACCDY011464386.1_pt1 | contig 11166 bp, 13 predicted proteins | sample 7446391 | NCBI WGS metagenome assembly JACCDY01 (sample SAMN15323451, study PRJNA562643) | freshwater metagenome | isolation source: river surface water | place: USA:Blue River Watershed | collected 2017-08-18
AAGGAAAGTAATGATATCATTGCTAGACAAATTGAAATTCGTATTAAGAAACTTGCTGCAGATTTGCGTGTGTTAAATCACGTAATCTCGGTAGAGGATCTGTTAGAAAATATTAGTAGAGAACGTAAGCTCAAAGCAAGACGACTGGTATAAAGATACAGGAGAGGTCACCCTCTCCTGTATCTTGTTTGTTTATTCAATCGTAGCCGATCTCGGAATAGGATTGTTTTTTACAAAAGTAAATATCGTATCAACGTAGAGATCTAACAATACTTCAGAAAGAATCTCATAATTGATTTTAAATAGAACAAGCTTGATAACAATAATAACTTTGTCATTCAAGTCTTCTCGACTAAGTTTAATATCTTCGGGAACCTTTAACTCAATTAAGAAACTATTGAGTAAAAGAATATTGTCAAGCTTACGCTTTCTCTTTCGTCTATCTTCTTTAAAGACAAACTTGATAGGTCCCATATTGCTAATTAATTCATACTCACAAAACGTTTTTAACTTGTCATAAGTCATAAAGTTTTGTTTATCGATAACGATTACTTTAAAGATAAATAGCCTATAGAAATATTTAAGAAATCTTTTCAGTAAGCTGGTCATATCTATCTCACTGTTAAGGACGCCACACTTAATTTAAGATATCCAGACACGGTCTCTTTAAGGAAAACAATTTCAACGTTACTGTACAGTGCTACACCAGTGGTAAATGTAAAGATGTCATTGTACTGTGAAATCGGAACAATGATACCTTCATTCAGGTGTTTAACTTCGATATGAGTGGGTTCTGGAGCTTCAAGCTCAGTCATTGGGTTAAACAGAGGAATAGTCTGTCTATAAAGCTTAGTGATAAATTCTTCAACAGTTTCGATTTCAAAACTGATACTAATCTTGGTACTGAACAGAGGATCTTTGGTAGCTCTCAGATTTGTACCATAGACAGGTGTAGACGAAGGAACCTGTGTTCCAACTTCCCAAATATTCGTGTTAGCAGGTTGATTTGCAGGACCACGAAGAATAATATCAACAGTCTGAACATGCAGATAGTTGTTATAGATACCAGAAACATTCGACAAGTTAACACTAAAGATCAGGCGTTGTGTGACACCATACGCTGTCGGATTAAATGTCGGAGAATTAGAGGCAAGACTAACCAATGTCGTTACATCAAACATGACATTACGATCAAGGTTCATCAAGTATGCCTTGTAGTTATAGCCGTTAACTTCGCTAACCCAAACAGGGAAGACAAACAGTTTAACGTTATAACTTGTATTTGGATTACTGACCTTCAAAGTGTACGGACGAGTAACGTAATAATTATCACTTGAAACAGAAGCCAGTGCAGCTTCATCTTCATTCATACGGTAACTCAGAACCAACGGAACCTTGTGACCAATAATTGTACTGACGAACTGATCCAAACCAAACAGTTTGAACTTATCACCGTCAACAGGATATTCAACTTGACTACCGTCGTTATACTGAACAACACCGATTGGGTTGAACGAAGCCAACGGAAGATTAACTGGATAATTAACATCATCAGGTTGTGACGTATTAATGAACGCACTCTTCATGAAGATCTGCGTGATATACTTTTGTTCAGCATATGCCTGTGCAACGTAGGTTGTTTCTTCAACGATACAACTAACCTTAGTGAGAACCTTACCAGAAGCATCAAAGACAACAACTGTACAAAGTTCACCGTCAGCAAGCTCTACATTGGTGTTACAAGCAGGAATACTCTTGATAGCATAATTGTCATGAGTGTTAAAGGCAACAAGTTGCAACGGAATGTCGTGTCCGACAAAGTTACCATTGTTGTCATAACGTCTCGAAATAATCTTTGTATCGTCAATGAAAGCACCCTTGTAAATTCTAGCCACAGTTGCGGTGGTAGAATAAACTCGCATGAAACCATCGACATTAAGTGTGTACGGAGTGATTGACTTATCGAAATAAAGACGATAGTTATCATTCGTAGAAGACAGAATTTCGTCAGTCGAACTTGTGTGCGAAATATTGATAGGTGACAGTTCAGGAATGAACGTAATGTTATTTAGGTCAGAAACACGATAAGTGGTGCCAGTCTCAGGCTCAATAACATAGTCATTAACTTTAGGAATATATTTGTTTTGTCCTGCATTGCCCATGTAGATTTCATGGATACTCCACATAGTCCACCGGGCGTCCGGTGAATAAATAGGAGCAAACCCATCAGACCCGACAATGCCAGTAGCGTTATTCTCAGGCATTCGAAACTCCTTAAAAAAAACTAATCTCTAAAAATCAAAAAATTACCTTTCTCGATAGACAAAAAAGATAAGACACAGATTTCTCTGTGTCTTATCTTGTATCATTCGAAGTAATCGCCATCATCCTGGGAAGAATTTTGGAGTGATTGTTGACCTGGTTGTTCAACAAAGTTATATCTAGAAAGAATAAAATACCATTTCTGATTAACCTCATTAAAACTAAGATTACTCAGCAGTTCTTGATTCTTACTATTCAATGCTTGTAAAAGAAAGTTTAGACCACGTGACGGTGTGTTGTTTGTGATCTGATCATAGCGACCAAAGATATCACCGATATCTCCTGTCTGTTTATGGAGATAAAGATTATTTGTATTAAGAATGCTAGGAACCGCAAATAAAAATTCCTTAGTCGTGTCATGAAACACACCTACCTCAGCCATCGCAGTTCCTGCGATAGAAATCCATTCCATAACCCAGTTAGGGTTAGTAGGGTTTCCAAGGAAACAGGGTAGGAAATAATTCACAAACAATGATTCAGGAATAGAGTTTAGCGGTCCAGAGTTAAGTAAACCATCAAAGACAATTTCTCTGGATTTGTTAATCTCAGCCATCAACATGTCTTTAACAGCATTTGCCTGATCTTCAATAGACATATTGGTCTCCGTTAATTACTGTTACAGTCATAGTATCACCAGTTATAGTGAAAATTTAAATAGAGTTAAGGTAGTTAACACCATCGCCATAGTTGTTCATAGCGACAATGTTTCTGATACCAGCTGAATTGGCTTCAGTGATTCTTGTTAACTCATGTTTAATATTGTCTTTATCAATAACAGTTGCGTAGATCAGAATGGCATACTGTTTTGCAGTTAATTCTTTAACATCGGTAACCACATCAGAGGTTACAAAATAAGCACCCAATAAACGTTCAAGATCGTTCTTGATAGCCGAAGCCATCGCTGTCGGGTCATTGATATGCAAATAATAAGTTTCAGGAAGATTGGTTACATTTCCTCTGTACGCGATAGACTGCTGTGCGTCTGAAAGGATGTAATGAGCAAGGACATAAGCAAGCGTGTCTTTACTTGATGTAATCCAACCTTCTTCTGTTAAGCTCGGAATAGTGCCGGTAGCCATTTAAATTTCTCCAGTAATATCTTCAGCCATCTGAATTCAGACTTGACTGTAACCAGAATATATTTGTTCTTGATAATGTTATTTAGTTCCTTAAACGGAATACTAAAACCAGATGCTTGTGCATGACCACCACCACCGTACATAACACTGAGTAGTGAAGAATCAAGGTCTTTCTTAGATCTAAGACTGCAACCTACAACACCTTTATTGTCGATGTTATAAGCGATAGCAATATCATAACCTCTTTTACTGATGAGGTTAGAGCAAAGATCAGATGCAACATCTAGATAAGAATTTACAAGACCACCTTTATATCGTTTACCACGCAGGATAACTTCGACATCGATGATATTTGCTTTAGCTATTTTTTCATTACGTTCGTTATGAACTTTTTCATACTTACCACCTTCAGTGATGATATTATTCTTAAATGAATTTAATAAAGTTTCGATCATATTGAATGTACTAAGATCTTGCAATTTCAGACCATAGTAAAACTTACGAGAGTTCTCTAGTTTAAACTTCCAAAGATCTCTATCGCTAATTAATTCGATGTAATCAGGAACTTCATTATAACCACCATGGAAATACATCCATGTTAACTTAGCTCCACTTTCATCAGTAGAGAAAACAATTTCACAGTTTTCAGTCGGTCGAATAAACATCCAACCAAATCCACCAGACTTAAACGGAAATGCTTTCGTATAGTCATCGATAGCTGTCTTGTGATGATCAAGAACAGTAATCTTTTTAAAGTACTTAGTGTACTCTAACAAATGCTCGACTGGGAAAGAATAATCCAGTACAAAAAGTTCAATACTATTCGCTTCAAATTCAACAGCGGTTTCTTCATGAAACATGTAGGGGATAGAATTTAACAACGAAGGATTTTTGTTATGACCTTTAAGGATATAGTCCAATGCTTCCAAAGGTTCCATATCCTGAATAGGTTTATAGTTTACTTCGATAAAGACAGTGTCTCTACCACCAAACTTTTTCCAGAAAGCAAAAGCAGAGAACAAACCATCATGGCAGTTCTTATGGAAAAGTACTACTTTCATATGAATGTTCCTTAATGTGAAAAACGCGCTATTAGGCAACCATACCCAATAACAACCGCTACAAGGTACGGAACCCAAAAAGCAACGAGAGGAACATTTAATTTACTAAGACGTTTCGGCAATCGCATTTTGGCTCTCCAAGTTAATCATTCAATTAGTAGAAAATTATTATTTAAAATATCAAATAAGTCTGTTAGGGATATACCGAAACCGCCAGATGTTTTATGTCCACCGCCATTAAACTTCTCAGAGATGATAAGTGAATTAAATGTATGAATCGACCTAATGCTACAATGAGCTACTTTATTATTTTTGATGTTATACAATAAACAAAAATCATGTTGTTTAATACAGAATAAGATATAATTGCCAACGTCACTAGCGTTACTTAAATCGGTATTAACTACAGCACCTTTATAAGTAACACCTTGGTGGTGTAGATCAATTGTCACTAAGTTCTGTGCAATTTCTTTAACGATATTTAATCTATTTCTTTCTACCAGTTGACCTAATTCAATGATGTCCTTAAAGTCTGTTTCGACTAAGTAATCCATTGTTTTAAATTCATACGGCTTATAAAGCGTTATGCCGTGATAAAAATTATTAGTGTCATTGAAACTGTTCTTACCTAAGTCACGGTCACTAACAAGTTCAATATACCAAGGAACAGAACTATTCTTATAAAAATGTCTGTAAACTAATTTTGCAGAACTTTCTTCATTGGAAAAATAAACTTCAACATTACCAGCGATCTGAAATTTAAACCAACCCTTACCACTGATGGTGTATTTGTTTCTTTTCTTTAACTCGTCAAAACACGTTTGATGATGGTCTAAAACTAAAACAGATTTAAAGACCTTGCTAAACTCTTTAAGAAAGTTCTCCGGGAAACAAAAATCAAATACAAAAAGATCAGAGTCTATACAGTCCTCGATCGTGATGTTTTGTTGTTTCAATATAAAGTTAAGCGATTCTAATGGATCAAGATCAAGAACAGGACGATGGCTTACTGATATAAATTTCGCATCTTCCTCCTGGAAATACTTCCAAGCGAGATACGCACTAAAAAAACCATCCTGACAGTGATCATGATATAGGACAACTTTCATACCACACTCCTTATAACATGGTCACCCTATTGAAAATAGAAACAAAGAAAAAAAAGAAGAGAGGTCACCCTCTCTTCTTCTTGTTGTTAGGCCGCAGCCTTTACTTTCATACCGAGTAGATTTTTCAGCCGATCACTGATGTTCGGATTACGAATCAGAATGTTACGCTGGAGCCATTGGTAGTTGTTACCACTGGCCGTCACACTACGACGAAATTCCGGAATGTCAATTTTCTTATCGGTCAAAAGACCGTTCAGTTCTTCCAGTTCCACAGCGTTAAGTTTCACTTTTACTCCTTGTTAAATTTAACTGGCGCATCACTCTTAAGAGTGAAATCGAAGTTGCACGTTTCCAAGAACCAATCCATTGCAGCCCAGGTATTTCTAACCTGTGTCTTCTTGAAGTGGTCAAGCTCTTGATCACCGATTTGGAGATCTTCGATATAATGTTTAACAACCCAACCATCTTCAGTTGGGATAACTGCACCGTCCATAACACGACGATAGTTATAATCTTCTTCTCCGACACCTTTGCCAGAGATATTTACATACGAACCAGAATACCCATCCAGATTCTGATCAACATACATCTGTTTAATCTGTGGATGTGCCATTACCCAACGCTGCATTGTCAGGTTAGCATTTTGAAGTTGCTGGAATGTAAGTAGTTCTTGATAATAATTGTCGATAACAACCAGTCCGCTTTCCTGAAGTTTATTCAGAATGCCATACTGAGTTAGTTTATCGTTGACGTAATTGTAGCTTGTACTCATAGCGTTAAATACACGCTGGCTAAAATCATTAAATGCTTGCGGCATCGCTTGCATTTGTTGGTATAGATAATTGCTGATTACGTTGGATTTATCGCCATACAGCACCATATCAAGCCCAGCTTGAGGAACGTTGACAACTATTCCCACAGGTGATCACCTCCTTTAAATGTTGAGTGACAAGGGACGGATAATATATATGTACTCAAATGGATTTCAGGTAAAGTATAAAATAACTAGACACCCGTATTTCTACGGGTGTCTTACTTTAAGTTAGTATGTTTTTCTAATTCCTTTAAGAAAAGTTCTTCGAATCTTTTAATATATTTATGATCTAGATGTTTATAATGTATTTCAATAAGAGGTGTACTATATTCTCTAGCTAAACTTCTTTTTTTAGCATCTCTATCTAATTGTTCTTTAAATCTTTCCAAACCACCGAATCTATCAACTGGTTCATAATGTTGTCTGCCATGAAATTCTACAAGTATTCCATAGTCAGGTAAATGGAAGTCATATTCATAATTACAAAATGGTAACTTATATTGAGGTTCATATTTTATATTATATTTAATGAATATAGCTTCTAATGCAGCTTCTCCTTTAGAATAGTTGCATTTAGGACATCCTTGTCCTTTTAAATGATTATTAGGTGTTTGAAGAAATATACCATGTTCAAAGCACTCTATTTCACTTTTTTCATTCATACCTTTATAGATAAAATAATTATATCCAAATCTATCACCATGAATATCTATAAATCTTTTTAGGACTTCTTCTTGATCCAGTGTTATAGATATTGCTTGATTTATATGTCTGCAAATAGGACATCCGTGTCCCTTTAAATGATTGTTAGGAGTTTGCCAAAACTCACCATGCATAGGACAAATAATACAAACTTTATTATGGATACCGTTTGTTATTGTTTTTGAATAATCATAGTTATTATTATGTATTTCCATAAAACGTTTAATTATTTCTTCTTGGGAAATTGTTTTTATTTCTGAAAAATATTTATTTCTACAGTTAGGGCAGCCATTACCTGTTAAATGTGAGTCTGTTCTTTGTTCGAATATATTTCCACAGGTATTACATTTAAGTTCACACCAATATCTTTTATTTTTAAGAAATAATTTATTATATGTGTACTTGTTAAGATGAATAAGTGTAGCTTTTATTATAAATTCTTTTATTGTTATTGGGTTTCTCATATCTTTACTCCATTAACAAATTCCTTGAAAAGAGAAGACCTCTTGCGTCATGCAAGAGGTCTTTAATAATTATGGTGTCATCATCCAGTTTGCGAGTGAAGCTATTAACGTTTTTGGCAACTTAATGTTACTACTAAACTCATTCGGACTACCAAGTGTCAGGATGTTGTGATGTGGTTCAAAGTTACAGAGGTTACGACGAACCTTTTCAGTCAACACCAAAGACAAATTCAATTCATCACCGTCATAGTCCGAGTTAAAGCTAGGACCAATCAGATAACTCATACTGATTGTGTTATCACCTGTATCGGTTTTAACCTGGGTAATACGCACAGTCTGAATAGAACCGCGATGCAAAGACGGGTTACGATTGAATAGACACAACAAACCTGTTGTATGGAATACTCCGTCACCACCACCTGCTGCGATAATTTCTTTAAAGATCTCATCCAGAACCGGAGTATAAATCCGGTTGTGATACTGGAGGAAATTCGTAGCTTGTTTGTAAGTATACTTGCGAACATACAGACGATTAAGAATGTGTTCACGAAGCAACGTACATGCAATACTCCATGGAATACGAATCTCATCAGACTCATGTGGTCCATAGATACTACTGATAACAGCACGCGCAGTGAAGTGACAACGTGTCGATGCGATGTGCTGTCGATTAAGTCCAGGTTTACTGAACATTACGTTCTTCATATACGATGCATAGAATTCAGATAAGTCAATGAGACTGTTAGCTACCTTAGCTTGTTTAACAGCTGAAGGCTTTGTATAGAGGTCGATGCCAGTTAACCGACGAATAACGTTGATCGGATTCAATAAACTCTTATCAATGAACTTACCTAGCTCATTGCTTTCCATCGCGAAGATGATGCGGTTAGGGAAAGGTAAGAAGTTGCTAAAGATACGATCTCTGTTTCTCATCAAGAATTCATAGAAGTTAAACTCATCAATACTTGGTTTTTCTTTAATGAATTCAGTTTCCAGAATCTCAATGATCTTAAAGAAATTCTGAACGAAGCTATTGTAGCCACGCTTAATGTTATTTTGTTCAAGGAGAAAGTCCAGCTTCTCCAATAGGTGCATGTTTTTCTTTTGAGCGCGCTTATCGAACTTGAAGTTCGGAAGCATAATGTACTTAATCAATGGTACATTTGGTTTTGTGATCTTGTAACGATTCAACAGAATGTTCAAGACCTGTGGTGAAATAAACTGTTCAACTTCTTGTGGTTTAGCAGCCCAGAGAAGGAATGAGATATTGTCATCAAGATTAGACGAAACATGTGTTCCACACTTGTGACAGATTTCACCGATGTAATAAGCTCCTTTCAAATCACCGCAGTTACATGACGGGATAATCGAGAGGTTATCTTCGGAATAATTCTTAAGAATGATAGAATCAAGTTTCTCTTTATTTTCAGTATTGAAAATATCCTCATGGTTAATGAGAATCTTGGGAGATTTGATTCGATTGTAGATTGTATCAAAGTTTATTAACTTGAGTGTAACTGGCACAGATCACTCCTTTCTGAAAATCACGATATTCATCGATCCAGTTTTTTATTAATACCAGCACTTACTACATGTACTATATATGTGATCTATTTCTTTCTTGAAGCAGAAACAAGACTACTTACGGCAACCCGTAAGTAGTCTAAGTTTATTTCGCTTGTTTACTTCTGTAGTCGTGACGCATCTTCAGGATTGCTGCTGAGGCGGCCATCAAGATAGCGCCAGAGAAGAACCCCAACCAAAATGCTTCCAGACGCATTGCCTCAAGACCAATGATTGCCAGTCCGTATGGCTTTGATTCGTATATCCAGCCTGGTAATTCCATGTTAACTCCCTATATCAAACACCCCAATATATGAAAAAGAAAAGCAGACCCCGAAGGGTCTGCATCCTTTTAAAGGACGATGTCGTCAGAGTTAGAACCCTGAACTTCCAGTTCCTTGAACTTATTGATCTTCTTGTTGTCCTGGAGTTCCTTAAGCTCACGTTCCATGTCATCGACGATGATGGACAGCTTGCCAAGGATGTTGTCAACACGAATGTCTTCGTTGTTGTATTGCGGATCAGTCACAACACAAGTTGACAGGTATTCCGGAACAACCGGCTTGATATTGGAATGACGATCGGTGGTCAACAGAATGGTGCTGACGATTGTCGTATTCTTTTCAGGATTGATAGTTTCGTTTTCATTCACTTCGAGGATCGATACCGTCGGTCCATTTTCCGTAACACGGTCGAAGTTGATAAAGTTCGTCAGATCGGTCGTATCGAATTCTTCGGTATGCTGTTTGTTAACCAGCAGAGACAGAAGATTGATAAACCAAATCGCACGATTATCGCTGTCTTTGCGATTAACGTTTTCGATATAGAAAAGACTGATAGCTTTCTTGACGCTGGCCGAAATGGACTGGTAGGTCTTGAAAGTCTTGATCGTATTGTCGAGTTCCTTGACTGAGTGCTTGGAATCGATTGCGATCACAATCGTGTTGTGTCCTTGACGGATGAGTTCCTTAGCAATAAGCGGAGCAATGATGCTACCACTACCGCCAGACAAAGAAGATACAACAACGTTAAGAGAAGGAGAAGGTTTGAATTTGATAACGACATCACCTGCGATGTCCTTAAAGTGTTCGTAGGTTTTGGAACGATCCTTACCTGCGCCGTCGATGTTCTCGAGGACGAAGATATTGTCAGACTTCACACCCTTAAGGTTAGAGGTCGACGTATCGATATAATTGACCTCAATATCAAGGTCAGTAATTTGTTTTGCAATATTGCTACCACAACCACCACAAGCAAACAAAGAGATCATCTAAAGCTCCTGAGTAAAGGTTCTCACCTAATGACTGTTTTACTAAGACCAAAAAGAAAACAGCCAGAGAGGTAATCCTCTCTGGCCATTTGTTTCTATAACTTAGAAGGTACGAGCATAACCTTGCGGCATGCCGAAGAAACTTCCGTACAGATTGGTCTGACCCAGGATACGAGCATCCATACCCAGCATAGCGCCGCTGAAGTCGGCAGTCGAACGACGTTGGAACATGTCGTTCATAGCACCCATGTTGGAGAACAGAGGAGCGAAGCCAACGTTACGCAGAGCACCCAACAGCTGCATCAGGAAGCCAGAGTTGAAAGTCAGACGGTCGTAGTACTGCTTGTAGACAGCCGACTTGTTGCTCATTTCGTCGATATACTTCTTACGCTCAGCGCAACGCAGTTCGGTCGGAATGCTGCTGTTGTACAGAGTGTTCGTGTACTGAGCGATCAGAGCCGGAGACTGGTTGGTGTCAGCGATGAAGTTCGCAAAGCCCAGGTAGGAGTTCAGATGACGAACGTCCTTGAAGGAACCATTCGAAGACTTGTAGAAACCACCGTGGATCTTGTTGGTGGCACCGTCGAACATCTGGAAGCTACCAGTTGCAAACGCGCCGTTGGTCATGGTGTTGATGTAGTCCATGACGCGAGCGTATGCGTCCTTCGAGTTGCGGAACTTGATATATTGCAGTGCAGACAGGAACCAGGTTTCCGGACCGGCCTTGGGCACGTCAATAGAGACCAGGATGTTCGGACGAACCAAACGCTGGATATAGTTGT
>JACCDY011295506.1_pt1 | contig 11164 bp, 21 predicted proteins | sample 7446391 | NCBI WGS metagenome assembly JACCDY01 (sample SAMN15323451, study PRJNA562643) | freshwater metagenome | isolation source: river surface water | place: USA:Blue River Watershed | collected 2017-08-18
GGTCGCTCTTACAGTAAATGTACTAACCGAAGTTTGATTTACTGAACTTAAAATAGTAGGAATACCGCGTAACTCGCCGTTCCTGGTAATATACATACCACCGGGCAAGGTACCACTAATAAAACTGTAAAACAGTGGTTGCTCGTCGCTGTCAACAGCTTCGAGCTGATATGAAAAATATAAATTTTCAGGAACTGTTCCTAAGTCACCACGTGGTGTGATCCATGAAACTACGCTCATATTATATGATTACCGCCTCAATAATTTTACTGCCATTTCTGCCATCAGTAACTAAACTTTTAGCAAATACTGCTGCCCCATACGAATTGTTTTGACCCACGCTCTGAGCGTAGCCGGCTTGCGACGAAGTAACTAACAAATCTCCCTTGGAAACTGCTCCTAACACTTGTACAGGAACTCGTCCACGTAAAGCAACTGGTAGACCAGTTGCTGCGGCATTCATTAAATATGCTGGATTTGTCGAAATAACTCCAGCTACTCGTACATCGGCAAACGTGCTAGTTACAGTAATTTCTTCTGTACCACCAAATACCACAACTGTTCCGGGTTTATATTCGCTGTCTGCTGCATAATTTTCTGCCAAGTCGGCGTATTGAGCTTGTGTGGCTAGACCGTAGAAAGTGTTGTACCAGGCACTGGTACTACCAAGATTAAATGCCACATTGGAACTAGGTATAATGCTTCCGGTGTGAGTTATTGCTGTCCCACCGGACCCACCGATCCATAAGTTACCAGTTGGTATAGCAACACCCCCTCTTACTACCAATTGTCCGCTAGTGATCGACGATGCTTGGGCGTTTCCGTTGAATACCACGTTACCAGTGGTTGTTGTGATACTTCTACCGGCAGCGCCACCTATGTTCAATTGACCAGTAGCAATACCCATACCGCCTTGAATTATTACTGCCCCGGTTGTTGTGCTAGTGGATTGAACATTGCTATCAAATTCTGTAGTTCCAGCACCACCAATTCTTACAGTGGTAGCATTGGTATTGAACAGTTCTGCTATGCCTGTGCTGGTAGTCAACGCAGCAACGCCGGATGTGTTAATGGCCAGGTTACCAGTGTGCGTTCCGCCGGTGCTGTTAACAGCGCCACCGGTCAATGTGCCACTCATGTCAATATCAAATGCCCAAATTTTGACCCAGCGATCACTGGTACCGGTACCCAAGCTGTAAGTGTTATTGGCATTTGGACTAATGTCGTTGGAATTCAATTGTCCAGCAATACTTAATCCGGTCAGTGTTCCGAGGCTGGTAATTAATGGTTGTGCAGGCATGGTAACATTACCAAAAATGTTACCTCGGACACTTCCGCCATTTGGAATATAAATGTTGCTGGCATACACGTTGCCATTTACTCCCAACCCGCCGGTGATGATTACTGCGCCAGTTACAGTTGAAGTGGATGGTGAAGTACAAGCAAAAGTGGTTGCCAGTCCCACTGTTCCGCCGTTAAAGGCAGTGGCCGCAGTTTGTACAGGCGAACCATTGATAAAGATGGTATCTCCGCCACTAAAATACATATTGCCCACATGGAAACCAGTAACTGACAAGTTACCTACATTGGCTCTTGTGGCATGTAAATTACCCAAAATCCCTACGCCGCCTTTGACTTGCAAGGCGCCAGTAACATTACTGGTAGCAGGGGTAGTATTGCTTAATAGCAATTGTCCAAATTGTACATTACCAAATGTACCTGCAGTCACTACGTTGGCAGTATCTGTTATGTTATCTAAATAAACCAAACTCTCGCTGCTGTTTTGCCATCCCAAAAACGCATACTTGTCGGAGGTTTTAAAATATTGCCATTCAAGACCGATGTCTTTGCCGTCATTTAACGTATAAGGCGCAGCATTTGCATGAATTAGAATAATAGGAGCAGTTGCACTGGATGACTGTGCTGATTGTTGGGAACCAGTCACGCTCAAGTTACCAACAATGTTTACGTTTCCAATGATGTAAGCACCGTCTTGGCTAACATATAGATTACCGTAACTTGTCACAGTGTTGCCCACAATACTGTCGGCATTCACATATGTTGTTGCCAGAATGTGAGTGTTTGAAACAATTTGTCCTGCAGTGACACTCACTGCACTGATGATAGCCGGCTCGGTGCCCGCAAACAATCCGCCTTGCACAAATTGAAAGTTTTCATTTACTGTATCGAAGGCCTGTCGAATGGGATCGCCAGTTCCGTCGTTAGCAGTAGCGCCTATATTAATTGTGTTTATTGCCATATCTTTTCCGTAGTTTATTAACCGCCTAATGCTCTAAGTCTCGCCGCAAGCTCGTCAAGCGCCTGCTGAATGCTTGTTATAGTTCCGTTATAATTTGCAATATTGGCCGGACTATATGGTTGCGCTCCTATGTTTGCAGTAGACAATATGCTGTTGTCACTGAATTGTAAATTACTGTTAAATAGTTGGAAATTGCCATCTTTTACCAATCCAGCAATTGCTGTATTAGAGATAATAAAAGTGCTTTGATCACTTCTTAACGCAGTATTTCCGCCAATGACAGTAAAGTATCCGTCGTTTGGAAATTCCTCAATACCAGTATCTCCGGCCGGCACAATGAAATTGCCACTCCACCCACTTCCGTTGACACCAATATTCAAGTAGTAATTTTCATCTGTACCGTTATCTGCAGTGACAACAATGTCTCCACTTGCATTAGCGCCAGTGGATAAGTTTTGTACAATCAGCTGATAATATCCGTCCACATTGCCCATGAACTGACTGGCCAAGAATGGATAATTGATAGTGCCCGGCACACCTGCTTCGACAATGGAAGCTACCTTGATATTGGCATTGGCCAAGACATATTCGGCCTGAATATTTCCAGTAAAGGTTGCTCCGGTAATGTTTGCACTATATGTTTCTAAATTGCCAATACGCAAGTTTGATGCTGCGACATTGGAGTTAATGGCAGCAATTTGTACAGTCTGTACAGAAACATTGTTTTGCAATATTACAACATTGGTAGATAATGCTCCCACGTTGGCATTTAGTGCAGCAACTTGAGCATTCGCAGCCGATGTGTTAGCTAAATTTAAATTTAAATTGGCGTAGATGTTGTTGATGTCAAGTGCTTGTGTAGCAGCATTGGCAGTCAGTGTCGCAATGGAACCAGCTTGTGTAGCAGCATTGGCAGTCAGTGTCGCAATGGAACCAGCTTGTGTAGCAGCATTGGCAGTCAACGATCCAAGATTGCCCACTATGCTGCCTATGTTTGCATCTATAACAGCAATCTGTAACGATTGAGCAGCAGCATTGGCTGTCAGTGTCGCAATGGAACTGGCCTGCGCAGCAGCATTGTTGAAAAGATTTGCTATATCAAGTGTTTGAACAGCAGCATTTGCGCTCAATGAATTTAGAACTGTTGCTTGAGCAGCAGCGTTTGACTGCAACGAATCTATAGCAGTTGATTGTGTTGCAGCGTTGGCTATTATGGTAGCAATATCAATGCTGAACCCATTTAGGGTTGATGCTTGTGTGGCTGCGTTGGCAGTTAATACATTTATACTTGCGGCTTGTATTGCTGCATTGGCATACAACGAATCAATATCGAGCGCTTGACTTGCAGCGTTTGATTGTAATACTGCAATAGCCAAATTTGCAGCCAAGACGTTTGCATTGATAGATGCAATATTGGCATTGCCGCCGAACGCAGTTGTTTGTATTGTGCCATCAGGGAATCTTATACGGGTATTGTGTTCCAAATAGATCACATTGCCAGTTGTTAAAGTGATCTGTGGCACCAACAGATTACCTGATGTGATCCTGACATTACCGGTATTGGAATATAGGCTCAGATTTCCGCCAGTGACAAATACGTATGCATCGTGCGGATAAGTTCCTGGATAAAACGGGTCATTGAATTGACTTCCGTTGACCCCTAACGACACGTAATTGCTGCCGTCTGTGCCGTCATCGGATGTGACCACAATGTCGCCGCTGCCTAGTGCATCTAAATTTTGTAAATTAAGTTGGTAGTATCTTGATCCATTGGGACCTGGTGATACTGCTGAATTGCTAAAGAACAATGCAGCTGGGTTAGCAAAACTCTGACCAAGACCTTGATCGGCTTCGGAACCGGCTACAAAATAGGTTTCGGCTCGCACACTGTCGGCGCCCCTAATTCCGTTAGCTGTTATGTTTCCTGTAAAGTTGGCTCCGCTTAGATTTGCTCGCAGTAGTATTGCAGCATTGGCAGCAGCTACATTTGCATTCACTGAAGCCACATTGGCCAAAATGGCGTTGCTACTCAGTGCAAGAGATATACTGTTATCAACATAGGTTATACTGGCCTTGGTACTATTAAGGTTATTGATAGCAGTAGCTTGTGCAGCGGCATTGCTTTCCAGTGTTGTGATTCGTGCTGCATGATTGCTGATTACTGCATTTGCAGCAGTTATATTGGCACTCAGTGAGTCTGTTACTGTTCCTGTTACATTTGCTACGTTGGCAGCGATGGCTGCATTGACATACGCCTTACTTGCAGCTCCTTCAATATTGTTAACAGTTAGTGTTACATTACCAGTTAGTCCGTTCACACGCAAAACAGGAGCTGCAGGAACACCCACAGCAGAAACAGCAGCTACGTTACCAACGACAACATTGGCCAACGATGTTACTGTTAAATAAACATCATTGAGCGGTGTAGAGCCGCCTAGCACGTTGCCGCGAATTACATAAACATTACCAACAAACTGACCCGTTCCTTTTAATACCGGAGTAGCAGCATAACTTTCGGTGTACCGGGTTACGTTAAACGTAATACCAGCAACGTTACTGGCAATATTGCCGTAAGTTAGTCCTTGGTTTTCTACAGTTCCGTATAATTCGGAAAAATTGTCATTTATTTTGGTAAACGCATCGCGTAACGGGTCACCTGTGCCGTCACTAGCCGAAGTTCCAACATCAATAACTTGTTGTGCCATAAATCATCCTATATACTAGGTATTTATGGCTTTTGTAAGGAATGGAGTTTTGGGAGGAGTTAGTATGGGTTAAAACTGCTGCCACAGCCGCAAGTGGTCTGCGCTTGTGGGTTATCTATGCTAAAACTGGAACCCATATCATCTTCAGTGTATTTGATTTTGGCACCTTGTAGATATTGAGCACTCATTGAGTCTACTAGCAGCCCAACTCCGTCAAATTCCAGGTCAAAATCGTCTTCGTTGCGTTCTTCGTCAAAAGTAAATCCGTACTGCATGCCCGAGCATCCGCCGCCTTGTACAAATATGCGCAGTTTAAGATTGGGATTTCCTTCTTCTTCGATGAGTTGTTTAAGTTTGTTTATTGCACTTTCTTGTAAATCAATCATGCTCGATCTCCTGCATAAATTCTACGATTAACATATTCCCAATTGATGATTCGCCACATATTTTTAAGATACTTTTTCTTGTCGGCACCATAATCGTTTACCCAAGCATGCTCCCACCAGTCTACCAACAAGGCTATATCATTACGAACAGCATGATTTTTGATAGTTTTAATTTGCCCGTTGCGACTTAGATAAATCCAGTTTGATCCCTGCAATTTCATTGCAGTTTCTTCAAAGTCTTTTTTGAAATCAGTAAACGAACCAAAATGTTTGTTAATCAATGCCAAACTGGCACCATGCGGACTGTTTGCATTTTTAGGTGCCCTAAGTTGTGGAAAAAATATGTTGTGCAGAAATGCGCCAGCTTCGTTAAAAGTAGCATCGCCTTCGCCCTTGTTGTAACGATCAACATAACCACGAGCCAATTTTCCATAATGATTTTCCAGTGTGGTTTTACTCATTACAGGCGCCAAGCCAGTCAATGAATAGGGAAGCTTTTTTAATTCCAGTTTCTTTTTTTCTTCAGTTAACGAAATAAGGTCTCTCATTGTAATATTTAGTAACCGCGCCTTTTTAATGTTTTTCCGTGCATGGTGTATACCGAGTCAGCAGGCACGTCGCTGATCACGCAACTGTTTACATACACAATGGCATTGTTGCCAATAGTTGTGTAGGTTGATTCTCTTGGTAACACAATGCACCCCACTCCTAACCGTACATTATCTCCGATAACTGCATTGGCAGTAGTTGTGGTTGCACCTATTATAGTGTTATTTCCTACAGTGGTCCGGGTTCCGATGTTGCAGTCCCAATCAATTACACTATAGTTGCCTATTTGTATGTGACTGGTAAATTTTGCATGCCCAAGGATTAGAATTCCCTTGCCCAAACGCACTGTGTCAAATTTGTGAAAAAATTTTGCTGTAGGGTGTATTAAGTTTGGGATATCAACTTGCGCCTGCTCAAGAATCTTGATTCGTTCTTGGCGCAATGCGCTGCCGTCTAGTTTATTCCCACTAAGATCTTGTTTGCCGTCCCACCAGTCAGCTAGAAAAAAAGAACAATTTTTCCAGCGATTGTCTGCTTCTAGTAACTCGTCCTCGCTGCCTATTACCGGAACATTATCGATAGTTTCGGTATTTTTATAATAATGCTTGTCAAGAATTCCCAGGATGTTGTATCCTAGTTCTTCGGCAGTATAAGTAATATCGGTGAGATTTGTTCGACTACCAACTAAGATTAGATCTTTTTTCATTTATTTCTATAAACAATGCGCCCACGATTCAAATCGTACGGACTCATTTCTACTTCCACACTGTCACCTGCTAGTATGCGTATATTATTTTGTCGCAGTCGGCCCGCAATAGTGGCTATAATCTGATGATTGTTTTCCAATCTAACCCTAAACATTGCACTAGGTAATAGTTCGTCTACTACACCAGACATTTTGATAATATCTTCTTTACTCACAAATCCTCTTATAAAGTGCGTATTTATCGACGCATGCTGCTGATCTCTTTGGCTTCTTGATCGCTAAAAATGGGTACGGCATTGCTCTTGTGCATGGTGCCGATACCTACGATTTTGTCGCCAGTATATTGCATGGGCTGCTTGACAGTCACAGCGCCTTTGTGTCCAGTATCAAGACTGGGAAGGCGAGGTCCTGTGTCTCTTCGGACCACTTGTGGTGGCTGATATACTTTTCTCTTAGATGTTTTAGATACCGGAACAGGAGTGTCATATTTAGACTTGAGCTTTTGCCATTCGGCTTCTAGCAGTTCTGCCTGGCGCTTTTGTTCAGCACTTGCCCACTTTTTCTTGCCGCGCCGCTTGCCCGAAGTGGACAGCCACGGACCTTCAAGATGCATGCTCATATTAAGTATAGAAAAATGTTAATAGAACTGTATTATAGCATCAAACGGGTTTTGCGTCAACCGGTTGAATTGTTGCTTTTATTGCATCCTGATCGTCTACAATTACAAAGCGTTTCCGTGGATAGCGATTTTGCAACATTTCTCGTGCTTCACTTTCAGTGTTTCCCTGTCCCAAAAACCGGCCAGTTTCTTTTTCTACTGCTAGCACAACTGAATAAGGTCCTTGTTCCACATGCTCCAAGCGAACCACTGTTTCTTTTTTGGCCAACTGCTGCCGTGCTATTTCTTCAACAATTGCATCATCAACTGCGTCTTTAAGTCTCTGCATCGCGACCCATGCGTAAAAAAGTTGCCAGAATAGATAAAAGAAAACAGCCCAGCCAACAATTTCAAACAAGTCCATTTTCTACCTTTTCAGTGGATAAACAACCAAACACAATTAAAACAATGAATCCAATGTACGGAATATATGTGGTCAATGAAAACCATGGATTGATTCCGATATCTCGGCAGCGACGGGCAATAGTGGCCAATTGCATCCATGCAATAAACATCGTTGGTATTACAGCAATGACAATACCTAGAACTGTACCCGATGCCGATCCAGTTGCTATTAATAGTGCTCCACTCAAAATTGTAAAGAATACAATCAGAGTTGAAATACACAGTACTCCCCAGTATTCGCTGCGGGTAGATTTACCACTAAAAGAAAGATATTGAGTCATGTTAAGTCCAAAGTGCTTGACGGATTTTGATCAGACGAATCATCATTGCTTCGTCCTCTTGTGTGTACTTATCTTCAATTGCTTGAGTGGCATCTAGTGCCAGGCGACTTTGCTCAATCTCCGCTTCGGTGCGATCTTCAAAGTCCAACAAGTCCGCCCCATTCTTTCTACGCTGTTCGCAATAGTCGCTCCATCCACCAGCATCATGTGGGTCCGGGCGATTGGGGTAAACTTCTGTCCACCACTTATAAAGTTCAAGAATTTCCTGTGCGGCCCGGGCCTGATAAGTGGGCTCAGCCAGATGCTTTTTGTCTTCATCCAAGAATTCTTCGTTGGTAAGCTCCATTTGCCAAGCAAGGCAATCTAGGCCGGCTTGGGGACAACGCCAGGTACGCCAACGGAACCAACCAGTAGCCCAGAATGGTGCGTCATACTTTGCTTTGGCGTCATTGTCGGTCCAGGCAATGTGCCACCATGCCAGCTCTACTTCAACAAAATCCCTAAGCTCATTAAACAGACATGGCAGAACGCGCCCGCCAACATCACGCCACTCGCCGCGAGGAATGTCGCTTGGGTGAGCAGTAAGAGCGTGGGTACGAGTGACCCAACGATTGTTGATATAGTATTTGAGACCATAAAGTTTGTCGGGAATGTAGTAAAAGAATCGTTGTAGGTAATCCAGTCCTTCGTCGGCTAGCCAATAACGAACAGGATGTCGTTTTTGAGCCTCTGCTCTCCACTCTCGCCAACCACGAGATGTTAATGCGCCCGGGCTTGGTGTGCCGCGGAGCCAGTCTGCAAATTTGCTGCAAGTCCAATAATGATTACGCATTGGTTTTCTTTCGTTTGTTGCTAAAAGTTTCTATATCAATTATAGCACTTTCGAGAGTTTTTGCATAGTTCAAAGCTTGTTGTTTGGACATATGAATATCATTATAAGTTTCAATGTACCCACGAGTTAACAGAGTCCAAACGTTTTGCCAACGATTACGGCTCCACCAATTCGTTTTGGTTTTAACATACACCCGTGCCCATATTCCAGTTTCTTCTGCTTCGATGTTTAATTCGTGATCTGCTCCGCAGCCGCAACTGCAAGGCACAACATAAAACTTACTGTCGCCCCAATCGTGTGTTTTTAAGATACCTTCTGCTGGCTTTTCTACTTCCATTTTAGCGATTCCTCTAATTTGAATTCAGCATCCAAAATGTCTTGACCGTATTCCATGATTTCCCATAGATTATCTTCGTTGTCATCAAACGGACGCCGACCTACAAATTCTACGTTAAACCCTTCTTGACCTCGCTGATACCAAAGTAATGTATAGCAGTACTCAGTACCATCGCCGTTTTTTGCCCAACGTACAATTTCAGCAGGCCGCTCTTCACCAGTCCGTCTAAATTCAAGATCGCCGACTCGTTTGTTCATTTTGGAAAATGTTTGTTTAATACTTCCAGTTTATCTTCGTATTCGGCAATGATAGCCATTTCTTTTTCTACTGCTTCCATCCAATCTGTATGATCATGAATGGCCATGGGGTTCTTGAGCATGATTTCAATGTTCATTTTGTGTTTTACAACATGTGCAGAAAAATGCACTCTTAGTGTATCTAGCAATTGCTCTCTCATTGTTGTTCCTTTAAAAAGTTATTTAATCCGTCCATCCCCAACTTAACATAAGGGGTCCTATGATAAATTGATAAAGCCGGGCACCTTCAAAATTCACAGTGCCCACAAACAAATTCATATTAATCTTTTCGTTTTTGTTATTGGTGTACCACCAACCATCAGTATCCCAGTCAACTTGGCAGCGTAATCGTCCTAGTGCATAGATCATTTTAGTCCCTAAAAATTTCACTGAGTGCCAGTGCAAGTGCTGCACCAAACCATGCCCAACTTGCCAGTGCTATACCAACACCAACTGCGGTAGCAAGTAAACATGCTATACGCACCCGGTGGCGCAACGCTAGATAATAGTTTGCTTGTTCAAAAATGTTCATGATTCGACTCCAAAATCTTTCTCGATACTTGCTGCAATTTTTTGTGCAGTTCCGTCAACAGTAGCATGAACATTGCACCAGTCAACACATTCTCGTACAATCAACTCGGCGAATTTTTCTGAATAATAGTCAATCCATTTACCTAGATCTTTTTCAAAATAATCAGTGTCCAAATTGGTTGTGATCCCGGCTTGGTCAGCAAGTTCACGAATTCGTTCGTTCATTCAGATTCCTTGAACAAGGGTACACCATCAGTTAAGTGTCGCACATATTCCAAGTTGGGGAAAGTATCCAGTGTGCCACGATGCCGTTGAATTGTCAAGTTACCTTCACGCTCAATAGCATAGAAGAACATTTCTTGAGCACCTTGTTCAATTTGTTGTTTAAAGTGTTCGTTCATGGTCTTTGTCCCGATCTAATCACACTGTTGCAGTAGGCGTGTGCAACATCCACACGCCAGTCTGAATTGGCTTGGATGCAGTTCACAACAGCGTCGTTAAATGTAGAATTTCTTACTCCGATTGCTAGCAGCAGGATAGCAAGAAACCCCACAACGGCCGCAACATAATAATCTTTACCTTCCATCGTCAACTCCAAAATGTTCTGCTACATTACAGATACGGTCAATTACTTCGGTCATTCGACCATCGCCTGGGTCAGGTAAGTCTCTTCCAAACACATCCATACATTCTACCACAATCAACGCGGCGAATTTTTCTTCATACTTGGCCATAGTAAATCCGGCACCAGCAACGGACTCGGATGCCTGTTTGGCCAGTTCTCGAATTCGTTCGTTCACGATTTAACTCCTTTAACGCAAGAAATTTTGTCTGGACTGTAGATCATCACAAAGTTGCCAACACCAAATGCCCCGAGGATGCCCAGAGCTACAGTGAACGCACCTACAATAGCAAACATTGTTTTCATTCTTCAACTCCAAAATGTTGTTTAATATCTGCCACACAATGTAGTCTACTAACATTATAGTCGTTATTACCTGAACGACTCATACAAACAGCCATACATTCCCTAACAATCAACTCAGCGAATTTTTCCTTACTAAAGATCATTTCCTTGCCATCGTCTAGTCCTGTGTCTACATATATTAGAGATTTTACAGCAAGTTCATCGATTAACTTGGTCATTTAAATCTCCACAACTTTAAGTTCAAAACGATCAGCCCGTTCTTCGTAGTCAATATAACCACGCGGATTACA
>JACCDY011173502.1_pt1 | contig 11155 bp, 7 predicted proteins | sample 7446391 | NCBI WGS metagenome assembly JACCDY01 (sample SAMN15323451, study PRJNA562643) | freshwater metagenome | isolation source: river surface water | place: USA:Blue River Watershed | collected 2017-08-18
AGGGCAAAGATCGGGTGCTTGCTCCGGCTCACGTTGCTCTGGAAGAACCAGCGCAGGGCAATGTAGCCGCTGTCGAGCGTGGTCAGGATGCAGCAGCCCAGGAAGACCAGGTAGGCTCCCAGCAGCCAGGGATTACCGGAGCCATCAAAGACGCGGGTGAGAAGTGACTCCGCATAGGGGTAGCCCGCCAGTCCCGTGTGGATCAGGGAGACGAATCCACCCTCCATGGCCCAGAGAGCCAGGATTCCGTGAAAGAGAAGAATGGCGCCGAAAAGGATGGCACCGACGGCATAGGAGAGGGTGATGGAGGTGTTTTCCCTGCGAATCTGGATGGCGCGCTGCCACTGCTGGAGATCGAGCCAGGGGCCCACAAGGAAGCCGATGCAGATGGGAACGACGTAGCCCCAGAAATTGAGGTCATGGGTCGGGAGAAGGCTCGGGCGGTGGATGCCCCGCAGGTAAGGCGATCCCAGTTCCGCAATGATCACCGCGATGCAGCAGAGGATGATCGCCAGGAAGACGGCATGGCTGTACTTGATCCTGCGGATGGAGAACTCTTCGCCGAAGAGGATGCCTGCCGCGAGAATGATGAGTGCCGTCAGCGGCAGATAGAGGGAGTCGGGTTGCAGTCCCAGCGGTTGCCATCCGTATCGGATGAGGGCGAAGATCGTGAGCGAAAGCGCGATGACCTGGTAGAGGAAGAAGACCAGGCGGAAAGGACGCGACCAATTGTTAAAGAAGGCGGCGAGCGATTCCGATCCCGCATTTCTCTTCGCGATGTGATCCGCGATCGCGCCGAAGAGAAAGAGGCCGAGGCTGTTAGGAATCAGGAAGGTGAGAAGCCCCGTCAGTCCGAATTCCACGGTGAACTGGACCGAGAAGAAAAGGCCGAGCCCCCAGACCCAGGAGAGGGCGACTGTGTTTCCCCAGAGCAGGATGTTCAGGAAGCCGGGGCGCGGGGAGGTGGTCGGGGATGAAGCCATGGAAATTTCATCCTAACCCCGAGAGCCCGCTCCTTCAACCCGAATGGCAGAGTTGCCGTTCTTGCAATCGGTCCACGGCGAGGTCATTGATAGTTTCTTCGGCTTCACGGGGCAACTTTCCGTCAAGGCGCATTCCAACTTCTTGAAAATTCTCGACCGATATCTCCTGACCGCACTGGGCGTGGCCACCCTCATGGGTGTGGCCCTTCTCAGCCTGGTGCTCGTGCTTGGAAATGTCTTCAAGGAGATGCTGGACCTGCTGATCAATCACAATGTCCCTCTGGAGACGATTTTTGCCTTCATCGCCTTCGTGCTTCCCTTCTCGATGACCTTCACGATTCCCTGGGGATTCCTGACGGCGGTGTTGCTGGTGTTCGGCAGGCTTTCCGCCGACAACGAGATCATTGCGCTCCGTGCCACCGGGGTAAGTTTTCCGAGGATCTTCATTCCCGTGCTCGGCACCGCGGTGCTGCTTTCCGTGATCTGCTTCTGGATCAATGCGGAGGTGGCCCCCAAGGCACAGTACTCGATGCTGAATTCCCTCTTCAGGATCGCCACGAGCAGTCCCGCATCGATGTTTCAGGCCGACGAGGTGGTGGATCAGTTCCCCGACCGCCGGATTTACGTCGGGGACCGCGACGGGGATCAGTTGAAGAACCTGATCGTCTTCGAGATCGACGACCGATCCGTCCCCTCCAAGGTTGTCTTTGCAAAGACCGGAACGCTGACGGCGGATGGAGAGCACAACAGGCTTCTCCTGAGGGTCCAGGATGCCCACTTTGAGCAGAGGGACGAGCGCCAACCCGACAATCCCGACCTGATCAGGCAGGGAATCACGATGAGGGAGGGGGTTTTCCCGATGTCCCTGAAGAAGCTTCTCGACAGCAAGCGCCGGAATAAGCCCCTGAGCTCCCATACGCTCGGGGAATTGCGCGAGGAGCTTGCAAAGCCCGATTGCAAGAGACCCTTGGCTTTCCGTGTCGAGATCGCCAAGCGCTTCTCGATGTCACTGGCGGCGATTGCCTTTGCCCTCATCGCCGTCCCGCTCGGCATCACCGCCCATCGTAAGGAGACATCCGTCGGATTCGCTCTCAGTATTGCGATCGCTTTCGGCTATTTCTTCTTCATCATCATTGCCGAGACGTTCCGCGACAAACCGGCGGCCTTCCCGCTGCTGCTGATCTGGCTGCCGAACATTCTCTTCACGGCACTAGGCCTCTGGCTCTTCAGCCGTCTTGCAAAGCGCTAAACCGGATTCCATATTGGCTTATGTCACCGGAGTCGCAGGAAAAGGCCGTCAGGGAACTCGTCGACAGCGTCGCTTCCGGTCGCCAGGCGGAGTTTCTTGCCGACATGATGGAGACCGTGCTACGTTACGGCCGTGACGAGGCCTCCATCGGGGATCTCAAACTGGTGAGCCGATCCATGCAGGAGATGCGCTACGCGGCGTCCGTCTTCCGCAAGTACTCGGCATTCCGCAAGGTGGCGGTCTTCGGTTCGGCGCGGACCCGGGCGGATGAGCCTGATTTCCAACTGGCCCGCGAATTCGCCCGCAGGATCGTCGAGGAGAACTTCATGATCATCACGGGCGGCGGGGACGGGATCATGGGGGCTGCCCAGCAGGGGGCGGGTGCCGAAAAGAGTTTCGGCCTGAACATCAGGCTGCCCTTCGAGCAGCACGCCAATCCCGTCATCGCCGGAGACCCGAAGTTGATCAACTTCAACTATTTCTTCGCCCGCAAGCTGAGCTTTGTGAAGGAGACCAGCGCCTTTGTGCTCTTTCCCGGGGGTTTCGGTACCCTCGACGAGGGGTTCGAGGTGCTGACCCTTCTCCAGACCGGCAAGACATCGATCGTCCCGATCATCCTGATGGACCGCCCGAACGGCTTCTATTGGGAGACATGGCGCCGCTTTCTGGACAACGATCTGCTCGAATTGGGACTCATTTCCCGATCCGATTTCCATCTTTTCACCATCACCCACGATGTCGACCGCGCGGTGGAGGAGATCAAGCATTTCTACAAGGTCTTCCACTCTTACCGATGGGTGAGGGATGAGATGATCATCCGGATCAACAGCAGGCTCACTCCCCGCGCCCTGGAGACGCTCAACCAGCAGTTCGATCATCTGCTCGCCTCGGGTCATATCGTCCAAAGGGGAGCGCTTCCCGAGGAGGCCGATGACAAGTCCGTGGCGGATCTGCCGCGTCTCGTACTCATTCCCCACAAGAGGGAGTTCGGAATGCTGAGGCTGCTGATCAACGCGATCAACGACTCCGCTGTCATGGAACCCTCGGAGGGACATTCCAAGGGATAACTTCCCGGGGATTGAAGCGCAGGCACTCCGGCGTTAGGATAAGAATTTCAATGAAACACGCCGCCGTTACCATTTACGACACGACCCTGCGCGACGGCACCCAGGGGGAGGGGATTTCCTTCAGCCTTCTCGACAAGATCCGCATCGCGGAAAAACTCGGTTCCTTCGGGGTCGATTACATCGAGGGTGGATGGCCCGGATCCAATCCCAAGGATCTCGCGTTCTTTGCAGAGGCCCGGAAGCACAATCTGGGCAAGGCGAAGCTTGCCGCTTTCGGGAGCACCCGCCGCGCCGGCATCCGGGTTGTCGATGATCCCCAGATTGCCCAGTTGCTTGAGGCGGAGACGCCCGTGGTGACGATCTTCGGAAAAAGTTGGAAGCTCCAGGTGGAGAAGGTGCTCGGAGTGCCGCATGAGGAAAACCTGGCCATGATCCGTGAGAGCGTCGCCTACCTGAAGTCGAGCGGTCGCGAGGTTTTCTATGATGCCGAGCATTTCTTTGACGGCTACAAGGATGACGCGGAGTTTGCCCTGGGGACCCTTGCCGCGGCAGCCGAGGGTGGCGCCGACGTTTTGGTGCTCTGCGACACCAACGGCGGCACGATGCCTGACGAGATTGCCGCCATCACCGCCGTCGTGAACACCCGCTTCCCCGGAAAAGTCGGAATCCATACCCACAATGATTGCGGCATGGGAGCCGCCAATGCATTGGCCTCTGTTCGTGCCGGAGCAGTTCAGGTGCAGGGGACGATGAACGGATACGGCGAGCGGACCGGAAACTGCAACCTGACCACCGTGATCCCGTGCCTGCAGTTGAAGATGGGGATTACGGTTGTTCCCGACCTGACGCGTCTTCGGGAAGTGTCCCTTTTTGTGGACGAGTTGGCCAATTGTTCCCCCGATGTCCGAGCACCCTTCGTCGGCAGCACCGCCTTCGCCCACAAGGGAGGAATGCATGTCAATGCGGTGGCAAAGACAGCCGCGGCTTACGAGCACATCGAGCCTTCATCCGTCGGAAACCGGCAGAACATCCTCGTCTCGGAGCTTTCCGGTCGCAGCAACATCCTCCTGAAGGCCGAGGAGCTGGGGCTGAAACTTGCCAAGGACGACCCCGCTGTCCTCCGAGTGCTTGAGAGGATCAAGGCGCTTGAGTCCGAGGGATTCGAGTTCGAGGCGGCCGACGCGTCGCTTGAACTTCTCATCCGCAAGGAACTCGGCGTCCATCAGCCGCTATTCGAGCTCTCGGGTTACCATTGCAGCTTCCGCCGGGATGCGGCCGGATCCTCCACCACCTGCGAAGCCACGGTTTCCGTGAAGGACGGGGGAAGGGTTCTGGAAGTCACCGCGGAGGGTGACGGGCCCGTGAATGCGCTCGATGCGGCACTCCGGAAGGCGTTGCAGAACCTGCATCCCTGGATCTCCTCGATCTGCCTCTCCGATTACAAGGTTCGCATCGTTGACGGGGGGAGGGGTACAGCCGCCCGGACAAGGGTCCATATCCTTTCCGGGGAAGGTTCGGATAGCTGGGGGACTGTGGGTGTTTCCGACAACATCATCGAGGCGAGCTGGATGGCCTTGGTCGATTCCTTGGAATACCGAGCCGCGCGCCGCTCTCCCTAAAGGGCACCTCCCGTACGGTTCTTAAGTGCCGGGCTGCTATTGGTAGCGGTTGACCTTGTAGGTGCCGGTGTTTCCTGATTTTTGAGAAGAACCCGGCCCCTTTTTATGGTTTGAGCCGTTTTTCGAGGGTTGTTTTCCCTTGGATGGATTTGACCGGCCGCGACGCGTGAACCATGGGTGATCGGCGGTCGGCAGGACAAAGTTGGCCGACGGGATGGGAACATTGTGTCCGCCTCCGCCAAGGCGCCTCCTTGCCATGATGAATTCGGTGGGAAGCCAGTAGCTTCTCAGATCACGTGTTCCCGCCTGATGATTCACTCCGATGGAGAGGTCCTTGTGGATCTCGAAATGAAGATGGGCCGGATACATCCCGTGGTTATTTCCAATGGTTCCGAGTTGTTTTCCCTTGGTGATCTGCTGGCCTTCCCGGACGTGAATCTTGTCGAGATGGGCGTAAAGGGAATCGGCGAACTTCAACTGTCTGTTTTCGATCCACGCATGGCGAACGATCACGACGTTCCCCCAGGCGGCATGAATGTCCCTTGCAAGAACCACAAGACCGTTTCCGATGGCATATACCGGCTGGCCAAGGCTTTTTCTGCTGCTGCCATCGGTGACGAGCCAATCTTCCCCAAGATGTCCTCCGGCGCGGAATCCTCGGGATTTGTAATATCCATCGCCGTTCGGAGGGGAGACCGGCAGGTCAAACCCTTCCGCCGTCCGGGTAATGCCCTGGGCAAAAGCCGTCCCCCCGCAGGCTGCCAGAACGAGCGAGGCAAGGTATGGTAGGGCTTGTTTGATCTGGAAGCGAAACACGGGAAGGAAAACCTAGGAAAGGAGAGATAGGCGTGCAACCCCGCGTTGAACAGAGCCCCGTAATCTGATTGCACGCCGCTTCCCGGCGTGGTGAAGTAACGCACGTTTTTCCGAACCTTATCATGTCCAAGATTCCCGCAATCCTTGCCCTCGAAGACGGGCGTGTCTTTCACGGTTTTTCGATCGGGGCGCCCGGCAACGCCACGGGCGAAATCTGTTTCAATACCTCGATGAGCGGTTATCAGGAAGTTCTGACCGATCCTTCCTACCGGGGGCAGATCGTGACCATGACCTACCCCCTCATCGGCAACTACGGCACGAGCGGCGAGGATGGGGAAAGCGCTGTTCCCCAGGTCAGCGGTTTTGTCATCGAGGAGCTCTCCCGCCTGGAAAGCAACTGGCGCTCTGCCGAAGATCTTCCCGCCTACCTCAAGCGTCACGGCATCCCGGCGATCGGGGGAATCGATACCCGTGCACTGACCCGGCATCTCCGCACCCAAGGGGCAATGAGAGCCTGCCTCAGCACGGATGGAAGCAACGAAGCCTCAGCCATCGCCCTTGCAAGGAATGCGCCACGCCTCGAGGAGGTCGATCTTGTCGGGGAAGTCGCCACCAAGGCGGCCTATGAGTGGGATCCCGAGGGCAAGGAAAGCGGAATCGTACTGAAGAAATCCGCAGGAAGGGAGCCGCTGGTGGTTCTTTATGATTTTGGGGTAAAGAGGAATATCCTGCGTTTACTGCGTGCCCATGGTCTCCGGATCATGGTGGTTCCTCCCTCCACGACCCCCGAGGCGGCCTTGGCCTTCAACCCGGACGGCATTTTCCTCTCCAACGGCCCCGGTGATCCCGCCGTCCTGACCGAGGCACACGAGACGGCCCGGCGACTTGCTGAAGAGAAGCCTGTTTTTGGAATTTGCCTTGGGCATCAGATTCTTTCCCTGGCCTTTGGGGCATCGACATTCAAACTTAAATTTGGACATCGTGGAGCCAATCAGCCTGTTCAGGATCTTCGTAATGGACGTGTTTTGATCACCTCCCAGAACCACGGCTATGCCGTGAAGGAGGAGGGATTGCCCGCTGATCTTGAGATTACTCACCGGCATCTCAATGACGGTACGATTGCCGGGATCAAGCATCGCAGTAAACAGGTGATGGCTGTCCAGTTCCATCCTGAGGCCTCCCCCGGCCCCCATGATTCCGCACCTTTCTTTGAGGAATTCGCCACGATTCTTTCTTCTAAGATCTGATATTATCGGACATCTTTCTTTCGGGAGTGCTGTCGTAGGGCTTCCTAGTCGTGGTGTAAAAGATGGCCGGAAAAAAGTGTTCATTTGATCTTTCACCTCTGTGGGAGTAAAGAATCTCTCCCCTGTTTTTACTCATGAACCGATTTTTGCCGATTCTGCTTCTGCTTTTAAGCAGTGCAATCCCTTTGATGGCGGGGGATCCCTCGGAGCAATTTCTGAATGCTTACCAGAGTTATCAGCAGGGTGAGAAACTCGAGCGTGGAGGCAACAACGAGGAAGCTCTGGCAAAATATCGCTTTGCCGAGAGTCTTCTTACCGAGGTTTCCCGGAATGACCCCACATGGCAGAAGCCCGTGGTCGAGTATCGTCTTAAGAAGACAAGGGATAATATCGAGCGGCTCCAAGGTGGTGCTTCCTCCTCGGCACCGGCATCGATTGCCGGGGGTGGGGACGAGGCAAAGACAGATGCTCCGCAGGCCCCTGCCGGTCCCAGCATCACGATTGTTCCTCCCTCTGCATCTCCGGTAACACCCCAAGCCTCTGCCACGGCTTCCAGTTCCGAAGTAAAGCGCCTCCGTCGGCAACTGGATGATCTCAAGTCGGAGCTTCAGGAAGCCCGTTCCGCCCTCTCGTCCCAGAAACGCCGCGAGGGTGATCTGGAGAGCGCGGAGTGGGTGAAAAAGCGCTCCGAAATGTCTGCCGAACTCGACATGGCCCGCCGCAGGATTTCCGATCTGGAGCGTGATCTCAAGGCTCGTGCTTCCTGGCAGAAGGATCTCAGGGACTTGCAGAAAAAGCTGGATGACACGGTGGCTGACAAACTTGCCGCTGATGAGCAGTTTCAGCAAACGATCCGCCGGAACGAGGCAAAGAACGCGGAGTTGCTGGCGAAGTTGCGCGAAGCCCAGGAAAAGCTCTCGGGTAGCACCGATGCCGGGGCTCAACTTGCCAAGCTCAAGGTCGAGGCCGAGGCCGGGCGACAGGCAGTCGAAGAACTCAAGGCCCGTTTGGCGAATTCCGAGCGGCTGTCCAGGGAAGCGTCGGTCAGAAATGCGGCCCTTCAGGCGGATCTGGCCGTGATCGAGGAGGAAAAGTCCAAGGTGGGACAGAACGCCGCCGCCCTTGCCGACCAAGTGGCCTCTCTCAGGCAGCGGATCGAGATGAATGAAAAGGTCTACAGGGATTCCCAACGCCAGTTGGAGGAGCTCACCAAGTTGCAACCGGAACAGGAAAAGCTTCTCAAGGAAAAGGATTCGGCACTCGCCGCAGCGCGTGCCGATGCGGACAAGCTCAAGAATGAGATAGCCGAAGCCAACCGTAGGATTGCGGAATTTCACAAGCAGGCTCAGGAGGGGGATGACCGTTTCAGGAAGCTTCAGGACCAACTTGCCGCGAAGGATCAGGAGATCGCGAAGATGAGGGCGAAGCAGGGCACATCGCCCTCCGACGAAAAGACAGCCGCCGAGAACGAGTTGCTGCGCGGCATTGTGTTGAGGGAAATCAAGGAGGAGGCCAAGCGTGCCCAGGCTCGTCGCCTGATCCAGGAGGAGCTCAAGCACCTCAATATCCAATCCCAGTCTCTTGCCGAGCAGTTGACGGTTCTCTCCGTTCCATCGATGCAGCTCACCCCCCAGGAACGGGCCTTGTTCAAGGATGGACAGCTTTCGGTGGCGGAACCCGCCGCGGAGGGTTCATCCAAGCCGGATAAGTTGGAAGCCTCCGTTGCCGCCCCGCTAGCCGGGCAATCATCTGAAACCAACGCTTCCACCCCCAAAACTGAGGAAAAGCAGACATCGGACGCCCGTCTGAAGGAGTTACTCACGAGGGCGAAGGCCGAGTTTGAAAAGCAGGATTTCCTTCATGCCGAGGCAACCTTTCAAGAAGCGCTCAAGATTGCCCCGGACGATTACTTCGCCCTTTCAAATCTGGGCGTTGTCCAGTTCCAGCTGGGAAAAATGAAGGAGGCCGAGGAATCGCTCAGGAAAGCCTCCGATAAGAGCAAGGACAACTCCTTTGCGCTCACCACCCTCGGGATCGTCCATTACCGCCAGCAGCGTCTTCCCGATGCGGAGGCGGTGTTGCGCAAGGCTCTTTCGATCAATCAGCAGGATTTCACCGCCCACAATTATCTTGGCATCGTTTTGGCCGCTTCAGGCAACGGCAAGGCGGGTGAGAGCGAGATCATGCGTGCCATCGAGATCAACCCCCAGTATGCCGATGCCCATTTCAACATGGCCGTCATCTATGCAACCGGGAAACCTCCCTCGAAGATGATGGCGAAAAAGCATTACAGGAAGGCTGTCGATCTTGGTGCGCCGCCTGATGCATCGCTGGAGCAGTTAATCCAGTAATCCCAAGGGAAGGTTTCAAGCCTTTGCTGACAAAGGCTTCCATGATGCACGGTAGTGTCAGCTCACGTTGCAGTCCGATGGTTTTTTGAGGGGGCTTGATTGTGCGGAGAAGATGCACCGCCGAAAACGTTGCCTCGTGCCGGCAACGGGGGGCTCGAAGTTACAATCGCTCGTGCAGGAGCCTGTGAAGGTCCGTGAGATCCATGAAACCACTGATCTTCTCGGATCCCTCTCCGGTTCCCAAGGCGATCACATCACCCGCCACCCCGGTTCCCGAGGGGAGCAGGCAGGCGGATGGTTGGGAAAGAATTCCTGCTGCACCCTTTTTGCCGTGCTTTGGATCACTTCCCTCCAGTGAGTGGCCCGGTCCGTTGGCCCAGCACAGTGAGGGAACACCCTGTGTGTTCAGTGCGAGTGTCGCCACGCCCTTGTCCTTCAGGAAGGGGTAGCCGTTGAGTTGAAGTCCCGCCACGTTTTCCCTGCCCGTCACCACGATGAGGGCCCGGTCACCGGCGTATTTCCGGGCTGTGGAAATCGCCTCGTCGAAGGCCAGAAAGCGCTCGAACATCGATTCGGCATCATTTGCAGCTGCAGCGCGTCCGATCATCGGGTCATCCACGACAAGCAGGTACCCATGGGGATTTCCCTGAAGCTTGCGGATCGCGATGCGAACCAGGCCGGGGAGTGAGGGGGTGCCGTCATCGCCCTGCGCTCCCTGCTTTGAGAAAAGCTCATCGGATCCAAGGAGGGCCAGTTGGGGTGCTTTTTTCCAGAATGGCTGATTTTCCAGCTCCTGGATCGATCTCGCCACAACAACCCCCTTTGACTTGAGTGCGGCAAGTGAATCCGCGGAAGGTTGCTTATCCTGTGAGGATTGGGCTTCAAAGCTTCGGGCTCCGCCGCCTGCCACAAAATCGAACGGCTGGTGTGCCATGAATTCCTTGGTGAGCAAGGCGGTGTTGCTGGCGGCATCCGCGGACTTGGCGTAATAGGCAGCGGCCGTGATGCCGTCGATGCTTCCGGTGGTGATCAGTCCGGTGGAACGGCCCTTGAGTGCGGCATCCTCAAGAAGGGATGACATCTTTGATCCGGAGGGATCGATGCAAAGGCTTCCCCGGTTGACCCTTCTTCCCGCGGCAAGGGCTGTGGAAGCGGACGCCGTGTCGGGTACGGAGAAGTCGTTGGCTGCGTTGCGGCACAGTGCGGAGTTTGGAAGATCCTCGAGTTGGAGACGGGCGTCACCGCCGCCGTAAAAAAGCCGTGTCGCCGTCAGGGTGGAGGGGGTGAGGTTGTCCGTGACGAAGAGAATGATCGCGAAGGGTTTCCTTCCGGTGGTGCTGAGAACAAGGCCGGCCCCCAGGCCTAGGAAGAGAAGCAGGCAGACCAGCGCGATCAGCCTGTTGCGAAGTTTCATCGTCATATTGGAATCCATGAATGAACATCAGGGAGGATCACTTGAGAAGGCTAATTGGGATCGACGAAGCCATCCGCAATGCTTTCCTCCGAGATTTCTCGTTGCCCATGCCTGATGCGGTGATTAGAAAGGAACCCTTGGTGCCCTGTGGTGTAACGGTAACACATCGCCCTTTGGAGGCGAGTTTCATGGTTCGAATCCATGCGGGGCAGCTCCCCCTTTCAAAGGGATGGTAGGAGTTAGGGACTGGGGCTGTAGTGTCCGCCTTTCCTCATGAAGGAGATCGTGTTGGCGCGGAACATCTCACCCAGTTTTGGAATCTTGGCCTAAAAGTTGCTTGCCTAAAGGTATTCCAAGGCCTCCCCTTACAGGGAATGGCAGGCATGGAACTCATCGCGGGTGTTGCCCA
>JACCDY010674998.1_pt1 | contig 11148 bp, 13 predicted proteins | sample 7446391 | NCBI WGS metagenome assembly JACCDY01 (sample SAMN15323451, study PRJNA562643) | freshwater metagenome | isolation source: river surface water | place: USA:Blue River Watershed | collected 2017-08-18
AAGCCATCAAGCGATAGGTTTCTAGCTCTAGCAAACGCTGCGAAATGCGACCCGAACGCTCTTTGCTGGTGTCTTTGGGGGCGACCACCAACATGCGTTCGAAGCCACTGTCACGCAGCTGAAAATCGGTGACCACCATCGAATGGGCGGGGCTTCCCATACACGACGCAATGACGGGATGTTTGCCAAACCAAGTGCGCGCTTGATCAAGTACGCGCTGTGACTCATGCAACTCACCCTCCAGCATGACCAACTCAATGGCCGAAAACGTGCGTCCTGGAATAGACGACAGCCACCCCTCGGGCAGCATGAGGTGCGACAACAGCTCGGGGTCATTTGCACCAAGCCCTGCGCCTTCTGGCAAAGGCTGAACCAATGAATAGCGTGTGAATTCGGTGTGACGCTCCCACTTGACGGTGCAGTCATTGAGGCGCATGCGCACAAAGTTGCCCTGCACATCTTGCAGCGTTAAGTCAGGCTGTAGCTTTTGCAGGTGTTCGCACTCTTGCTCGCGCGTGATGCCTTCGTTGAACACACCGACCAGCAAGATAAACGCGGGTAAGCGAATACGGGCACTGGGGCGTGCGTGTACTTCGTTGTGCAGCTGCGTGCGCAGCGTATCGTCGTTGGGTAGCAAATTCATATGTGTCACTCTACAAGCGCCGAAAGCAAGAGGGTTGCGATAAGTCAACCGAGCAGGCTCAAGCATAACGAGTTTGTCAGCCACCCATGACACGTGGCGGCAGGCTTATGCGCTGGGCTTAAAACGTGGCAAAAAATAACCGCAGCGCTTAATATTGCGAACGGGCAGCACTTCAGCACTGACTTTTTTGCGAAGACGATGGATGTACACCTCAATCGCAGAGCTATTGAGCTCCATGTTGTCGGGGTCCATGTCTTGTACAAACTCTTCCTTCGAGATGATTTGTCCCACGCGCCTTAGCAACACATCTATCACCTGTGCCTCACGTGTGGTCAGCTCGACCACTGCGCCATCAACCTGTAATTGCTTGAGTCCATGATCAAAACTCAAGTGGCCATACTGCGTGACCGAAGACACATGACCCTGACGCCTGCGCATCAGCGCCCGCACCACCGCGCCAAAGTGCTGTTCGTCAAAAGGCTCAACCAAAAACCGATCTACGCCTGCATCCAACAGATGCAAAGCCTCATTTGCTTGTGCATCTGTCACGATGGCGATGCTGGGCGTGGCATCGCGCAGCTGCACGATGCGCTGAAAGTCGGTGCGCTGCTTCGGGTCTAAGCGGCCGGGGTGCAACACAATCAAGTCGCGCGGCTTGTCCATCACGGCACCGCTCATGCTGGGCTGCCAATACAAACGCTCCACCTTGGCACTGGCAAACGACAAGGCACGGCGCACCTTGTCTGCAATCTGATCATCCACAGTGAACAAGGCCACATCAAGCATGGTGAACGCCTCCCTGCACACGCTGGCGAGCAATGGCCGATACGCCTTGTTGGTTCAGCATCCACTGCACCGGCTCGGCCGACAGTTGCACGGCCAATCGCGTGACTTGCGTTTGCACTGCGCAAGATGGTGATTGGCCCATCAGCGCCAGCACCCACGGCGGCATGACATCAAAAGCGCATTTCAAAATCAGCGTCATCCACGGCTTGTCCAACACGTCGACGGGATAGGCCTGAATGATTTGCAAAATTTCTTGGGCGCGCGCATCAAAGCGCAAAGCATCGGCATAAGCCAACAACTCGGCTTGCGTGTCTTCATACGTCAAAGGCAAATCAACGGCACCCAACATATGCCCCACGCGTGCCATCTCGGTGATGTATTGGTCACAGGCTTGTGCTGATAAAGGCTGCTTAGTCAAGTGTTGGTAAGCCGCTAAAAACGACGTGACTTCCACCAAGTGCACCCAACGAATCAGCTCAGGCTCATTGGCCACATAGGGCTGGCCTTGCAAATCTGTGCCACGGATGTTGGCGTGGATGGTGTTGACGCGGCGAATGGCATTGAGCGCCATGGCCTCGCTGCCGTAGGTGGTAGCGGCCACAAAGTAAGCCGTACGTCCCAACCGCTCTTTGAGCTTGTGACGAAAGTCTGAGTGATCCCACACCGCCGCCAACGCTCGCGGATGCAACGATTGCACGATGAGTGAAGACAAGCCACCCACCATCATCGCGGTGAAGTTGGCATGCACCTGCCACGCCACAGAATCTGCCCCAAACAAACCGGCATCGCCCTTAGGCTTGGCGAAATCGTCCAGTGATGCCGTCGAGCCTGTGATCGAACGCACCCGCTCACCAATGGCGTTCAGTGCCAAGGTTTTGAGTGTGTGAGCGAAAGACATGTAAGAGCTTCTCTGTTGGCTCAGGCCTTGGGGGCGGCAGACGCAGAGGCGGCCTCGTGCGCAGGCTCAGCGTGTGGCGCATTTGCGTTCACACCAGCCGATGTATCAAGCGTGGGAAAGCACATCTTTTCGCCGTCCCACTGCTGGCCGCACCAGCACACGCCATCGGCGCTGATGATGCAAGTTCCTGTGCCGCAACACCTTGGGTCTTCACTCATACAAATCCTTTACGGTTTAGCCCTTGGCTTAGCAATTGGCACGACGGTGGTCGGCAATGGCGTGGTCGTCAAACTTCATGTCAGGGCTTCGCAGGGCACGGTGTTTGGTGGCGCGTCCCCTCACACGCATGCGCCATAAACGAAATGAGCTTTGATTGAGTTCTGTGCGCATGAGACGAATCACCTCGGGCTCAGTCAGTCCTACGCGCTCATAGATGGTTTCAAACGCGGTGCGGTCTTCCCACGCCATTTGGATCACCGCAGATACATCACCTGGGCTCAAACTGGCAAAACGTTGACTGAAGCTGCGTGGCATGGTGTGCGACTGAGACCTGCTGCTTGGATGCGCGTCAGGCCATCATCATGGACAACTGAAACACCGAGTTGGGGGCCTTGGGCATGAGTGGCGCAGCCATGGGTTTGAACTTGAATCGGCCCATGGTTTGTACAAATGAACGCGCTTCTTCGTCACGCGACTCATCCACAAAATCAGCCAAGGTGAAATTGCTCAGCGTGGCTTTGACGATCTGCTCCAAGCCCAACTCGAAGCTGGCTGGTGGCGTTTTGTCTTCGAACAACTCTGCCGGTAACGATGCTTCCAATGGGCGTGCAGTATCAAAGGTGCGTTCAAACACAGAAGCGATATCCCAAATAGAAATAAGCGAGGTGTCACCCAGAATCATGTAGCCACCGCCCGGGCCTTTCATGGCGCTCACGATGTTGTGTGACTTGAGTGGCTTGAGGATGTTCTCAAGGTAGGAGATAGACAAATCGAGTCTGGGTGACAGCTCGGTGGTGGTGACGTAGCCTGCGTGGCGTTGGCCTGCCAAAAACACACAGACCTCGATGGCGTTGATGGTTTTCTTTGAGATCATGATTCAAACTCCTGTTGCGTAGAATTTTGACGCATTAACCTACGCAATAGTTAATTTAATTTACAAAAATCTATATTTCGACAGATAATCTACGCAACCTCTACTCAAAAGACTGATTTTGACTACCAGCACAACCTCCGCAACAGCTCTGTACCGCATTGGCGCAGTCTCTAAAACCACCGGCATCCCCGTGTCGACCTTGCGCATTTGGGAAACCCGCTACGGCGCGTTCTCCCCCATCAAGACCGAGGGTAAGCAACGGCTGTTTGCCGAGCACGATGTGTCAAAGGCTTTGTTGCTCAAGCAGCTGTCGCAAAACGGCCATGGCATCAGCACCATTGCCAACCTCGATCTAGAGCAATTGCGCCGCATGAGCAACCTGCCACACAACACGCCAAAAAGCCTAGTCACACCTGGCAAGCCCGTGTCGTTGGCGGTGGTGGGCCTGAGCATGGCCAACCGCATTGAGTCTAAAAAATTTGCAGCAGCTTTGAAGCAAAACCAAATCAAGGTGACAGACGTGCTGGTGGACTTGGCAACCGCTGCCAATGCAGAGTTAAGTCAGCAACCGCAAGTGCTGTTGGTCAAGGTCAACACACTGCAAACCACGGTGCACACAGACATCCAAGCACTGATCAACAAACACCAATTTGCGCAAACCATCGTGGTGTACAACTTTGCGCCTGAGGCAGTGGTGCAAGCCATGAAGTTTTCGGGACTCATCGTGCGACGCGAACCCATCTCGGACATCGAGCTGGCCGAGTTGCTGCAGTCGGTGTTGTTTGTCGACCCTGCGCGTGCGCAAGAGTTTGGCACCTCGGGCACTGTGATTGCCGCACGCAAATATTCAGACGCCACCCTGAGTCGAGTAGCTGGCATTTCCACCAACGTGCTGTGCGAATGCCCGCGCCATGTGGCCGAACTGATTGCACAACTCGCGAGCTTTGAGCAATACAGCCAAGAATGTTTGAATCGCAACGAAGAAGACGCTCACTTGCACGCTTATCTGCGCTCAATCTCGGGCTCAGCACGCTCGCTGTTTGAAAATGCTTTAGAAAAAATCGCTGCACATGAGGGGATTGATCTGCGCGAAGGCGCAGGTTTAAATTAACGCTAAGGCGCAGTTTCTAGATCATGGTCAGGCGCAGCGGTGATGGCTTGCAACCACAAATTGTCAATATCGCTGAGTTTGGTTTTATCAAACTCAGCCGTGTGCTCCCAGTAACGCCCCGATGCCACCATGTAGCCCAAGTCTTGTTCAGCCTGCAAGGCATGCGCAGCTGCTGCAGGATTTAGGAGTTCGCCTTGTTGCCTCAACAACTGCTGCTGAAATGCGGGCGCAGCTAAATCAAGCCGACCCACACGCGGAAACAACAAGCGCGATTCGGGCAGCGCTGACAAATTCACCACCGCACAGTGCTGCGTATGCGCCAACGACATGAAGCGCGCTGACTTAGCTTCTAACGACTGCAAAGTCACATCCACCCGCAAAGGATCTGCCGTGCCTTGACCATAAAAGTGGCTGCTTTCGCCCGTGGCTGTGCCGTACACCATGTCACATCCCAAGAACGCAATGAGGTCGGGCTTCAAAGCGCCCAAGGCCCAATACCCCGCCGTGAATGCCATGGTGCCACCCGCATATACAAAGCCGCCATAGCTGTTTTGCTGTGGCACAAACTCGGACGCAGCGATGAGTTGCTGCGAAGGCTTCAACAGCGAAGGCGGCAAGCGCTCAGGGGCAAAGTCTTCGGGGTAGACCAAGTAGTCCCAATCGGGTGTGATTTGCCATGCGTTGTTGATGACCACGCGCTGCGCAAATATGGACAAATCCCAATCTTTGGCCAACACAGCGTCTGGGGCACTGCCGACGAGCAGCACCATTTTGAAATCCTCGGTCACGCTGTTCCCATTTTTTCCAAAGTGCATTCCCAAACAGCCTGTTCGCTCATGTCGATCACGCGGTGTGGCGTGGTGATTTTGCTGTAACTGATCTTTGACTTGGCTTCAAACACCAAATCCGCATGCTGAGGGTGTGTGATGGCAATATGGTCTAAATAGACATTGATGAGTTCCAGCTGATCCACTTGCACACGCTTGGCCAGCCATTCGAGAATGGGCATGAGCTGATCAAGATCATGCACCGTATGCACCCACTGCCACGACTGCCCCCTAGGCACACGTCGCCCACGGCCATCTTTGTTTTGCAGAATGTAGGTGAACTTCATCATTTGCGTAGTATTTTTATCCATTAACCTACTCAATATATAAATTTAGCTTTATAAATAGAAATATCAGCAGATAATCTACGCAACTTCTACTCAACAGAAATATCCATCCATGACGACTGAAGCTCGCAACGTCTTAGGCACCGCACTCGTGCCCTGCTCGTATGACCCGCTCACTGGCTACTACCGTGACGGCTGTTGCAACACCGACGCGCACGACCAAGGCAGTCATGTGGTGTGCGCCAAAGTCACGCAAGCGTTTTTAGATTTCTCGCTGCAGCGAGGCAACGACCTGATCACGCCCCGCCCCGAGCATCGATTTGCAGGACTTAAAACAGGCGACCGCTGGTGCCTGTGTGCCCGTCGATGGCAAGAGGCATTCGATGCGGGCGTGGCCCCACCTGTCGTGCTGGAATGCACGCACGCCAAAGCCCTTGAATTTGTCACGCTGGAGCAATTGCAGACATGCGCTTAAACACAAACTCGCCCTGGTCGTCGCTAAGCCCTTCAGTCAGCGCCTGCGTCGAACTGCGCGGCCTGCGCCTGAACACAAGCATCGGCACCTACGGCCCGCACGATGTGGTGCCTGATGCGCACACACTCGACCTCACGCTGTGGCTCGCACCCGCATTGGTGTTGATCGAACAAGATGGCATGACACACGTGTTTGACTATGACCCCTTGGTTGCTGACATCGACCGCCTCGCCGCCGATGGCCATTACGAGACACAAGAGCGCCTCATCACGCGCATCGTCCAAGCATGTGCCGCCTACCCAGTCATCGAAGCATTGGACATTGGCTTGCGCAAATCACCTGTGCGCCAAGGCTCGGGCTCGCTAGGTGTACGCGTATCGGTAGATGCAAAAACGCTGAGCGCCCTGCGCTGAACCATATCAACGACATCACACAGCACCATGCACAACAAACTTCAGCCCAAAGACATCGAGCTCGCCATGGCCACCATCACAAGCTGGACACTTGGCACACACGCTCAGCATCACACGCCTTGCTTGTCCAAAAGCTGGACACTACCCAGCTTTCAGGCAGCAGTTGAGCGGTTCAACCAAATCGCCCAGTTGGCCCAAACACAAGACCACCACCCCGAAGTGCTGTCGAGCTACACGCACCTACAGGTGCGCATCTGGACCCATGATGTGGCAGGCTTGACGCACAAAGACTTTGCACTGGCCAATGCCATCGACCAACTGAGCACCGCGCCATGAACTACTTCAACAAACTCAAGGGCTTTCAGCGTTCACCCGCTGGCCTTGAGTGGCAAATTTGGAAACGACTGCACATCATCTTGGCTGCAGGCACGGTGCTGCCACTGCTAGCCAGTGCTGGTGCGTATGTGTTGGATGGGCTGGAGCCTGCCACTCAAAACGCCCGCGCAGTAGAACAGTTTTTTTATGTGATGGTTGGCATCGTGGTGCTGCATTGGACGCTGGTTCTGACCCTCGCCATTGGCTGCGCGATTGTGATGTTGATGAAGGGCCCCGCTTACGTCGCGGATGCCTACCCAATGGAAGAACCATACCGTGACGCAGAAAAACACATTCAAAGGTAACAAGCAAAGCCTGCCCAGCAAGCCCTGCAAAACATGCGGGCGTGACATGACGTGGCGCAAAGCGTGGGCCAAAAACTGGGAGCAAGTGCTGTACTGCTCAGACGCTTGCCGCAAACACAAATCGAGCACGCAACTATGAGCTACGAGCTGGTTTGGTTCAAGCGAGACCTCCGCTGGCAAGACCATGCGGCCTTGGCCCAAGCCGCGCTGCGCGGGCCCGTGCGTTGCATCTATGTTGTGGAGCCCGAGCTGTGGTTGCAGCCCGATGCAGCCTTGCAACACTTTGAGTTTGTGCGCGAATCACTGCAAGCGCTCGACGACGCACTGCGCTTGCAAGGCGGCTGCGTCGAGGTGCATACCGGTGAGCTGCCAGACGTGCTGAGCCGTATTTGGAACGAAGCCCCCTTTCGCCAATTGCATGCACACCAAGAAACCGGCAATGGATTTACCTATGCACGTGACCTCAAAGTAGGTGCTTGGTGCCAAGCGCACAACGTGGGCTGGCATGAATACCCACAGTTTGGTGTTGTTCGTCGGTTGAAAAACCGCAACCTATGGCAACCCGCTTGGGAGCGACACATGGCTGAGCCGCTACAGGATGTGGGCGAGCTGCAGTTTTGGCAGCCCAACACGTTGAATCGTTCTTGGTGTTCGCCGTCGGACATGCAAGCGCCCTCGCACTTGCAACACAACCCACCGCTGCGCCAACGCGGTGGCCGTCCTTTGGCGCTAGAAACCCTGCACAGCTTTTTGCACGCACGCAGCTTGGGTTATCGCGGTGGCATTTCGTCGCCGCTCTCTGCACCCGATGCGTGTTCGCGTTTGTCGGCCTACTTGGCGTGGGGCTGCATCAGCATGCGCGAAGTGGTGCAACACACACGGGCGCACATCGCTCAGCTGCCGCCGCAAGCCAGCCGCCACCGTGCCGGACTGACAGGGTTCATCAGCCGTTTGTATTGGCACTGTCACTTCATTCAAAAATTGGAGAGTGAACCTGCCATCGAGTGGGAAAACATGCACCGTGGCTACGACGGTTTGCGTGAACACGATTTCAACGAAGCCCACTTCGAAGCACTCAAGGCCGCACGCACGGGCTGGCCTATGGTGGATGCGTGCGTGACCATGTTGCGCGAAACGGGTTGGCTGAACTTTCGCATGCGCGCCATGCTGGTGTCCATAGCCGCCTACCCCCTTTGGCTGCACTGGCGACCTGTGGGCGAGTGGCTGGCTACTCAGTTCTTAGACTACGAGCCGGGCATTCACTGGAGCCAGCTGCAAATGCAATCAGGCACCACGGGCATCAACACTACGCGCGTGTACAACCCGATCAAGCAAGCCCAAGACCATGACCCACATGGCCGCTTTGTGCGGCAGTGGCTGCCCGCCATGCGGCAGGTGCCTGATACGTGGCTGTTTGAACCTTGGCTCATGCCGCACACAATTCAAACACACGTCGGCGTGTTTGTGGGTGGAAACATCAACAGCGACACACCAAGCACATTAGTTCAACCCGTGGTCGACTTGGCCCAAGCCACACGCGAGGCAAAACGACTGCTGCACAGCCGACGCCAAACCGACGAAGTCAAAGCGGCCAAAAAGGCCGTGGTCGAGAAACACGCGTCACGTAAAAACTGGGGCACACGGACAGGCGCTGCTGCAGGTTCAACGCCAACGACACGCGCCAACTCAAACACAAGCACGCGCAACACCTCTTCACGCAGAGCAACACGCGCCTCTGCCGACAACACCCAAGTGGCCAAAGCGCAACTTGGTTTTGATTTTTAAAAGCTCCCATGACCACATCACGCAAACGACTCATCTTCATCTTGGGCGATCAGCTTGACGAAGAAGCGTCCGCCCTCAGCGACTTCGACCCTGCGCACGACACGATCTGGATGGCCGAGGCGTTGGAAGAGTCCACGCATACCCCCTCGTCCAAACAACGCACCACCGTTTTTTTGAGCGCTATGCGCCACTTCGCCGCACAGCTGCAAGCCCGCGGCTGGCCGTTGATTTACAGCCAGCTTGATGACACCGACAACACGGGCACGCTGGCGGGTGAACTGAGCAAAGCGATCGCCCAAGTCAAGCCGCGACAACTGGTGATGACAGCACCCGGCGACTGGCGTGTGTTGCAAAGCCTTCGCGCTGTGGCGCAGCAACATGACTTACCTCTGGAGATCAAAGACGACACGCACTTCTTCAGCACCTCGCGTGACTTTGCGTCTCATGCCGAAGGCCGCAAGCAATTGCGCTTGGAATATTTCTACCGCGAACTGCGTCAGAAAAATGGCATCTTGATGGAAGGCAAAAAGCCGATAGGCGGCCAATGGAACTTTGATGCCGACAACCGTGGCAGCTTTGGCAAACAAGGCCCCGGCATGTTGCCCCCACCCACACGCGTAGCACCCGACACCATCACCCAAGACGTGATGCGTTTGGTCAACGACAAACTAGCACACCACCCCGGCTCTATCGCGCAGTTTGGTTGGCCCGTGACGCGTACACAAGCGTTAGTAGCGCTGGAAGAGTTCATTACACACCGCTTGCCCAGCTTCGGGCTGTACCAAGACGCGATGTGGGAAGGCGAAGTGTGGCTATACCACTCGCACCTGTCGTCCGCACTCAACTTGAAGCTGCTCAACCCACGCGAGGTGCTGGCAGCGGCAGAGGCGGCTTTTCATAAGGGCCATGCCCCTTTAGAAGCCGTCGAAGGTTTTGTGCGCCAAATATTGGGTTGGCGTGAATACGTGCGTGGCATTTATTGGACGCACATGCCAGAGTACGGCGAGGGCAACGCCCAACAAGCCCACGAACCGCTGCCCGAGTTTTACTGGACAGGCAACACCGACATGGCCTGCTTGCGTGATGCCATTGGGCAAACCTTGCAACACGGCTACGCGCACCACATCCAACGTTTGATGGTGACCGGTCTTTACGCCCTGCTATTGGGCGTAGAGCCCAAGCAAGTTCACCAGTGGTACCTCGGCGTGTATGTGGATGCGGTGGAATGGGTGGAGTTGCCCAACACGTTGGGTATGAGCCAGTTTGCCGACGGCGGCCTGATGGCCAGCAAGCCTTATGTGGCCAGCGGCAAATACATAGACCGCATGAGCAACCATTGCAAAGGCTGCCGCTTCAACCCCGCTGAATCTACTGGCGAGACTGCTTGCCCGTTCACAACGCTGTATTGGGATTACCTAGGCCGACACGCCGACATGTTGGCGAAAAATCCGCGCATGTTGATGCAACTTAAAAACCTCAATCGACTCACCCCCGAACAACGCGAGGCCATTGCCACGCAGGCGCGTACATACCGAACCCAACTTCGCACCTAACTTTGCGCTTAGCAAAAAGCCCCTCAAGCTTTTAGGCTTGAGGGGCTTAGAGGGATAAGCCTCAGTGACGCTTAGACGCTAGCCAAAGCAGCATTGAACGTGGCGCTTGGACGCATCACAGCTTCGAGCTTCTTGGCATCTGGCAGGTAGTAACCGCCGATGTCCACAGGCTTGCCTTGAACGGCATTGAGCTCGTCCACGATCTTCTTCTCGTTGTCGGTCAGGTTCTTGGCCAAAGGCGCGAACTTGGCAGCCAAGTCTTTGTCTTCGGTTTGCGCTGCCAACTCTTGGGCCCAGTACATGGCCAAGTAGAACTGGCTGCCACGGTTGTCAAGCTGACCTGTTTTTGGCGATGGGTTTTTGTTGGTGTCCAACAATTTGCCTGTCGCTGCATCCAAGGTTTTGGCCAATACTTTGGCTTTAGCGTTGTTGTTCTTCAGACCCATGTCTTCGAAAGACACAGCCAATGCCAAGAACTCACCCAGTGAATCCCAACGCAAGTGGTTTTCTTCCACCAACTGTTGCACGTGCTTGGGTGCTGAACCGCCCGCACCTGTTTCGTACATACCGCCACCGGCCATCAAAGGCAAGATGGAG
>JACCDY011247067.1_pt1 | contig 11146 bp, 7 predicted proteins | sample 7446391 | NCBI WGS metagenome assembly JACCDY01 (sample SAMN15323451, study PRJNA562643) | freshwater metagenome | isolation source: river surface water | place: USA:Blue River Watershed | collected 2017-08-18
TCATCAGCAAATTCATTTTTATCAAAATATCCTTTCTTTGATCTAAAGAAATATATGATGAAATATGATTTTAACGAGGATGAAGCGATAATTGATTGGTATAAAAATGGTATTTATAGTAATAAATTTTATTCAAAGAAAAAGATAGAAATTATTTACAATTCAAATACATTTAATAATTACGATAAAAACGTATATATTATAAATTTCACTGATCAAAATTTAAATTTAGAAATAATTAACAGCATATCCAAAATATCGAATGTTATTGTAAATATTAATGTAGGTCTTGACATTAAAATATATTATAATAGATTGAAAGAATATTTTAAGAATCTAATTATAGTTAAATCACATTATCAACAAAATATTGATATATTAAAATATATTTTAAATATAATTGATGTAAACAAAATACACATAAATAAAATACTTTACATAACAACTGATATCAATAATCTAGATGAATATATTATAAAATTGAAAGATATTGATTATAAAGACATATTTATACTAAATGAAAATAAAAATGTTGATATAAAGGAAATTAATAATTATTATTATAATATTGCAAAATATTGTATAACAATTGATGACATCATCATACTTTTAATATTCTATTATTTATCAATACGTGACAAATATATGTTTTTTAATAAAAATATGATAACTGATTTTAAAAAATTAGAATTTCTAACAAATAATAATTTCGATAAATTTATTAGAATAATTTGATATATCAATATAATATGAATAACATATATATAATAAATAATTATGTTGAAAGGGAGATATCTCTTGACTTTAATAAAAATAATTTTGAAAAAGAGAACATCTACTATGATTTTGAAATAATCGACATTTATACGTTACATATTCATTGGGGCGAAGATGATATAGAGATTTTTAAAACAGATGACAGTTATATATATTTTTCTGAAAAATACAATAAATCAACCAAAGAATCAATTACAAAATTCCGTTTAATAAACGATGAATGGGATGATCAGGCTATAATAGATTATAGAAAAAATGAATTGAGGCGCATAAAAAATAAAGAAGAATATGGAAGTTTCCATTTCATGGACGATTATAAAATGACAATAAATTGGAATTATTGGGGAGAGGAAGAGTACATCATGTTAGATAAATACACTTATGTAAAAAATAACATCAAATATGACCGTAAAGAGAAGGAAACTCCAAATAATATACCGCTTCATATATTTATACATATCTGTATGCTAAACGATTGGCAAAGTATATTTATTGAACAACTTAACACCATTAAAAAATCTGGTTTATACGAAAATGCAACGTATATTCATTTAGGTATTGTCGGTTCCATAGCTGAATATGAAAAGAATAAAGAATTATTTGGTGATGATAAAATTAATATAATTTACATTGATAGTAATGTTGAAATATATGAGATTCATACAATAAATTCAATTAAAAAATTTTGTTCAACTCTTTCTAATGAAGCTTATGTACTATATCTTCATACGAAAGGTGTTAGAAATGCAGGTAATAAAATAGTGACAGAATCGTGGCGCGATATGATGCAATATTTTCTCGTAGAGAAGTACGATGAATGTATTAATAATTTACATGAATACGATACATTGGGAAATAATATTGTAAATATGCATTGTTTTGATAAAGATAATATATCGATAAATAAGGAACATACATTGCATTATTCAGGTAATTTTTGGTGGAGTAAAAAGACATATATTGATAAACTTCCATATTTAGCATCATATGATTTCACTGATAATTCTATAAATACAAGATATAGAGCAGAAAATTGGATATGTTCCAATTATCCAAATGCTAAAATAGGTATAATATTTCAGGATGATACAAATACTCATCCTTATCATCGTTTTGTTTTTCCCAAATATAAAGAATATTTTTTTTACGTAAAATCATATGGTGTGGATAAATAATTCTATTTTTTTATCTTTTTAAATTAATGCATGTTATTCAAGCGATAACTAAAACATGGATAGATATGATTAATTTAAATGAAAGTGATGCAATCCGTGTTACAAATAATGATAATGGAACATATAATTTTGAAGAAAATAATGAAATATTAAAAATTAATTGGAAAAAATGGGGAACCGAAATATTTCATAAAGTAAACGATTATTATGTGAATTTAGACTCATCTATTTTTGAAATAGAATTGGATAACAATGAGTGGAATGACATCGGGATATTTGATTTAAATAATAATCAGATTTATCGCAAATATTATCCAAGTGAAAATGGAAAATTTACATTAAAAGATAATATTCTATCAATAGAATGGAAAAATTGGGGAAAAGAAACATTTTATCAATTAAATTACGGGAAAACTTATACAAATACTAAATTTGGCAATTTACTGCAAAATAACGCAAGCAATGCAAGCGACGCAAGCGATGCAAGCAATTTTAAAAACATAAACAAAGAGATTAAAATTCTAGCGATAGTCTTTCCACAATTTCACGAAATCCCAGAGAATAATCAATTTTGGGGTGAAGGTTTTACTGAATGGACACTTTTAAAGAATATTCCCCGTATAGTTAACGGTGAAATTATTAAACAACCGCACAGTGATATCGGTTATTTTAATTTAAAAGATTACAATCATCGAAAATATATGAGACAATTGGCCGATAAATATAATATTCATGGATTCTGTTTTTATCACTATTGGTTTAAAGATAAAAAGGTTATGTATGAACCGACAGAATTAATGTTATTAGATGGAGAACCTGATAAACCATTTTTATTTTGTTGGGCGAATGAGAAGTGGACTAAACGATGGGATGGCGGTAATAACGAGATTTTACTCGAACAAACTTACGATGATATTGACGGGAATAACAAGCATTTTTATTATCTACTCGATTTTTTTAAACATAAAAATTACATTAAAAAACACAATAAACCAATCTTTATATTTTATCGAATTGAAAAGAATGAGATAGAAGCGATTCGAGAGATAATTAAATTATGGAATTCTCTTGCAATAAAGGAGGGATTTAATGGTATTCATTTCATGCGATTCTTAGGTCCATTTAACAACGATATTAATATGGAAGAGATAAATGGATTTGTTGAATTTCAACCTGGATATGCGACTCAACAAAGATTTAATGATATTATAACGGAAGATAAAAATAAAATATTTGAAAATGACGAATATAATGAAGAGATTTATCTTTTAAAAAATAATGATATAAAAGATTTAGTTGAAAAAAAGATATTGAATAATGGTTATGAACATTATAAGATAACAGATGTGAAAGAGAGAGGATTTAGAACATCCAAATTTTTCGTATATGATGGTCAAAAACTATATGATAGCATACTGGCACTCCCTAAAATAAATAATGAACAACATCGAGGGATTTCCGTTAATTGGAACAACACACCTCGTCGAAATTATCAAAGTATCGAATATTCAAAATATCCGCATTATTATGAGGGAATTAGCCCCAATCTATTTGGAACCTATTTTTATAAATTATTGGAGAAAATATCGTTAACTAAAAATGAAGGTAATAACTATCTTTTTATTTCCGCTTGGAACGAATGGAATGAACAGGCTGTACTGGAACCTAACAATGAAGATGGATATGATTATTTAAATACGATTAATGCAAAATATCTAGAATTTTACAATAATCCAATTAAAAAAAGAGTATTAAATTTTTGTCACAAAGGGGGAGGTACGGAGAAATATATGAATGATTTGAAGAGAATATTTAAAGAGTATGAATTTATTGATTTTGTTAGGGAAGAGAAAGATAATAAAATGAATTACAAAAATGTCGACATCATTCATATCAATAGTATTATCCTAAATGATCTTAAACATGATTATCATATATTTTTTAAAAATCACTTTAGAAATATAAGAAAGATACTTACTATACATGATTATCAATGGTTATTTGAGAATAATCCTAATATATTAAAAGAAGATTTTGAAAAAGAGTCAAAAAAATTGCTGACTGATAAAATACTGGAATTATTTGATGTTGTTGATACAATCATATTTCCATCAAAGAATATACATGACAATTATGCAAGATGCATTGATTTAAATAAATATGCAGATAAAATAAATATTGTATATCATTCCGATAAGATCATTAATCATAATTTTTTGGTTATTCCAAGTCTTGACACAAATAAGGAGATAAATATTGCATTTATAGGAGAGTATGTAAAATATAAAGGTTCTCAATTATTTGAAGAGATTATAAAACGAAAAGATAATTATAAGGACTTTTTAATTAGATATCATGTTTATGGAACAGTTCATAATGATAGTGCATATAATGATAAAATAATATATCATTCAAGATATCATGATAATTCAATAATAGATGAATTGCATGAAAATAAAATACATGGAATTCTTCATCTATCTGTATTCGAAGAGAGTTATTGTTATGCACTTACAAATTCAATTAATTCAGGTATTCCAATATTTTATTTAATGAGAGGTTCATTTAATGAAAGATTGGAAGAAAATACATTTGGGAAATATCATGGAGTAGAGACTGAAGGTGGTATAGATATTGACAAAATATGTGATAAATTTAATGATTTTTTAGATTACATTATTGAAAACAATAATATCTCTATTTTTCATAAATTAAATCAAAATATTCAACCAAATAAATGGTATATAGAAAATTATTGATTTTGTTTATCGATTTTAGTCGCATCGGCTTTAGTCGCATCTAATTTATTCAAATCGTTGTTTTTCAAATATTTTTTTCATATTATATATTATACTATATTACGACAATATGAAAATAATTTCGCTATCATCATCTGTTGCAGGCCCAGCATGTGCAATCGGGGTATCTATTAAAAATCATTTTTACAATGGAAATTATAAAACAAATATATTTGACTATTTGGAGATTACAATGAAATCAATTAATCAGATTTTAAATACAAATGCATCATTAATTTACGAAAGATTTCATAATGGAAATAAGAATGATATATATTTAAATCACACCAATAATTATACAATTGATTTCAAGAATTTTGATAAAATTATGAGTCATCACGATTTGCATTCCGATTATACAGAGAATGATTATAAAGAAGTTATTAATAAAATTAAGAGAAGATACGATAGATTAATCGAATATATCAAAAATGAAGACCAAATATTTTTTATTAGATATGGCAATGAAAATATGGAAGATATAGTAAATTTTTTACATAGTGTAAATAGAATAAATGATGGCTTAAAAATAATCTATATTCAAGTTAGTTATGAAGTATGTGATGTTCCCGATTCATCTGCATATATTGGAAATTATAAAATATATCGTGTTAATTTTTATAATCATATTGACCATGATAAAATATATAATAGTGATCCATTTTTTAAAACACTAGAGTATGACTGGAATAAAATATATAATATAATATATGAAAATTTGGATGAAACAAATAAAAGAAATTTTGTATATAGTTCGTAATTTGTTAAATAATGAAATATAATATATATTTAATACATTATGAAAATTAAATTAATTCATAGTGAATGGAAAGATACTGTTATTCTCGATTTATCTAATAAAAGATTACATAGAGTAAGTATTGAAAATGAATATGCAACATTTAAAACAGAAAATAATTTTTTATATATAAAATGGGATAAATGGCCTTCTGAAATTTTCATTACGCATAATAATGACAATGTTTATCATTTGCTAACTGAATATGAATTTATACATGACGATTGGATTGATATTTGTTATCTTGATTTTATAAATAACATCATATATCGTAAGAAGACACAAATTAGAGGAACATTTGAGATGAATGACGATATTATAAATGTAGATTGGAATGCAAATCACCATACCCATATAAAAATTTCAAATAATAATGAAAATAACATACCTAATATTATTCACTTTGTATTTGGATTTAAAGAACAGAATGAAGAGTTTGAATTATATAGATATCTTGCTATAAAATCAGCATATGATGTAAATAAACCTGATAAAATTTATTTTTATTATTATCATGAACCATATGGATATTGGTGGGAAAAGATAAAACCATATCTTACATTAGAAAAAGTTGTTCCTCCAACAGAGATTTACGGAAATGAAGTTTATCATTATGCTCATCAAGCCGATATAATAAGATTGGAGAAATTAATAGAGAGAGGTGGAATATATTTAGATATTGATACAATATGTTTAAAGTCATTTAAGGATTTGTTAGAATATGATTTTGTTATGGGAACTCAAACAAATGATGGTGAAACAGAAACGTATGGACTATGTAATGCAGTTATTTTAAGTAAACCTAATGCAGAATTTGCATTAAAATGGCACGAATCGTATAAAACTTTTAAGTCAAAGGGACGTGATATTCATTGGGATGAACATAGTGTTATCAAGCCACTTGAACTGTCAAAAATTCACAGTAGGGATATAAAGATATTGAGTTCAAATGATTTTTTCTATCCATTATGGTATGATATACACAATATATTATTTAATGAAGATTATAACATAAATGAATACAAAAAAATTATAAAAAATAATTATTGCATTCATTTATGGGACACATATAGTAATTCGTATTTAAAAAAACTTACTGAAAAAATAATATTTGAAAAGAACACTTTATATAATATATTTGCAAGAAAGTTTTTAAAGAATACGATAAGTTTGGTCTTTTTAACATATAACAGAATAGATATGACAAAAAAATGTTTAGAAAGTTATCTCGACGTACTTGATAGAGAAGATGTCGAAGAGTTAATCATATTAGATAATAATAGTAATAGAGATTTAATAGAATATTTAAAGACATTTCAGGAAAAGCATGATAAGATAAAATTGATATTTTCAAATGATAATTTAGGTGTTTGTGGTGGAAGAATCGTCTTATTTAAGGAAGCGATAGGCGACATTATTATAAGTATAGATTCAGACGCATTTTTAACAAACAATGATTTCGTCGATAGAATAAAGGATTTATTATATGACGAAAGGTATGGTATAGTAGGGATAGCAGGGGCTTATATTAGAAGCTGGGAGTTTGGAACTCAAGAGGATATTAATGAAGATAATGAGGAGGAATTATTTGTGGATCATATTGCTGGTTGTTGTCAGGCATTTAGAAAAGATTTATTTAATTTTGATTTTGGATTGGATCCTTATTACGACAAATTTTGGGTTGAAGATACCGATTTATGTATGCAATCTTTATATTTAAATAAATTAAATTTTAGAATAAATCAAAGTGAATATATTAATCATCATTGGGGTGGAAGTGGTAAGGAATTTAAAGATTTATTTTTGAAAAACTGGACTTATTTTTCCAATAAATGGAAAGGCAAAGTTTTACACCATATCAAGTAAATAAATTAAAAATATTAGTTAAAAATTATGTTATTTTTTTATCTCTTATTTATAATAAATCATATATTTATTATGAATGAAATATATATCGTACATACTGATTGGCAAGGTAGATGTATTTTAGATGTGGAGAAGAATAGAGTATTTAGAAAAGATTTAGAGTGTGAGTGTGGTTTGTATGTTTTAGAAAATAATAGATTATTAATAAAGTGGGAAAAATGGAATGAAGAAGAATTTTTTAGTTATGATAAAGATGATTTATATTATTTCAAAAATATATTTGATAAAGAATTTAACGTTATGTATGTTGTAGATCACAATAACAATTGTGAAAAGTTAATTTTAAAAAATAATGATAATAGTGCTGTTTTATCTAATTGTAAATACTCATATTCAATTCAAGATAACATAATAAGTCTTGATGAATTTTTAATATTGAAAAAAATTATTGGAAATATTTATTGCAAAATAGATTTGTTTTACAAAAATATATTCTTTGAATCAAAAATAACAAATAATTCGATATATGAAACATATATATTCAATAAAGAGAATAAAAAGTTTTTTAATATAAATAATATTAGTGTAAAAGGTATGTATAGTATAGAGGATAATTGTTTAACAATGAATTGGAATGAACAAAATTTTACCAAAAAATTCTTTTCCAATAAATATTATATGCATGACGTTGTTAATAAAAATATAATTGTTATCAAACCGACAAATGTCTATATTGATGATAGAATACTCTTTAGCAATATATCATTATGTAAAAATAAAATCGTATTAACAACAATGCATTATAAAATAAATAATTGGAATTTAGATGATATTCATATATCAATAAATAACTGTAAAATAATTAATAAATCTATATATGATAATGATGATAATTATGAATCATCTACCGCAATTATTATTGAGATTGATACTATACCACATAATGTTTGTTTAAAGATAGCATATAAAGATACTTATAATTTCTATTTTTATTTAGAACAGTTAAATATTATTGACCATAATATTTCAGCAATGACACTTTTTAAAGACGATTATTTTTTATTGGAAAGATACTTGAAATACTATGGGGATTTAGGGGTTGAAGTATTTTACATATATTACAATAAAAAAATAGATACAATATTATTGGAGGATATATCGAATATGAACAAATTTAATATGAAAATTTATTTAGTAGAATGGGATTATCCTTATTGGTGGAAAGATACAATGATTCCAAAATATCACTTTTCACAAACAATGGCAATAAATGATTCATTAAATATATTGAAAAATTATTCAAATTATTGTTTATATAATGATTTAGATGAATATATTATTTTAAATGAGACAACGACAAATTTTAAAGAATTAATTGAACTTAATCAAGAGACCGATATATTTGTTTTCAAAAATCAATTTTGTAAAATGGGCGATAATCTCATTAAGTACAACAACTTTAATGAAATTTTTGATTTGTCGATGATTATTAAAGGACTGTATTACGACCAATTTCGTGAAAAGAATTTGATTAAATTAAAGAGTGTGAATGTTATGGGGGTACATAAGGCTTTTAAAAATTTTAGTGATAATCCATTAAACGAAAAAACTATTTCTAACTTTTATCATATTGTGAATTTTGAGGAAAAGAATAGGGAAAATTTGATGAATGAATATGTCTATTAAGTTAGGGAACCACGTTAGGGAACCTACGGTTCCCCTAAAAACCCCTCCCTTTCCTTTTTATCGCCTTTATATAAAAATATGAAGTTTAAAAAATTAAAATAAAAATATTTATACAACAGTATAAATGCTGAATAAAATATTTAATTATATATATCTTTTATTGGCAAGTATATTGTCATTTTTAGGATTTGGATATTTGAAGGAAAAAATTGAACATGCTAATAATTATTTAAAGGCAAAAATTGAACACGACCGTATGGCTTATACATCATTTGATTATTGTCCAAATATATTGGGTAAAAAATGTGGAAGGTATGGATGTTCTTTTTTTTAATAAATAAATGATAATTATAATGACAACTATTGAAACAACTATTGAAATAACAATGATAAAAGGAAAAGGGAGGGGTTTTTAGGGGAACCGTAGGTTCCCTAACCCAATGATACTTTAGGATAAGTTCCGTTTGTTATATCATTTGTTTCAGGTAATCTCCTTATAAAGTAGGTGATAAATGACGATATTAAAATTCTGTGTTTTTTATGTTGCATTTTTTTAAGAAACATAAAATCTTCAAATGCATTATTTTCAAATATCGCATCTGCTATTATTCGATGGTGTATCGCAAAACTTATTCCAACATGATTTTTTATTATGTTTTTATCCTGAATTAGAGGTAAGAATACATTATTGGGATAAATCATTCTAAAGATACAAATGTCAAACTCCTTTGGTGAAACATCAATCTCTTCTTTCAGTTTTTCAATATAATTGGGTGAAATGGTATCATCATCATCTAAGAAACCAATCCATTCCGTCTCAATATTATTGTCAATAATATGTTTTAAACCGATATTTCTAACAAAACCACTGCAACTTTTGTTGCAATCATTTTTAATCTTTTCTATTTCAATAATTGTTAACCTTTTTTCTTTAAATTCAAACTGATTTAAAGAACCATCAAATATCAATATTGCATTCCAATCATTGTCGGTTTGGTTTTGTAATGATGCAATAGAGTCTTTTAAAGATTCTCGACCAATTGTAGGAATAATGAATGTTATGAAGGTCATCTTTTTTATATTTAGAAATATATTTTATTGGAAAAACTACTTTTCCAAAATCTTTTTTGATTTTAATTTAATTTTTATTTTAATTTTAATTAAAAATTAATTTTCAACAACAATTGTTATAAAAAATATAAAGGAAGGGTTCGCGAGCGAAGCGAAGCTTGCAACGAAGTTGCATCGGGAAACGTAGTTTCCTGAAAAGGGAGGGGTTTTTAGGGGAACCGTAGGTTCCCTAATATAAAATAAAAGTATCATATAAATGTAATGGACTCGTTTTTAGAGTTAAAAAATTTATATGGTAACAACTGCGAATTCAATATAATTGAATATAAGAAATTAAATTTTAAATTTAATGAACAATTAGATGATAATAAAATTATTGAACATCTAAAGGAAAATGATGAATATAATCTTTTATATTCTATTCATTATTTTTATCAGCTTTATCCAACTTTTGATTTACTCTTTTACAAAAGTATTAACAAAAATTTAATTTTTGAAAATAGTGATGGTGATAGCAGAGGTGACATAAACTATTATATCTATTATCACTTTTTTGATAATAATAAAATATCGTCATTCAATCACTTTATTGCACATTACAATATTGATTTATATTTTGTAAAAAGATTATATGATGAACTAAATAATAAAAATAATATACAAATTTATGAAATAATTAATAAGAAAATATTATTAGATTGTGGGAATTTACATATTTTTAATGAAAATAGTTTTGATATGAAATATTCCAATTTTAGTGTTAAAATATACAAATATTTTAGTGGGGTTGATATTGAAACATCAAACATTGATTGTAAAATAAATTGGTTAAAGAGTGGAGGTGAAAATAATGATTTTGCATGGTCAGTTAGTGGTGTATTAAATATGATTCCTAATTTTAACGAATATCTGTATAAATTCATTTACAATTTGGATAAAATAAATGATGATGATGCAATATATTTGCATGAAAA
>JACCDY010532252.1_pt1 | contig 11144 bp, 10 predicted proteins | sample 7446391 | NCBI WGS metagenome assembly JACCDY01 (sample SAMN15323451, study PRJNA562643) | freshwater metagenome | isolation source: river surface water | place: USA:Blue River Watershed | collected 2017-08-18
CGGCGACTCCAACGTGCCTTTCTACAAAGAGCTGGGCAACGCGGGCCTGAAGGCCAAAGACGTGCCAGTGGTAGCTTTCTCTGTGGGTGAAGAAGAGCTGCGCGGCGTGGACACCAAACCCTTGGTGGGACACCTGGCGGCATGGAATTACTTCATGAGCATCAAGAGCCCGGCCAACGACGAGTTCATCAAAAAGTGGGCGGCTTATGCCAAGGCCAAAAACATCGCCGGTCACAAGGACAAGCCTCTGACCAACGACCCGATGGAAGCCACTTACATCGGCATCAACATGTGGAAGCAAGCGGTGGAAAAAGCCAAGTCCACCGACACCGACAAAGTGATTGCTGCCATGGCGGGGCAGACCTTCAAGGCGCCCAGCGGCATCGTGAGCAAGATGGATGAGAAAAACCACCACCTGCACAAGTCGGTGTTCATCGGCGAGATCAAGGCCGACGGTCAGTTCAACGTGGTCTGGAAGACACCTGGCCCCGTGAAGGCCAGACCTTGGAGCCCCTTCATCCCGGGCAACGACAAGAAGCCGGACGAGCCTGCCAAGAAGTGATGGTTTGAACGTTTGAATGGCTGTCGGAGCTCAAGCGCCGACCTGCAGGGTGACCTGGTAGGTCGGTGGCTTTGGCCCCGACATGGACGGTGGCCAGACCCGGAAATGAGCAAGATGACAAGATGGATGTTGAAAGCGGCGTTGATGGCCAGCGCCGTGTGGGGCTTGTCCACTGCACAAGCCTTGACGATGGACCAGGCACGGGGCATGGCAGTGGGTGAGACCGACGCGCGCATCGAAGCCTTGTCTCAAGCCCTTGCAGAAGGCAGCGAAAAAACAGCAGCTTATTTGCAGGCATTGGCCGATGAGGCGGTCAAGATGGCCGGCGACCAAGTGATCGTGGTGCGCGATGGGCAAGGCCTCAATCCCGTGACCGGACAAACCGTTCCCGTACCGCCAGACGTCGAAGAGGTGATGCTGAACAACCGGCTGCGGGGTGAGATCGACACGGCCCTGGCGGCCTTGAAGTTGTTCAGCCCCGATGTGAAAGTGCGCAGGCAAGCGGCCTTGGCACTGCTCAAAGAACCCGATGCCAGCCGCCAACCCTTGCTCGACAAAGCCCTGGCCAGTGAAAAAGACGCCACCGTGCAAAGCCTGGTGCGCCAAGCCCGCGCTGCGGCCATGTTGAGCAGCGAGGCAGCGAATGAGCGATTGCTGGCCGCCCGGGAGTTGGCGGACAGCAAGCAACCCGAGACGCTCTTGTTGCTCAACCAGCGTTGGGCGGATGAGCAAGACCCTGCGGTCCAAAAACAAATCCAGGCTTCTTTGTCCAAAGTGCAGGACAGCCTGCGTTGGGGCGAACGCTTGGGGGCCATGTTCACCGGGCTCAGCTTGGGTTCGATCTTGTTGTTGGTGGCGCTGGGTCTGGCCATCACCTACGGCCTGATGGGCGTGATCAACATGGCGCATGGCGAGTTGATGATGATCGGCGCCTATGCCACGTATGTGGTGCAGGCGCTGTTTCGCGAGCACTTGCCGGGTGTGTTTGACGCCTACCTCTTGGTGGCGATGCCGATGGCCTTTTTGTCGGCCGCCTTGGTGGGGGCGGTGATGGAGCGCGCGGTGTTGCAGCATTTGTATGGCCGACCGCTCGAGACGCTGCTGGCCACCTGGGGCATCAGCCTGGTGTTGATGCAAGGCGTGCGCAGCCTGTTTGGCGCACAAAACGTGGGCGTGGAAAACCCGTCCTGGATGAGCGGCTCGCTGCAGCTGCTGCCCAATTTGCAGCTGCCCTGGAACCGGGTGTTGATCATCGTGTTTGCGCTGGCGGTGTTGATGGGGGTGGCGCTTTTGATTGGCAAAACCCGGCTGGGTTTGTTCGTGCGCGGTGTGACGCAAAACCGCCCCATGGCCTCGTGCATGGGCGTGAACACGGCCCGCATCGACACCTATGCCTTTGCCTTGGGTTCCGGCATCGCGGGCCTGGCGGGCTGTGCGCTCAGCCAGGTGGGCAATGTGGGGCCTGACCTCGGCCAAAGCTACATCGTGGACGCGTTCATGGTGGTGGTGCTGGGCGGTGTGGGTCAGCTGGCAGGCACGGTGTACGCCGCTCTGGGGCTGGGCCTGGTCAACAAGTTGCTCGAAGGTTGGACGGGCGCGGTGCTCGCCAAAATTGCCGTGCTGGTGTTCATCATCATCTTCATCCAAAAGCGCCCGCAAGGGATCTTTGCGATGAAGGGACGCAGTGCGGAGGCATGACCATGAAAACATTTGAACTTCCCACCTCCGCCCCTTTGCTCGGCCGCCAAGCCTGGTCGGCGTTCTTGCTGGCTTTGATCGTGGTGGGTGTGCTGGCGCCGGTTTTGAACTTGTGGGTGCCCGAGGGCAGCGTGTTCCATTTGAGCGATTACGCCATCTCCTTGATCGGCAAGATCATGTGCTACGCCATTTGCGCGCTGGCCATGGACTTGATCTGGGGCTACACCGGCATCCTGTCACTGGGGCACGGCTTGTTTTTTGCCTTGGGTGGCTATGTCATGGGCATGTACCTCATGCGCCAGATCGGCCAAGACGGCCACTACAAAAGCGACTTGCCCGACTTCATGGTGTTTCTGGATTGGAAAGAATTGCCCTGGCACTGGATGCTGTCGGACAGCTTTGGTGCCACCCTGGTGCTGGTGGTGCTGGTGCCCGGCGTGATCGCTTTCGTGTTTGGCTACTTCGCCTTTCGCTCGCGCATCAAGGGCGTGTATTTTTCCATCATCACCCAGGCCATGACCTATGCCGCCATGCTCCTGTTCTTCCGCAATGAAACGGGGCTGGGCGGCAACAACGGCTTTACCGATTTCAAACGCCTCCTCGACTTGCCCTTGGCCACCCCCGGCATGCGCATGACGCTGTTTGTCATCACCGGCTTGACCTTGTTGGGCTTCTTCTTGTTCTCGCGCTGGCTGGTGGGCAGCAAGTACGGCCGCGTGTTGATGGCGATTCGCGATGCCGAAACGCGGGTCATGTTTTCGGGCTATTCGCCGCTGCCCTACAAGCTGAGCATCTGGGTGATCTCGGCGGTGATGTGCGGCATTGCCGGGGCTTTGTATGTGCCGCAAGTGGGCATCATCAACCCCGGCGAGATGAGCGCGGCCAACTCGATCGAGATCGCGGTGTGGGCGGCGGTGGGCGGGCGCGGCACCTTGATCGGCCCCATCGTGGGCGCGTTTTTGGTCAACGGTGCCAAGAGCTGGCTCACGGTGACTGCGCCTGAGTTCTGGCTCTATTTTTTGGGCGCGCTGTTCATTGGCGTGACCTTGTACATGCCGCAGGGCGTGGTGGGTTTGGTGCGCAAAATTTGGCGCAAACGCGAGACTGCGCAGACGCCATCTGAACCTGTGTCGGACACCCAGGCCAAGAAAGGTGGTGCCGCATGACCCCCGATTTGCTGCAAAAAGGCGCTGAACGCGTGGCCCGCATGGCCCAACAAGGTGTGGAAGCCACAGAATCGGGTGGCCGCAGCGCGGGCTATGGCCGCGTGGTGCACGACGCCAGCCAAGTCGATGTGACGCATGGCCGCATCCTGTATCTGGAAGACGTTAGCGTGAGCTTTGACGGCTTCAAGGCCATCAACCGGCTGTCGCTCGACATCGCGCCCGGCGAGCTGCGCTGCATCATTGGCCCCAACGGCGCGGGCAAGACCACGATGATGGACATCATCACTGGCAAGACCCGCCCCGACGAAGGCCGCGTGTTCTTTGGCAGCACCATCGACTTGCTGCGCTACAACGAACCCGCGATTGCGCAGTTGGGCATTGGCCGCAAATTCCAAAAGCCCACCGTGTTTGAACACCTGAGCGTGTTTGAAAACCTCGAGCTGGCTCTCAAAACGCCCAAGGGCGTCAAAGCCTCGATGTTCTTCAAGCTCGATTCGCGCCAAAGCGACCGCCTGGCCGAAGTGCTGCACACCATCCACCTGGCAGACAGCGTGCGGGTACAGGCGGGCACGCTCAGCCACGGCCAAAAGCAGTGGCTGGAGATCGGCATGCTGCTCATGCAAGACCCCCAGTTGCTGCTGCTCGATGAACCGGTGGCCGGCATGACCGACTTTGAGACCGAGCGCACGGCCGAACTTTTCCTGTCGCTCAAAGGCAAGCACTCGCTGATGGTGGTGGAACACGACATGGGCTTCATCCGCACCATCTCGGACATCGTCACCGTGTTGTGCGACGGCGCGGTGTTGGCCCAAGGCACGCTCGATCAGGTGCAGGCCGACGAGCGGGTGATTGAAGTGTATTTGGGGCGCTGAAGATGCTTGAAGTCAATAACATCCACCAGTACTACGGCGGTTCGCACATCTTGCGGGATGTGAGCCTGAAGGCCGAACTGGGTCAGGTCACGGTGCTGCTCGGCCGCAACGGCGTGGGCAAAACCACGCTGCTGAAATCGCTGATGGGCTTGGTGCCGATCCAAAGCGGCCACGTGACGCTGGACGGCAAAGACCTGAGCCGAGCCCAACCTTATGAACGCGCCGCAGCGGGTGTGGGTTATGTGCCGCAAGGCAGAGAAATATTTGCGCGCCTCACGGTCGAAGACAACCTGCGCATGGGCCTGGCCACGCAACCGGGGGGCACGCCGATTCCGCCTGAATTATTCGAGCTGTTTCCTGTGCTCCAGCAAATGCTGCACCGCCGAGGTGGTGACTTGTCCGGCGGGCAACAACAGCAACTGGCCATTGCCAGAGCGCTGGCCTTCAAACCACGCTTGTTGATTCTGGACGAGCCCACCGAGGGCATCCAGCCCAGCATCATCAAAGACATCGGCCGCGTGATCCGCCAGCTGGCCGACGTGGGCCTGCAAGGCCAGCGCATGGCGGTGCTGCTGTGTGAGCAGTACTACGACTTTGCCGAAGAACTGGCCGACCAGTATCTGGTGATGGAGCGGGGTGAGGTGATCGCACGCGGGCCGGGGAGCGAGATGAAGGAAAAGAACATTCAGCAGTTGGTGGCGATTTGAGACGGGTTTGGGACGCTGCCATGGTGTCTGGACCAAGGCGTCATTTTTAAATCAAGGTGATCGTCTTCAGCCAACCCTCGGGCAATGACCGCAAAACCTGTACAGCCAACCATTGATCAGCGCTGGATGCGACCGCCAAGCCGGTCAAGAAAATCACAACGCCCATGATCTTTTGGGCCTGTTCACCATGGTCCCGCACACGCTGGCGCAGGGCCTGAAACCCTTGCCGAGAAGCATAGGCCACGGCGACCAAAGGGGTCGCGGCGCCCAAGCCAAAAAATCCCAGCACCACCGCGCCCGACCACCCGCCGTGTTCACTGGCTGCAAGGATCAAAGCCGAGGCGAGCAAAGGCCCCGAGCAAGGACTCCACACCAAACCCAGCAAAGCGCCCAGCATCAAGGCGCTCATCACGCTGTGGCCTTGCAGGTGTGCAGACATGGCGTTGGCACCACTGGCCAGTGGTGTCATCCATTGGGTGAACCGTTGATGCAGCGCGGGCAAGCAGATCACCAGCCCCATGACCATCAGCAGCACCGCGCCCCCCATGCGAAGATGTGCTGCATCGAATCCCAACACGGGTCCCAGGGCGCCCAATAAAACTCCCACACCGGCAAAAGACAAGGCCATGCCAACGCCCATGAGCAAAGGCCCCCAGCGGTTGGTTTGCACCCCACCTGCCAAGACCATGGGCAGCAATGGAAAGACGCAAGGTGACAAGGTGCTCAAACTGCCTGCGAGCCAGCTCAGGACCCAATGGGAAGCCGCCAGATTCATCACCCGCAACTCACGGTGCTGCTTGCAAGGCAGCGCGCAAGACCCGCGGGTCGGTGATGCCCCCAGAGCGGTGCTTTTCTTCATGGCCCTTGAACACAATGAGTGTGGACTGTGCATGGACGCGCAGTTTTTTCATGATTTGACGCGAATGGTCGTAGTCCACCACCAGCAAGGTGCCCGGCACGCTGGCATCGCCCTTGAAGCTGTGGAACACCTTTTCCTGCATCAGGCAGGTTGAACACCATTTGGCAAAAAATGAAAGCGACACCACCTCGCCGGCGTTTTGTCTTTTCAACAAGTTTTCCGGTGTGTAGGGTTCAATGTCCATGGCCAAAGTCGGGGCCGACACCAGGAAAAGAACTGCGGCGAAAGACGTTTGGATGAATGCCCATTTCATGGCACAGCCTTTGGATGACACTTGCGAGGTGCTCAGACTCCATCCCTCTTGGGTTTATGTCTGTTAGCACCCGCACACGGACCCTCAAAGACCAGTGACCAAGACCCGCCAAGCCCACCAGGCCTTCGTTGACCTGATGGGGACTGATCTCAGGCTTCAAACATGCCAAAGCCGTGGGTAAGTGCCCGGCAAATCCCACATCTCTTGTCGCCACGCAGCCCATACTTTCCTGAGCAACTGCATCGCAGGCTCGGTCACGGGCGACAGCGCGCGCAGCAAGATGACCTGTTTGTGCGGAGAGGTGGCGCCTGCGCTCAGGCGCAGTTCAGACGCTTCGAGCAGTTCGCGGGCGCAGGCCAGTGCCCGTTCGATGCGCTCATCGGCCATGGCGCTGCCCGTCGCAAACACCAGCGTGGCCATGCAGCGTTGGCCCGCCAGGCCGAGTGGGCTGTCCATCAGGCGGGTGTCGTCGGCGCTCAAGTTGCCGCGCTCCAGCCACACGCCGGGGATTTCCAGGTGTTGGCGAAACCTGCCTTGCACATAGGGCAAGTCGGACGCTGGCAGTCCAAACGCAGTCACGTCCCAGGCCATCATTTCAGCACCGGGGGCCAGCTCAAACACGGCGCGGTTGAGCGCATCGCATTGGTTGTAGGCAATGGCTTCCAAAGGCAGCCATTCCAGGCGTGCGCCTGTTTCAACCCGCGCGTGCAATTGCTGTGTGGCCAGACCCGCTTCAGACCGGTAAAAGCGTGTGGCTCCGGGCGTGGTCACCAGGCCATGCGCGCCTGGTGCGACAGTGACCTGCATGTCCAAGGTGTCGCCGCCCACCAAGCCACTCGGGGGGTGCACCAGCACGTTGTGGCACACCGCATCGCCTTCGGGGTAGAGGCTTTGCAGGATGCGCAGCGGGCCCTGGTGCAGGTAGCGGGCGACGCTGCGCTCGGACTCCAGCGTGTAGTCCAGCTGCAGGCTGGCGTGCCAGGACATCCCGCCTGGGCCTTATTCGCCCTGCGAGCCGCGGTGTGCCCAGCCCGTGGTGCGCTTTTCGATGGCGCTGAACAACTCGTACATCGCCATGGCCATGACCCCGACCACCACCAGACCCGAGAAGGCCAGGCCCATTTGCATGGCAGAACCGGCCGAGATCAGCAGGTAGCCAATGCCTTCGTTCGAGGCGGTCATCTCGGACACGGTGGTGCCCACAAAGGCCAAGGTGATGGCGACTTTGAGCGAGCCGTAAAAGTAAGGCATGGAGCGGGGCAGGCCGACTTTGACCAGCACGTCCCAGCGCTTGGCACCCAGCACGCGCAGCACGTCTTCGAGCTCTGGCTCCAAGGTGGCCAGGCCGGTGGCGATGTTCACCATGATGGGGAAGAAGCTGATCAGGAAGGCCGTGAGGATGGCGGGGCCGATGCCGATGCCGAACCACACCACCAAAATCGGCACGAAGGCCGCTTTGGGCAAAGCGTTGAAGGCGGTCATCAGCGGGTACACGGCGGCATAGGCCAGGCGTGAGCTGCCGATGATGAAGCCCAGCAACACGCCCACCACGATGGCGATGCCAAAGCCCACCATGGTCACCCAGAAGGTGCGCCAGGCGTGGCCAGCGATCACATCACTGAACTCCACCGTTTGCTGCGCAATGCGCGAGGGGCTGGGGAAGACGAATTCCGACACGTTGAAGGCGCGGCACAGGCCTTCCCAAAGCAGGATGCTCAGGACCAGCAAGATCCAGGGGGACCAGCTTTCAAGGGATTTTTTTTGCATGTGGGGTCTCCCGCTTATTGGTTGATGGCTGCACCGGTCTTGCGCATGGCCCCGATGTGGCCGCGCAACTCGTGCACGATGTTGGTGAATTCAGGGGTATAGGTGATTTCGAGATCGCGCGGGCGCGGCAGATCGATTTCTTTTTTCACCACAAAGCGGCCGGGGCTCTTGCTCATGACGTACACCGTGTCGGCCAAAAACACCGACTCGCGCAGGTCGTGCGTGACCAAGATCACGTTGAACTTTTGCGCCGACCACAGGTCGCGCAAGATGCACCAGAGTTCTTCACGCGTGAAGGCGTCGAGCGCGCCAAAAGGCTCGTCGAGCAGCAGCATCTTGGGCTCATGGATCAGGGCGCGGCAAATGCTGGCGCGCTGCTGCATGCCGCCCGACAGTTGCCAGGGAAACTTGTCTTCGTAGCCCCCCAAGCCCACGGTGTTGAGCAGCTTGCGGGCGCGCTCGACGTATTCGGCCTTTTTTTCCTTGAAATTGGAGCGGTAGGGCTCCACGATTTCGAGCGGCAACAACACGTTGTCGAGCGTGGTGCGCCAGGGCAAAAGCGACGAAGCCTGAAAGGCCATGCCGCTGATTTTCAAAGGCCCAGTCACCGGTTGACCGTCGACCAGGATTTGGCCTTTGCTGGGCATTTTCAGGCCCGTGGTCAGCTTCATGAAGGTTGATTTGCCGCAACCCGAAGGGCCGACGATGGCGATGAACTCGCCTTGCTTGACCTGCAGGTTGATGTCTTCCACCGCGAAGTGGTTTTGTGCCAGCAACTCGTCGTTGTAGGCCAGCCAGACATTCTGGAAATCAACGAATGATTCTTGGGTCATGGTGTGAGCTCTGAAATGGTGTTCGAAAGTGTATACAAAACATCCCCTTGAAAAGCCCACTCACTCCGGGGAGTTGAAGTGGGCTCAAGCCATGGTGACCTTGCACCAGGAGATGAACCGCTTTGCCTTCAGACATGACCTGTCGGCAAAGCTGGCGGGCTTATTTTTTGCCTTTGGGCAAGATGTCCAGCTCTTTGGCCGTGGGCAAGAAAGAGCCGTTCCAGATGTCTTCGGCTTTCACGCGGGTCTTGGTGTTGAAGGCATCAGACACTTGAGACGCCATCAGCGACAGACGGGGACCGCTCACCTGGCCAAAGCCTTCGGCGCGGGCCGAGGGGCTGTTGATCACGGTGTCGATCGCCAGTTGCAAGCGGCGCGTTTCCAAAGCGGTGTTGATGATGCCGTCGCGGGCCTTGACGGTTTCAATGGCCGCTGCGGGGTTCTCCATGACTTCTTTGGCGCCTTTGGCAAACGCGCTCAGGAAGGCTCTGACGGCCGCTGGGTTTTCTTTCAGGATCTTGGGCGAAGCGATGATGGCGTTGCCATAGAGCTTCACGCCAAAGTCGGGGTACTGCATGACCACCACATCTTCGACTTTCACGCCACGCGCTTCGATGTTGAGCAGCGAGGTGAAGGTGAAGCCGGTGATGGCGTCCACATCACCGCGCACCAGCATGGTTTCGCGCAAAGGTGGGTCCATGGCGGTCCAGGTCACGTTGCCGATGTTGTTGGCTTTCTGGAAGATCGGGAAGGCGCGGCGACCGGCGTCAAACACGGGGGCGCCCAATTTCTTGCCTGCCAGATCAGCCGGGTTTTTGATGCCGGATTTCTTCAAAGCCATCACCGAAGCGGGTGTGTTGTTGTAGACCATCATGATGGCCACAGGCTTGTTGGGGGCGTCGGGGTTGTTGGCGTGGAATTCCATCAAGGCGGCCAAGTCGGCAAAGCCCAAGTCATAAGTGCCCGAGGCCACACGGGTCACTGCGCCGCCAGAGCCGTTGCCGGAGTCCACCGTCACGTCCAATTTGGCATCTTTGAAATGGCCTTTGGCAGCAGGCAGCAAGAAGAAAGCCGATGGGCCTTCAAAACGCCAGTCCAGTTGGAACTTGATGGGGGTGGTTTGCGCATGTGCAGAACCAAATGCTGCGACAGCAGCCAATGCGGCGGTGGCCTTGATGAGGAAACGCTTGTTCATGGGGGCTCCAGGTTCAAATAAACGGTGATTCATGTCTAGCAAAATCGGTGCCATTATCAAGCACCTGCCTGACAGACGGTGTCAGGTTGTTCCCCTAAAAATTCCCATTCCTGGTGCAAGCGAGGGGAAAGGGTGGCACCAAAAAGGTTCTCCACCGGTGTCAACTCATTTTTTTGTGTTCTTGACTGTATACACATTGAATGTCTGCGTGATCAGTGGAAACCCTGCCTGTTTCAAACCTTTGCCCTAGACCGCTTTGACCCTGACCCCGCCGATGACGCCCAGCACCAAGAGCGCAATGCCCGCCATGGTCAATGGCTCGGGCCAATGGCCCCGCAGCCAAAAGGCATAGCCCAAAGCAGCCAGGGTTTCAAAAACGATCAGCTGCCCAGCCAAGGCCGTGGGCAGGCGTTGACTGGCAGCGTTCCAGCACAGGGTGCCCAGCCACGAGGCCATCAGGGCAATGGTCATCATGAGACCCAAAAATTCGAGGGGACGCGGCCCCAGGGGCATGGGCAGCGGGTTCTGTGTGGCGCTGGCCCAGATCCAGAAGCCTGCATAGCCGAGCAAGGCCAGGGGCAGCGTGGCCAGGCCTTGCGCCGTGGCCCACACGCGCGGGTTGCGCTCGGGGTGGCCGCGCAGCCAGTCGGCGTTCTTGAGGGGGTACCAGGTCCAGCAGACCACTGCGCCAATGGCCAGCAGGGCTCCGGTGATGTAGCGGCCGGTATCGGCTTGCGGGTTTTGCAGCAAGGTGGTCCATTCCACATGGTTCACGCAAGCGATGCCCAGCAAAATCAGCGCCAGTGGTGGAGCCAGTTGACGCCAGGGAAAGCGCCCGTCGCGTTGGTGGTTCAGCACATTCGCTGCGACCGCAATCACCACCGGCAGGGTGCCGATGATCATGGTGGGCAGCGCACCGCCTGCGCGCTGGATGGCGCTGGACAGGAACAGGTAATACAGCACATTGCCAATGGCGGCGAGTTTCAGCGCAGCCAGCCAGTCGGCGCGGCTCAGGCGCCGGATGTCGGCGCGGTCCACAAAGGCCAAGGGCAGGGCGATCAGGCCAAAAGCCAGATAGCGGCCAAAGGTGTGCAGCGCTGCCGGGTATTCGGGCAAGAGCAGCGGCCCCACAAACACCAGGCCCCACATCAGGCCTGCGGCCAAAGCGAACA